>Ga0187893_10000185_pt1 | contig 152930 bp, 93 predicted proteins | sample MA1701074metaG_FD_139574 | JGI IMG/M metagenome (GOLD analysis project Ga0187893, IMG submission 139574) | White microbial mat communities from a basaltic lava cave in the Kipuka Kanohina Cave System on the Island of Hawaii, USA - MA170107-4 metaG ...
CGCGCGGAAGCCGAAGCCAAATCCTTGCCGCGCGCTCCGCGGCGGGGGGTTCGGGGGGCGGAGCCCCCCGAAGACGAAGACCGGCGAAAAGGGTGGGAATCTGAAAGATTCACACCCTTTGAGCTGAGGCCGAGAGGCTTGAATCGGTCGATGCGCGACCGTCCCTTGACTCCGTGTCGGGACGTTAGATCCCGCCGCCCCCGAAGCCGAACCCGCCCCGGCCGCCGCCGAAGCCGCCGCGGCCGCGACCGCCGCCGCCCTCACCGCCGGCGGGCGCGACCGCGCCGGGGACGCCGGGGACGCCGCCGCGCTCGGCCTCGCGGGCCGCCTGCTGCTCGGCCCGGTCCTGGACGAGGGCCTGGTACTGGATCGGGGAGAGGATCGTCTGGAGCTGGGTCTCGTAGGCCGTCCGGGACTCCTCGAACTTCGCCTGCATGGCCTGACGGTCCATGCCCTCGAAGCCCTCCTCGCGCCCCTGGCGCATGAGGGTCCGCATCGCGTCGTCGCGGGCCGTCCGGAGCGCGAGGATCTGCTGCTGCTGGTCGCCCGTGAGGTTCAGCTTGGGCGTCAGGCGCTCGATCTCGCGCGTGATGCGCTCGCGGTCGCGCTGCTGGCGGCGCTCGTCGCGCTGCTTCTCCTCGTCGGCGCGGACCTGCTCCATGACGGAGCGGATCTCCTCGCGCCGAGGATCGTTCACGGCGAGCGGAGCGCCCGAGACCTCGACCTGGGCCGCGGCCCCGCCCGGAGCCGGGGCCGCGGAGGCCCCCGGGGCGCCCGAACCGAGGGTGGCCGACGCCGCGGCGCCGAGACCCGACGCGCGGCCGGCCGCCGGCAGGTCGAAGGACGCGGCCGCGAGGAAGTCCTCGAGCAGCTCGCGCGCCTTCTCGGCCTCGCGGTGCGCGGAGTCGGCGCGCCGCTCGGCCATCGCCAGGGAGGACTCGAGGCGGCGGATCGCCTCGGCGTTGGCGACCGCCGTGCGCTCGAGCTCGCCGACGCGGGCCTCGGTCGCGGCCACGGCTGCGGCCGAGGGGCCCTTTTGCGCCTGGCTCGCCGCCGCCGGATCGCTCCGGCCCACGCCCGAGTAGAAGAAGAGGAGGGCGACGAGACCGATGGCGACCCCGAGGCCGAGGGCCGCCGCCCACGGCTTCACGCCGCCGTTACCGCTCGCGTTCGCGTTCCCGTTCCCGTTCGCCGCCGCGCGTCTCACGCCGCTTCTCCTCCTCGGTTATGAGCTTGTCGAACGCCTCTTGCTTCTCCGCCGGCAGGACCGCCCGGACCGCGTCGTTCGTCTCCTTCCGGACCTGCTCCATCTTCGGCCGGAACTCCTGGAAGACGGCCTCGAAGGCCGCCCTCTGCGACTCGTAGACGCCCCGGACCTTCGCCGCCTCTTCCTCGGTGAGCTTCAGGTCCCGCACGAGCCGGTCCATGGGGTCGTGGCCCCTTCGCGGCCCGCCGCCCGGACCGCCCGGCCCCCCCCGACGGTGGTCGCGGTCGCCCCGCTCCCGCGGCTGCGGCTTCGGTTGCGACTCGGCCGGCGTGGCCGCCTTCGGCTCGGTCGCCGCCGCCCCCGCCCGCTGCTCGAGCATGTGGGTCGTGATCGCCCCGCCCGCCGCCCCCGAGAGGAACGCGAGCAGCGTCAGCCCGCCCACGAGCAGCCTCGGCCGCTGGACCTCGTCCGTCACTTCGAGTCTCCCAAGCCGCTCTGCGCCTGTGCCCGCCAGGGCCGCTACAGCCCCGAGAGGGCGATCTGGATGGTCGTGTCGGTGTCGACGGGGCCCCCCGTCTCGAGGAGGTCCTCGGCCGATGGGGCCGCCTGCGAGCCCGGCGCGACCGCGACGACGGGCGGCCTCTCCGGCGCCGCCGGCGCCTCGACGTCGCGCGCGATGAGCGCCGCCGCCGAGAGCGAGATGCCCATGGTCAGGACCGCGGCGACGCGCAGCCAGCGCTTCGCCACGCGCCCCGCATCCCGCCACAGGCGCTCGCGCGTGCGCTCGGCGGCGAGCGCCCGCAGGACCGCCGCCCGGAACTCGGGACGGAGCGGCCGCGGCAGCGCTTCCCGGAGGAGCGCGCCCAGGGCCTCGTCGTCCGTCTCGCGCCGTTCGTCGGTGCTCATCTCGGTGCCTCCGCGCCTTCGTCCGCCTGCCACAGGTGCCGCCGCAAAGACCCCCGCAACCTCTCCCGGGCCCGGATCGCCCGGGACTCGACCGTCCCGAGCGGCAGGTCCAGCATCTCGGAGATCTCGCGGAACGTCAAGCCCTCGAACTCCCTCAGCACGACCACCGTCCGCTGCTCCTCCGGCAAGGCATCCACCGCCCGCCGCACGGCCTCGGCCCGCTCGAGCGCATCCGCCCGGGCCTCGGGCCCCGGCGCCGCCGTCTCGAGCGTGTCCAGGTCGACGCCCGCCGCCGACCGCGGCCGCCGCCGGCGCCGCCGCTCGACGGCCTCGTTCAGCACGATCCGTCGGATCCACGTCGAGGGCATCGACTCGCCGCGGAAGCGGTCGCGGGCGCGGTACGCCTTCACGAACGCTTCCTGGACGACGTCCTCGGCCTCCGTCCGGCTGCCGACGAGCGCCGACGCGAGCTCCACGAACCGGGCCCCGTACTCGGCGAACAGCGCCTCGAAATCGAGCTGCATGCTCTCCGAAGCCGGGCCCCCGGGACGTCTTTCGGCCGCATCCATCAGACGAGGGACGCCGGCCGTTTCATCCATCTTCTTCACGGGCCGTGCCCACCGGGATGAGTTCCTCGCCGCCCCATTGGATGAAAGGTGGGACGAGACCCGTCAAGGGTAAAGACGTCGCGACGACCGTGCCGCGGCAGGACCCGATGGACGAGCAGGACCGGATAGACGACCGGAGGAGGGAATCCCCCATGACTCGCAAGATGTCCATGTTCGCCTGGGCGTGCGTGCTCGCGCTCGGGCCCGCGGGCGCGGCCGTCGCGCAGGAGGCGGAGCCCAAGAAGGACGAGCCCAAGCCGGCCCCGGCGGACACGCCCAAGGTCGACGACGGCGCCATGAAGACGGCGATCGACGGGGCGACCCGCTACTCGAGCTACGCCTTCACGTCGACGACCGAGCGCGCCGGAGGGTTCGGCGGCGGCGGGCCCGAGGGACGCGGCGGCGGCCGCGGCGCCGGCGGCCCGATGGAGGGCCAGTACGCGAAGGACGTCGGCCTCATGATCAAGACGGGCGACCGTCAGATGGTGAAGGTCAAGGACTCGATCGCCGTCCAGAACCCCGAGGACGGCACCTGGCGCAAGCTCGACGCGGCCGGCGCCGGCGGGCGCGGCGGCCAGGGCGGCGGGCGGCGCGGCGGCGGTCCCGACGGCGGCCCCGAGCCGCGGCGCGGCGGACCGGACGGCGGCGGCGAGCGCGGGCGCGGCGGCCGCGGGGCCGGCGGGATGCGCGGGATGGCCTCGCTCCGGGCCCCGCACGAGGAGCTCGCGGTCCTCGCCGGCGGCATCGACAAGACGACGGCCTCGGAGAAGGACGGCGAGGCGACGCGCTACGCCGTCAGCCTCAAGACGCAGACCGTCCTCGACCTCTCCGGCATGGGCCGCCGCTTCGGCGACAGCCAGGTCGAGATGGCCGGCACGGCGAGCTTCTGGGTCGATGCGAACGGCAAGCTCACCCGCTACGAGTACACGACGACGATCAACGCCACGATGCGCGACCAGGACGTCGAGATGAAGACGACGCGCAAGGTCGAGCTGAAGGGCATCGACTCGACGACCGTCTCGATCCCGGAGGAGGCGCTGAAGGCGCTCAACCCGCCGGCCGAGCCGAAGGCCGAGCCCAAGGCCGACCCCAAGGCCGAGCCGAAGCCCGGCGAGAGCACGCCCCTCTAAGGGCGCACTCGACCGTTCAACCCCTTCCCTCCCGACCCGGTCGGGGCGGGGCTTGCAAGGGCCCGCCCCGACCGTTCTCTTTCGTGCGGGCGCTCGTCTCGAGCCATCCGGCTCCCTCGTGTTCCGACCGCGCTCGGTCCTCGCGACGCGTCGCCGGGTTCTGCGCCCCCGACCTTTCTACCCGGCCGGGTCGCCGATCTCGTTCCGGACCCGCTCGTTGATCGCGTTCAGGTAATCCCCGATCGCCGCCTTCTCGTAGGCGCTGATCCGCAGGAACTGGAGCCCGATCCCGGGGTCGTCGGCCGAGCGGACCCACCGGACCTCGCCCTCGAGCTCGATCGGCAAGGGGAAGCTCTCGAGGCGGAAGGTCATGGCGACGCGCGCCCCGACCGGGAACGTCTGCGAGGTCCGCAGGAACGCCCCGTCCGGCCCGAGGTTCACGATCACGACGGGGACGTCGAGACCCGCGCGCCCGCTCCCCCCGATCTCCCGGAGCTTCGCCTCGATCGAGAGCCCGCTCCGGCGCTCCTTGCGGCGGTCGTCGCGCCGCGCGTCCGCGGCCACCCCGGCCGCCCCGTCGCCGACCGCCTGCACCTCGGGCTTCTCGAGGCGCCCGCTCATCGCGCGACCAGCTCGCCGCGGAGCTCGTGGCCCTCGCGGACGACGAAGACGACGAGCCGCTCGCCGACCCCGACCTCGACGAGGAAGCGGGCGAGGTCGTCGAGGTCCCGGATCGGGTAGACCTCGATCCGGTGGCCGAGCCCGCGCACCGGCACGGGACGCCCGAGGCGCGTGATGACGTCGCCCGCCTGTACGCCGGCGAGGCCGCCCGGCCCGTCGGCTTCGGCGCGCACGACCAGGACGCCGCGCGCATCGCCGCCGACGCCGGCGCGCTGGGCGAGGAGCTCGGTGAGCCGCTTGACCCGCAGCCCGAGCTTGAGCGACGCCAGCCGCTCGCCCGGCGTCTCGGGCGCGGCCGCGAGGGTCAGGTCGACCTCGCGCGGGGCCCCGCCGCCCGGCCCGCGCACGGCGAGGCGCACGGCCTCGCCCGGCCGCAAGTCGATGAGCCGCTTGAGGACGTCGAAGCGCCACGCGGCCCGCCGCCCGTCGACGCCCACGACCACGTCGCCCGGCCGGAGCCCCGCCTTCGCCGCCGGGCTCCCCTCGATCACGGCGGCGACGCGCGCCCCGCCGCCCGCCGGCTCGTCCTCGAGGGCGCCGAGGCCCGTGAACGCGCCCTGGAGCTCGCGCACGTCGCAGAGCGCCAGCAGCACCTCCTTCGCCCGGTCGATCGGGATCGCGAAGCCGATCCCGCGGCCCTCGGCCATGATCGCCGTGTTGACGCCGATCACCCGGCCCTCGACGTCGATCAGCGGCCCGCCCGAGTTCCCGGGGTTGATCGCGGCGTCGGTCTGGAGGAAGTCGTGGAAGCGCGGCCGGCCCGCCGCGTCCTCCTCCCCGCCCCCGCCCCCGCCGAGCGCGCGGTCCTTCGCCGACAGGACGCCGCGGGTCACGCTGTTCGCGAGGCCGAAGGGGTTCCCGAGCGCGATCGCCGTCTCGCCGAGGAGGGCGTCCGCCGACGTCCCGAGCGGCGCGACCGGGAGCGGTTGCTCGTCGTCGACCTTCAAGAGGGCCAGGTCGTGCTCGGCCGAGATGTTGACGAGGCGCGCCTCGAGCTCCGGTCGCCCGGGGAACGAGACGACGATCTTCGAGGCGCGCGCGACGACGTGCGCGTTCGTCAGCACGTAGCCCTCGGGATCGATCGAGAAGCCCGAGCCGAGGCTCGTCTGGCGCATGCGCCGCGGCGGCGCAAAGTCGCGGAAGAAGTCCTCGAACGGGTCGCCGGGCTGGTGGAAGAACGGGCTCCGGACGACGACGACGCGCTCGGTCGAGTTGTTCGCGACCGCCGGCGCGACCTTCTCGATCGCGCGGACGGTCGCGTCGCGGCGCGCGTCCTCGGCGGCCGCCGCCGGGCGCGGGTCGGCGGGGCCGGACAGGACGCGCACGGCCCCGGCCCCGAGCGCCGCGCCGAGGACCACCGCGACCGCGGCCCGGGCCGCCCGGGCGGCCGCCCGCGCCCGCCCCGCCTGCCCCTCGCCGCCCCCCCTGGCGTCCGGCCCCGGCATGGGGTTCATAGTACTGAAGGAAGCGAGGGGCGCAACCCTTGTCCCGCGACGGCCGATCTTCTACGATAGCGGGCCTCGTGATCGACGCGCCGACGACCCCTGCACCGCGAGACGCCGCCCTCCTCGAGCGGCTGCGGGCGGTCGTGCGCTCGCTCGGCAGCGCCGCCGTCGCCTTCTCGGGCGGGGTGGACAGCGCTCTCGTCCTCCGGATCTGCCGCGACGAGCTCGGCGACCGCGCCGTCGCCGTCACCGGGATCTCGGACTCGCTCCCGCCCGAGGAGCTCGAGGACGTCCGGGCCTTCGCCCGCGACCTCGGCGTCCGCCAGGTCGAGGTCGCGACCGAGGAGGTCCGCCTCGAGCGTTACCAGGAGAACACGACCGAGCGCTGTTACTTCTGCAAGCGCCAGCTCTTCGCTCACGTGTGGGCGGTCGCGCGGCGCGAGGGGCTCGCCTGCGTCGCCGACGGGACGAACCGGGACGACCTCGCCGCCGGGGAGGCCGGCGACCGGCCGGGCCTGAAGGCCGGCGACGAGCGCGACGTCCGGAGCCCGCTCGCCGAGGCCGGCCTCGACAAGGCGGCCGTGCGGCGGATCGCGCGCGCCCTCGGGGTCGCGCTCTGGGACAAGCCCGCGATGGCCTGCCTCGCCTCCCGGATCCCGTTCGGCGAGCGCATCACCCCCGAGAAGCTCGACCAGGTCGCCCGCGCCGAGTCGGCGCTCCGGGCGCTCGGGTTCCGCGGCGCCCGGGTCCGGCACCACGGGGCGGTCGCCCGCATCGAGCTGCCGCCCGGGCTGCTCGCCCTCGCGCTCGACCCGGCCGTCCGGAGCGGGCTCGTCGCCGGCGTCAAGGCCGCCGGCTTCGCGTTCGTCGCCCTCGACCTCGAGGGCTACCGCACCGGCAGCCTGGGCGAGGTCCTGTCGATCCACCCGGCCCCCGCCAGCCAGAGGAGCGCGTCCACATGACCAAGCGGCGACTCTCGACGTCGATCGTCCTGGTCCTCGCCGTGACCGGCACCGCGGCCTGCCTGCAGCGCAACGAGACGAAGAAGGGCGGCTTCACCCAGTCCTGGGAGAAGGGAAGCTACGGCGACGTCGTCGTCTCGGGCGACGGGAAGTCGGCCAAGCGGATCGACAACCGGGCCGCGATCGAGCAGACGGACCCCGGCATCACGTTCGCGGCCCAGGGCACGCCCAACCCGGCCGAGCAGGACATCGACCGCCTCCGCGAGAAGCTGAAGGAGGACCCGAAGAACCCCGAGTGGTACTTCCGGCTCGGGAGCGCCTACGAGCAGCGGCAGTTCCTCGGCGACGCGGAGCGCTACTACCGCCAGGGCAAGGCCCTCTGCCCGAGCGGGTACACCGGGCCGCACTTCTACCTCGGGCGCGTCCTCCTCCACCAGAAGCGCTTCGACGAGGCGCTCGCCGAGCTCCAGGCGTGCGTCGCCGTGAAGCCCCTGGCGCCCCCCGTGCTCTACTCGAACCCGGACTATCGGGAGTCGTTCTATCTCATGGGCTTCATCCACTACGTGAGGGAGGACAAGGCGCTCTCCGAGGAGTGCTTCCGCCTCTTCATCCAGTACGGCGGCGAGCGGTCGCGCGTCGCCCACTTCTTCCCGCAGCTGATCGGCGAGTAGGCGCCCGCCGGCTCCCGCCCCCCCCGAACAATGGGGGGGCGCGTTCCCCCCTCGCCCGCAGTTCCCTTCCTCCATCGGCCGTGCTACAATTCCGGGCTACCCGGGCTCTGGCCCCGGCGTAAGCTCGAGGAGCACATGGGAAACGGCCTTCCGAACGATCCGCAGAAGCCGGGCGCTCCGGACGAGTCCCGCAAGGACGACGCCGAGCCGCAGAAGGAACCGACCGCGGAGGCGAAGAAGGGCGAGCCTCAGAAGGGTCCGGCCAAGGCCGATCCCAAGGCGCCGCGCGCGGATGCGGCCGGGGCCCGCAAGGCGGCCTCGTCCGCCGGCACGGGCGCGTCGGGGGCCCAGCGAGCGGCCGACGCGGCGCGTCAGGCGTCCTACACCCTCGGCTCCCTCGGACAGCTCGGGGCGACGGCCGGAGGCGCCGGCGGCGCCGCGGGCGCCGGGGCGGCGGCCGCGGCCGGCGGGTCCGGCGGCTCGCAAGACGTGTTCGACCTCGACGCGGCCCGGTCGGGCGACGTCGCCCCGTCGCGCGCGTCGAGCGCGCCGACCGCGCCCGCGGCCTCGGCTCCGGCGGCCCCGGCGCCGAGCGCCCCGCCGGCGGCCCCCGCCGCGCCCGCGGCCCCGGCCGCCCCGGCGGCGCCGCCGCCCGCCGGGCCCGAGCCGGTCTCGTTCGCGGACGCCCTCCCCCCGGAGCCGGCCGGGGCGCCCGCCCAGCCGTCGCCGGCCGCGCCCGCCGCCCAGCCGGGCGCCGGCGCCCCGTCCGGAGCGGAGCCCGGCGCTCCCGCCGGCTCGTCCGGGGGCGGCGGCGGCGCCCAGACCTCCGAGGCCTTCGCGAAGAAGCCCCAGGAGCCGAAGCTCGAGCCGAAGCCCGAGGCCCCGGCGCCGCCCAAGCCGGAGCCTCTCGGCGAGAAGCCACCCTTCCCCGGCCGCGGCCCGACCGGCGGCGGAAGCGGCCCGCTCCCGGGCGGCGGCGGCATCCCGGGGTCCGCGGGACCCGGCGGCGGCCCGCTCTCGCCCCTCAACATCGCCCAGGGCGTCGGCTCGGCCGGCGCCGGGGTCGCGGGCGCCGCCGCCGGCGCCGGCAAGGACGACCGCGACCGCGTCACGATCGTCGGCAGCCCGCCGGGCCAGCCGGCCCCGGCCGCCGGGGCGGCCCCCCCGCCCGCGGCCGCCCCCGCCGCCGCCGTCCAGGCCGCCGCCCCGGCTCCGGCCGCGCCCCCGGCCGCGCCCCCGGCCCCCGCGCCGGCGGCGCCCCCGGCGGCCCCGACGGCGCCGCCCGCCGCCCCCGCCGCCGATGCGCCGGCCCCGGCCGCCCCCGCGGCCCCGGCCGCGCCCCCCGCGGGCGCCCCGCCGGCCGCCGGCGCGCCGCCGGCCCCGGCTCACGCGCCGGCCGCGCCGGCCGCCGCCCCGGCGGCCCCGGGCGCCGTCGCGCCGGCCGCCGCGGCCGCGGCCCCGCCCGCGGCCCCGCCCGCGACGCCCGCCCCGGCCGCGACGCCGGCGCCCGCGCCGGCCGCGGCTCCCGGCGCGGCCGCTCCCGCCGCGGGCGCGGCTCCGACCCAGGCTCCGGCCCCGGCCCACCCGGCCCCCCCCGGCGCCGCTCCCGCCGCCGGCGCCCCCGGCGCGCCCGCCCCGGGCGACGCCGGCGCGCCCGGCGCCGCGTCTCCCGCGGGCGGGGCGCCCGCCGCCCCCGGCGCGGCCCCGGCCGCCCCCGGCGCCCACCCGGCGCCCGCGGCCCCGGCCGCTCCCGGCGCGGCCCCGACCCCGGCCCCCGGCGCGGTCGCCGGCCCGGCGCCGGCCCCCGCGCCCGCCGGCGCGCACCCGGCGGCGCCGCCGGCCGCCGGTCCCGCGGCGAAGCCCCCGGCCCACCCGGCCCCGGCCCCGGCCCGCCCCGCGCCCGCGCACCCGAAGCCCGGCGCCTTCTCGCCGCCCGAGGAGAAGGCCCTCGCGGGCGCCGTCCAGAGCTCGACGCACCCGCCGCTGCCGCCCGCGGCCGCCCACGAGGTCGCCCGCGACACGTCGGCGACCGGGAAGCCCGACGCGTCGCAGCTCCAGGGCGCGGCCTCGGCCGCCGCCAACGCCAACGGCTCGAAGCTCGACCTGAAGAAGCTCGTCGGCGAGGTCCAGAAGGCCGCCGACAAGCTCCCGCCGGGCGTCGGCGACAAGCTCAAGAAGCTCGCCGGGGACCTCGGCAAGAAGATCGGCCTCCCGGGCCTCGCCGCCATTGCCGGCGGCGCCGTCGCCGGCGGCGCGGCCGCCGCCCTCCTCGGCGGCGGCGGCGCCCCGGGGGGCGCGCCCGCCCACGGCGCGGCTCCCGGCGCCGGCCCGGCCCGTCCGCCGGCGCGCCCGACGCCGGCGCGGAAGGCGACCTCGGGCCCCGCGGCCCGCCGCCCGTCGAGCGTCGCCCAGGCCGTCAAGCAGGCGACCCAGCACACGATCGAACGGTCGCGGCTGTCGCGGGCGGTCTGCAAGGTCGAGGTGAACGGCGTCGACCTCGAGATCGAGAACTCCGAGATCATCTCCTGCGTCGTGAACCAGCACGTCGACCTCGTCGACCACTTCCGCCTGACGGTCACGGACGACAAGCAGCGCTGGTCGACCTCGGACTCCTTCAAGGAGGGGCGGAAGGTCACGATCAAGATGGGCTGGCACGGGGAGGACCTCCAGAAGCTCATCCACGCCCAGATCACGTGCCGCGAGCTCGAGTTCCCGCGCCGCGGCCCCGTGCTCCTCACCGTCCACGGGCTCTCCCTCGACCACAAGCTCAACCGCGGCCGCTTCGCGCGCGGCTTCTACGACGTCAAGGACAGCGACGTCGCCAAGAAGGTCGTCGAGACCGACGGCGCCGGCGAGCTCAAGGCCGGGAAGATCGACGACTCGGAGATCAAGTTCGACTACGTCTTCCAGTCGAACCAGACGAACCTCGAGTTCCTCCGCCAGCGGGCGCGCCGCTACGGCTACGAGGTCGAGGTCGCGCCCGACCCCGACAACCCGTCGGGCCCGCTCGACCTCCTCCACTTCCGCAAGCCGCCGCACGCGCGCACGGCCGCCATCACGCTCACGCGCGGCAACACGCTCAAGAGCTTCCGCGCCCGGGCGAACCTCGCGAGCCAGGTGAAGGAGGTCGAGGTCCGCGGCTGGAGCGACCTCCAGAAGAAGGAGGTCACGGCGGCCGTCTCGGCCGACTCCGACGTCTGGGACAAGTTCAAGACGCAGAAGCTCGGACGCAAGCTGTTCGAGGACTTCCTCGGCAACGTGAGCATGAGCGCGCTCGAGCCCGACCGCACCGTCCAGGTGGTGACGAGCTACCCGCTCCGCGACCAGGCGACGGCGCGGGCGCTCGCCAAGGCCGTCCTCAACTCGTTCGCGAACGGCTTCGTCACGGGCGACGGCTCGACGACCGGCAACATGGACATCCGCGCCGGCGGCAAGGTCAACCTCCAGAAGGTCGGCCAGCGCTTCAACGGCCTCTACTACGTCGAGTCGGCGGCCCACGTCTACGAGGGCCAGGGCTACTCGACGCTGTTCACCGTCTACCGGCCGGGGATCATCACCGAGCCGGGGCAGGTGAAGAAGGTCAAGGTCCAGATCCCGTTCGGGTTCATCGCCGTCCAGAAGAAGAAGACCTTCTTCGAGTTCATGGCCGAGGGCCTGAAGAAGGTGAAGATGGCGAACGCGCCGGCGCGCATCCTCGAGCCCGAGGAGAAGGAGTGGAAGGACCAGGCGCTCGACGCGAACGGCCAGATCAAGAAGCCCGACGTCGACCCGGGCCTCTACTCGGTCCAGCTGAAGCAGGTCTACAACGCCGGCTGGCGGGTCGAGGACGAGGTCAAGGAGGCCGAGCACGGCGAGGGCGAGGGCGGCCCGAAGCTCGACACGGCGAGGGTCGCGGCCGGGGCCGGAGCCGAGGGCGAGGGCGTCAAGGGCCTCGCCCTGGCCGCGGGCATCGGCGCCGCGGCGGCCGCGGCCGGGCTGGCGCTCGGCAAGACGGGCCTCGAGGTCGAGAAGGGCGGCCCGGGAGGCTACGGGGGCGCGGGCGAGGGCGACGCGAGCGCCGTCGCGCGGCCCGGCGCCGGGCTCGTCCCCGGCGGTCCGAAGGGCGCGGGCGCGGCGGACCCGCCCGGCGTCGCCGGGCTCGTCGACCCGATCACGGGCGCGCCGCTCGCGCCCCCGGCGGCGGACGCCGGCGCCGCGGCCCCGGCGGGCGCCAAGGGCGCCGTCGGCGGTCCGGGCGCGGAGGACGTGAAGGAGCCGCCGAAGCTCACGATCACGCTCGCGGCCCCGAAGGATGCGCCGGTCGGCGACCAGGCGTTCGAGGTCGCGGCCACGATCAAGAACGAGGGCAAGGGCCCGGCGAACGACGCCGACGTCCGCATCGCCGTCGAGCGGCAGGGCGGCGACGTCGAGATCGCCCCGGGCGGCGGGGTGACGCCGATCGGCAAGTCCTGCGCGGTCGTGCGCCGGAGCGTCGCCCCCGGGGCGACCGTCAAGGCCCCCGTCGCCTTCAAGGGCGTGAAGGCGGGCGACGTCGGCTTCACGGGCGAGGTCGTGGTCGGCGGCAAGCCGCTCGCGACCGCCGACTCCGTCGTCGTCAAGATCGGCGGCGCGCCGGCCCCGCCGATCGAGATCGACCTCGAGGTCCCGAAGACGGCCCCCGACCTCGGGGCCGAGTTCGAGGTGGTCGTCCGGGCGAAGAACGCCGGCAAGGGCACGGCCCACGACGCCGAGCTCCGCCTGACGGCGGGCGGCGGGGCCGAGCTCGAGTTCCAGGGCGGCGGCGGCGGCATGGCCGAGGGCCAGACCGTCTCGATCCGCGGCTCGCTCGAGGCGGGCAAGGCCGAGCGCTTCGCCTTGAAGTTCGTGGCGAAGCAGGGGAAGCCGGCGCAGCTCAAGCTCGAGGCCGTCCTCGACGGGAAGCAGGTCGGGAAGCCGGCGGCCGTCCAGAAGACGCTCGAGATCAAGCCCCGCAAGATCGTGTCGGCCGAGTGGGGCGCGAAGACCGCGCGCATGGGCGACGAGGTCGAGATCGTCGTCAAGGTCGCGCCGCACGTGAAGGACGGGACGGCCGTCAAGATCGCGATCCTCGAGAAGGACGCCGACGGGCAGGACGACCTCGTCGCCCGCCTGGACGCGCGCGTGAGCGCCGGCCAGGCGAAGGCGAAGTGGAAGTACGTCTACCAGGAGGACAAGGACGACGTCCGCACGGCCCAGGACTTCGGCGGCTACAGCCTTCCCGAGTACGTCTTCGACGCCGAGGTCGAGAAGGAGAAGATGCGCTCGGGGCTCCTCGAGTTCCGGGCGTGCATCGACATCGAGCTCGTCGACGACGACGGGCGGCCGGCGGCGAACGCGTCGTACGTCCTCCATCTGCCGGACGGGTCGCAGCGCCGCGGCAAGACGGATGCGAACGGCAAGGCGCGCGAGGACCAGGTCCCGCCCGGCGCCTACCGGCTCGTGTTCGAGGGCGATGACGATGTGCGGCGCAGCGACCAGGCCGACCCGGGCGAGGTCGAGTGCACGCACACGCGGAAGTGCGGCTGCCAGTTCCTGCGGCGCCGGACCTAGGAACCCGGGGAGACGACGGTCATGGGCAAGGAGATCACGGGCAACTCGGCCGCCGAGAAGGACCGCAAGCTGCGCCTCACGCTCGTGGCCGGCTGGAAGAAGAAGGTCATCGCGGGGCTCGAGAAGCTCAAGGGAAAGCGCAAGGGCGTGGCGAAGACGATCGTCGCGAACTCGGCCGCGGCCCTCAAGAACGACAAGGTGAACTTCTTCGTCTTCGAGGACCTCGAGGGCTTCGAGGTCCTCGACACCGGCACCATCGTGTTCAAGCCGCCGCCCGTCATGACCGGCGTCTTCGACGGCTTCACCGAGGGCCGCGTTCAGATCTCGCCGCTCGGCGAGGTCATCGGCCTCGGCTTCGCCACGCAGCGGGCGATCATCCTGCGTCGCACGAAGGACCTGAAGCGCGACGGCAGGGCCTACAAGGTCAACGACGAGTACCTGGGCCTCGTCTGCCACGAGCTGAACCACGCCCTCAACCTGACGTACACGGGCTCGTTCCCGCCCCCCGAGTTCGCGGCCCTGCTGCCGAAAGCACCCGGCGGCTGGGAGGACTACAAGTACTTCCTCTACGAGCTCCGCGGAAACGTCGTCCAGGAGCTCGTCGACTCGAAGTTCGACCTCGACGGCAAGATCGACGGGGAGGCGTTCGAGCGAGAGAAGCTCGTCGTCTCGTTCGCCACGACGGTCGGCGACCGGATATACTCCGACAAGAACTTCCGCGACTGGGCGAACTTCATCGTGAACGGCAAGGACGACTCGGCGCCTTCGGGCTGGTTTCCCGAGGGGAAGAAGGCCGTCCGGGAGTACTGGCAGACGCACTTCTTTACGAAGGGCGAGCTGTCGAAGTTCGGCAACTTCACGAACTCGACCTCCTGATCCGGCGGGTGGCACGCGGCTCATCTCCCGCCCTTCCGCGCCCGTAGATTTCGCCCATCTGCGGTGCTATAATTTCGCTTACGCCGTTCCGGACTCCGCGCGCGACTTGGGTTTGCGGCGGATGCCCATCGCCCGTTCGACGCCCTAGGAGATCCGCATGGGGACCGGCCAGCCGCCCGTCGATCCGCAGGCGCCCCGCCCGGAAGAACCGACCCCGCCGTCGAAGGCGCGCGACGACGCGACGAAGCCCGAGGCGACGAAGCCCCCGACGCCCCCGAGACCGCCGGCGCCGAAGCCCCCCGAGGCGAAGAAGCCGGACGAGAAGAAGCCCGCCCAGAAGACGGGCCCCGGGGCCGGCGCGCGCGCGAGCGACGCGGCCCGGGCGGCCGCCAACCTGCTCGGGATGCTCGGGCGCAGCGGGCTCACCGGCGGCGCCGGCGCCGCGAGCCTCGCCGCCGGCGCGGCCGGGGCCGCGGGTCCAGCCCCCGCCGCCCCGCCGGGCCAGACGCCGGGCGCCCCGGCCCCGACGACGCCCGCGCCGGCGCCCGCCGCCGCGACCCCGTCCCCCGCCCCCTCCCCCGACGCGAAGGCCGGCGCAAAGCCGCCGCCCAAGGCGTTGCCCAAGACCCTGGCGCAGCGGAAGGAGGAGGAGGAGAAGCGGAAGAAGGAGGAGGAGGAGCGGAAGAAGCGCGAGGCGGCGAAGGAGAAGGACAAGGACAAGCCCGCGGCCGCGGAGGGCCTGAAGGACGTCCGCGGACCGCGCGACGCCGGCGCCCAGTCCACCTCCGACTTCATCGGCCAGCCGTCCGGCCTGGGCGGCGCGCCCGGCGCGGCCGGCGGAGCCGTCTCCGGGGCGGCCGCCGGCGCCGAGGCCGCGGGCGGCGGCCTCTCGGCCATGGACCTCGCGGCCGGCGTCGGCGGGGCCGGGGCGGGGCTCGCCGGCGCGCTCGTCGGCCAGCCGCGCGGCCGGGACCGCACGCGCCTCGTCATCCAGACCGGCGGCCAGCCCGCGGGCGCGGCCGCGCCCGCGCCCGGGTACGTCCCGCCCGCCGGGCACGCGCCGGCGCCGTCCTACGCCCTGACGCCGAGCGAGGAGAAGGCGCTCATCCGCGCCATCCAGAGCTCGACGCACCCGCCGCTCTCCGAGGCGGCCGCACGCCAGGCCATCCGCGAGGCCACGGTCGGCGGGAAGCTCGACCCGGCGCTCCTCAAGACGGCCCTCGACAAGCAGGCGGCGCTCTACGGGTCGGTCGTCGACCACCACGCCCTGATCCTCAACATCCGCAAGGAGGCCGCCCTCCTCGGGCCCGGCGGCAGCAACCTGGCGAAGGTCGCCGACGGCCTCGCCGCCCTCAAGCCGACCGGCAAGCTCTCGGCGGCCGAGGAGAAGGGCCTCGTCCGAGCGATCCAGGGCGCCACCCACCCGCCGCTCCCCGAGCACCTCGCGCTCCAGGCGATCCGCGAGGCGACGGTCGACGGCAAGATCGACCCGGCGAAGCTCGACGCCGCGGTCGCGCGCCTCGCGGCCGAGAACGGCTCGACCTACGACCGCCAGAAGCTCATAGCCGGCATCCAGGCGGAGGCGAAGGCGCTGGCTCCGCACGGCCAGAACCTCGCCGCCCTGGGCGACGGCCTCGCCAAGCTGCCGCCGCCGAACGCGCTCTCGCCGGCCGAGCACAACGCCCTCGTCAACGCGGTCCAGAACTCGACCCACCCGCCGCTCCCGCGCGACGTCGCCGAGCGCATCGTCCGCGACGCGACCCTGCCGGACGGCTCGATCGACGCGAAGAAGCTCCGCGACCTGACGGCGCAGGCGGCGCACAAGCACGGCGCGACCTTCGACCAGCAGAAGCTCGCCGACAACATCCGCAAGGAGGGCGCGGCCCTCCACCCGCCGAGCGCCAACCTGGCGAAGCTCGGCGACGACGTCGCCCACCTGCCGCCGATGAAGCCGACGCCCGCCGAGGAGGCGGCCCTCATCAAGGCGATCCAGGACTCGACCCATCCGCCGCTTCCCGAGGACGCCGCCCGCGAGGTCGTGAGGGACGCGTACGCGGCCGGCAACCCGCCGCCCGACGCGGGCCAGCTCCAGGCATCGCTCGCGGCCGCCGCGGCCGCCAACGGCTCCAAGGTCGACTTCGTCAAGCTCGCGCAGGAGATCGGGAAGGCGGCGAAGGACCTGCCCGGCCTCGCGAAGCTCGCCGCCGACCTCGCGAAGAACCTGGGCCTCGGGAAGAAGCTGGCGATCGCCGCCGGCGCGCTCGGCCTCGCCGGGCTTGCCGCCCTGGCGGTGAAGAAGCTCGTGAAGCCCGCCGCCCCGAAGCGCGCGGGCGCGGCCGCCGACGCCATCAAGAAGGCGGCCGACGCGGCCCTCGAGCGGTCGCACCTCGCCCGCGCGGTCTGCAAGATCGAGGTCGAGGGCAAGGAGCTCGACATCGAGAGCTCGGCCATCGTGTCGTGCGTCGTCGACCAGAGCGTCGACCTGGTCGACCGCTTCCGCCTGACGCTCACCGACAACGACCTCCACTGGTCGCAGGCGCCCGACTTCCAGGTCGGGAAGAAGATCACGATCAAGATGGGCTGGCACGGCGAGTCCCTGCCGAAGCTCATCTACGCCCAGGTGACGGGCCGCGACGTCCAGTTCCCGCGCCGCGGGCCGGTGCTGCTCTCGATCCACGGCCTGTCGCTCGACGTGAAGCTCAACCGCGGGCGGTTCGCGCGCGGCTTCTACGACGTCAAGGACAGCGACGTCGCGAAGCGCGTGATCCAGATGGACCCGTCGCTCGGGCTGAAGCCCGGGACGATCGACGACTCGGGGGTCAAGTTCGACTACGTCTTCCAGTCGAACCAGACGAACCTCGAGTTCCTGCGCCAGCGCGCGCGCCGCTACGGGTTCGAGGTCGAGGTCGCGCCCGCGCCCGACAGCCCCTCGGGCCCGTTCGACGTCCTCCACTTCCGCAAGCCGCCCCACCAGCGGACGACCGCCACCCTGCTCACGCGCGGGAGGGCGCTCAAGAACTTCCGCGCCCGGGCGAACCTCGCGAGCCAGGTGAAGGAGGTCGAGGTCCGCGGCTGGAGCGACGTGCAGAAGAAGGAGGTGACGGCGTCGGTCTCGACGGACGCCGACATCTGGGACAAGTTCAAGACGCAGAAGCTCGGGCGCAAGCTGTTCGAGGACTTCCTCGGCAACGTGGCCATGAGCACGCTCGACCCCGACCGCACGGTGCAGGTGGTGACGAGCTACCCGCTGCGCGACCCGGGGACCGCGAAGGCGCTCGCCAAGGCCGTCCTCAACTCGTTCGCGAACGGGTTCGTGACGGGGGACGGCTCGACGGTCGGCAACCCGGACGTGCGCGCGGGCGGCAAGGTCAACATCCAGGCCGTCGGGCAGCGCTTCAACGGCCTCTACTACGTGGAGTCCGCCTCGCACGTCTACGAGGGCCAGGGCTACACGACGCTCTTCACCGTCTACCGCCCCGGGATCATCACCGAGCCCATGAAGCTCAAGAAGTGGAAGGTGAGGATCCCCTTCGGCTTCATCCCGATCCTGAAGCAGAAGACCTTCTTCGAGTTCATGGCGGAGGGGTTGAAGAAGGTGAAGATGGCGAACGCGCCGGCCCGCATCCTCGAGCCCGAGGAGAAGGAGTGGAAGGACCAGGCGCTCGACGCGAACGGCAAGATCCGCAAGCCCGACGTCGATCCCGGGCTCTACGCCGTGCAGCTGAAGCAGGTCTACAACGCCGGCTGGCGCGTCGAGTCCGAGGTCAAGGTCGAGGCCCACGCCGACGAGGGCGCGGCCGCGAAGCTCGAGACGGCGGCGCGGAAGGCGTCGGGCCAGGCCGACCTCGAGGCCGTGAAGGGCGCGGGCCCGGCGGCGGGCGGCGCGGGCGCGGCGGCGGCGCACGCGCTCGCGATGGGCAAGACGGGCGCGGATGTCGACAAGGGCGCCCTTCTCGGGCACCTCGGGGCGGGCGACGCGGCGGCCGCGGCCGTGATCCGGCCGCTCGGGCCCGGGGTGGCGCCGGTCGGGCCCGTCGGCGCGGGCCCGGGGCACGCGGCGGCCCCCGCGGCCCCCGGCCTGCTCGGGGCGCTGCCCCTCCCCGGCCTGCCGAACCTGGGGATCGCGGGCGGGCCGGAGGCGGCGAAGGGGCTCTTCCAGAAGCCCACCCACCCGGCGGTCGTCGAGCCGCCGAAGCTGACGCTCGCGCTCGAGGGCCCGAAGGGCTCGCCCCCGGCGGGCGAGAACCCCTTCGAGGTCCACGTCACGCTCAAGAACGACGGCAAGGGCCCGGCGAACGACGCCCAGATCCGCATCGCGATCGTCCGCAAGGGCGGCGACATCGAGCTCGTGCCGGGCGGCGGGGCGACCTCGCTCGGGAAGCAGGGCGTCGTCCTCACCCGGACCGTCAAGCCGGGCGCGACCGAGCGGGCGGCGCTCTCCTTCAAGGGCGTGACGCCGGGCGACGTCGAGCTCTCGGGCGAGGCGATCGTCGGCGGCAAGCCGCTCGCCCACGCGGCGCCGGTCGCCATCAAGGTCGGCGCGCCGCCGAAGCCGACGATCGAGATCGACCTCGTCGCGCCGAAGGCGGAGCCCGAGGCCGGCGAGCCGTTCGAGGTCGAGGTCCGGGCGAAGAACGCCTCGAAGGGGACGGCCCACGACGTCGACCTCCGCCTGACGCTGGGCGGCGCCGCCGAGCTCGAGTTCCTGGGCGGCGGCGGGGCCCACGCCGAGGGCCAGACGGTCGTCGCGCGCCGCTCGCTCGTCGAGGGCCGGCCCGAGCACATCGTGCTGAAGCTCCAGGCGAAGCAGGCGAAGCCCGCGCACCTGTCGCTCGAGGCGACGACGAAGGACGGGACGGTCGGGAAGCCGGCGAAGGTCGAGAAGCAGGTGAAGGTGAAGCCGGCGAAGCCCGACATCGAGGACGTGAAGGTCGGCTACAGGGGGGCCTAGGGTCGTGCCCGACATCGACCTCGACAAGCCGGGGCAGCTCACCGCCTCCGGCAAGAACGTCAAGGACTTCACGTTCCTCCTCGTCCGCGACCAGCCGGCGTACGAGCCGGCGGCGCTCGAGCGCAACCCGGACTGCGTCGCCGCCGACGACCTCTTCTTCAAGTCCGAGGCGGTCCCGGCGAAGGCGGCGGAGGTCGCGCTCGACCTGAAGCCGCACGCGAAGGCGATCCGCGACAAGCTCAAGGACGGGAAGACGGCCGGCAAGATCGTCGTCATCGCGACGGCGAAGCCCGAGAACCGCGACCCCAAGCGGCGCGTCGCGAGCGTCGAGACGTGCACGCTCAAGCGCAAGATCTGGAAGAAGCGGGCGGTCGCCCAGCTCCCGCTGCACCTGAGCGCGTTCGAGGCCCTGGCGGTCGACGCCCACGGCAACTTCTACGCGAAGGCGCTCCAGTACCCCTCGGGCGTCGGCGTCCAGATCGTCAAGGTCGGCGCGGGCGGCGGGGCCGTGACGGACCTCGGGGCGAGCCACCAGATCCAGCACTCGGGCGGGGCCGGCATCGCGTGCAAGGGCTCCGAGATCGTGATGTACACCGAGTGGCCGCTCTACACGGGCCAGGGCGGGCGGATCCTGGCGGTCGCGCCGAGCGCGGGCCTGCCCCAGCGGACGGTCGCCGACCTCGACCACGCGCCGAACCCGGCCTCGAACGGGACGGGGCAGGTCGGTCCGTGCGTCGGGCCGGACGGCACGATCTACTTCTGGAGCCGCCAGGTCGACAAGCTCTACAAGGTCACGGGGGGCGGCGCGAAGCCCCGCTACTCGGCCTCGCTCGACGGCGCGTTCTGGTCGTTCAGCGTCTGGCCGAGCGGCGCCGGCCAGGCCAACTGGAACGGGCAGTTCGGCCGGCACAAGCTCGCGGTCGACGCGGCCACGGGCGTCATCACGGTCGCCCTCGGCGGCGGCGTCGGGGTCTACAAGATCTTCTTCTACCAAGACGAGAAGCAGGCGGGCCCGCAGGTCGCGACCTGCGGCCCGAGCGCCTCGAACCTCCAGCTCACGCACGAGGCGCGGGCCGCCGGCTGGCGCCAGGAAGGCCACCGCCTGGTCCCGCCCCCCGCCCTCGCGAACGCGGGCGGGACGCAGGCGATCTTCGCCCTGCCGGCCGGGCCGCGACGCTTCATCCCGCAGCCTTCCTTCGACACCGCCTCGGGGCGGGTCCTCCTCCCGATCGCCTCGGAGAACGCGATCCTCGCGGTCACGCCGACCGGCCAGGCCTCGCCCTTCCTCCACACGCCGGGCCCGCAGTACGTCGCCGTCGACGCCGGCAGCGGCAACGCCTTCATCTGGGGCGCCGGCAAGCTCCAGGTCCTCCGCAAGGGCCAGAAGGCCGCCGAGCCCTGCGAGGGCATCGCGGGCGGCCAGGTCGTGGGCCTCGTCACGGCGGCGGCCGGCCAGGGGCGCCCCGGGAACTCCGCGTACATCCTGGACGCGGCGGCGAAGACGCTGTTCGAGGTCTACGAGGAGTAGGACCCACGACCGGCTCGGTCGCCGCCGGGCCTTCTTGTGTGAGTCGACGGATCCACAGCCGCCGAGGGGTCCATCGGAACCTCGCCCCTCGCGCCACAACCGCCTGACTTGACGTCAGATGCATCCTGCAGCGCGGCCGTGCCGACGGGCGCCTTTCCGATTGCTTTCGCCCATCGGCGGTGCTATAATTTGCGGTTACTTCGCCCGGAGTTCGTTCGGCGCATAGGGTTGCGGCGAAGCCCGATGGACCGCGCGAGCGGGGAAGCGCGAGGAGACCCTCATGGGCAGCGGCCTTCCGACCGATCCTCAGGCTGAGACTCCCGAAGGTCAGGGAAAGCCAGGCGAGAAGCCGGCTTCGAAGCCCGGCGAGACGCCGGTCGCGAAGCCGGGCGAGAGGCCGGCCGCGGCGCCCGCGCCCGCGGACCCCGAGGCGAAGAAGAAGGCCGAGCAGGAGAAGCAGCGCCAGGCCGCCCAGAAGCGCCAGGCCGCCGGGCGGACGGCATCCAACACCGCCCACGAGGCGATGCGGCTCGTCGGCGGGCTCGGGACGATGGGCGGGACGCTCGCCGGGGCGACCGCCGCGAGCGCCAAGGGCGCGACGCCGAAGGGCGGGGCGCCGGTCGAGGAGCTCGATGACTTCGCGACCGCGAAGCAGCCCCTGCCGGGCGCTCCGTCGACGAGCGGCGCGGCGACCGCCGCCGGCGGCGCCGGCTCCGCGGCGGCGCCGGGGGCCTCGGCGCCGGCGGCGCCGTCGGCGCCGGGCGGTCCCCAGCCGATCCGCTTCGACGACGCGCTCCCCGGCCCGTCCGGGTCGACCGCGCCCGCCGCCTCCTCGGGCGCCGAGCCCGCCACGGCCGGCAAGGCCGGGGCCGGGTCCGAGGGCGGGGCGGCCGGCTCGCAGGGCTCGGGGCCGGCGGCCGGCGGCCAGGGCGCCGCCGAGCCGGCGGCTGCGAAGGGCGGTGGCGAGGGCGGCTCGGGCGCCGCCGAGAGCGCGAAGGGCGGCGGCCAGAAGGGCGCCGAGACGGCCGAGGAGTTCCTCGGCAAGGGCGGCTCGAAGGCCGGCGAGGCCGCCGGCAAGCCGGGCGAGATCGCCGGCAAGGTGCCCGGCCAGCCCGGCGGGATCCCGAAGCCCGGCGGGTTCGGCGGGGCCGGCGGGCCCGGCGGCGCCGGGGCCGCGGGCGCCGCGGGCCTCAGCACGGCCGAGAAGGTCCAGCTCGGCACGGCCGCCGGCGGCCTCGGGGCCGCCGGCGCCGGAGCCGGCGTCGCGCTCGGCGCCGACGACGACCGCGACCGCAAGACCTTCGTCGTCCCGTCCGGGCAGCCGGGCGCCGCGGCGCCGCCGCCGGCCGCCGGGCCCGCGCCGGTCCCGCCCCCGGCGACGCCGGCGCCGACGCCGACGCCTTCGCCGACGCCTCAGCCGCCGCCGAAGCCGGAGACGCCCCCGACCACGCCGCCGAAGCCGCCGGAGACGCCTAAGCACGACGCCGCGCCGGCGGCCGACGCGCCGAAGGCCGACGCGCCGAAGCCCGACGCCGCGCCCGCGACCGACGCGACCAAGGCCGCGGCCGGCCCCGGGGAGCACGCCCCGCCCGCCGGCGACGCCAAGGGCGCGGCCGAGGGCGCCAAGCCGCACGACCAGGCCGCCCCCGGCGCCGCCGACGCGAAGCCCAAGACCGGGGACGCGGCGGCCGCCGAGCACGCGGCCGCGGCCCCCGGCGAGCCGGCCGCCGGCGCGCCCGGCGCGGCGGGCGCCCAGCCCGGCGCCGGCGCGCACGACGCGCAGGCCGGCGCGGGCGGCGCACCGGGCGCCCCCGGCGCCCAGGCCGGCGCCCCCGGAGCGGCCGGTCACGACGTCGCCGCCGACCAGGGCGTGAAGGGCGACGCCGCCGCCGCCTACGGCGAGCGTCCCCCCGCGGCCCCCGAGGGCGCGGGCGCGCACCCCGGCGCGGCCGGGGCCGGCGGCACCGGCGCCGCCGCCCCGCCCACGGGCGCCCAGCACGTCGCCCACGTCTCGCCCCAGACGCACGCCGCCGTCGACTCGGCGCCGTCCGCCAGCTCGGGTCCCAAGGGCGACGGCAAGCACGCCGAGCGCGGGGCGCCGAAGCCGCTCTCGATCGAGTCGCTGAAGAACATCGCCAAGATCATCAAGGACGACAAGGACAAGCTCCAGGCGGCCGGGAAGGACATCTCGAAGGGCACCTTCACCAAGGAGGCCGTCGACCAGCTCGTCGCCACGGCGAAGAAGGCCTTCCCGCAGCTCGACGCGAAGAAGGTCGAGGGCGTCGTCGGCAAGCTGAAGGGCCTCCTCCCCGCGCGCCAGCCCGACAAGCCGGGCGCGCCCGTCCACGGCCCCCTCTCGCAGCAGAGCGCCCACCAGATCGCCCAGGCCGTCGCCCAGCAGGCCCCGGGCATCGACATCGCGGCCCTCGCGAAGCGGATCGCCGGCGACAGCCGCCTGGGCGGCGCGCTCGTCAACGGCGCGCTCAACGCCTTCGGCCTGAACGCGGTCATGGGCCACGCCCAGGCCGTGCATCCGAAGTTCGACGAGGCGGCGGCCCGCCACGCGATCATGAGCGTCCAGGGGCCCATGCTGAAGGGCGAGGAGGGGAAGAAGGAAGGCTCGGCCGAGGAGAAGCCGAAGGGCCCGCTCAGCGACAAGACGATCGACCAGGTCCTCGGGGCCCTGAAGAAGGTCGGGATCAAGGTCGACGAGAAGGACTTCAAGAAGGTCGCCTCGACCGCCAACGTCGTCATCGCGCGGAAGGACGACCTGAAGAAGGTCGCCAAGGCCGGCCTCTCGCCCGAGGCCGCGCAGAAGATCCTCGCGATCGCCAAGGAGGCCGTCCCCGGCCTCTCGGACCAGGTCTTCCTCAAGAACATCGACCAGGTCTCGAACCTCTACGAGAAGAACGGCAAGAGCGCCGACAAGGTCCTCGACAAGCTGAAGGAGCTCTTCGGCGGCAAGAAGCCCGACAAGAAGGCGGCCGACGAGAAGAAGACGGACGCGCCGGCGGCCCACGAGCCCGGCGCGAGGCCGGGCGCCCTCGAGGACGAGCGCCTGAAGGAGGGCGGGGACGAGGCCGGAGGGCCGGGCGGCGGGCACAAGCTCGAGTGGAAGCGCCTCGCCCACAGCTCGCTCCCGGCCGTCGAGCCGTTCGAGCGCCACGTCGTCGCCAAGGGCGACACGATCAAGTCGATCGCCCAGCGCGCCGGGCTCGACGAGAAGAAGCTCCTCGCCTACGACGGCGGCACGGGCGTCCCGAACCGGCGCCGCATCAAGAGCCGCAACCCGCACCACCTGCAACCCGGCGACGTGCTCGTCGTCCCGAAGAAGGGCAGCCCGCCGAAGATCCAGATCCAGGCCTACACGTACGGCCTCAAGGACCAGACGGCCGTCACGGTCGAGATCTACCGGCAGTTCCGCGAGATGAAGAAGGACTGCCTGGCGACGCTCCAGGGCAAGGTGAAGGAGCTCGACCCGACCCTCGGCGTCGGCATCGTCGAGGTCGAGTGGAAGTACAAGTACGACGAGAAGAAGATGGGGAAGCGCCCCAACTTCATCTACAAGCTCTTCGCCACGGTCGACAAGGAGAAGCGCCAGTTCACGTCGTCGTCGTCGATCGGCATCGCGCCCGACTTCGACAAGCCCGCGGCCCCGCCAAAGGTCGTCAAGGCCGTCTGGAAGAAGCTCGAGGGCAAGAAGGACGAGAAGATCGACCTGGAGGCGGTCGTCCAGGGCATCCCGGACAAGTCGAACGTCTTCGTCGACGTGTACCGCCGGCCGAAGCGGATCGTCGTCGACAAGACGCAGGACCTGGCCGCGCTCGCCGCCGCCGGGGGCTTCGCCGCCCTCCAGGCGAAGCCGGGGCTCGAGGCCGTGAAGGCCGCCGCCCCGGCCGAGGAGAAGAAGGGCGAGAAGCACTTCTTCGAGGCGGTCTTCAAGGACGCGAAGGGCACGCCCTTGAAGGACCTCCAGTGGGTCGTCACCGACCCGACCGGCAAGCGCCACGAGGGCAAGCTCGGCGGCGACGGCAAGATCCGCATCGAGGGGATCGCCAAGGCCGGCAAGTGCAAGGTCGAGTTCAGGGCGGTCGCCGCGAAGCCGCAGGGCGGGGTCGCCGATCTCGGCTGGTCGGTCAAGAAGGCGAAGCAGGGGCAGCGGGTGATCCTGCGCGTGCGCGCGACCGGGTTCGACCCGGGGACGCCCGTCACGCTCCGCATCTTCGAGTCGACGAAGAGCGCCGCCGAGGCGATCGCGACCCTGAAGTCGCAGATCGACCGCGAGGGGATCGCCCACGTCGAGTACGAGTACTGGCACAACCCGAACCGCGTGAAGGACCCCCGCCTCGTCTACGAGGCCGAGGTCGCCGGGGTGAAGGCGACGTCGGACGTCCTCTGCATCACGGACTTCTTCGAGACGCGGGTCCGCGCCGAGGCGGGGCCCGCGGCCGGCGTGCCGATCAAGCTCGTCGACCCGGTCGGCGCCGTGCACACGGTCACGACGGACAGGAACGGCTTCGCCCTCGCCGAGGGGCCCGCGGGCGCGTGGAAGGTGGACTCGCCGGGGCCGGGGTACGAGCTTGCCTGATCCGGGGAATCGTCGTCGGGGCCGGCGCGAGGGCCGGCTCGAGGAGCGCCAGCGCGCATGAGTGCTCTCGCCACGGGCGTGCGGAACGAGATCGCGGTCGTCAAGACGCGCTACCGCGTCGAGATCCGCGAGCCGCAGGACGGCGCCGTCCACGTGGCGGGCGACGCGGTCCGCGTCACGACGTGGGTCTGGGACGACCGGGGCGACGAGGCCACGCGCGTGATGGACCGCCCGGCGACGATCGCCTGCTCGGCCGGCGACATCGCGGGCGCGGGCGACATCGTCCTGCTCCCGACGGCCGCGCGCGAGGTCGAGATCACGGCCACCTTCGAGGGCGAGGACGGGCGCGTCGTCCGCGACACGCGGACGGTCCGTTGCGTCGTCCCCCACGTCGCGCACGTCCAGGTCGTGGACGCGGGCGACGGGTCCGTGCTCCCCGTGTACAGCCACGAGGCGAAGGGCCTCGCCGCCGCCTCCTTCGCGTTCGGCGAGGCCGGCGGAAGGCCCGTGAAGGGCCATCCGGCGGCGGCGCTCGCCGGGCGCAAGGTCGCCCTCCGCGTCTCGCTCGCGTGCCCTCCGGGCGCGACGCCGCTCGCCGCCGAGGAAACGGGCATCGGCCTCGCGCTCGGGGGCTTCGCCGGCGAGGGGAAGATCGCCCGGGACGGGACGGCCACGGTCGAGCTGGCCGCCTCGGAGCCGCTCCCGTTCGCGGTCGAGGAGGCGAGCCTCGCCTTCGCGCCCGAGATCGAGGTCCGGGCCGAGGCCGATCCCGGCTCGGCGCGGATGGTGAGCCTGCCGCCCGTCTTGGGAATCACGATCTTCGCCCTCTTCGGCAAGCCCGTCCTCGGCGATGGCCAGGCGCTCGACCCCCGGAGCGATCCGCTGCTCGCGCACGACTTCGACGCCTTCCACCTGCGGCACGCGTGCCGCCTCGCGAACGGCGGGACGAACCTCCTCCTCGACGACGAGGGCTCCATCCCGCTCGCCGTCGTCTCGGCGATCCACCACTACGCGCCGGACGAGTACGCGGGCAAGGACGGCCGGAGGGAGCACCCGGCGCCGAAGAACCAGGCCTCCCTCCAGGCGGCCGCCCCGGGGCTGCACGACCCGAGCGGCGAGGTGTGCGGCACCTGCGGCGGGAGCGTGGACGCGGCGAGCGGCGCCTGCACGGAGTGCGCACGCCCGGTCGCCGACCTGCTGCGGTGCCGCCGCTGCAAGCGGCCCCTCGAGGGCGACCGCCGCGCCTGCGCCCACGACCGGGCGCTCGTCGGCCGCTTCGTGGACGGGTCGATCCGGTGCCCGAGGTGCCGGACGCTCGTGCGCGCGGACCTGTACTACGACGCCGCCGACCCGGCGCATGTCCGGTACTTCGACGGCTCGAAGCTGTCGGACGCCGCCCGGGCGAAGCTTCGACCGATCGACCACTGCCCGCGCCTCGAGTGCGGGCGGCCGCTGCTCGTGCGCGTCGACGCCGGGTGCCGGAGCTGCGGGGCCTTCGTCCCCGAGGAGGACCTGCTCTCGGGCGCGCACGACTGCCCGGCCGGCGAGGCGGGCACGGTCGGGGTCGACGAGCACGAGCGCCACACGCACCGGAGCTTCGGCCTGGCGGTGCTCGACCACCCGACGCACCCCGGCGGGCGCAGCGACCAGCAGGCCTCGTGCATCGCCGCCTTCCTGAACCTGCTCGGGATCAAGGCGCGCGTCCTCTCCATCCGTGGGCGAAAGGGCAGCGCCGTCAACACGACCGAGCACGACCCGATCACGCGCGGGGCGTCGTCGTTCGAGCCGTCGGTCCACTGGGGCCGGACGCTCCACGCGATCGTATACGTGCCGGTCGACCGGTCGCGCGACGCCGAGGCCGGCGGCCGCAGGCTTAACGAGGACGAGGCGACCTGCTACGACGCCGGCGGCCGCCGCGCCATGGCGCGGGTCGCCCTGCGCCCGGGACACGAGCTCCGGAAGCGCGGGGCGCGGACCGGGAAGTGCCGCCTGGGGCACGTCCTCAAGGCGGCGAAGGCGGCCTGCGAGGTGTGCGGCGCCCAGCCCGAGTTCGCGTACCTCTGCGGGAAGTGCGGCAAGGCCGTGGGCGCCGACGACGACGCCTGCGCGGCCTGCGGCGAGGTCCTGACGGCGGCCTTCGCCGCCTCGATCGTCTACCCGTGCCCGAGCTGCGGGCGGACCGTGCGCGAGAGCGACGAGCAGTGCTGGAGCTGCAGCGGCGCGCTGGCGAAGCGAACGTTCGGCGACGGGGCCGCCCATGGCGCTTGAGCTCGAGCGGGGTCAGGTGGAGCTCGTCGAGTACCTCGACGCGGAGACGCTCGCGCGCCTGCCGCCTTCGAGCCTCGCGGTCACCTGGCCCTCCGAGACCGGCCTCGACCGCCTCGCCGACGTGCTCCCGTTCGCACCGCGGCGCGAGCGCGAGCGGCTCGAGCGCGAGGCCCGCGACTTCCTGGGCCTGCTCCGCTGCGTCGTCCTCGGCGCCGCGCTGCCGCCCGGGCCGCTCGAGGACCACGTCTTCCTCTCGCCGTTCGGCCTCCAGCTCGTGGCCGAGACGGCGGAGCGGAAGGTGCGCGTCGACGCCGACCTGAGCATCGTCGTCGCCCGTCGCCGGGCCCTGAACCTCGGCGCCGGGGCGACGCGCCTCGAGGTCCTGCGGGCCCAGCTCGCCCAGGTGCTGACGTTCAGGCTGGTCGACGAGCGCGGCCGGGCGCTCGAGACGTCGACCCGCGTGGACCTGCGCGGCGTCTGGCCCGACGGCCTGTTCGTCGAGGTCGAGCCGCCGGCCGGGTTCGGGTTCGTGAGCGGCCGGTACGCGTCCCTCGCCGCGTTCGGCGACGGGAAGCTCCTCATCGTCTCGTTCCGGCGCTCGGAGTGCCGCACCGACCTCGAGCCGCTCGCGACGCCATCGTTCACGCCCTTGACGATCGACGACACGCTCGGCCGGAAGAAGCCGTAGCCAGGGGGAGTCACAAGCATGGCCATGCAAAAGGTCGAGAACGCGAAGGGGCCCTGGGAAGGCGCGGGCGGCGGGCCCGTGCCCGGCGCCGGCGGCCGCACGTTCACGCCCCCTCCCCCGCCGACGAAGGAGGAGCTCGAGCGCAAGCGCCTCGAGCGCGAGCGGCACGAGCAGGAGCTCCAGCGCCTGCGGCGCGAGCGCGAGCAGAAGCAGCGCGAGGAGGAGGAGGCCAGGCGCCGCGCCGAGGAGCACGCGCGCAAGGCCGAGGAGGCGCGCCGCCGGGCCGAGGCGGAGCGCCGCCGCAAGGAGGAGATCGAGCGCAAGCACCGCGAGGCGCAGCTAAGGCTCGAGGAGCAGCGCCGTCTCGAGGAGGAGCAGCGCCGGCGCGAGCTCGAGGCCGCGCGCCTGGCGAAGCCGGCGCCCGGGCACAACGTCACCCCGGCGCCGCTCTTCCGGGCCGGGCACCTGGCCCTCGTCTCGGGCGGGCCCGGGCTCGGCACGCCCGTCCACTTCGTCCACCCGAACTGGAAGGCCAACATCGCCGGCGCGGCCTGGGTCTGGTCGGGCCCGGCCGTCAAGGACCCGACGAAGGACGAGACGGCGACGTTCGAGACGACCTTCGACCTGCCCGAGGCCTGCGTGATCGACGTCGCGACGCTGCTCGTCGCCGCCGACAACCGGGCCGACGTCTTCCTGAACGACAAGCACGTCTGCGGCTTCCAGAGCTTCCAGACGGTCGGGACGTTCCACGTCCAGTCGAGCCTCAAGCCGGGGCGCAACAAGATCAAGGTCGTCGGCAAGAACATGGGCGTCGCCGGCTCGAACGTGCACACGAACCCGGGCGCGGTCCGCTTCAAGCTCGTCGTCGACTTCCGCGAGATGGTCCCGCAGAAGCCGGCGCCGCCGCCGCCCCCGCAGACGGGGACGGTCGAGATCGTGTCCGGCGCCCACCTCACGGGCGCCAAGCTCTGCGCGTTCGTCCATCCGGCCTGGACGGCGAAGGTCCCGGGCGCGGCCTGGGTCTGGAAGGCGCCGCTCGTCCAGCAGCCGCACTGCGACGAGACGGCGACGATCGAGGGGAAGTTCACGCTCCCCGACACGGCCAAGGTCGAGTCGGCGGAGCTCCTGCTCGCGGCCGACAACCAGGCGGAGTTCTTCCTGAACGGCTCGTGCGTCGCCCGTCACGGCGGGTTCGACCAGGCGAAGTCGTTCCACGTGGCCGGCGCCGTGAAGGCCGGGGCGAACACGCTCAAGGTCGTCGTCAAGAACTTCGGCCTCGCCCGCTCGACGGCCCACTCGAACCCGGCCGGCGTGCTCTTCAAGCTCACGGTCAAGTTCAAGATCGAGCCGAAGAAGAAGGACGACGACGCCGCCGCGGCCGCCGGCAAGCACGACACCAAGGGCCTGGCCGCGCTCGGGATCAAGGACCTGGCCGCGAACCTGACGGGCGGCAAGGCCGGCGGGCTCGACGCGCTGAAGGGGCTGGCGGGTCAGGTCGGCCAGGCGATCCCGGGCCTCAAGGGCGCCCTGGCGGGCATCCCGGGCCTCGCGGCGCTCGCGCCGAAGTCGGTCGCCCCGCCGTCGAGCGGCAAGGCGGGCGGGCCCGCCTTGCACGCGGGCGACGCCCCGCCGGCGCCGCCGCCCGAGCCCGGCACGGCGGCCGCGAAGGCGAAGGACGAGGCGGCGGCGGCCGAGGCGGCGAAGGCGGCGGCGGCCGCCGAGGCCGCGAAGGCCAAGGCGGCGGCGGCCGAGGCCGCCGAAGAGGCCGCCAAGAAGGCCGAGGAGGAGAAGGCGAAGGCGGCCGCCGCCTTGGCGAAGAAGGTCAAGAAGATCGACCTCGCCTTCGGCCCCGGCGACAGCAAGGTCTACACGTTCCGCGGCCTGCCGACGGACGTGACGGCCGACAAGTTCCCGAACCTCCAGCTCATCAAGCAGGACATCCGCCGCGTCACCTGGGCGACGACCGACCCGCCCGAGGAAGGGCTCTTCGAGGGCGTCCCGGCGCTCGTGAACGTCCCGAAGACCACGACCGTCGGGCTCTTCGTCGAGACGCTCTGGGTGAAGGACGGGACGAAGGCGAAGATCACGATCGCCGAGATGGGAAGCCACACTCCGCTGAAGACGATCGACGCCGAGATCAAGGACTGGGGCTTCAAGGACGAGAACATAAAGCTCGAGGAGCTCGACAAGAAGCAGCCGTTCAAGAAGATCGAGACCCCGCTCGTCGCCACCGTCGAGGTCCCGGACCTCGGCTTGAAGGCCGTCTCGCAGGTCCTCGTCGTGCTGAACGAGAAGTTCATCTTCTCGACCTAGGAGCTTCGCATGGCTACCCCCACCCCGAGCCCGAGCCCGAGCCCGAACGACCCGCAGGCCCAGGGCCCCGAGGCGAAGCCGGCGGGTCCCGCCGGCGCCGCCGCGACCCCGCCCGGCGCGCAGCCGGCGGACCCGAAGGCCGCGGACAAGAAGGCCGCCGAGGCCCAGAAGAAGCCGGCCGCCGGCGCTCCGGCGAAGCCCGCCGGCTCGGGCACCACGCCGGGGCAGGCGGCGCAGAAGGGCATGTACGCCGCCCGCGACGCCAGCTACGCGGCGAGCAGCCTCTCGCGCATGGGCATCGGCGGCGGCGCGTCCGGCCTGACGGCGGCCGGTCCGGCACCGGCGCCGGCGCCGGCGTCGTCGCAGGCGGCCCCGGCGGCCCCGAGTGCGCGGGCGGCGCCGGGCGCCGGCGCCGCGCCGCCGGCGGCCCCCGCCCAGGCGGCGCCGGCCCAGGCGACGCCGGCCCAGGCGACGCCTGCCCAGGCGATGCCGGCCGCGCCGGGCGGCGCCTCGGCTCGGCCCAGCCAGTCGAAGGACGACTGGGGCGGCGCCCCGAAGCCTGCCGCGAAGAAGGAAGAGAAGAAGGAGGACGAGCCGCCCGCGGCCGCGGCGGCGAAGAAGGAGGACGAGAAGAAGGCGGAGGAGAAGAAGAAGGAGGAGAAGAAGGACGACAAGGCGCCCGAGGCCCCGGCCGGGGCCGCCCAGGGGGCGAAGGACGCGCCCGACTTCCTCGGCAAGGCCCAGGAGACGGCGGGATCCGCTCCGGGAGCCCCGAGCACCCCCGGCCTGCCGGGCGCGCCGGGCGCGCCGGGTGTCCCCGGCGCGCCTTCGGTCCCCGGCCTCGGCGGCGCCGCCGGCGCGGCGGGCGCGGCGGGGTCGGTGGGCGGCGCCGCGGGCGCCGCGGGCGGCGGGATCAGCGGCGTCACGGCCGCGACCGCCGGCATGGGCGCGGCGGGCGTGGGCCTGGGCGGCGCGGCCGCCATCGCCGGCGGCCAGAAGGAGCGCGGCGGCGACCGCAAGACGATCATCTTCGACCAGACGCAGGCCGCGGCCGGCGCCGCCGGTGCCCCCGCCGTTCCGGGCGGCCTGCCGGCCGCACCCGGCGGAGTCCCCGGCGGCGCCGCCGGACTCGCGCCGGGAGCCCCCGGCCTCCCCGGCGCTCCGGGCGGCGTCCCGGGCGCCCCCGGCGGCATCCCCGGCGCCCCCGGCGGCATCCCCGGCGCCCCGGGCGGCCTGCCCGGCGCACCGGGGGCGATCCCCGGCGCCCCGGGCGGCCTGCCCGGCGCACCGGGCGGCCTGCCCGGCGCACCGGGCGCGATCCCCGGGGCACCCGGCGCGGGCCTCCCCGGCGCGCCCGCGGTTCCCGGCGCTCCGGCCGTTCCCGGCGCCCCCGGCCTCCCCGGCGCCCCCGGCCTCCCCGGCGCGCCCGGCCTCCCCGGCGCGCCCGCCGTGCCCGGCGCCCCCGCGGTGCCCGGTGCCCCGGGCGCCCTGCCCGGCGCCCCCGGCGCGGGTCTCCCGGGCGCCCCCGGCGCTCCCGCGGTTCCCGGAGCCCCGGCGGTCCCCGGCGCACCCGGCACACCCGGCGCGCCCGCGCTCCCCGGGGCTCCCGGGGCGGCGGCCCCCGGCGTTCCCGGCGCCCCGGAGGTCCCGGGGCATCCGGCCGCCGGCGTCCCCGGCGCCCCGGGCGCTCCCGGCGCCGTCCCCGGGGCCGAGCACGACCTGTCGGCGCTCCCGGCCCCGAACGAGGCCATGGCCCACGTCCCGCCGGCGACGCACGCCGCGGTCGATTCCTCGCCCGTCCTCACCCAGCCGCCGAGCGGCGACGGCCAGCACGCGACCCGCGGGCTCAAGAACCCGCTCTCGCTCGAGTCGCTGAAGAACATCGCCAAGGTCCTGAAGGACGCGTTCGACACGGGCAAGGAGGTCATCGGCAAGGGCCTGAGCCAGGAGACGATCAAGAAGATCCTGGCCGTCGCGGGCGGGGCGGCCGCCATCGCCGGCGCGGCCGTGTTCATCAAGAACATCGACAAGATCAAGGACCTCTACGACAAGAACGCGAAGAACATCGACAAGGTCCTCGACAAGGCGAAAGAGCTCTTCGGGATCAAGAAGGACGACAAGAAGAAGGACGAGAAGAAGAAGGGCGACAAGCCCGCCGGCGAGAAGGAGCCGGATCACGTCGAGGTCGAGGCGCACCCGCCCGGCGTGCGGCCCATGCTCCCGCCGCTCGACATAGCCGAGCTGACGGTCGACGACAAGTACGACTACTTCATGAACGTCGTCAAGAACACCCTCCACGGGAAGTGGGACGACGGCGACAAGCAGATCAACGTCATCGGCATCCGCTCATGGCGCGAGTTCCGGCGCATCGACCCGCGCGAGTTCGGCTGGAACGACTCGATCTTCGTCGTCTACAAGGAAGGCAAGAAGAAGAAGGTCGAGGGCTTCCTCGCGAGCGTCGACCCGGCCGACAACTACACGCACTGCCCGCCGCACCCGGGCGGCGTCGCCCACCTCATCGACGGGCAGTACAAGTACAAGCGGGCCGAGTGGACGGACAAGAAGCACGTGGCCGCCAAGCCGGCCGAGGCGCTGAAGTTCTATCGCGACAAGGTGAAGGCCCTGGGCGAGGGCCGCGGCGTCCAGGACGAGGACGAGCCGACCGCCGTCGGGCCCATCGGCCTCTGGATCCTGCCGGGCGGCCTCAACGTCGCCAAGGACGACTACTCCGCCGGCTCGCAGGTCATCGCGGGCGGGCTCGCCGGCCCCTTCAAGCGCTTCCAGGAGCTCTTGAAGATGGACCCGGACGGCAACTTCTTCTACACGCTCGTCGACAGCGCGAAGCTGCCGCAGCCGCCCGACCCGTTCTACTACCTCCCGCTCGGGACGCCGAAGGTGTGGGAGTCGAACGACGGCAAGACCTCGCTGATCCGCGGCTCGCGCCTGCGCCCGTCGGCGCCCGGCCTCGACGAGCAGTTCCAGCGGCTCTTCTCGCTCACCGAGAAGAACCAGGCCGGCGCCGGCTTCTACCCGTTCGGGCTCTCGCGGACGTGGCACGGCGGCGTCCACCTGCCGGCGCCGGCCGGGGTGGACACCTGCTTCGCGATCGCCTCGGGCGACGTCGTCGCGGCGCGCCTCGGCGCGGTCGACACCGGCAAGAACAAGCTCGGCAGCCCGAACTTCGTCCTCCTGCGCCACGCGGTGCCGAAGAAGGAGGAGAAGGACCCGGACAAGTTCTTCTTCTCGCTCTACATGCACCTCCAGCAGGCGCCCGGCGACGACAAGACGGCCGCCCATCACTTCCCGTGGATCGGGCGCGCGGTCGGCGCGGACAGGCCGCCCGAGGAGAAGCCGCCCACGCCGCCGGACGAGATCGAGAGGAAGGTCGAGAAGATCCACAAGAAGCGGCCGCCGTCGCTCAACTTCTCGGTGACGGCCCAGACGACGAAGGTCCTGCGCGTCGGCTTCACGCGCAAGAAGGGCGACGCCGAGCGGCTGCGCTTCTTCATCGACGGCTGCGAGGTCGGCGCCGCCCGCATCCGCCCGTTCCACGTGGGCGGGAAGGCGGTCGAGGGCACGGGGCTGCTCGACCTCGGCAAGCGCGAGGGCAAGATCACGCTCGACGTGACGGTCGAGGGCGGCCACGAGAACGAGCTCGAGGGCGACCTCGAGGTCCAGACCTCGAAGGCGGGAAAGCCGCCCGCGAAGAAGAAGGAGGACCCGAGCAAGGCGCCGAAGCAGGTCTACGCGAACGCCAAGGCCGGCAAGGTCGGGGTCTTCGAGCCGGGCTCGGTCAAGGTGATCGCGGGCGAGCCCATCGCGCGGGCGAGCCTGTACGGCGAGCCGCTCCGGAAGATCATCCACTTCGAGGTCTTCGCGAACCCCTCGAAGCTCCCGGTCGAGGCCAGCGACAAGCTCGGCTGGGAGAAGGTCGAGGACCGGGACCAGAACGGGCTCTGCGACGTCCAGAAGATCCTCGGCAAGATCGACCTCGACCACGACACGCGGATCTTCGCCCGCGAGGTCCTGCGCGCCTACGGGCCGGAAGGCGTCGCGGCCACGCTCCGCAAGATCATCGGCGTCTTCGCCTCGGAGTGGTGGATCGACTGGAACGGCACGCTCCCGAAGAGCGAGTTCTGGAAGAAGATCATGTCGCCGCAGGCGATCCAGGACGCGGTCAAGGTCGCCAACTCCTACGGCTGGTGGGACGGCGGGCTCACGAAGTGGGGCATCCCGGGCGACAAGATCATCGCCCACTACCACCCCGTGCGCTTCCTCCAGTGGCTCGTCTTCAACCAGAAGCAGGACGCCGAGGCGGCGATGTACTACTTCCCGGAGGGCGACGGCTGGCGGCTCCGGCGCGGGCCGTACGTCAGCGCCTTCGTCCGGGTCGAGCAGGCGGTCGGCGCGGGCGCGGCGAGCTAGCGCGCGCGCCGCGCCCGCGCGGTCTGGCGGCCCCCGGCGGAGCGTGGTAGGATCTCCCGCGCCGACCACGCTCACGACCGAGAGAGGGCGCGCCCCTTGAAGCTCACGGGTCTCGACTTCCCCGAAGGCCATCTCTACAGCCGCGACTACCTCTGGGTGCGCGACCTGGGCGAGGGTCGCGCCCGCGTCGGCCTTCAGTTCCACGCCCTGCCTCGCGGGGGCGACGTCTACTTCGCCAAGCTGCCGCCCGTCGGCTCGCCGCTCGAGCGCGGGCGGGCCTTCGGCTTCGTGGACCTCGCCGGCTCGACCTTCGAGCTGCGCGCGCCCTTCGACGCGCGCATCGCGCTCCGCAACGACGTCCTGCGCGACGACGCGGGGGCGGTCGCGACCGCGCCCTTCGGCGACGGCTGGCTCGTCGAGGTCGACGGCCTCGCGCCCGAGGACCTGAAGGGGCTGCTCGACCGCGAGCAGGCGCTCCGCTACTACAGCTTCATCCCGGGCCTCGCCGGCAAGACGCTCGCGGCCGCGCAGCGCTTCGACGCCGGACGCCCGTGGCCGAGCACGACGTCGCTCAAGCTCGGCGACGACCTCATCGTCGCGAGCCGCCTCCTCCCGGCCGCCGGCAACGAGGCGTTCGCGCCCGACTGGGCGACCGGCGACCGGTGGCGGGTGCGCGTCAAGCTCGCCGACATCGAGAGGCCGCGCACGTACGAGTACGAGGTCCAGGGCGACGAGGTCGTCGCCGGCGACGACTGCTGGCGGGTGCGCGCGATCGAGGTCGAGGCCCAGTTCCCGCCGCAGAGCTTCCGGCGCCTCTTCTTCCGCAAGGACGACCTGACGCTCGTGGCGGTCGACGACGTCTCGACGATCGACCCGGCCCTCTTCGCGCGGAGCGAGAACCGGCGCGGCCGCGAGGCGTTCCTGCTCGAGCGGGCGGCCGGGGCGGGCGACGAGATCATCGTCGACCACCCGCGGATGCCCGCCGGCTGCGACGACGAGGCGCGCGACGTCGCGGTCGGGCACGAGCCGCCGATCACGCAGATCGTGCGGTTCCGGGCGGGGGCGTCGCGCATGGAGGTCGAGCTCCGCGCCGAGGTCGGGGGCGAGCGGCTCGTCTCCGTGCAGACGTGGGAGCGCGGGCGGCCGTGGTGGAAGGACGCCGCGCGCGTCCGCGGCGGCGAGGAGACCGTGCGCGCGGAGCTGGTGCAGGGATAGGCGACCGGGAAGGACCATGAGGATCGAAGAGCTCGCGACGATCGCCCTCGACCCGTTCCTCGGGACGCCGCTCGGCCCCGAGCATCGCGACCGGCTGCCCGAGTGGCGCCCGGGGCGGCGCTGGCGGGTCGAGTTCGCGTTCCGCGCCCCGGCGGTGCCCCTCCACGCGCTCGCGCTCGGGGACGAGGTCCGCTCGGTCTGGCGCTTCGAGGTGCTGCGCGAGGAGGTGCGCGACCGGGAGGACGCGGTCGTCGTCCGCGTGTCCCCCGAGCGGCGCGGCGGCGCCGGCTATCACTTCATCGCCGTCTACCGCAAGCGCGACCTCGTCCTCCTCGAGGCGAAGCGCTACCAGGGGGAGGTCGAGCGCCCGTTCGACCTGCGCAAGCTCCCGCCCCTCGAGGTCGGGGTCGTGAAGGCCGACCCGGAGAAGCGCTTCCTCGAGCGCACGCTGAGGACGTTGCCGCCCGCGCAGCAGGAGACGCCCGTCGCGGCGGCCGGCGAGGACGAGGACGAGAGCCTTGCCCGGGCCGCCTACGCCGAGGCGGAGGCCCCCCCCCCATCCCCGCACCCGGAGGAGCTGGGCGGCGCGGAAGAGGTCGCGTGAGAGGGGAGGCCGGGTCCGAGACCGAGCCGGGCGACGCTACCTGGCCCGCCCGGGCTCGCGCCAGGACATCACGCGGTAGCCTTCCGTGAAGAGATCCTCCGGGGCCCCGATCTGCCCGGCCAGCCCGTTCAGGGCGCGGATCGACCGCTCGACCTCGACGCTGTCGTAGCGGATCGCCGTCCCGTTGTCGAGCCGGATGTCGGCCTTCGTCTTGTCCTTCGTGTGGGGCGGGACGGCGACGACGACGCCGCCGTCGACGCGGAAGGTGTCCCTCTTGTCCTTGCCGACGTCGAGCTTCGCCCGGTCTCCCGCGAGCATGACGACGCCGTTGATCTCGACGTCGCCGTGGTGCGCCTTCAGCTCGGCCTTCGTCTTCTTGTCGCCCTGCGCGATCGCGAGCACCGGGCCGTTGATCGTGGCGAGCCCGTCGTTCGTCTTGTCGTCGTTGTGGAGGTGCAGCTTGGCGGTCTTCGAGCTGTCGTCGCCGAGCAGGAGCAGCGGGCCGTTGATCGTCATGGTGCCGTGGTGCAGGTGGAGCTTCGGGTCGTCGCTCTTCTTGTCCTTGTCGCCGAAGACGATCACGGGGCCGTCGAACTCGAGCGTCGCGTGGTGCAGGTTGAGGTTCCCGGTGACGACCAGGATGCCCGAGCCGCGCACGACCGCGCCGCCGTCGACCCGAAGGTCCTTGCCCGTGACGACCGTGACGCGCGGCGCGAACGGAGTGCCCCAGATCGTGAGGCCCCCCTTGATGTCGATCCCCTTGCTGCCGGTGTCGATCACGGTCGCGCCGGGCATGACGTTCGACCGGAGGGAGGCGATGATCGAGTCGGCCAGGCTCTCGACCCTCGGGTAGTCGAGCTGGCCGCCGTCGACCTCGACCGCCGACGTCGTGATCGTGCCCTCGTACTTCCCCTTCTTGTCGTAGACGTTGACATCGACGACCGGCTCGCCGTCGAACACCGTACCCGGGATCTTGGCCTTCTTCTCGTCCAGCATCTTCTTCGCGAGGCCGCTCATGATCCGGTCGAAGGCGTCGCCCTCGACGGCGAGGCCCGGGATCCCCGGGCGCAGGCCGGCCGCGTCGTGACCGTCGGACACCACGACGCCGGCGCTCCCGTCGTCGCCCAGGTCCTTGTCGACGCCGGCGATCTTGAGCTTGGCCTTGTCGGGGTCGCCGTAGATCGCGAGGGCGCCGCCTCCGCCCGCGCCCGGAAACGGGAGGGCGAAGCGCCGGCCGAAGACGACCTCGACGTCGCGGCTCTCGCGCCCGATCTCTCCGCGCGCCTTGCCGAGGAGCATCGCGCCGCGCTTCTCGAGCGCGATCGTCGACACCCGGCCGGCGCCCTCGTATGTCCGCGCCGTCGCGTCATCCGCGTCGTTGAGCTCGAGGAGCTTGAGCGCGACGGCGGCGTCCGCGTCCTCGACCGCCTGCTCGCCCTCGAGGCTCGCGCTCCGCGCCTGGCTCTCGACGACCGTGAGCGAGACGAGCGCCGCCGCGGCGGCGGCGAGCACGACCACGATCACGAAGCTGAGGACGAGGGCGCTGCCGCGCTCGCCCCGCTTCACCGTCGCACCGACCATGAAGACCTCCTGTCGCGTCCGCCGCCCGCCGCCGGCTCCTGTCATCCGCCGGTCGCCCGCTCCGGTCAGTTCCGGAGCGAGACCTGCTCGCGCACGACGTGTTTCCGCACCGTCCCGTCCTCGAGCCTCGCCGCGGCCTCGACCGTGAGCGTCACGAACCCGCCCCCCGGGTCGAGCTCGAAGCGCAGCGTGTCGAGGAGCCGGTCGGCGACGACGATCCGGCGCGCCGCCCCGCCCGGGTCCGTGTCGAGCCTCACCAGCCGGCCCTCGTCGACGAGCCCGTCCCCGTCGTCGTCGAGGCCGTTGCCGGACTCGCGGTCGTCGTACTCGAACGCGAACGTCACGGCCGGCGACCACGTGATCGTCTCCGTCGTCTCGTCGAAGCCCAGGTTCTTCCGGAAGACGATCCGGTTCGGCCCGCCGCCCGGGGTGGGCGTGCCCGCGTCGACGGCGATGCCCGAGCCCGAGCCCGGGCGGCCGCTCTGGCGGACCTCGACGATGACGATGTTCGCGGCCCGCTGGGCGGTCGCCTCGACGACGGCGTGATCGCTCGCCTGGCCGAGCACGCGCGTGGTCGTGAGGAGGGTCGAGACCGCCAGGCCGATGACGGCCACGAGGAGGACGAGCGCGACGGTCGCCTCGACCAGCGTCAATCCCTTCTCGCCCGCGGATGCGCTCGCTCGCCGGACCATCACGTGCCCTCGGGGGAGTAGACGATGGCGTGGACCTCGACGTGGCGGTCGCCGCCCTCGTCGCGCCAGTCGACCTCGACGCGCACCGGCAGGATGCGGAACCCCGCGTGCGGGGCCTCGACCTCCCAGGCGACGCCGTCGCCGTCGAGGTCGGCCGCCGTGCCCCAGCGCGTCGCCGTCTCCGCCTCGTTGAGGAAGCGGATCCGGCCCGCCGTCGCGTCGCCCGGGCGCCGGACGAGGCCCGGGACGTCGAAGCCCGCGCCCTCGTAGCTCGCGAGGACCGTCGCGTAGGGCCGGGCCCGCATCTCGGCGAGCTGCGCGCGGATGGCGGTGAGGGCCGCCTGCGTGTCGGTCGTGGTCCGGGAGAGCTTGAGCGAGCTCGAGGCGGCGGCGAAGATGCCGAGGAGAGCGACGGCGAGGAACGTGAGCCCGAGGGTCACCTCGATCAGCGCATGTCCGCTCTCGGCGCGTCGTCCCAACCGCTGCCTCCTGCCCCGTTCGTCGGGTGGGGAGCCCCGTTCTTCCGCCCCTTCTTGGGCGCAAAACCCGATCCACTCGCCCGGGACGAATCAACCGTATGCACCGGAAGGGCTTGCGTATCCGGGGACGGAAGGGCCCATGGGGAGTTTCGCCCGGTGGTTGCTGAATTCCAAGGCAGCCGCACCGACGTTGATGGTCACCCGTGGGCCGGGGGATAATGGCGAAATGGAGAACGCCGGAATCGCCCGGATCCTCGGCGAGATCGCCGACCTCATGGAGATCAAGGGCGACAACCCCTTCAAGGTCCGCGCCCTCAGGAACGCCGCCCAGACCGTCGAGTCCGTCGCCCAGGACCTCTGCGCCATCGCCGTCCGCGAGCCCTCGCGGCTCCGCGAGATGCCGGGGATCGGCGAGCGCATCGCGGCCAAGATCGTCGAGATCGCGCGCACCGGCGACTGCGAGGAGCACCGGGTCCTCCTCGAGGAGTACCCGCCCTCGCTCCTCGAGCTGCTCGAGATCGACGGCGTCGGGCCGAAGAAGGCGAAGCTCTTCTTCGACCTCCTCGGCATCCGCTCGATCGAGGACCTCGAGCGCGAGGCGCGGAGCGGTCGCCTCGCCGACGTCCCCAAGGTCCGCGAGAAGAGCGTCGAGAAGATCCTCAAGGGGATCGAGGACCACCGGAGCCGCGCGGGGCGATTCCTCCTCCAGGAGGCGGAGCACGTGGCGGCGCGCGTCGTCGCCTGGCTGCGCGCCGGCGTGCCCGGGATCGACCGGATCGAGCCGGCCGGGAGCCTGCGCCGGCGCAAGGAGACGATCGGCGACCTCGACATCCTCGTCACCTGCGCGACGCCCGAGCCGGTGATGGCGCGGTTCGTCGACTACCCGGACGTCCTCTCGGTCGTCGGGCGGGGCGAGACCAAGACGAGCGTGCGGCTCCGCTCGGGGCTCCAGGTGGACGTCCGCGTCGTGCCCGCGGACACGTTCGGGGCGGCCCTCCACTACTTCACGGGCTCGAAGACGCACAACATCGCCATCCGCGGGCGGGCGCTCGACCGCGGCCTGACGATCAGCGAGTACGGCGTCTTCGACGTCAAGACGGAGAAGCGCCTCTGCGGCGCGACGGAGGAGGAGGTGTTCGCCGCCGTCGGCCTCCCCTTCGTCCCGCCCGAGCTCCGCGAGAACCGCGGCGAGGTCGAGGCCGGCGCCGGGGGCCGGCTCCCGCGGCTCGTCGAGCTCGCCGACCTCCAGGGCGACGTCCACATGCACACCGAGGCGTCGGACGGGCACGAGACGATCGAGGCGATGGCCGAGGCGGCGCTCGCGCGCGGACGGCGCTACATCGCCATCACGGACCACAGCAAGGCGCGCCCGCGCCCGAAGGGCGGGCACGGCCTCGACGAGGAGCGCCTGCGCGCCCACGCCCGGGCGATCCGCGAGGCCGACCGCGCCTACCGGAAGAAGGGGCTGCGCCTGCTCGCGGGCATCGAGGTCGACATCCTCGTCGACGGGACGCTCGACCTCGCCGCGGACGCGCTCGAGGAGCTCGACATCGTGATCGCGTCGGCCCACTACAAGTTCGACCTCGACCGCGACGAGCAGACGGCGCGCTTCGTGCGGGCGATCGAGAGCGGCGCGGTCGACGTCATCGGGCACCCGACGGGAAGGCTCCTCCTCCAGCGCTCCTCGTACCCCCTCGACGTCGAGCGCGTCGTCGAGGCCGCGCGCAAGCACGGCGTCGCGCTCGAGATCAACGCCTACCCGAACCGGCTCGACCTCTCCGACGCGAACGCGCGGCTCGCGAAGGAGGCCGGCGTGCCGATCGTCATCTCGACGGACTCGCACCACCCGAGCCACCTGGACCTGCTGCGCTTCGGCGTCGACGTCGCGCGGCGCGCCTGGCTCGAGAAGGACGACGTCCTCAACACGCGGCCGGTCGACGAGTTCCTCGAGGCCCTGCACGGGAAGCGCCGGCGCGCCGCGTCGCGCGCCTGACGCGGGATCATGACTCCCGAGCAGGCACGCGAGCTCATCGAGGCGCTCGAGCAGGAGATCGAGAGAGCGAGCTACGCCTACTACGTCCTCGACCGGCCGATCCTCTCCGACGAGGAGTGGGACGCGAGGTTCGACGAGCTCAAGCGCCTGGAGGCCGCGTTCCCGCAGCTCGCGACGTCCGACTCCCCGACCCAGCGGGTCGGGGCGGAGCAGATCTCGACGGACTTCCGCCCTTTCCGGCACTCGGTGCCCATGCTCTCGCTCGGCAAGGCGTCGACCGAGGACGAGGTGCGCGAGTGGGACGCCCGCGTGAAGCGTCTCCTCGGGCTGCCGGCGGACTCGGACGCGAGGATCGACTACGTCTGCGAGCCCAAGTACGACGGGCTCTCGATCGAGCTCGTCTACCGCCAGGGCGAGCTCAAGTTCGCGGCGACGCGCGGCGACGGCCTCATCGGCGAGGACGTGACGCCGAACGTCCGCACGCTCGCCGAGGTGCCGCAGCGGCTCGCGACCGACGACCCGCCCGCGCTCCTCGAGGTGCGCGGCGAGGTCTTCATGCGCGTGGACGAGTTCGCGGACCTTCAGCGCCGTCTCGCCGAGGCCGGCGAGCGGCCGCTCTCGAACCCGCGGAACGGCGCCGCCGGCTCGCTCCGGCAGAAGGACCCGAGCGTCACGGCCTCGCGGCCGCTCCGCTTCCGGGCCCACGGGATCGGCGCGACGGAGGGGATCGCGTTCCGGCGCCACACCGAGACCATCGAGCGGCTTTTGGCGTTCGGCCTGCCGGTGAGCGAGCGCGTGCGCGCGTGCGCCTCGATCGACGGGGTCGTCGCGTACTACCGCGAGACGCTCGCCGAGCGCGACCGCATCCCGTACGAGCTGGACGGCATCGTCGTCAAGGTCGACGACTACGCGCTCCAGCGCGAGCTCGGCGAGGTGTCGCGCTCGCCGCGCTGGGCCATCGCGTACAAGTTCCCGCCGATGCAGAGAGTCACGAAGCTCTTGAAGATCATGGACTCGGTCGGGCGCACGGGAGTCATCACGCCGTTCGCCGTCCTGCAGGAGGTGATCCTCTCCGGCGCCCGCGTCACCCAGGCTTCCCTCTTCAACGAGGACGAGATCGAGCGCAAGGACATCCGGATCGGCGACTACGTCCTCGTCCAGCGCGGCGGCGACGTCATCCCCAACGTCATCCAGTCCTTTCCCAAGCGGCGGGAAGGTCGCGAGCCCGGCGACGACGTCCGAAAGTACGTTCCGCCCGAGACGTGCCCCGTATGCGAGTCGCCCGTGGAGAAGATCGGGGTCGCGCGCTACTGCACGGGCGGGCGCTGGAAGTGCAAGGCGCAGCTCGTCGGCTGGCTGACGCACTTCGCCTCGCGCCTGGCGATGGACATGACGGGCCTCGGCGAGAAGCTCGCCTGCCAGCTCGCCGAGACCGGGCTCGTGCGCGACGTCGGCGACATCTACGCGCTCACGAAGGAGAAGCTCGTCGCGCTCGAGCGCATGGGCGACCTCTCGTCCGACAACCTGCTCGCGAACATCGAGCGCTCGAGGTCGCGGCCGCTCGCGGCGCTCGTCCTCGGGCTCTCGATCCCGCACGTCGGCGAGACGGTCGCCCGCGAGCTCGCGCGCCAGTTCGGCTCGCTCGACGACCTCGCCGCCGCGAGCGCCGACGACATCACGAAGATCCGCGGCTTCGGCCAGGTCGTCGCCGGTCACGTGACGGAGTTCTTCGCCTTGCCGGAGATCCGCGAGGTCCTGAGGAAGCTCAAGGCGGCCGGCGTGGACCCGCGCGAGGAGCGCCCGAAGGGCCCGCGCCCGCTCGAGGGAAAGACCTTCGTCGTGACGGGCACGCTCGAGGCCTGGTCGCGGGAGGCCGTGAAGGACCTGATCGAGTCGCTCGGCGGGAAGTTGACGTCGGGCGTGTCGAAGAAGACGGACTACGTGCTCGCGGGCGCGGACCCGGGGAGCAAGCTCGCCAAGGCGAAGGAGCTGGGCCGGCCCGTCCTGAACGAGGCCGACTTCAAGAAGCTGCTCGCCGAGTCCGGGGTCTCTTAGGTCAGGACGGTCCGCCGCGACAGCTCCTCGCTCCGGACCTGGAGCGCCCGCCGCCACGTCTCGGGGTCGATCGCCCCCGCGGCCATGAGCGCGATCAGCCCGGCCCGCACGGGGCGGGCGACATCGCCGAGCGTCTCCGAGATCGCCGCCGCGGCCGGCGGGACGAGACCCGAGAGGATGCGGATCAGCGCGGCCCTCTCTTCCGGCGCGTCGAGCTTGTCGTCCTGCCTCTCGTACGCGAAGTAGGCGAGGACATCGCCGAACCGGAGGACCTGGTCCTCCTTCAGCGCCGACTCGCGCACCGGCCGGTCCTCGACGCGGACCCGCCCCTCGCCGGCCGCGTTCACGAGCTTGAACGCCGACCCCTCGAAGCGGATCTCCGCATGGCGCCAGGCGACCGAGCCGTCGCGCAGGAAGACGTCGGCGCCCGGGTCGCCGCCGATGGCGACGACCGGCTTCTCGAGCGGGATCGCGCGCCGGTCGGCGTCGCCGAGGATCAGGAGGCGGGCCTTCAGGGCCGCGATGTAGGGATCGGCGCCGGTCGGCGGGGGCGTCTCGAACTCGAAGAAGTGGTCGACGGGCTCGCCCTCGCGCGGGCGGTTCCAGAGGTAGAAGACGACCGCCACGAGGCCCGCGAGCCCGGCGACGATCCAGCCGAGGTTGGTCCCGCCGCCCACCCTCTCGCCGACCCCGCGGACCCACTCGAGGAGGCCGAGGTCGCCCTTGCCGCTGAACTTCACGAGCTGCGAGAAGATCGGCGAGACGACGCCGAACGCGGCCGAGACCTTCGCGACGGTCTGCTTCGTCACCCGGACCCGGAGCGGCACGGTGTCGATGACGCGCCCCTGGTAGCGGATGTCGATGCGCGCGTCCTCGATCCGGCCCTCGACGATCGGGGCGACGAAGAAGCGCGACTCGACGAGGCGCGGCGTCACGTCGACGTCGAGCGCGGCCGGCGTCACGAGGCAGCCCGGCAGGTGCGGCTCGATGGTGACGACGGGGTTCTCCTTGCGGATCGCGAAGGCCTGCTTGCCCTCGACCTGGGCGACCCCCTCGATCACGACCTTCCGGATCGACTCCTTCGAGAGGACGACGAGCAGCGGGAAGATCCGCTGCGGGTTCATCTGCGTCCAGTACCGGACGGTCGTGCGCCGCCGGAGCTCGTCATCGACCTCGACCTCGGCCGGCCCGCCGACCAGCCGGTCCTCCTTGACTTCGTCGAACCCGCGCGGCGCGGCGACGCGCCCCTCCCGGTCGCCCATCGCCCCCGCGGCCGTGAGCAGGCTGCCGAGGCCGCCGAGGAGCGAGCCGCTCTTCGCGGGCGCCGCGGCCGCGCGCTCCGGGGCCGGCTCCGCGGCGGGGGCGCCCCGCACCGTCGGCGGAGGCGGGGGCGCCGGCGCCGCGGCCGCCGCGGCCGCGGGCGCGGGCGGCCCTTGCAGGGGCGGCGTCATCGTCGCCCGGAGCGGCTTCGGCAGCGCGGCGACGGTCGCCGTCGGCGCGTCGGGGCACACGGGGAACGCGGGCGCGCCGGGCGGCGCGAACGGGGCCGCGGCCGGCGCGACCGACGTCTTCGCCTGCGGGCCGGCGGGCGCGGGCGCGGCCGCCGCGCCGGGCGACTCGCGCTTCAGGACCTCGAGCTTCCTCGTCGGGTCCGACGGGCTCGGCGGGACCTCGACCTTGGGCTTGCTCGCGAGCCCCTGCGGGCGCTCGCGCCGCGTCGTCGGCGCCTCGTGGAAGGGCTGGACGCTCGGCGTCCCGTCGAGCCCGACCCCGCCGCCGCCGCCGCCGGGGCCGCGCGCCCGCCCGAGCGGCGCCGCCGGGAGCGGCGGGCGCGCGAGCTCGTACGTCTCCGAGTCCGGACGGGCGGGTCCGCGCAGGTCGCGCCCCGTGTCGGCCTCGTGGAACGGAGGCGCCGGACCGGCCTCCTCCTCCACCGGGACGACCTCGATCGTCTTCGCGAGGTTGAACGGCACGCCGCCCTCCTCGACCTCGAGGGTCGAGTCGGCGGCGGTCGCCTCGGCCGCCGGCTGCGTGCCGAGCGCGACGACGAGGACGTAGCGGCCGATCGGGATGCGCTCGCCGTCGCGCAGCACGCGCGGCGGCCGCCCCGCGGCCGCGAGCACCAGGCGCCCGTCCCTCCAGGAGATCTCGCCGTAGCGCCTGGGAACCGAGGAGTCGTCGACGCGTACGTCGACGTCGGGGCCGCTCCCGATCTTGAGCACCAGGGTCGGCCGGTCGAGCGAGAACCGGGCAACGACCGTGCCGTCCAGCTCGAGCCGGAGCTCTCTCAACGTCGCGCGCTCACCGTTCCGGGTTACCCTGGCGAAAAGGCCGTCGCGGCCGGCGAAATCCTACCACCTGCCCGCGCGCGGCGCAATCGCGTTCGGCTTGCGGGTCCCTGGGTGGGCGCGTATGATCCCCGTGCGATGAGCGGAAAGCCTCAGAAGAGCCGCCTCGACATCCTGGCCGACGCGCTCGCGAAGGACCCGGAGAACACGTTTGCGCGCTACGGCATCGCCATGGAGTACGTCCGGCTCGAGCGCCTCGACGAGGGCGCCAGGGCGTTCGCGGACCTCGTCGAGCGAAAGCCGGACTACGTCCCCGGCTGGTTCCAGGGCGGGCGCACCCTCGAGCGCCTGAAGCGGGTCGAGGACGCGCGCCGCTTCTACGAGCGGGGCATCGCGGCGGCCGTGAAGGTCGGGAACCAGCACGCGAGGGAAGAGCTCGAGGCGGCGCTCTCGATGCTCGGCTAGCTCGAAATTCTCCTCGGCCCTTACCCCCGGAGGACGATATGGGCGACGCCGGCCGCCGGCTCAAGTTCCTGCGCAGCCGCGAGAACGTGACGATCGGACAGGTCGCGACCGCGACCGGTCTCGACAAGGACTACATCCGCCGCCTCGAGGCCGGCAAGGCCGAGATCACCGAGGACGCGCTCCGCAAGCTCTGCGGCTACTTCTCGGTCAAGGAGCTCTACTTCATAGGCGAGGAGGGCTTCGTCAGCGCGAAGGACGAGCAGACGCGGCCCATGGCGGCGGTCGCACGCGCGGCGCGGCCGGGCGAGCGCGGGAAGGACGAGCCGCCTTCCGGGCGCGACGGCGAGCCGTCCTCGGGGTCGGCGTCGGGCGCGATCTCGAGGGGAGCGAAGGCGCGCCGCGTGAAGGGCGAGGACTCCCTCGACTTCACCGGCTTCTCCTTCTTCCGCGACGAGGCCCCCGAGCCGTCCTCGAGCCGCCCCGCCGGCGCCGACGACCCGCCCTCGCTCAAGCTCCAGGACAGCGCCCGCGCCCGGGGCGGCGCGCCGGAGGAGCCGGAGTCGCGCGACCTCGCGGACATCTCGCCGTTCGCGGCCGGGGGCGCCGACGTCGACGCCGGGGAAGTGATGGACCGGGCCCCGCCGGCGGCGCTCCGCCCGTCTCGTCCCCCGCCGGCCGCGCCGGCGCCTGCCCCGGCGTCCGCATCGGTCGCGCCGGCGGCGCCGAGGGCCGCCGCCCAGGGCCCCGTCCGCCCGACAGCGCAGGGGCCGGCGGCCGCCCCCTCGGCGCCCGCGAACGTCGGCGGGCCGCGCATCGCGCCGCCCTCGGCCGCCGCTCCGGCCGTGGAGCGGGGTCCCGGGGGCCGCGAGGTGCTGGATCACGTCCTCGCCCTCGTCGACATCCTCGCCCGGAAGGGCTTCTTCTCGCGGGCCGAGTTCGACGAGGCGCTGGCCCGGGTGAGGCGAGGATAGAGAAGGCTAGAGAAGGTCCGGCCGGAAGATCGATCACCCGCCGATGGGCAGCGGGTTCGTCTCGCTCTGCGCGTCGGCGAGCGACGGGTACTGGTAGATCTGCCCGGACTCGTCGATCCCGAAGAAGCGGTCGGCCGTCAGGCCCGGCTGCGCCGGCCGGCAGTAGCAGTAGAAGCTGAACGCGTCGTAGCGCGTCACCTCGAAGATGTATCCCGAGCGCGTCGACAGGAACTGCGGGTCGAGCTGGAGCCTCGCGACGAGGGTGGGCAGGTCGGTGTAGTTCTGCACCCCGTCGCCGTCGAGGTCGCGGTCGCGCAGCATCGTCTGGCCCTCGAAGATCGCCTTGAGGGCGGCGATGGCGGCGGTCTCGTTGGCGTTCTTCCGGGCGTCGCGGAGGTTCGGGATGGTGATGGCGGCAATGAGGCCCAGCACCGAGATCACGATCATGATCTCGATCAGGGAGAAGCCGGCGGACTTGTTGCGCGTCATGGCAAGCCTACCCATCCGTAAGCAGCTCGCTAGTAACCCAAAGCTACCACATGGTTCGGCGACGCGCTACCCGAGGCCCGCCCGAAGCTGTTCGATGCGCTCCACGGCCTCAGGGGAAGACAGTAGCTCGTCGATGCGGCGTCGAACCGCGCGCGCGACGCGCGGTCTCAGGTCCGGAAAGAGTTTAGGATTGAGCGCCAGGCTCGCGTGGCGGACGTGTCCGACGAGCGCGTCGAGGTCGGCCGGGGCGAGCCGGACGATGGGTTCGCCGATGGCCTCGAGCCTCCGGGCGAGCCCCTCCCCCACGGCCCGCGGCCGGGGGGCGAAATCGAGGGCGTGCCGCCTGAGCACCTCCGTCCGGTAGAGGGCCCGGTTCGGCCGGATGTAGCCGAGCCCCGTCGCTCGCGGAGCCCGCGCGAGCGCGCCGCGGAGGCGGGCCCCGAGACGCCGCAGCCAGGAGTGCCCCGAGACGTCCTTCTCGGCGCCGACCGCCGCGGCCGGTCCGCCGGGCAGCCGGGCCGCCGCGAGGAGCGACTCGAGCCAGCCCGGGCGCCGGGGGTAGGCGTCGGCGTCGAGCGTGGCGAGCCAGGAGCCGCGCGCGAGCGCGAGCGCCCGGTCGAGGGCGGCCCCGTGGGCCGCGGCGCCGGGGACGAGGCCGTCGAGGGTCTCGAGACGGGCGAACGGGACGCGGGCGACGAGCTCGCGGCTGCCGTCGGTCGACCCCGTGTCGACGACGATGACCTCGATCCGGGCCGGGTCGAGGTCGGTGAGCGCGCGGATCGAGGCGAGGCAGAGCTCGAGGAGCGGCCTCGTCCCGAAGCTCGGGACGGCGATCGTCACATCCACGCGTGGTAGCCCCAGACGATGGCCACGCCGATCGCGGTCGTGAGGATCGTGATCGGCACGCCGGCCTTGCAGTACTCCCAGAAGCCGACGTGGACGCGGTCGCGCGCGAGCTCGAGGACGATCATGTTCGCGACCGACCCGAAGATCGTCAGGTTGCCGGCGAACGTCGACGCCATGGCGAGCGTGAACCAGCCGAGGTCGGGCCGCGAGAAGGACTCGACCCACGTCCCGGCGACGAGGACGTAGGGGACGTTCGAGAAGAGGTTCGAGAGGACGACGCTGGCGGCGCTGAACGTCCCGACCTCGCGCGCCGGCCCGGGCGTGAGGAACGGGAGCGCGCGGCCGCGGATGTCCTCGACGAGCCCGGCGTGGCGCAGGCCGCCGACGATGACGAAGAGGGCCGCGAAGAAGAGGAGCAGCGGCCAGTCGACCTTCGCGTAGATGCGCTCGGGCTTGCGACGCGACCAGGCCGTCAGGGCGGCGGCGCCCGCGATCGCGACCGCCGCGAGCTTCTCGGGAAAGAGGACGAACCCGGCGAGGACCGCGGCGACCACGACGGCGGCCTTGGTGATGAGCGGCTGGCGGAGGCGCGGCGCGCCGAGCGGCATCTCCCCCATGCGTTGATCGCGCAGCTCGTGCCGGTAGATGCGGCAGATCACGGCGGCAGAGACCGCCATGCCGGCGAGGCCGATCGGGAGCATGCGCAGCAGGAACGTGGCGTAGGTCCAGCCCGGGTAGTCGACGATGTGGGTCCCGACCAGCATGTTCTGCGGGTTGCCGGTCAGGGTGAGGACGCTGCCGACGTTCGATCCGGTCGCGAGGGCCATGAGGAACGGGACGGGGCTGACCCGGCTGCGGGCGACGACGATGAGGACGATCGGCGTGAACATGACGCAGATGGTGTCGTTGACGAAGAGCGCGGAGAGGGTCCCGGCCACGAAGACGAGCAGCCAGACGAGGGTCGCGGGGCGCGCGGAGGCGCGCAGCACGTGGTAGGCGACCCACTCGAAGAAGCGCGCGCGGCGCAGGTAGCTGACGATGATCATGGTCCCGAGGAGGAGGACGATCGTGTCCCAGCTGATCGCCGCGTAGGCGTCCTCGACGGTCATGTCCGTCAGCAGGACCATGAGCACGGCGCCGAGCAGCGAGGCCGCCGGGCGGTGGAGGCGCACGAACGGGAGGCGGCGCGCCGAGATGAGGACGTAGGCGAGGACGAAGACGCCGAGGGCGATGGCCTCGTTGGGGCGATCGGGCATGGATGGTGGATGGTACCGGCCGCCGGGCGCGGCGCGCAACGGCCCTTGAGCGACCGGCGCGGATCGACGTATGATGCCGGCGAGTCGGAGTGGAGGGATGGCCCATGTCCGTCGTGCGAGCACGACGTCTGTTCACGGTGGACGACTACCATCGCATGATCGAGGCCGGCATCCTCGGCGAGGACGATCGAGTCGAGCTGATCGAGGGGGAGATCGTCACGATGTCGCCCATAGGGCCGCCCCATGCCTGGTATGTGGACAGGCTGGCCCTCCTGCTGTTTCTGGCGCTCGGCGTCAGGGCGATCGTCCGCGTCCAGAATCCGATCGAGCTCCGGCCGCTCTCCGAGCCCCAGCCCGACCTGGCGCTGCTGCGGCCGCGGTCCTACCTGAAGCGCCATCCACGCGCGAAGGAGGTGCTCCTCGCGATCGAGGTCGCGGACTCGTCGCTCCTCTACGATCGGAACACGAAGGTTCCGCTCTACGCGGCGAAGGGGATCCGGGAGACCTGGGTCGTCGACATCCGCAAGCGGGTCGTCGAGGTCTACCGGAACCCGACCGCCGGGGGTTACAAGACCAAGGAACGCCGCGGACGGGGCGACACCCTCACGATCGCCGCCCTCCCCGGCGTCAAGCTCAAGGTCGACGAGATCTTCCGCGACTGATCCGGCTGCTCCTCATCTCGACCGACCTCGGGCTCGGCGGCGCCGAGAAGGTGCTGCTCCGCCTGGCGACGGGGCTCGACCGCGGCGAGTTCGAGGTCGAGGCCGCGGGGCTTCGCGGCCGGGGCGCCGTGGCCGACGCCCTGCGCGCGACGGGCGTTCCCGTTCACGACGTGGGGCTCGGGGCCGGCCTCCTGCGCTTGCTGCGGGAGCGGCGCTTCGACGTCGTCCACGCGTCGCTCTTCCACGCGAGCCTCTGGGCGCGGATCGCGACGACGCTCGCGCGTCCGGGACCCCGGCCGCGTCCGGCGATCGTCTGCGCCCTCCACGCGATCGAGAGTCGGGCGCCGTTCCGGCTGCTGATCGACCGCGCGACGGCCGGCCTCGTCGACCGGTACGTCGCCGTCTCCGAGGCGGTGCGCCGCTTCGCGATCGGGCGCGGGGGCTTGCCGGCGCGCCGGGTGGCGACCGTCCGCAACGGGGTGGACCTGCCGCCCGCCCGCCCCGGGCCGCCGCCGTCGCCCGGCGAGGGCCCGTTCGTCTGCGTCGCGCGCCTCCACCGCGACAAGGACCACGCGACGCTCCTCCGCGCGTGGGCGCTCGTGCGCGCGCGCCTGGGCGCGACGACGCCGGCGCTCGAGCTCGCCGGCGACGGCCCCCTGCGCGCCCCTCTCGAGGCGCTCGCCGCCGCGCTCGGCCTCGGCGCCGTCGTCCGCTTCCTCGGCGCCCGGGGCGACGTGCCCGCCGTCCTCGGGCGGGCGGCGGCGTTCGTCCTCGCCACGCGCCGGGAGGGCCTCGGCCTCGCCGCGATCGAGGCCATGGCCGCGTCGCTCCCCGTCGTGGCGGCCGGCGCGGGCGGGATCGCGGAGGCCGTCGTCCAGGGCGAGACGGGGCTCCTCGTCCGCCCCGGGGCCGCGTCCGCGCTCGCCGCCGCGGTCCTCGCGCTCGTCGCGGACCCGGACCGCGCGCGTCGCCTGGGCGAGGCGGGCCGCCGGCGGGCCGAGCGCGAGTTCTCGGCCCCGGTCATGGTGCGGCGCTACGCCTCCCTCTACCGGGACGTCGCCGGTTTGGCCGCGCTCCGTCGCAGCGCTATACTGCCGGCGTGAACCCGAGGCTCGAGCCGCTGAAGGCCCTCCCCGACACCTTCGAGAGGCGGCTCGGCTTCGTCGCCCTCCTGAGCGAGGAGCTCGCCGCCCGGGGTCACCCCCGGCCCGTCGTGGTGGGCGGGCATGCGCTCGAGATCTACACCCGCGGTCACCTGGTCACCCGCGACATCGACGTCATCACGGGCGACTCGAGGCCGCTCGCCGCCCTCTGCCTGGAGCTCGGCCTCGAGAAGGCCGGCCGGCACTGGATCCAGGCCGAGCTGGGCCTTGCGATCGAGTGTCCGGGCGCCGAGGTGCCGCCCCGGGTGATCGAGGTCATCTTCGCGGGCGTCCCGGTCCGGGTCATCGCCGTGGAGGAGCTGGTCGTCGATCGCCTGAACGCGTACGTCCACTGGAAGTCCCCTCGGGACGGCGACGCCGCCGAGGCCCTCCTCGCGATTCACGGGGATCGCGCCGACTGGCCGTACCTCGAGAAGCGGGCCCGCGAGGAGAGAGTGTCCGGGGCGCTCGCCGAGGTCCGGTCGCGGCGCCCGGCGGCGGGCTGAACGAAGTGGACCGCATCCCGTACGAGGACCTGACGCGGATCGCGAGGGAGCGCTACCCGGACCTCGTCGCTCGCTTTCGGCCTTACCGCGGACACCAGCGGCCGCGCGACCGGGGCGAGGCGGAGGTCCTGATCGCTCTCGCCGTCGAGGACTGGCGGCGCGGCGAGCGCGAGGGCCGGATCTGCTGGCTCCCGGACGGCCGGCTGGCGCTCAACCCCGCGGCGCCCCCGGACCGCCCCTGAGCTCGCGCCGGGCGATCGCCACGTACGCGACCGCCAGCGGCGGGATCGCCGCCCAGGCGCTCGCGACGGCGCCGATCGGGCCGTAGCGCGGCACGAGGACGAGGTTCAGGCCGAGGTCGAGGGCGGCGAAGAGGGCGAAGATGGCGGCGCGGCGGCGCGCGAGCCCGAGGTAGTCGAGGACCGAGCCGAAGACGTTCGCGAGCGCGATCGCGACCGTGAGCGGCGCGTAGTAGCGGAGGATGCGGGCGGCCGGCGCGTAGTCCGGGCCGAAGAGGAGCGAGACGAGAGGGCCGGCGAGGATCGCGAGGGCGACGGCGAGAGGCGTGTAGGCGAGCAGCGTCCAGCGGGCGGCGCGCCCGAGCACGCGGCGCAGCTCGGGGCGGCGCGCGGCGTCGCAGGCGCCGGCGAAGTAGGGGGCGATGACGGTCGCGAGCGAGAGCGCCGGCAGCATCGCCTTCTCGACGGCCGTGAACGGGACGCTGTAGAACGAGACGTCGCGCGTGCCGCAGAACGCCTGGACGACGAGGACGTCGGCGCGGAAGAGCACGAACCAGCTCGCGTGGACGACGAAGAGGGCGAGGCCGTAGCGGAGGATCGAGCCGGTGCCGGCCTCGGCCGGCGCGACCTCGGTCGGCGCCCCGGTCGCCGCCTCCCTCGCGAGCCGCCCGACCACCGCGAGCGCGTAGCCGGCGGCGACGAGGGCCCCGAGCCCGCGCCCGCCGATCGCGCCGGCCGCCCCGAGGCCGGCGATCGCGGCCGCCCCGGCGAGCACGGGCGAGAGCACGCCCGAGATCGCCGACGCGAAGGCCAGGTGTCCGGCCCGGTGCAGGCCCTGGAAGGCTCGGAAGCCGAACTGGGCGAGCCCGTCGCCCGCGAGCTGGGCGGCCGCGACGAGGAGCACGGGCCGCAGAGCCGCGTCCCCCATGGCGTCCGCGATCGGCCCGGAGAAGAGCGCCATCGCCCCGCCGAGGCCGAGCACGAGCCCCGCCTTGAGCGCGAGCCCCCGCGCCAGGAGGCGCGGGATCGCCCGCGGATCCCGGTAGTACGCGACGGCGACGTGCCGCGAGACCGACGTCGAGACGCCGACGTCGGCGAAGAGAACGAAGAGGGTCAGGATGGACGTCGCGGACGGCAGGAGCCCGTACTGGGCGGGCCCGAGGACGCGCGCGAGCAGGATGGCGCTCGCGACCGAGGCGGCGGTCGCCGCCACCCTGGCGAGGAGCGTCCACGAGAAGCCGGCCTGGATCCGGCGCCCGAGCCCGGTCCCCGGTCGCTCCGCGACCGCTGGACCGGCGGCCCGCGCCGACTCATCATCCCCCGCCCTCGCCGAGGCCGCCGTCAATCGCGAAGCCCTCCCCGACCGCCGTCTTGTTTATCGGCCGGCGGGGTCGGGGAGGCGCTCCGCGGGGTCGGGGAGGCGCTCCGCGGGGTCGGGGAGGCGCTCCGCGGGGTCGGGGAGGCGCTCCGCGGGAAGGGGCGCCGCCCCGCTCCCGGGCGCCTTGCGCGCCCGCTCCATCGTGCGCCCCTGGCGCCGCGCGTTCAACGGCCGGCCGGCACCCGGTCGATCGTCTGGATCAGCTGCTGGACCTCGGGGCGTCCGGGCGAGAGGGCCTCGGCCATCCGGGCCTCGGCGCGAGCCTCGCCCACGGCGCCCCGCGCGAGGAGGACCTCGGCCAGGAGCCGCCGGCTGTTCCAGAAGTGGCCGTCGATCGAGACGGACTCGCGGACGTGGCGCTCGGCGAGCTCGCGCTCGCCCCGGAGCCAGTGGACCCCGGCGAGGTGGAGCGGGTAGCTCTCGGCGTTGCCGCCCAGGCGGTGGGCGGCGCGCGCGTGCGCGAGGGCGGTCGCGTGGCTCCGGTCGCCGGGCGGGCGGATCCCGGCGGCGGCGAGGCTCACGAGCTGGGCCGAGATCAGGTGATGGTAGTGACCGACGTCCGGCGCCAGGCGGACGGCCTCGTTCCCCTCGCGCAGGAGGCCGCCGACATCGCCGCGCGCGCCCGCGTTCAGGGCCCGGACGATGGCGGCGTCGGCGCGAAGCCGGCGCACGCCATCGACCGTGGCCGCGATGACGAGGGCGGCGGCGGCGATGGCGACCGCGATCCGCACGGGCCGCGGCGCGGCGCGACGCTCGGGGAAGAGGGCCAGCTCGCGCCGCTGCTGCTCGCGGCGGCGGCGCTCGCCCTTGGAGGTCGCCGCGGCGTCGGGGGCGTCGTCGGCGGGCGGCCAGGCGTCGCCGGCGCCGGCGGCGATGCCGACGCACACGTGGAAGAGGAAGCCCGAGGCGATCACGTGACAGATCGTCAGGTTGTGGACGAAGTGGGCGACGAGCGCCGCCAGCAGGCCGGCGGCGGCGGTGCGGGGCCCGAGCGCGAGCGAGCGGGCGCGGATCGTGCGGGCGAGGCGGGCGAGCGCGCAGGCGAAGAGGCCGAGGTGCGCGATGAGGCCGAGGACGCCCCCTTGCGCCCAGATGTGGAGGGGCATCGAGTGGAGGTCGCGGAGCTGCTGCTCCTGGAGGACGCGCCCGAGCTCGAGGCTCTTGTACTCGAGGAAGGAGTCGCGAAAGTTCTCGGCGCCGACGCCGAGGAGCCCGTGATCGCGGAAGAAGGGGACCGAGTCGCGCCAGCCCTCGTAGCGGCCGGAGGTCCCGGCCTGGAGGCGCAACGTGGAGCGGGCCTTCGCCAGCGCCGGCTCGCGCAGGCGCGGGGTCGCGAGGACGGCGCCGGCGCCGACTGCGGCGACGAGCGCGGCGGCCGCGAGCACCAGGCCGAGGCGGCGGCGCACGGCGCCTTCGAGGCGGACCGGGCCGAAGAGGAGAAGCGGGAGGAAGACCGCGGCGCCGACCGCCGCTCCGAGCCAGGCGCCGCGCGTCTGGAGCATCGCGATCTCGATCGCGACGAGGATGAAGGCGGCGGCGGCGAACGCACGCTCGATCGGGCGGAAACGACCGGCGGCGAAGCCGAGCGCGACGAAGCCCGGCAAGAGCAGGAAGTTCGCCGAGTAGTTCGCGTGTCCGAAGGCGCCCGTCCAGCGCCGGATGTCCGTCTCCCGGACGTAAGGCCCCATGAGGAACGCCAGGAGCCCGGCGGCGTAGACGGCGCGGAGGAGCCACGCGAAGCGCTCGGGGCTGCGGGCGACGGCGACGCGGGCGGCGAGCGCGAGGACGGCGAAGGCGGCGTAGGCGATGAGGCCCATCTGGCGCTCGAACGAGCCGACCACCGCGAGCCGGAGGTCGGGCGCGGCGACGACGGATGAGATCGTCAGCGCGCCGATCTCGAGGCCGACGAGGAGCGGGAAGGCGCGGCCGATCGGCGGGAATCGCCCCGAGAGGAGCAGGTCGGCGAGCGCGCCCAGCGCGAGCGTCGCCCCGAGGACGACGACCCCGTAGCGAGGCAGGTTGTAGCCGCGGAAGAGGACCGGGTCGGCGACGACGACCGGGACCAAGAGCGCGACGCCCGCCACGATCGCCGCGACGGCGAGGACCGACCGGGGCGTGGAGGTCGCCATGCGCGCGCCGACCGAACGCTCGGCCTCAGATCTTGAGGCGTCCCGACTGGGCGAAGAAGTCGCGCGGGTTGTCCCAGACGACCTTCTGGATCAAGGCCTCGACCCAGCCGCGCTTCTTCAGCTCGCGCACGGTCTTCGGGACCATGAGGACATCCGAGACCCCCCAGTCGGCGGACGAGTTGATGATCATGCGGTTCGTCCCGTACTGCTGGAGGATGCCGGCGCCGCGCTCGGGCGAGAGCTTGGTGATCGGGTAGACCGTGTGGCCGGACCAGCAGCCGGCGCGCTGCGAGATCTCGGTCGTCTCCTCCGTGTTGTGGTCCATGAGGACCAGGTCCATGTCGTAGTCCATGTCGCGCAGCACCGAGATCGTCCGCTCGATCCCCGCCTTCTTCTGATGGTGGGGCGAGTGGATCAGCACCGGCAGGCGCCGCTCGCGCGCCATCTCGAGCTGCTCGCGGATGCTCTCCTCCTCCTCGTTCGTGATCCGGTCGAACCCGATCTCCCCCACCGCCACGACGCGCGGGAGATCGAGGAACCGCGGCATCTCGGCCAGCACCTCCCGGCGGAGGACGGGGTCGTTCGACTCCCGCGGGTTGAGCGCGATCGTGACGTAGTGGTCGATCCCGAACTGGGCCGCGCGCTGCGTCTCGAAGTTGTGCATGTGGTTGAAGTAGTCGAAGAACGACCCCGCGTGGCGCCGCGGCTCGCCGAGCCAGAACGCGGGCTCGACGATGGCCTCGATGCCGGCGAGCGCCATGCGCTCGTAGTCGTCGGTGGTGCGGGCGTACATGTGGACGTGGGGATCGAAGATCTTCATCGCGGGCTCCTAGCGGGGTCGAACGGGGGCGCGGCCGAGCCGCGTCATGGGGAGCGGGCCGGCGTCCCGAGTCGCTCGAGGAGGGCCGCGGCGAGCGACGGCTCCTCCCCGAGGGCGGCGATCTGCTGCCGCTTGCGGCCCTCGATCAGGATCATCGACTTCTTCGCCCGGGCCTGGATCGCGGCGAGCTTCTGCCGGTAGGCGCGCTCGCTGGCCTTGTGCTCGCGCGCGAGGACGTCGTACTCGTCGCGCGGCGCGGCCCGGATCTCGGCGACCACCGGGGCCTCCGCGTAGACGACGCCCACCCCTTGGGCGACGGGGTAGACGCGATCGCCGACGGCGAGCGGCGCTTCCGTCACCTCCTGGTATCCCCACACGGTCCGCCGGTCCCCCATCGGGTACTTCTCGTGATACGGCCGGACGCGGGCGAGCGGCAGCTTCGCGTATCGCGGCCGCGAGATCGGCTTGTCGTCGAGCTGGACGGCGGCGGCGAGGATCACGTTGCGCTCGTCCGTGACGAAGAGTCCCCTGTCCGTCTGATAGATTCGCACCGAGGCCATTGTCCCCACCCCGATCGGCCGTCCTGGGTGGAGTATAAATCGCGCGCCGCCGCTCACGCCATCGAGCTCCGGCGACCGCGATCATCCGGACTCGCGCTCGCCCGCCCAGGAGAGACCCTTTCCGGCGCTCGCGCGTTCCCCGCGCCCGCACCGCCAAGCCGGCCAGATTGAGCCACCCCGGCCGGCCTGTCCTTCTTAGCTAATCTGTTTACGCAAGCGCCACGGACGCCACAAGTTACTGTGCGCCCTCAACTCGCGCCCGTTTTCGCTGTTGCTTGTGTCGGACCAGGATGGTAGAGTTGCCGGGCAACCGAGCGGTGTTTGTTCGTCTCGCTTCGCTCCGACACGGCTGGGGCTAACCAAGGAGCGCGAATCGGACCCATTCCACCGCCGGGGCCTGTTCGAATTCGCTTGACGTTCGGTCGCGGGAACGGTAATCCACGGGGCTTGCCGGACCCGCCGCGTGTCCGCCGAAGGATGCGCAACGAGGGGAGAGAGTTGCAAGCGATCGCGCAGCGCCGAGAGCGGCCCGACCGGGCCGGGGAAGGCCGTGCCTTTCCCGCGCCCGTCCTCTTTTCCCCTCCCCTTGCCCAGGATCCCGTCCGTGTCCGTTGGAACCCGTTCGCAGGACCAACAGGAGCTCGCGGAGAAGCCATGAGCACGCCTTGCACGAGGACCCATCCTTCGTCCGCTGAAGTGGCGACCGAGGTGACCGCGCTCTGCTCGACGGCAGACCGCCTCGGCCACGGACGCGACGGTTCGATGCCGGGCGGCGCGACAGTCCCAAAGAGAACAGGAAGGGCCACCATGGGGATCGTACTCGCGGCGCCGGGGCGCCGGACCATTGGCCGCGCGGTCTTTCTTCCGCTGGTGTGGACGGTGGCACTTGCCGCCGTTGCGAGCCCCGCACACGCCGCCAAGTACCTGTGGACGGGGAAGGGCGGCGACAACAACTACAGCACCGACGCCAACTGGGCGAGAATCAGCGACGACGAGACCGTACTCGAGGCGAACCCCGACAACCGGGATCCGGGCGGCGACAACGCCGGCGACAACCCTCAGGACATCGCAATCTTCGACCCCGGCCTCAACACCACCCTCAACACCGGGGCGAGCTCCACGCAGGCAAACAAGAACTGCAACCTCAATGGTAACCGCACCATCAGTCAAGTCATCATTCGCCCCGGCTACTCCGGAACGTTCAGCATCAACGGCAACCGTAGCCTGACCACGACCACCGGCAGCGGGGGCAACGGCAACTTCACGATCAACAGCACCACCGCAACCGTGACCTTCGGAAGCGGCTCCACGAACCCCGGATTGACGATGGCCGGGACGCTCAGCCTCATGGCTGGCACGCTCACGCTTCCTCTCGACCGGACCATCACGTTCAACTCGGGCTCCGCCTTCAGCCAGAGCGGCGGAACGTGCACGATCAACAACACGATCAATGCGTCAGGAGTCACGTTCACGCTGGGCGGCGGGACCTTCAACGCTAACACCGACGGAACGGGCGCGAGGACGATCACGGTCGGCAGCATGAACGTGACCGCGACCACCGTCACCGTCCGCGACAACTTCACGATCAACGGGAACGTGACGGTCTCGTCTACCGGAAGCTTCACCGTCAACACCGGGAAGACCTACACGCAGGGCGCCGGGACGACGTTCTCCCAGTCGGGCGGCACCGTGACCGTCACGGGCACCCTGAACACGCAGGCGAACAACCTGACGCTGACGGGGGGATCGTTCACGACCACTGGCACGATCTCCGGCACCGGAACGCTGACCCTGCCGTCGGGCTCGACGGCCGTCATGGCCAGCGGCACCGTCAACACTCCCATCAGCTTGGCCAGCGGGACCATCGCCGTTCCCGCCTCGACGACGCTCACGCTCGGCGCCAACGTCACCCAGACGGGCGGCATGCTCCTCGTGAACGGCACTCTTTCCGCCGCGAACCGCACGCTGAGCATCGATCCCGGGACGTTCCACGTTCAAGCCGGCGGCTCCGCCACGCTGAGCACGATCACCGTCACGAGCGGCACCCTGCAGACGAGTGGCGCGATGGCCAGCCCCTCGACGCTGACTGCGGCCAGCGTCACTTCGAGTGGCACGGTCAACGTCGGCAGCAACAGCACCCTGTCCTCGGCAGGCGACTTCATCGTCAGCGCCGGGACGCTGACACTCGGTGGAACGCTCGCGGTCGCCGGTGCCAACTTCGAGCTCAACCCTGGCGCCACGCTCGCCGCGGCGACCGCGAGCCGGATCCTCTTCAATCGCGTGGGCGGCAACTCGACGTTCAAGACGGGCGGGGCCGGCAAGGTCTACGGCGGCGTAGAGATCGCCGTGAGCGGCGGGAACAACGTCGCCCTCAACGCGGCGTTGACGCTCGCCGGCAACTTCACCGTCACGACCGGTGGCTTCAACGCGGCCGGCAACGCCGTCGCGTTCGACGGCGTCGACGCCCAGATGGTGACCACTGGCGGGGTGACCTTTGGACCCGTCACGATCGGAAGCCTCACGAACTCCCCTACGGTGAACATCGCGAGCGGCAACTTCAACGTCGGGGGAGCCTTCTCCCTGACGCGCGGCACCCTTGATGGCTCTGTCGCCCCCGCGGGATCCGGCAACCTGAGCTTCACGGCGAACGTCACGATCGAGACCGTGGGCATGCCGGACAACGTGCTCAAGTTCTCCGGCAAGACGCTCACGTTCAACGCGAGCGGCTCGCAGACCTTCACGGACAATCGACCTCTCCTCAACGTCAACCCGGCCGACGTGGGGGACATCACGGTCGCGGCCACCGCCACGACGACCCTGGGAGGCGAGCTCCGCGCGAACAGCCTTACCATCAACGGCACCCTGCAATCCGACGGCGGCCTTCCCCCGCGAAACATCATCCTCAAGAGCAGCTGGATCAACGCGGGCACCTTCTCGCCGGCCGCGGGCGAGACCGTGACGATCAGCGGAGTTGCCCCGGGAACGATCACTCCCGGCACCGGTCCCGGGAAGGCGTTCCTCAACCTCACGATCCAGCATGCCACGACAACGAACACGACGACGGTCGTGACGAATCCCATCCAGGTCACCGGCGCGCTCATGGTCGTGAGGGGCGTCCTTGCGACGCAGTCGGGCGGCACCCTCTCGGGGCCCGTGACCGTCAGTACGCCAACGGCACCTGGCCCCGGCACCGAGGCCGAGCTGAGGCTCGAGTCGAACGTCGCGTTCGCCGGGACGCTCGAGGTGCATCCGTTCGGCAAGGTCGCCAACCCCGCTTCCGCGATCCAGAGGACGTTCACCTTCGGCGATGATGCCGCCGACGACATCGTCGTTCACGCCGGCAGCGAGATGCGCTTCGAGGGTCGGGGCGGGCTCCTCGACTTCTTCACGGGCGTCCGGGTCACCCTCGACCCCATGCTGGGCGTGCTGCCCCCCGGCCTCTGGACCATCACGGGAACCGACCCCGCCGGCGATCCCACGCCGGAGAACTTCCTGATCACGCTCAAGCTGCAGGGCACGACGACGGCCACTTCGATGGCCGAAGCCAAGTGGGAGCTGCTGGATCTCACCGGGACGGACGGTCATCTCGGCCAGCCCGATCCGGTTTCCGGACCGCCCCACGACGGCGACAACCCCAAGTTCGTCCGCGTTCAGAACTCGAACGCCGACCCCACGCCGCCAATCACCTCGCCCGCGATCAAGCCGACCTCCTCGGTCGACCTGGGTGGGAACATCAACTACGACTTCGGCGGCGCGAGAACCTACTCCGGCACGCTCTTCGAGGCCGATGGCGTGACGGCGGTGCCCGACAAGGAGATCAAATTCGCCGTCGTCCGCGGGGGAATGGTCGTCCAGACGGGCTCGACCATGACCAACGCCGTCCTTGGCACCTTCAGCTTCATGGTGACACTCTCCGCCAACGACGTCGTCATCGCTTACGCGACCGATGCGGACGCACCGCCCATGGGCGATGCCAACCGGGGCATGACGGTTACGAACGCCGGCTCGACTCCTGCCATCGTCATGGACTACCACGTGATCCGCACGCGCGTGACCGTCCGGCACGAGGGCGCCGGTCCCGTCACCAACACGGATCTCAACAACGCCGAGCAGGCCAAGCTCGGCCCCGACAACGCGCCGGGAGGGGGCGACGACGACGCGAACATCCGCTTCACCGTCGACGGCGCGACGTCCCACGCGACAATCGAGCCGGGCTTCACGCTCAACGTCCTGAGCCTGAAGAGCTACAGGCCCACGGGCGATCTCACCCTCCTCGGCGGCAACATCCTCCTCGGCATGGACGCGACGCTCGATCTCCAGACGGGCCGCACCGTGCGCATCGCCGGAAACCTGCTGGCGGGCGCCGGCAACGTGCTCGTCAACAATCCCACGACTTCCGAGATCATTCTCACGACGTTCGGCGCGGGGACTCAGCTGGTCGAGACGGACGAGACCCCGAGCAACCCGAACGGGAACATCCTGCCGGCCCTCACCTCGAACACGACGAACGCCGTGGACATCAACACATCCACCACCTTCCGCGGAAACCTGCGGGCGCGTGGGGAGAACGTGGCGATGGGCTTCGTCAACGCAGGCACACTGACGATCAAGAAGAACATCACCATCACGGGCAGCAGCCTGATCAACGACAGCCTGGCCGCCGGTCAGTCCCTGCGAATCGACCCGGCCGCCACTCCGGCGGTGAACGTCACGTTCGCCTCGTCGGGCTCTCTCGGCGGCGCCGGAACCATCCTCCTCGGCAGCGTCACCGTGAACTCGGGGGTCATGGTGACGCGCACCGGCGCAGGGAGCGTCTCCATGGGTGAGGTGAACACCCCTCCCTGGAGCCTGGTGGTGATGGGGACGCTCAACCTCGCAGGGCTGACGACGACGCTGCAGACGGGCGGAACCGTCACGAACACGGGCTCGATCCTGGGGACCGCCGGCAGCGGGCTCATCATCCGGGGCGCCGTCAACTACACGGGCACGACCGGCGCGGCGTTCATGCTGTCGAGCCTCGTGGTCGTGGACAACGATGTCGTCATGGGCGACCTCGCGCTCGACGCCGCGTTCGGCAACACCACGACCGTCACGGTCAACTCGAGCCTCACCATCGGGGACGGCGTGGCGGGCGCGGATCCCACCGCGCAGGTAAGGCTCGGCTCGGGAATGGCGGGCACCAGCCCCGCGGTCACGCTGATCTTCGGCGGCACAGGAACCGTCCTGAATCGCCAGGTGGCTCCCGGACCGGTGCTCGAGGGAGCGCTGATCACCAACTCCGCCTCGACGGTGCTCTTCCAGCCCGCAGCGGCCGGTACCGTGAGCGTACCCGGAGGGACCTTCCCGCAGTCGTTCGGCAATCTGCGATTCAACGGACCGGGCTCGACGTTCTCGGCCACCGCCAACATCACCGTCCTCTCCCCGGCGACCGTCCGGGTGGAGGCCGGCAGCCTGTTCGACCTCTCGCAGCGCATGCTCGAGATCGGCCCCGGCGCCATGGCCACGACCGAGCTCCTGTTCGTGTCCGGCGCCGTCGCCGGCCCGCCTGCGATTCCCGGCGCCACCGTCGAGTTCAACGGCGGCACCATCCGCCTCTTCGGCTCCGGCACCTCCACGGCGCTCGTGACCACCGACGGCACGATCCAGGATACCGCGGGCGGCGGCATCCTCGAGTTCCGCGGCCCCGGGATCGTGGCGGGCACGCCCGTGAGCACGTTCTTCTCGAACGTCACCGTCATAGAGAACGGCGCCGTCCCCGGATCGCTGAGCCTCCGCGTGAACGCGACCGTCGGAAGCGCGATCACGGTGGGTAACGGCATCGCTCCCGCGGACAGCTTCACCCTCGGCTCACTGACGCCGATGACCACTCCGATGCTCATCGTCACGGGTGCGGACCCGTTCGTGATCGGCGCCGAGCCCTCCACGGTGACCTTGACTACCGGGACGACCGTCTCCTATCAGGGAGCCGGCGCGATCGTCGAGGAACTCGTCTACTCCAACCTGCTGATCAACGGCAACAGCACCCTGTCCACGTTCACGCTCGAGAACGACCTGACGCCCGGCGTCGACTTCATGGTGGAGAACACGCTCTCGATCCTCGTCGGAACGCTCGACACCGGCCTCGGCGCAAACGCCCCGATCTTCGCCAGGAACATCACGATCACGGGCGCAGGGGCGACCTTTGGCCGGCTGTTCGCCAACGAGAGTACCGTCACCCTGACCGGCAACCTCGCCACGACGGCACCTGGACTTCTGAGCTTCGTGGATGACCCCGCGACGCCGGCGGTGCTGCCGACCCTCGCCGTGAACGGCACCTCGACGCAGACGATCACCACGAGCGGAGCCATGGGCTTCCAGGTGACCGTCGCCAACACGGCGGCGTTGTCGCCGAACGTGTTCTTCAACGATTCCCTGACCTGTCTCGGGCTCGCGATCACGGATGGGGACGTGGTGCTCGAGGGGACCTCGACCGTTGCCCAGAACGTCTCCATCGGCACCGCCGGCGGGCCGGCGACCTCCTTGCGGGCGCCGGCGAGCCCCGCCACCCTGACCATCGGCGGTGACCTCATCAACAAGGGTTTCTTCGATGCGCGGACGATTGGCGCCGCTCCGCCCGGCTCGCGGGTGATCTTCACCGGCACGCCCAGCACGATCCAGGGCAGCACCGGCGCCGTGAAGACGACGTTCTCCGACCTCGAAATCCCTATGAGCAATACCCTCGTCGCTCGCACGGATGTCGGGGTCGCCAGGACTCTGTTCCTCAACGGCACCCTGGACGTCAGCTTGGCGCCGCCCAGCGGGACGCCGAGCCCCGGTGGGGTGGTGGATCCCGCCCAGGTGACCGTCACGCTGTCCCGTAGCGAGACCGGCGGCGGTCCCGTGACGCCTATCAGCCTCGGCGCGTCCGGACTCCTCGACATCGATGACTCCGGCACGTTCCGCTCGACGGTTACCTACACGGGGACGGGAACGGTCAACATCGTTCCGATCACTTACAACAATCTCTCATTCGCCCCGCCCGCGCCGCCGCCGGCAGCGACCTACAACCTCCAGGGCACGCTCCTGCTCGCGAACACTCCCGCGAACCCGGTGCGCGGGAACATAACCGTCGGGGGCGGCACCTTCGCGCTCGCCACGTTCAGCGTCGACGTCCTAGGCGGCAGCTTCACGACCCCCGGCGGCAGCGTCAGCGCGACCGCCGGCACCGTGCTGCTCGCCGGCACCGGCAACCTCGGCGGAACGGGCTCCTTCTCGGTCGCCAACCTCACCATCGGCGGGGCGGGCACGCACACGACGACGCTCCAGGGCGCGATCACGGTCAGCGCGGCCTCGCAGCTCCTGATCCAGGGCGACCGGACGCTCACCACGGGGACCAACCACCCGATCTCGGCCGGCAACGTCCGGATCGCGGGCAACGGCATCCTCACGGCGAACGGCAGCACGATCGAGGTCACCGGCGCCGCCACGACGCCCACGGACGAGGCCTGGTTCGTCGGTGCCAACGCAACGTTCAACCGGGACACCTCGACCGTTCGCTTCAAGCGCGGCGGGACCCAGACGGTCGCCGGCGCGAACGGCACCGACCAGTTCCAGAACGTCGTCGTCGAGACGGCCGGGACGGTCGTGCAGCCCACGACCCTGTTCGAGGCCGCCGGCACTTTCCTCGTCGACACGGGGGCTCGCTTCCTCACGGGCGGCCAGACCGTCTCGGTCACCGGCGTCACGACCGTGAACGGCGGCGCCGCCATGAACCAGTTCGTCAACACGACGACCGGCGGGATCACGCTGACGGGCGGGATCACGCTCACCAGCGGGGGCACGTTCGACAACCAGGGCGCCCTGACGGCGGGCCCGGTCATGATCAGCGGCGCGGGGAGCGCTTTCACCAGCTCGACCGCCAACGCCAGCCTCGCCCTCGGCGCGATCGGCATGACGGGAGGCTCCTTCTCGAACAGCGGAACCGCCGCCGCGGGCAACACGTCGGGCCTCCTCACGATCGGCGGCGGAAGCTACTCGAACACCTCCACGTTCACCGCGAACGGCGTCTCCATCACGGGCAGCGACTTCACGAACACCGGCACGTTCACGACGACTGCCGGCTTCTCGATCACGGCGGCCACGGTGACCTTCTCGCAGACCGGAACGCTCGTCTTCGCGGGCACGGGCAACTGGGGCGACGGCGCGACCGACGTCAACTTCGGCAACACGCGCATCCAGCCCGGGACCGGGAACACGGTCATCACGCTCACGGACAGCGTCCTCGTCAACCAGTTCCAGCTCACGGCCACGCCGGCCGCGGGGGGTGGAAACTTCGGGCAGCTCGTCGATGCCGGGCAGACCATCACGGTGATGGGGAGCTGGGCGCAGGATGCCGGCGCCAAGCTCACGGCGACCGGCACGGCGCGGTTCACGACGAACAGCGCGGCGACCATCCAGCCGGGCACCGTCGGCGCCGGCACGATCGCCGCCGATCACACGTTCAACAACGTGACGGTGGACAAGGCCGGCGGGTCGCTCAACATCCTCGGCTCCGACCTGACGCTGGCGGCCACCCTCACCGTCACGGCCGGGACGTTCGACACCAACGACGCCGGCGTCGCTCGCAACGTCGTGGCCGGGGCGGTCCTCGTGAACGGCGGCACGTTCCTCGTCAACACGAGCACCGTGATGGTCAGCGGGAACCTGACCATGACGTCCGGCGCCATCACGGCGGGAGCGGCCCTCTTCAACGTCGGCGGCAGCTGGAGCACGACCGGCGGGACGCTGACCGTCGCGGCGGCCACGATCGTCATGAACGGCACGAGCCCGACCACGAAGACGTTCACGACGGTCAACGGTCAGGTCCTGAACAACCTCACGATCAACGGGACCACGCTCGTCGTCAACCTCCAGTCCGACATCGAGGTCCGCGGCCAGCTCCTGATCGAGACGGACGACACCTTCAACGTCGCGCTGCTCGCGCCGATGATGGCGACGCCGGCGACGGCCCAGATCACGGGCGTCGCGGCCGCCGGAGCGACGCTGACGGTGAACGGCGTCCTCGGCGGGCCCGGGACCCTCGAGCTGATCGGCGGCAACTCGGCCGGCAACGCGGCTCCGGCGATCTTCAACGGCACGGCCACGACCATCGGCGTGGGGACGTTCCGCTACAAGAACATCAGCAACACCGTCCGTCCGCTCAATTACATGGGCGACCTCGTCTTCATCACCGACGCCACGATCGCCACCAGCCGGACGTTCACGATCCTCACGGGGGCCCTCCTCGACGTGGACGGGGCGTTCCGCATCAACAACAACGGCACGGCCGGCACGACCGTCACCGTCCTGCATCAGGACGCCATGAACGCCACGCCGATCCGGGTGGGCGGCAACTGGAACATCATCGCCCCGGGAACGACCTACGTGGCCGGCATGGGCGCCAACGCGCTCGTGACGTTCGACGGCACCGGCCCGCAGACCATCACCCCCTCGACGTCGCCGTTCTTCAACGTGACGTTCAACAACACCGCGGCGGTCCAGCCCGCCGTGTCGATCTCGAGCACGCTCACGGCCAACGGGACCGCGCGCATCCTCACGGGCACCGTCCCGATCGACTCGCTCCTCGACGTCGAGAACCTGACGATCGAGAGCGGCGCCACGCTGGCGCGCGCGGCGGCGGTCGCCATCCAGATCAGCGGCAACTTCACCATCAACGCCGGCGGCATCTTCAACAAGGGGCCCGGCGGGACGCTCACCTTCGACGGCGGCGGCACCGTGCTCCAGACCTGGGCCGACAACAACCTGCTCGCGGCCCTGCAGGACATGGGCACCATCTCCGTCGGCGTCCCCGCCGGCGCGGCGGCCTCCGTCCAGATCACGTCCACGGCGGCCTCGGGAGCCTCCGGGATCCGGCTGACGAACGTCGCCATCACCGGCAACTCCCGGCTCGATCCCACGACGCGCACGGTCCTCGTCCGCGGCAACTACGCCAACAACGGCAAGCTCGGTGCCGGCGACCCGCCGACGCACGCGAGCACGTTCCGGTTCGTCGCGGGCGACTCCACCAGCGCGTCCGTCCAGACCGGCGGCACCCTCAACGGCTCCTTCGCCAACTTCGTCCTCGAGAAGGGCGCGACCGACACCCTGGTCATCGATGCCGCCGGAGGCAACCTCCAGGCGACCGGCAACCTCACCGTCATGAGCGGCAAGATGTCGCTCCTGGTGAGCCTGCGCGTGGGCGGCCTCGTCAGCATCGCCTCGACGGGCATCCTCGAGGCCTTCCAGCCGGGGACGTCGATCAACTTCGACTCGACGGCGGCCTTCCCGACGCCGGCCGTGACCATCGACGGCCTCATGGACGTCAAGAGCACCGGCGGCCTTGCCCAGTTCGTGATCATTGCGGGCGACATGCTCGTCAGCTCGACGGGGACGTTCCGGAGCATGACCGAAGCCACGTCGACGACCGGGATCTCGCACGGGTTCGGCGGCTCCATCACGGTCTCCGGCAACGGCACCTTCCGCGGCGAGACCCACATGTCCTCGACGGGCATGGGCCTCATGTACACGTTCCCGGCGAACCCCGGACCGGTGGGGATGGGCAAGAAGCTCACGCTCGGAGCGCCGGGCATGGGCGGCAAGGCCAACTTCATCCTCATGAACAACCGGGACCAGATGGCCTCGATGACCCGGGCCATCACGTTCCGCAGCAGCGCCACGCCCACGCGCTGGGAGGTCGACAACGTCCAGTCGACGGTCAACGACCTGACGCCGTCGATCCAGGCCGTCGACGTCCAGGACTCGGCCAGCATCAACGCCGTCTTCGACATGATCGCCGGATCCAACACGAACGGGCCGACGAAGTCCGTCAACTCCGGCAACAACGTCAACTGGTTCTTCGGCGACAAGACGATCACGGGGAACGTCCCGGTCGGCACGACCCAGGTGAAGCTGGTCGTGGTCCGCCCCGGCACGCCCCCAACGATATCCGCGTTCACGCGGAACATCACGCCGCCGGCGACGACCTACATGTTCAGCGGCGTCGAGACGGAGAACGACGACCCCATCGCGGTCCTCATCAATACGGGCACGCCGCGCGGGTGGACGGTGACGACCGGCGAGTTCGGCACGAACCCTCCCGGGTTCGTCGCGCTCCCGCTCGACATCGCCAACAACGTCGTCACCGTCCGCAGCGACGGCGGCGTGGCGCTCACCAACGCCGACCTCGCGAACCTCGACCTCGGCGCGGCGGCCGACGCCGCCCACGACGCGATCGCCGTCTCGATGGGGAACCTCACCGTCCTGGATCCGGACGGCGCCGTGACGGACGGCTTCAACCTCACCATCGCCGGAACGCCGATGGCGCAGACGTTCGCCCCCGGCGGAAACGTCACGCTGCTCGACGGCAACCTGTTGATCAGCGGGACCTACAACGCCATGGCCGGCCAGCTGATCACGATCGGCGGCGGCGGCGACTTCACGATCGACACGGGCGGCATGCTCGGCGGCGGCACCGGCACGACGCTCGCCATGAACGGCGACGCCGCCCAGACCATCTCGACGAACGGCACGACCGACAACAGCCGCCTCGGCAGCTTGCGCATCCTCAACACGGCGGGCGGCGGCCTCGGCGTGACGGTCAACACGGACGCCCAGTTCGGCGACGCCACCGTCGCCGGCACCGGCAACATCAGCATCGAGACCGGTCGCCTGCTCACGGCGACGGACGCCGACCTCGTGGTCGCGGGCAACTTCACGAACATCAGCGGGACGACTGCGTTCGCGCCCGCAGCGACGACCGCCGTCGTCTTCCAGGGCGCGATGGCCACGCCCAGCCGGATCGTCGGCGGGATGGTCGGCGGCTCGCCCACGGTGACGACGACGTTCGAGAAGATCGTCGTGACCGGCTCGCTCACGATCGAGCGCGACGCCATCGCCAACAACCTCGTCGAGAACCAGGCGACGGGCACGCTCACGCTCAACTCGATGGTGACGCTCTTCCTGCAGGGCACCGGCCTCATCGGCGGCCGCGCATTCCAGAACGGCGGGACGCTCGTCCCGGCGGCCGACTCGACGGTGAACTTCAACAAGGACCTCGCGGGCGGGACGACGCCGGTCAGCATCCAGACCTCCACCGGCGCCGGCAAGCCCTTCGCCCGGGTCTCCTTCACGCGGCCGGCGGCCAACATGCCGCGCTACGTGCTCGAGGGCACCGCCGTCCTCGAGGCCACCGGGAATGTCTCGGTCGGCATGGGCGCCCGCCTCGACGTGAGCGCCGGCTCGACGACGGCTCCGGCCCTCTTCACCGGCGGCAGCCTCACCGTCGCCACGGGCGGTGCCGTCGTCGCGGGCGACGGTTCGGTCCGCGTCGCGGGCAACGTCACGGTCGGCGACGACGAGACCTCGACCGCCGGCGCCGAGCTCGGCTTCGCCAGCGCCACGAACAACTCGCGCCTCATCCTGGCCGGCAACGGCATGAGCGCCGTCACGAACAGCACGGCCGGCGGCAACCTCACGTTCGACTTCATCGACATCAACAAGGGCGCGGCCGGCATGCTCGTCACCGTCGGCGACGGCGACAACGGCAGCGTCCTCCTCACGAAGGACCTGACGCTCCTCAACACGAACCTCGGATCCGTCTCGTTCAACACCGGCGCGACGGGCAACCGCACGATCACGGGCGCGGTCGTCCTCAAGGCCGGCGCGGGCGCAGGCAACGCCGGCAGCGTCAACACGCTCGGCTCGGGCGGCACGACCACCCTGACGGGCGGCGTCCTGCTCGAGGGCACGGCCGGCGGCACGCCCAACACGGGCAACGTCGTCTTCGGCGTCGCCGCGACGTCGGTCGGCGCGTCGATCACCCCGATCACCCTCCAGACCGGGAACACGGGCACGGTGACGCTCGGGGGTGCGGCCGCGACGCCCACGACGCTCGCGGGCGCGTCGGTCGCGGGCGGCACGCTCGCCCTGCTCGACACGTCGTTCACGTCGACAGGCAGCCTGACGACCGCCGCGGGCGGCACGATCACGTCGGCCGCCGGCGGCACCACCACGCTGCAGGGCGTGGTCAGCCTCGGCGGCGCGGCGGGCGCGTCGACCTTCGGCACGCTCAACATCGGCAACGGCGGGGCGGCGGCCGTGACCTACAACGGCGGCACGACCGTCCTCAAGCAGCTCATCGTCCAGAACGGCTCCATCACCCTCGGCGCGAACACGCTGCTCGACCTCCGCGGCAGCGACGCCGACGCGCTCGTCGTCGCGGCCGGCCAGAACTTCAACACCGTCGCGACGGCCACGGTCCGCTACAGCGGCTCGGGCACCGTCACGGTCACCCAGACCAAGGCCGACGCGACGCAGTTCGTGTACGGCGGCCTGACGCTCGACAGCGCGGCGCCCCCGGCGACGTTCCTCGTGTCGGCCGCCAACCCGCTTCGACTCACGGGAAGCCTCACCGCCGGCGCCGGCACGTTCGTCGCGCCGTCCACGCACACGACGCAGTTCGAGGGCATGGCCGCCACGCCGCAGATCGTCCTGTTCGCCTCCCCCGGCATCACGACCCAGAGCCTCGGGGTGGTGACCCTCGCCAGCACGGCCGACGTCCGGCTCAACTCGAACGCGGTCTTCACCGGAACGCCCCTCAGCGTTCCGATGGGGACCGTCCTCGACCTCGACGCCGACGCCACCGGGCGCACGCTGATCCTCGACAACACGCCCAACGCCGCCCAGAACATCCAGGTCGGGGGCACCCTGAAGGACGATGCCCTCTCGAGCATCGACTGGCAGGCGCCCGGCACGATCACCGGGACCGGCTCGATCTCGATCGCCAACCTCCGCGTCGGCCAGAAGGTCAACAACACAAACACCGTCGGAGCGTCGACGGCCGTCACCGTCGAGAGCCAGCTGACCGTCGGGGTCAGCGGCAACGCCGGCGTCCTCGAGCTCGCGAGCACGGCGACCCTGAACCTCGGCGGCGCCGTCCCCGTCCTGCTCCTCGATGGCGCCTCCTCGCTCCTGGCGCAGGCCGGCTCGACCGTCCGCTACAACCGCGCCGGTGCCGGCACCTTCCCGCTCCAGGGCGGGACCCGGTTCCAGTACTCGAACCTCCGCATCGAGGGCGGCGCGAGCACCGTCTACCAGCCGAACGCGGCTCCGCTGACGGTGAACAGCAACCTCACCGTGCAGACGGGGACGCTCGACCTGACGCAGAACCTGACGGTCGCCGGCATCACGACGGTTGCGGCGACGGCCGCCTTCAGCACGACGACCGCCCCCATCAACATGAGCTTCGCCGGGGCGTTCACCGTCGCCTCCACCGGCCTGTTCTCCATATCGAACAACGGCGCGGCCTCGCAGACGTCAAACGCGACGTTCAACGGGCTCGTCACGGTCAACGGCACGTTCCAGACGGCGAAGAGCGGCACCACGGCCGGAAGCAACATCGAGGTCCTGTTCAACAACAACGTCATGCTCGCGACCGGTTCGAGCTTCATCCACACCGTCGCAATGGGCACGACCGGCAGCACCACTCGCCTCACGTTCCAGGCCACGACCGCCCCGCCGATCCAGCGCACGCTGACGATCCAGGGCGGCGCGGGCTCGACGTTCCGGGTCCGGAGCGACAGCACCGATCTCGCCGTCCGACCCGTCCTCCGCGGCTCGAGCTCGGCGACCCCGCCGCCCTCGCCGGCCGGTACGGCGAAGTGGCTGGTCAACAAGGTCGCCGAGCCCGCGACCTATGACGTCGCCGCGATCGTCGTCCAGGACTCCGACGCGAGCGGCGGCAACTCCATGTCGGCGGGACGCAACGCCTCGGCCGTGCCGTCCTTCGACGGCGGCGGGAACATCAACTGGTTCTTCGGCGAGGTGACCCTCACGGGCTTCGTCTACCAGAGCGAGACCCTGACGCCGATCGCCGGCGCCCGAGTGAAGCTCGTCATCAACGGCTCGGCCTCGTTCGGCGTGGCCACGACCGGCGACGGGATGACCGGCACGCTGGGTCAGTACACGTTCCTCAACGTCGAGATCCTGAGCGGCGACCGGGCGGCCCTCTTCATCGACAACCCGGGCGGGCTCATCCCGGACGGCTCGACGCTGACCAGAGTGGTGGTGAACGCGGGCACGCCGCCGACGGTCGCCGGAAGCGTGGACATCTTCGGCGCCCACCTGACCCTCGGTACCGACAACACGGCCGCATCCCTCTCGCGGGCCGAGGTCAATGGCGCCCTCCAGGCCCCGGCGGACCCCGACGCCGGCTACGTCTTCGACGCCGGCACGGGCGACATCACGGTCAGCGCCGGCTTCAACCTGAGGATCGCCCGGCTGGCGACGGTGACCCTCGACCGCAACCTCACGGTCAACGAGAGCCTGCTCATCCGCGGGGATCCGACCGCGGGCGCGACCACGGGGTCGCTCGCGATTCTGACTCCCGCCACCACCGTGACCCTGTTCAAGAACTTCGACAACGGTAACGCGAACGCCCGGTTCCTGCCGGGGACCTCGACCCTCCGGCTCGTGGGCACCGAGGTCCAGAGCCTCATCACGGGCGGCGACGGCATGGGCAAGCAGTTCGGCTCGATCGCCGTCGCCAAGACCGGCGGCTCGGCGTCCTTCGACGGCAACGTCCGCCTCACGGGCTCGCTCGCCCTCGAGGCGACGAACACGGCGACCGTCACGCTCAGCAACGCCCCCACCGAGGCCGTCCAGGTCGACGGCAGCGTGTCGATCGCCGGCGTGGCTGCGTCCGCCTCGCGGATCGCCCTCGACGGCGTGACGACCATCGGCGGCGACCTGACGGCGACGATCGCGAGCCCCCTCACCGCCGCGGTCGACTCGACCGTGATCTTCACCGGCGCGAACCGCCAGATCTCCGCGGCCAACGGCATCCAGTTCGACCGCCTCCGCATCGGCGGCTCGATCATGGCCGCGGCGCCGGGCCTGAACGCGGCCGGTCTCGTCCGGATCGCGACCGGCGGCAGCCTCACCCTCGGAACGGGCGCCGTGGTCACGCTCAACGGCGCCGGCCTCGGGTCCGGCGCCCTGGCGGACGGGGCGGCGGTCGGGTTCGCCTTCTTCCGCGATGCGACCGGCGTCTTCAGCACCGGCACGGCCTCCGAGGTCATCTTCGCCAAGGACTTCGCCGTCGCCACGAACGTGAGCGTCCAGGGCGCGGCCATGACGAACGGCTTCAACAAGCTCACGTTCAACGACGGACCGGCGGCCGGGACGCCGACCTACAACGTCCAGAACCGGGTCGACGCCTCCGCCCTCCTGTCCATCGGCGGCGGGGCGACCGTCGACCTCGTCGGAACCGACGTGCCCATGCTGTCCGCGGCCACGAGCATCACGGTCGCCACCGGCGGCGTCCTCGCGATCCGCAATACGACCATCGACCTCGTCGACGACCTGACGATCGCCGACGACGGCGGCTTCACGAACATGACGACCTCGAAGGTCCGCCTCCTCGGCGGCGTCGCCTCGACGCTCCAGAACACCGGCGGGACGAACGCGCTCTCCTTCGACTTCATCGAGGTCAACAAGTCGACGGGCGGCTCCGTCGAGTTCCCGACGGGCGCCGTCACGATCTCCAGGGACCTCGACCTGCTCGCGACGAACGTCGGCGCCGTCATGCTCTCGGCGACCGGGACGACGACCATCGGCGACCGCCTGCGCCTGCTGAACGGCAACACGGCCTCGGTGACGTTCCGCAACACGACGAACGTCGGCAACGCCGACGCGACCGACGGCATCCGGGCCGAGACCGGCAACGTCCTCTTCCAGGGGAACATGGTGAACGTCTTCGCGAACATCGTGACGACCACGGCCACCGGCACGATCTCCGCCAACGGCGGGAGCGTGACGACCCTCACCGGGTCCGGCATGCTGGGCGGCCCCGGCGCCACGATGTTCGGGCAGCTCAACGTCGGCTCGTCCGGCTCCGCCACGACCTACAACGGCAACGCGTCGGTCTTGACGGGCCTCACCGTCGTGGACGGCACGTTCACGATGGGGGCGTCCACGACCCTCACCCTCGCGGGCATGGGCGCGGCCGCGTTCGTCGTCAACGACGTCGCGTCGTTCGTTCCGGGCACGTCGTCGACCGTGATCTACACCGGCACCGGTCCGACCGTCGCCACGATCGAGACGGACACGGTCGGCGGCACGCCCGAGGGCCCCGTCACGTACCACAACCTGACCCTCGCCGGGTCGATGGCCTATGCGATCCCGACGCAGCTCGACGTCACCGGCAACCTGCTCGTCACGTCGGGCACCGTCAGCCTCGCCAAGACGCACTTCACCCGCTTCCTCGAGCCGGGCGGCGCGAGCAACACCGTCACGTTCAACGTCGCCTCGGGCTTCGTGCTCGGCTCGGTCGAGGTCGGCGACGGCGCCGTCGCGGGCACCAAGACCGTCCAGCTCATGTCCGCGACGGCGGTGATCAACGGCCGCATGCACGTCGCCGCCGGCGACATGCTCGACCTCGGCGCGAACGCGCTCGACATCGGGAACGACGGCCTCACGCCGAACCGGGCGCTCTTCAACGAGGGCACGATCGCCTCCATGTCCGGGTCGGTCGTCACCGCCACGTTGAGCGGCGACATCGACCTCCCGGTCTCCCGCGCCGCCACGGCCCTCCAGTCGCTGCGCGTCGCGCGCGTCGCAGCCGGGTCGAACACGATCAAGGGCGGCATCACGATCGCCGACACGCTCACGATCGGCAGCAACGCCGGCAGCGGCACGCTCGTCCTCGACGGGACCGCCGGCGGCAAGGCCGCCGACGTCGAGCTCTCGAAGATCGGCGCGCCCATCTCGCTCGTCGCCGGCCCGATGTTCACGGCCGCCGCCGGCTCCACGGTCCGCTACACCGCCGCGAACGGCACCGCGACCGTGCAGGGCAACACGGGCGCGGTCGGCGGGTTCGCGTATCACCACCTGATCATCAACGGCGGGGCCCTGGTCGCCGGCGTCGGGGCGACGTTCCAGCCGAACGCGGCCGTCATCGTCAACGGCGACCTCACATCGATGTCCTCCCGCTTCGACCTGACGTCGAGCATCACGGTCAACGGGAGCACGAGCGTCGCCGCCAACGCCGAGGTCCAGACGATGACGCAGGGCGTCCAGCTCAACTTCGGCCAGACGGCGGCGACGGGCACGTTCTCGGTGAGCGGCACGTTCCGCGTCGACAACGCCGGCGCAACGCTCCAGGCGACGCCGGTGCTCTTCAACAACAACGTCACGGTGAACGCCGGAGGCGTGATCCGTCTCCGCAAGAGCGGCAACGCGCCGTCGAGCAACATCGACGTCACGTTCAACGGCGACCTGACGCTCGCGAACGGCGCGACCTTCGACGGTCAGCTCTCGAAGGCGTTCGACGCCAACGGCAACCCGACCGGGCCCGACGGCTTCGTCGGCAGCACGCTCACCCTCAGCTTCGCGCCGACCAAGACGCTCGGCATCGGCTCGGTGGTGACGACCCTCAACCTCGTGAGCCGGGCCATCCGCGACCCGGCCCAGCCGCTCACGCCGCCGCAGCGGATCATCCTGCGCCGCACGGGCGCCGCGGGCGTCTGGCGGGTGGAGAACCAGGTCCCGCTCACCGACCCGAACTACTTCACGAAGATCAACCTCCGGGCGGTCGACGTCTCGAACTCGAACGCCATCGTCCAGGGTCCGACGCCCGGCCCGCAGACGTTCGCCATGGTCGCGCGCCGCGGGGAGGTCGTCGACCCGAACGAGCCGCCGCCTCCCGGCACGACGATCAAGTCCCTCGACAACGGCGGCAACGCGAACTGGTTCTTCGGCGACGGCATGATCCAGGGCACGATCGCGACGGACGAGAACATCACCGCGCTCATGAACTCGGGCCTCAAGGTGCGGCTCGTGGTCCGCGGGGCGAGCTCGTTCGTGACGACCGACGCCCAGGCCAACGGCACCTACGCCTTCAGCTTCGTCGACATCGGCCCGAACGACGTCTTCAACGTGTTCATCGACAACGCCGTCCCGTCGACCCCGCTCAAGCGCGGCTCGACGGTCGCCCGCTTCCCGGCGATGGGCTCGACGATCACGAACGTCAACATCATCGTCAACCCGGACGCCGTCTCGCCGGCCTTCGTCAGCGTCGGCACGATCGCGGGCCAGCCGGCCGTCTTCCCGAGCAGCGCCGAGCTCGCCTCGGCGCTCCAGACGCCGGTCAACACCGACGCCGGCTTCAGCGTCGACGTCAACGGCAACGTCACGATCGACCCGAACAACGACGGCTACGACTTCCGCCTCGTCCAGGGGGCTTCGATCACGATCGACAAGAACCTGACGGTGAACCGCAGCCTCCGCAACCGCGGGACGCTCGCGGTCTCGGCGCTGGCGACCCCGGCCCCGACGATCGAGGTCAAGCGCGACGTCGAGTTCGCCTCGGCCACTTTCGGCAACGGCACGTTCACGCCGGCGACCTCCACGTTCCGGCTGAGCGGGACGCTGGCGAACCAGTCGCTGACGACGAGCCCGACGGCGCAGACGTTCTCGACGCTCCGCATCGCGAACGACCAGGTCGTGCCGGGCACCGTCACGCTCAACGGCGCCCTCGTCGTCAACGCCGACCTGATCCTCGAGATGACGGCGAACGACGCCCAGCTCAACCTGGGCGGCAACAGCGTCACGATCAACGGCAACCTCCAGGTCTCGGGCGGGAGCCTCGCCTCGAACGGCTCCGTGGTCCTCTTCGGGAACTTCACCGACAACATCACGGGCGGCGGCTTCGTCGCCGGCACCGCCTCGGAGTTCTTCTTCCGCGGGGCGGGCACGACCAGCACGCTCGCCGGCACGGCGACGGTCACGACGTTCGATCGGCTCCAGGTCGACACCGACAAGACCCTCGTGCTGGCCGCCGGCCACAACCTCACGGCCGACACGATCACGCTCAAGTCGCCGACGGCCGGCACGACCCTCCTGAACTCGGGCTCGAGCACGATCACGTTCGCCGGCGACGACGCGATCGTCGGGGCCGACAACCGGGTCTTCGTCCGCGAGACGAACGCCTCGTTCACGTCGGGGACCGGCACGGTCGTCTTCGACAAGGCGGCCGGCACGCCCACGCCCATCACGGTCGAGGGCGCCATCGGGACGAACGCCTTCAACAACCTGACGTTCAGCAGCGCCAACACGCTCTATCTCTTCCTGAACCCGATCGAGGCGAAGAGCAACGTCAGCCTCACGACCGGGGCCCAGGTCGACGCCCAGGTCACGGCCCTCGCGGCCGGGACCCGCGTCCTCACGGCGACCGGCTCCCTCACGCTCGCGATGGGCACGGGCTTGAAGATCGGCAACAAGGAGATCCGCGTCGACCAGAACCTGACGGTCGGCAACAACGCCCTCGACGGCGCGCCGTTCGTCGGCCTCATCGGCGGCGGCACGTCGCGCGTGATCCTGGGCGGCACGACGCCGGCCTCGATCGACAACACCGCGGTCGTCACGCCGGTCGTCAACTTCGACAACCTCCTCGTCCAGAAGCCGCTCGGGACGTCGGTCACGCTCCAGGACGCCGTGGACATCACGCAGAGCCTTGAGGTCATGTCCGGCACGCTCGCGCTCGGCGCCAACGCGCTGACCGTCACCAACAACGTCCGCACCACGACGGCGGACGCGTCGATCACGGCCGACACCGGCAACACGACGACCCTCGACGGCACCGGCGACCTCGACAGCGCAGTCGGCTCCTCGCAGTTCGGCACGCTCGTGATCGCGGGGGCTCGCACCTACAAGGGCGGCTCGCGGGTCCGCACGCAGCTCAACCTCATGGCCGGCACGCTCCAACTCAACATGGGCACGACGCTGCGGCTCAGCGGGCCCATGAACGCCTTCATCGTCACAGGCGGCACGACGTTCACCGCCCTCGACACGTCGCTCGTCGCGTACGACGGCGCGGACGCCGGAGCCGCGGCGATCAACGTGCAGACGGGTGTCACGTACGACGGCCTGCGGCTGGACAAGAGCGGCACCACGTTCAACGCGGCCGGCAACCTCCTCCTGACCGGCAACCTCACGATCACCATGGGCAGCATCTTCGGGCCCCCGGTCGGGCACACGACGACGTTCTTCGGCGGCAAGCTCCAGACGCTGACCTTCGGCAGCCCGGCGGTCGCGACCCAGAGCCTCCGCAACTTCACGGTGGCCGGGTCGCCCATGGGCATGAGCACGACCGCTCGGCTCGCCTCGAACGCCGTCTTCACCGGCCACGTCACCTCGAGTACGTTCGGGACCCTCGACCTCGACACGCGGACGCTCACGCTCAACAACAACGACTCCAACCCTCAGAACATCACCGTGGGCGGGCTCGCCAGCCTCATGGGCGGCAGCGGCTCGACCCTCGACTGGCAGCGGCCCGGCGACCTGAACGTCGCCGTCGGCCCGCCGGCCGGGACGGCCTCGCTCCACGACCTGCGGCTCGCTCAGATGACGTTCACGAACCAGATCCTGGGCAGGGTCACGGTCAAGAACCAGCTCTTCGTCGGGACGGGCGGGGCCAGCGTCCTTCAGCTCGCCGACAGCGCGGTCCTGGAGCTCCAGGGCCCGGCCCTCGGCGTCGGCACCGGCGCGAACTCGCCGGTGCAGCGCATGGCCGGCGCCCGCCTGACGGCGGCGAACCTCTCGCTCGTGCGCTACACGGCGCCCGCGGCCGCGAGCCCCGTCGACGTCGAGGACGGCACGGGCGCGGGCGGGGCCGGCTTCCAGTACGCCAACCTCGAGATCGCCGGCACGGCCACGTTCCAGGCCGACGTCGACGACATCGGCGCCGACGAGCTCACCCTCACGGTCCTGCGCCGGCTGACCTGCACGTCCGGCACGTTCAACGTGACGAAGACGACGGGCGGCACGGGCCAGAAGCTCTCCGTCCAGGGCGGCGAGACGACGAGCGGCGGCGCCATCGTCAAGGCGACGGCGACGCTCTCGATCGGCGCGGCCAACACGCTCGAGCTCGGCAACGACACGGTGCCGACCTCGGGCCTCGTCGACGTCGAGCCGCTCGGCACGATCCGCGTGAAGGGCACCGACATCGCCGCGAACATCGCCACCGTCACGAAGAAGGGCACCGCCCCCGGCTACAAGTTCCGCGTCCAGGGCGGCGCGCCCGGCGGCTCGATCGACACGCGGTTCTACAACTACGACGCCATGGGCAACCCGGCGGCGGTGCCCGCGTTCGCGGGCATCGAGATCGGCGACGGCGCGGTCATCATCGGCGCCGGCACGTCGACGAACCCCGACGTCGCCCCGGGCTTCGCGAACGGCCGCTTCACGAACATCCCGAACGGCGGCATCGGCCTCGTCATGAAGTTCTCGGCCCAGAACATCACCCTGAACGAGGTCGAGTTCTCGGCGGCGGCCGGGGTCACGCCGACGTCCGCCCCGGCGCTCGGGATCAACGCGATCAACGTCTCGCGCGTCGGCCTCGAGTTCGCCGGCACGTCGACGACGGTGCCGCCGACGACGCCCTCGAACACGATCCTCATCCGCACGAGGGCGGACGACGCCGGCTTCGTCAAGCCGGGCACGCCGGCGACGTTCCCCATCCAGGGCAACCTCTGGGGCGACCGCTACGACTTCGACGACGGCTCGACCGTCCGCGAGGACAACAACGAGAAGCGCCTCGCCCGCGTCTCGCGCGGCACGATCCGGTTCGATGACGAGACGACGGCCAACTTCACGGCCGGGCGGATCGCCTCGCGCGACACGCCCGACGGGCGCGACGTCAACTTCGCCGCGGCCGGCACGACGCCGCCCGCGCTCCCGGCCAACCCGATCATCATCCCCGTGCAGATGCAGCCGAACGGCCGCACCGACACCCTCGTCGCCTACTTCGACCGCCGCATCGACGTGACGTCGTTCAGCGCGGCCGGCTTCCAGGTGTCGGTCAACCCGGCCGCCGCCGGAGGCAACGGCAACTTCGCGTCGGGCGACGTGACGGTGACCGGCGGCTCGATCGACGAGCAGGCGACCGGCCGCGTCGAGCGCACCGAGGGCTCGACGACCCTCGTCATCCGCCTCAACGCCGAGGTGACGGGCAGCAACGCCAAGCGCGCGCGCTACGCTGCCGCCGACGGCCGCGGCACCGACCTGAACGGCAACTCCGTCACGGACCTGAACGACCAGTCGACCGTGCCCTTCATCAGCACGACGGACAACGCGGGGCCGGTGCTGCTCGCGGCGGACTACCGCTTCGCCGGCTCCGTCATGACCCCGACGCCCGCGCAGCTCGCGGACCCGGCGCTCGACACCTTGAGGCTGACGTTCAGCGAGGCCGTGACCACGGGCACGGTGGTCGCGCCCGGCATGACCGGCGCTCCCGACTTCGCGCTCACCCACGTGCCGCCGGGCGGGCTCACGATCGCCTTCGGCACGGCGTCGGGCGCCTTCACGGCGGACCCGGTCGGGTTCACCGTCTTCACGATCACCATGGGCACCGGAGCCGTCCGGCCGACGCGCGGCGATCGCATCGAGATCGTCGCGACCCAGGTCGACGACACGGCCGCCGTCCCGGTCACGTCCCCGCCGACGCCGCTGCCGACGCCGATCCGCGGCGGCAACAACGAGGTCTCGCACTTCGCGGTGCAGGTCCTCAACACGGCCCCGATCGCCAACGTCACGACGAACCTGACGATCCAGGCCATCGGCCTCGACGGGAGCCCGATCGCCGCCTACACGCCGCAGGCAGGCATCGCCGTCGTCCATAACATGGGGGCGAAGATCGTCGACAGCTTCCGCGGCCAGCCGGGGACGTTCGTCGGCGACAACTTCGCCTACACGAGCACGGGCACGCAGACGCGAGGCCCGCGCACCGTCGCCGGCATGAACCCGCTGACCAACAACGTCGAGCTCCCGGACGGCGGCGACGCCCTCTTCTCCGGCGCCGGGGTCCGCTTCGACCAGGGCGTCGGCGGTGACTCGTTCATTATCCAGGTCGCCAACACGATTGCCGAGGACACCATCACGTTCGAGGTGACGGACGTCGCCACCCTCCGCAAGGGCAGCACGCGCGGGCCGGCGACGGGCTTCCCCCAGGACCTCGCCGCGACCCCGGTCACGTGGCAGGCGGCCGCACCGGTGCGCACCGTCGTCCTCCTGCCCGGCCAGACGCTCACGGCCGGGTTCCGGACGAACGTCTTCGAGCACGCCGTCAACGCGATCGCACGGCTCGGCGCGTCGCCCACCCGGCCGCGGTTCCCGGACCAGTACACGCCCCCGGCGGCGCCCGGGATCATCAACACGGACCAGATCGACCCCGGCACGGGCATGGAGGTCCTGGGTGACGACCCGCTCTTCGCCACGGCGGGCGTGCTCTTCCAGGTGCGGGTGGTCCGGGTCGACGCCTTCTTCAACAACACGCGCGGCCTCCAGAGCCCGCCCATCTCGGTTCCGGTGATGCTGAACGACGGCTCCCAGGCCGTGGCCGCCTTCCGGTCGCCGTCGCCGACCGGACGCGACTTCACCGGCAACTTCAGCGGCAGCTACGACGATCCGGCCACTCCGGCCGTGTTCGAGGGCGTGGCGCCCGTGAACGTGATCACGATGGCCGCCGGCCTCAGCCGCACGATCACCGCCCAGGATCCGACGGCGGGGATCGTCAACACTCCGTCCACGCCGTTCGAGGTCGATCCGGCCGGTCCGGGCACCCCCGGCGGGTCGCAGACCTCCGGCACGTCGGCCGTCGCCATCGTCATTCCCTCGGGCACCCCGGATGGGCAGGTGCTGAACCAGGGCGTCCCGCCGAAGGACGGTTTCCCCGACACCCGGTTCGTCGCCGACATCTCGCGCGACGTGAACCCCGTGACGTTCGACGGGCCGCTCACGGGCATCGTGACCGGGACGCCGTTCCCCAACACCGACACGACCCAGAAGAACGTCGTCCAGGAAGGCGTCCGCTTCCGCATCGAGGCCTACTGCGTCGACGCCTTCGGAAACGTGAACCTGAGCGAGTCCGCGCTCCTGCTGGACCCCGCGCCGCCCGACGGCGAGGACCACCGCGTCCGTATGCGGAGCGAGATCAAGCCGGGGGCCACCGTCCTCAACCCGAGGACGACCTTCGGGCGTCGCTTCGGGACGACGATCTCGACCGCCCCGCGGTCGGTGCCGATCGTGTCCACCTCGCGGAACGCGGGCGGCCAGACGACCGTGACGACGGCGAGCCCTCACGGCTTCTTCGAGGGCCAGACCGTCACGATCTCCGGCGTCGCCGAGCAGACCGCCGTCCAGAGCTTCAACGGACGGTTCCTGATCACGGGCGTCGGCGCGACGACGTTCACCTACCAGCAGAGCCCGGGCGCGGCGACGAGCACGGGTGGCGCGGCCACCGTCCGCACACCCACGAGCGTGCTCGCGAGCGACCCGAACGCGGCGCTGAACCCGATCATCATCAACCTGTCGAACGCGACCTTCGCCAACAACATCGGCATCAACCTGCTGGGTCTCGGCTCGCCTCAGGAGATCGTGGGCGCGATCAACACGACGGTCCGCGGCAAGCTCCCGCCGCCGACCCCGACGACGCTCACCCAGAGCTTCGAGGCCCGCTTCTTCCCGAACTTCGAGCGCTTCCTCCTGATCAGCGGCGCCGCGGCCGACCCGCTGATCGACTTCGGCATCACGCCGAACAACGTGCAGACGCTCCTCGTCCCGGGCTCCTCGACCCGTGACTCGGGCGAGGTCATCGGCCTCCGCACTCTCGTTTCCGTGCCGACGGACGGCAAGGCGTCCGACTCGTTCGAGGCCTTCGCTCCAGTCGACGCGAACCAGGCCCAGGTCGTGAACCCGGTCGTCAAGGAGCGGTTCTCGCGCGGGATCGCGGTCTTCGAGGCCTTCCACCTCGACCCGAGCGCCGTCGACGCCAACCAGAACCTCGTCTCCGACCGCGTGGTCCGCGTCCAGTTCGGCAACTGGCCGATCGCCTCCCCGAGCGGCGCCGTCCGTGACGCGGCCGGCCTGGTGACGATCTCGATCTCCCAGACGCCTCCCCGCAACCACCGCCTGCGTCCCGGCGAGACCGTGCGCATCGAGGGCGTGGGCGACGGGAGCTTCAACGGCGTCTTCACCGTCCAGGATACGCCATCGCTCACGACCTTCACCTACTCCTCGACCGTCACCGGCCTCCCCGCCACGAGCGGCGGCGGCATCGCGACGCGCGAGTTCGACAGCACGTCCTTCCGCGTCCGTCCGTCCAGCCTCGTCATCCGGACGGTGGAGCTCAGGGACGCGGATAGCGATGGCGCGATCGAGACCGCCGACGTCTTCTTCAACGAGCAGCTGCGCGACGACACGGCGCGGCCCCCGGCTTCGGCCTTCACGCTCCGGCTCGAGACCGCGACGACCGCGCTCACCCGGCCCGGCTCCTCGCTCCAGCTCTTCAAGGAGCCGGACGCCACCTCCGTGACGGGCTTCCGCTCCCGGCTGGAGGTCCGGTTCGGGACCGGGATCCCGACCACGGGCCTCGACGGCGTGGCCCTGCTCGTGAACCCGCAGCAGGCGGCCGTCCTCCAGAGCCAGTCGTTCCTGTCCGCCCAGCCGCGCATAACGCGGACCGTCCCGCCCGAGTTCCTCGACCCGCCGACGAACTCGCTGCGGAACACGATGCGGGCCTTCCTCATCGACCGCGCCCCGCCGGTCCTCATCTCGACGAGCCAGCGGGACGTGAACGGGGATGGAAACCCCGATCAGATCGTGTTCATCTTCTCCGAGGAGGTCCACTTCACGGCGGGCACGGCCTTCTCCATGGGCGCCGGCGGCGGCTCGCAGAACCTCGTGACCAGCGCCGGGATCCAGGACGGCGAGTTCGCCGTCTTCAACGTCGAGGTCCTGCCGCCCGCCACCCCGATCTCGTCGACCTTCGGACCGGCGGACCTCGTCATCAACGTCATCTCGACGGCCCGGTTCCCGTCCTCGGGTCAGCTCCGGGTGGGCTCGGAGCTCATCACCTACTCGGGCACGACCGCGACGAGCTTCACCGGCCTGTCCAGGCCGCGGGTCCGTTCGATCTCGACCGCGGTCCGCGCCGGAAGCGTGGTCACGATCACGACCACGCAGCCGCACGACTTCCGCGTCGGGGAGACCGTCGCCATCGCCGGTGTCGCCGACGCCACGTTCAACGGCCAGTTCGGGGTCGGCGCGGTCCTGTCGCCGACCCAGTTCACCTTCGCGCAGAACGCCGCGAACGCCACGAGCAGCGGCGGCCAAGCCGGCGTCGGCTCCTCCGTCGCCGTCGGCCAGGCGGTCATCGGCGCTGACGCGAGCTACCCGCCAGCGACGCCCTTCAAGCTGCGGGCGCAGTCCACGACGGGCAAGCCGCTCGACTCGATTCAGAACATCGCCGAGCTGTTCCAGAACGCGCTCGATGCCGAGTTCGGCGTCGGCGCCGTCTCGATCCGGTACGACTCGGTGGCCCAGCGCTGGATCATTCGCACCTCGGCGACGGGCCCCGTCGCGTCGGTGCGCGCGACCCCGGTCGCCGCGCCGGCCGCGGGCGAGAAGGACGTCACGGCGGCCATGAGGCTCGGCGCGTTCGAGCGCGCGGGCCGCGACGTCGATCAGCCGCGCATCGAGGACTTCCTCGTGCTCGGTGCCTTCTCTGGCACCGACTTCCTCAGCGGCATGAGCGACGCCGACATCATCGTCGACGGCAAGTCGGTCACCATCTTCCTCAACAACAGCGCGTCCGATGCCCTGCTCTACTACGCCTTCCTCGATGACGCCGGCGGCATCTCGATCACCGACAACATCGGCGACCCGATCAACGGCGTCAACACCCTCAGGCTCCGGTCGAACCCGCTCGACCCGGCCTCGGACTCGCTCACCCTCACGAACCTCGGCACCTCCCTGCTCTCGCCGACGGGCAGCGGCCTCGTCAAGATCCGCGACGCCGTCGACGGGACGCCGGACGACGGGTTCGTCTCGTTCAACCCCAGGGTCGTCCGGCTCGACGCGGCGACGAGCATCGTCCCGCGCGGCATCGTCAACCGGGTCATCTTCACGCTCACGGACGTCCCGCTGGGCGTGGACATCCGCGAGCTGGCGTTCGTCACCCCGGGCCCGTCGTCCGTGACGTACACGGACATCACGGACAGCTCGGGCACCAAGACGATCGCCACGGTCGAGTTCACCGGACCGGACCCCGTCCGCGGGTCGTCCGTCGAGGTCGCGCTGCTCAAGGCATCGACATCGTTGCCGCGACAGGCGGCCACCTACCGCTTCACCTACTCGCTCGAGATCGCCGGGGCCGCCTTGCTGCCTCCAGGCTTCTTCCTCGACGGGCAGAACCGGATCTCTCGCGCGTTCACGATCACGATCAGCGAGCTCGAGCCGAGGCCCGACGCCGGTCCAGGGGCCGTCGTCAACGTCGGTACCCAGGTGCTCCTCGACGCCCGCGGGACCTCCGACCCGAACGGCGACCCCGCGTTCTTCGAGTGGCGGCAGACGGCCGGCCCGGGTGCGTCGTCGACGATCCTCAGCAGTCTCTCGACGCTCACCGTGACCCCGAACACGCCGGGCGTGTTCACGTACGAGGTGCGCGTCAACGACGACCCGCCCACGTCCTCGGGCCTTGCGTCCGACTCGCCGAGGGCGACGGTCGCGGTCATCGTCCACGATCCGGCGGGCGGCCGCTTCGTGCCGACGGCCGACGCCGGCATCGACAAGGTCGTCCGCGTGGGTCAGGTCGTTCAGCTCGACGGCACGGCGAGCCGGAGCGCCAACCCGAACACGCCGGGCTCGTCCATCCAGTTCCAGTGGACGAAGACCTCCGGACCCGACATCGTCCTCGACAACGCCGGCTCCTCGCAGCCGACGTTCCGGGCCCCGAACACGGCCGGCGTCCTCAGCGTCAGCCTCGTCGTGACCGACGGGACCGCCGGGCTCTCGAGCCCGCCCGACGAGGTCGTCATCCTCATCGCCGACGACCTCGCGGCGGCCCCCTCGATCCCGCCGCGGGCCGGGGCCCGGCTGGTCAACGGGCAGCGCGTCGACTTCAACGGCGACGGCACCGACGAAGCCTTTGCGATCCTGCACGAGCCGGTCGCCCTGTCGGCGGCGGAGAGCGCGTCGTTCCGGACGCCGGTGAAGTTCACCTGGACGCCGACGGTCGGTCCGTTTGCGGACCTCCAGGTCGTCGGCGACTCTCTCACGTTCCGTCCGATCCAGCTCGGCACCTACACGTTCACGCTGCAGACGACGGACGCGGCGAACGTCACGAGCGCCAAGAAGACCGTGCGTGTCCGCGTGGCGGATCTCGCGCAGGGGCCGCCGGTCGCCGTGATCCGCTCGCCGGCCGATGCCACGGTCGCGAGCCTCGGCGGGGTGACGCTCGAGGCCGATGACGTGAACCCCAACACGTCGCCGACGGCTCGCTTCCGCTGGCGGCAGGTCGAGGGCACGCTCGTCGCGCTCTCGGGCGTGGACTCGCGGATGGCGGCCTTCCAGGCCTCGGTGCCGGGCGTCTACCGCTTCGAGGTCGTGATCACGGACCCGGTCTCCGGCGCCAGCGACCGGGCCCAGGTCCGTGTCGCGGTGAACGGCGGGAGCGGCAACCAGCTGCCGACGGCCGTCCTCGCCGAGATCAACCCGTCCGTGCGGACGCTCGGCGAGAGCATCCCGCTCGATCCGCTCCAGAGCGACGACCCGGACGGCAACGAGCAGCGACAGGCCTTGCGCTTCTTCTATCTCCAGGAGGAAGGGTTGCCCACGGTCCTCGAGATCACCGACGACCGGGGCTCGAACGTGCGGGTGACGCCGCTCGCGGCCGGGACGTTCACGTTCACTCTGTTCGCGGTCGACGGCCAGGGCAACCGCAGCCTCGGGTCGACGCGCACCTTCACCGTCGGCTCCTCGGGCGGCGGCTCGGGCGTCGGGATCACCCAGGCCGGTCCGGCGCCGCGCGGCGGCGGCGGCGGCGGCTGCTCGCTCGGCCAGGGGACGCCGGCCGCCGGCGACGCTGCCGGCATGCTCGCCCCGATCGTGGCGGCGATCGCCGTGCTCGCGCTCCTGCGGCGCCGCGCCTTCCGGCGCGTGGCCGCGGTCGCCCACGCCTGTGCCCGGTCGGTCCCGGCGCGGCTCGGCGCCCTCCGGCCCGGACGCCACGCCGGCCTCCTCGGGCTCGCCCTCGTCGCCACGGTACTCCCGCTCACCTCCGGTTGCGCGGCCGGCCTCATTGCGGCCATCGTGATCGGCCTCTCGGGCGGCGGCGGCGGCGGCGGCGGCCAGGTGGACACGACGCAGCCCGACCTCATCGTCTCGAGCGTCAGCCTCGTCGACCCCGAGGGGGCGAACCCCTCGGTCGCCGCCACCCCGCCGTCCGCTTCGCTCGTCGGGAGCGGCGGCGACGCCCGGGTGGTCTTCGATGGCGCGAACGAGGGGACGATCGTCGCCCACATCCTCAACACGGGCGACGACGAGGCGGTCGCTCCCTTCGCCGTCTCATTCTTCCTCTCGCGAACGAAGACGATCACCTCGCAGTCCATCCGGTTCCGCGACGTGCGGATCGGCGCCGACGCGACGACCAGCACGACCCGCATCGCGGTCGGGGGTGCGCTCCGGGTCCGGAGCACGAACGGCGACAACATCATGCCCATTGCGGCCGGCGACACATCGGGGTCTCCGGCCCCGGCGACGGTGCCGGCCGGAGCCTACTTCGTGATCGCGCGCGTGAACCCGGACAACATCAACGCCCCGAATCCCGTCCAGCGGATCGGCGAGAAGGACTCGGCGTTCGCCAACAACGATACCCTTCTCCTTGGACCGGTGACGGTGTCGGGCGCCCCCCAGGCGCCCACGCCCGCACCCGCACCGGGAACTCCGGACTTCGTCATCACGCGGCTGTCCGCCCCGACGACGGCGCTCGTGGACACCACGCCGCCCACCCCGGAGCGGGCGGTCCGTCTGGACCTCACGGTCGCGAGCCTCCTCGCCGCCACGGACGCGACGCAGGACACTTCGCTCGCCGTCAACATCTTCATCTCGCCGGACGACGTCTTCGATCAGCCGGGCCAGTCGCCGACGCCCGACTTCCTCGTCGCGACGCGAACCGTCACGGTCCCGCGCGGCTTCCCGGTCCAGGCGCCGCGCACGGTCGCGCTGTCGTTGTCGCTCCCGCCGGGCTTCTCGAGCGCTCCGCTTCCCGCTCGCTTCGTGTTCTTCGCGCAGCTCGTCAGCGCGACGCTGCCGAGCGCGCCGGCCCAGAACATCGACGCCAACGTGGCGAACAACGTGACCCGCGCCCTCAACTTCACGCAGGTCTACTCGCAGACCGTCCAGGCCGGGCAGGCGCTGCTCCCGTTGACGGCCGCCGGCGACCCGGTGAGCTTGAGCGGCATCGACCCGCGCCAGCAGGGGACGGCCGGCGGCACGGCCCTCCAGGTCGGCCAGCAGCGCATCTTCTCGTTCACGCTGCCGCGGAGCGACCTCAGCCTCGAGCGGGCCCAGGTGCTGGTCTCCATCCAGTCCGACGACTTCGACCCCGTCGCCGAGATCCTCTCGCCGGACGGACGCGTGATAGCGGGCTCCGATGACTCCCTCCGCGATCGTCGAGCCGTGATCTACACGTCGCTCTCGTCGGCGCCCGCCTCGCCCGTCTTCCTCGTGGTCGTGAGCTCGTTCGAGCCCCAGGGAACGGGCGCCTTCCGCGTCCGCGTGAACGTGAACCCGCAGGTCGAGGGCGACGAGAACCTCGTGCAGTCCGAGGAGCTCGGCGACCTGATCGCGCTCCTGCCGGTCCCGACGACCCAGCTCTTCGACCGCTCGAACGCCATCGTCCGCACGTTCAGCATGTCGCACACGGAGATCGAGTTCTTCTTCTTCCTCGGAGCGCCCGCGACGGTACCGATCGCCATCCGCGCGAGGGCCGGAAACCTGTTCCCGGGCTCCCCGCTGCTCCTCGACGACCAGCAGGTGTCGCTGATCCGGATCGGCGCGGACGGCTCGGCCACCCCCATCCCCGTTCGCATCCTCGTTCAGCAGACAGGGGATGCGCTGATCGTTCCGCGCTTCGACTTCCGCACCGACTTCCTCCTCTCGCGCGGCGAGTACATCCTCGTGCTGCGCACGCTCGAGGCCCCCGTCCCGACCGACCAGTTCGATCTCATGATCGGCCCGGGCGTGGCCTTCGACCGCACGATCCAGTAGCTTCCCCTCACCACGGCGCGCGCCCGGGAGTCGTTATTGACGCCGGGCCGCGCCGCGTCCTATCATGGGCGTTACGTTGCGGGGCGAGCGGCTGCTGGGCCGCCCTCCGTCCGACTCTCCGCGCAGTCACGCAGAGGAGACGCTCGTGGCCGACGCCGTCACTTTGCCGCAGCTCTTCCGGCGCCGGGTGGCCGCCGAGGGCGACCGGGTCGCGCGCAAGTTCAAGCGGGGCCAGGCCTGGGTCGACATGACCTGGAGCGAGTTCGGGAAGGCCGTCGAGGACGTCGCGCGCGGGCTGGTGGCCCTGGGCGTGGCGTCGAAGGCGGCCGGGGCGAGCGAGCTGACGGGCCGGGCCGTGGGCCTCCTGTCGAACAGCCGCGCCGAGTGGCCGGAGTGCGACTTCGGGATCATGTCGGCGGGCGGCGTGTCGATCCCGATCTACCCGTCGAGCACGCCCGATCAGGTCGAGTACATCGTCAACAACTCCGAGTCGGTCGCGATCATCTGCGAGAACGAGGAGCAGCTCGCGAAGGTGCTGGCGACGCGGCCGAACATGCCGACCCTGATGCGCGCGATCCTGATGGACGGGCGCGCGCCCCCGAGCGCCAAGCCGGCGGCCGACGGCAAGCCCTTCGTGATCACCCTCGAGGAGCTGAAGAAGGGCGGGTGGGAGGTCTCTCCGGACGAGGTGAAGAAGCGGGTCGACGGCGGCCGGTGGGAGGACGTGGCCACGATCGTCTACACGTCCGGCACGACGGGTCCGCCGAAGGGCGTCGTCCAGACCCACAAGAACCACGTGTCGATGATGCGTTTCCTCGGCTCGGTCGGGGACGTCAAGCGCGACGACGTCGACCTCCTCTTCCTCCCGCTCGCGCACAGCTTCGCGCGCGCCGAGGAGATGGCCCAGCTCGAGCTCGGGTTCACGACGGCCTACGCCGAGAGCATCGACAAGCTCGGGCAGAACCTCCAGGAGGTCCAGCCGACGCTGCTCTTCTCGGTGCCGCGCATCTACGAGAAGGTCTACGGGAAGATCCGCGGCGACGTGCGCGCCCACGGCGGCCTCAAGGAGAAGATCTTCAACTGGGCGGTCGGGGTGGGGCGCAAGGTGAGCCAGCGCCAGCAGCAGAAGCAGTCGATCCCCTTCCTCCTCGGGATCCAGTACGGGCTCGCGACGAAGCTCGTCTTCGGGAAGGTGCGGGAGAAGCTCGGCGGGCGCTTGAAGTTCGCGGTCTCGGGCGGCGCTCCGCTCGCCCGCGAGATCGCCGAGTTCTTCCACGCCTGCGGCGTCCTGATCCTCGAGGGCTACGGGCTCACCGAGACGTGCCCCGCGCTCTGCATCAACCAGCTCCAGGCCTACAAGTTCGGCTCGGTCGGAAAGCCCATCCCGGGGGTCGAGGTGAAGATCGCCGAGGACGGCGAGATCCTGGGCCGCGGCGACAACGTCGCCCTGGGCTATTACAAGCGGGAGGAGGAGACGAAGGCCGTCTTCCTGCCCGAGGGCTGGTTCGCGACGGGCGACATCGGCCAGATCGACGACCAGGGGTTCGTGAAGATCACGGACCGCAAGAAGGACCTGATCAAGACGTCCGGCGGCAAGTACATAGCGCCTCAGGAGATCGAGAACAAGCTCAAGGGCGACCCCTACATCGCGCAGGCGATGATCCACGCGGACCGGCGCAAGTTCGTGTCGGTGGTGGTCGTCATCAACGTCGACGCGATCCGGACCTGGGCGAAGGAGCAGGGGCTCGAGGTCGACGGCGCCGAGGCCCTGGCGAAGCACCCCAAGGTGTTCGAGCTGATCCAGCAGCGCATCGACGTCATCAACGAGTCGCTCGCCTCCTACGAGTCGATCAAGAAGTTCATCATCGCGCCCCGCGAGTGGACCCCGGAGACGGGCGAGCTCACGCCCACCCTCAAGGTGAAGCGCAAGGTCGTGACGCAGCAGTTCCAGAAGGAGCTGGACGCGCTCTACGACGAGAAGTATGACTAGCTCCCCCGAAGAAGTGATCCGGGCGCTCGCCGCCGAAGGGTGCGAGCGCGTGAAGCTCGCGGGCGTGGACACGGACGGCATCCTTCGCGGGAAGTACGTGAGCTTCGCGAAGCTCCGGTCCGCCGTCGAGAAGGGCTTCGGCTTCTGCGACGTCATCTTCGGCTGGGACAGCGGCGACGTCCTCTACGACAACGCCCGCTACACCGGCTGGCACACGGGCTACCCGGACACCCTCGCCCGCATCGACCTCTCGACCCTGCGCCGCGTCCCCTGGGAGGACGGCACCGCCTTCTTCCTCTGCGACTTCCTCGGGGCGGACGGCAAGCCCCTCGCCGTCTCGCCGCGCCAGGCGTTGAAGCGCGTCGTCGACACCGCCCACGGGCGCGGCTTCGAGCCGGTCATGGCCGTCGAGTTCGAGTTCTTCTTCTTCCGGGAGACGCCGCACTCGCTCCGCGCCAAGGGGTTCCGCGACCTGACGCCCCTCACGCCCGGCATGTTCGGCTACTCGATCCTGCGCGCGTCGGCGGACCAGCCGCTCGTCGCCGACATCCTCCGCCTGATGAAGGCGTACGACTGCGAGATCGAGGGGATCCACACCGAGACGGGCCCCGGGGTCTTCGAGGTCGCGCTCGCCTGCGACGACGCCGTGCGCGCCGCCGACAAGGCCGCCCTCTTCAAGACGGGCGTCAAGGAGATCGCCGCCCGCCACGGCCTCGCCGTCACGTTCATGGCCAAGTGGAACGCGTCGCTCCCGGGCTGCTCCGGCCACGTGCACCAGAGCCTCTTCGACCGCGCCCGCCGCCAGAACCTCTTCGTCGACGAGCGGACCGGCAAGCCTTCCCCGCTCCTCGACCGGTACGCGGCCGGCCTCCTGGCGACGCTGCCCGAGCTCCTGCCCTTCTACTGCCCGACGATCAACTCCTACAAGCGGCTCGTCCCCGGGACGTGGGCGCCGACGTCGGCGACCTGGGGCCACGAGAACCGGACCACGGCCCTCCGCCTCATCGCCGGGCCGTCGCCGTCGTCCACGCGCGTCGAGATGCGCGTCACCGGATCGGACGTGAACCCCTACCTCGCGCTCGCCGCCTGCCTCGCCGGCGGCTTGCACGGCGTGGACCGCGACCTCGAGCTGCCGCTCGAGACGAAGGGCAACGCGTACGAGTCGAAGCACGGCAAGCCGTTCCCGCGCTCGCTCGAGTCGGCCCTGCCGGCCTTGCGCGAGAGCGAGGTCGCGCGCGCGTACCTCGGCGCCGAGCTCGTCGACCACTACGTGGCCACGCGCGAGTGGGAGGTGCGGGAAGCGCAGAAGGCCGTCACGAGCTTCGAGCTCGAGCGGTACTTCGAGGCGATCTGAGTGGTCTCCGCCTTCTCCTTCCCGACCCTCATCCGCTTCGGCGCCGGGGCCTCGGCCGAGCTGCCCGATCACCTGCGCCGCCTCGGCGTCAAGCGCCCGCTGCTCGTCACCGACGAGGGCCTGGCGAAGACGCCCATCTTCGAGCGCCTGAAGGACGCGCTGGCCCGGGCCGACATCCCCTTCTCCCTCTTCGACCGCGTCCGCCCGAACCCGGAGCCCGCCCAGATCGAGGCGGCGGCGGCCGTCTATCGCGGCGAGGCGTGCGACGGCATCGTCGGCTTCGGCGGCGGGTCGGGCCTCGACGCCGCCAAGGCCGTGCGCATCGCCGCGACGCACGACGGCTCGATCCTCGAGTACGGAGCCGGCGGCTCGCGCGAGCTCGAGCGCCCGCTCCCGCCGCTCGTCGCGATCCCGACCACGGCCGGTACGGGCAGCGAGGTCGGGCGCTCGACGGTCGTCACCGACCCCGCCCGGCGCGCGAAGCGGGTGATCTTCCACCCGAGGCTCCTCGCCGACGTCGCCCTCTGCGACCCCGACCTGACGCAGTCCCTGCCGCCGCCGATCGCGGCCGCGACCGGCATGGACGCGCTCTCGCACGCGATCGAGAGCTACTGCTCGACCGAGTTCCACCCGCTTTGCGACGCGGTCGCCCTCGGCGGCGTCCGCCTCATCGCCCGCGCCCTCAAGCGGGCCGTGCACCAGGGGCGCGAGGACGCGGAGGCGCGCGCCGACATGATGATGGCGGCCCTCATGGGCGGGATCGCCTTCCAGAAGGACCTCGGGGCGACCCACTCGCTCGCCCACCCGCTCTCGACGCTCGCCGACGTCCCGCACGGCACGGCCAACGGATTGCTGCTCTGGCGCGTCATGCGCTTCAACGCCGCCGCCGCCACGACGCGCCTCGCCGACATCGCCCACGCTCTCGGCGTGCCGCCGGCGCGCGAGCCGCGCGACCAGGCCGACGCCGCCTGGCGGGAGGTCGAGCACCTGGCCGGCGCGATCGGCATCCCGCGCCGGCTGCGCGACGTCGGGGTCACGCCCGACCTGCTCGAGCCGCTCGCCCGCGCCGCGCTCGAGGACTCGTGCCACCGCACGAACCCGCGGCCGTGCACGTACGAGGACCTGCTCGCCCTGTATCGCGAGGCCTTCTGATCCCGATGCCATCCGGCGAGGACATCCTGGCGCCCGCCGTCGAGGCTTACCTCCGCCGCCTCGAGGAGGCGCGCCCGCGCTCGCCCGTCCTCCGCCGCCTGGAGGAGGAGGCCGCGCGCGAGGGGATCCCGATCGTCGCCCCCGCGACCGGGACGTTCCTCGAGGTCCTGGTCGTCGGGACCCGCGCCGAGCGCATCCTCGAGGTGGGCACGGCGACCGGGTACTCGGCGATCCGCATGGCGCAGAAGCTCCCGGCCTGGGGCACCCTCGACACGATCGAGATGGATCCGAAGATGGTGATGCGGGCGCGCGCGAACCTGAAGGAGGCCGGCCTCGAGAAGCGCGTGAACGTGCTGCCCGGGCCGGCGCTCAAGGTGCTCCCGACGATCGAGAACCGTTACGACCTCGTCTTCATCGACGCCGCCAAGGAGGAGTACGAGGCCTACCTCGCCCGCTGCCTCCCGCTCCTGCCGAAGGGGGCGACCGTCGTCGTCGACAACCTCCTCTGGGGCGGACGGGCCGCGACCGGCGACCCCCGCTCGGACGACCCGTTCCTGGTCTCGTCCACGGCCGCGATCCGCGCCTTCAACGAGAAGTTCGTCGCCCACCCGGAGCTCGATGCCCAGGTCCTCGCGATCGGTGACGGCGTGGGGTTCGCGGTGAAACGGTAGCCCGGGTGGTCGTATCCATCGATGTTGCACCGCGTCACGTACCTCTGGTAAGATCCTCGCCTTCGCGTTTCCAAAACCTGGGAGGTGCCGATGAAGCGCCTGATTCTCCGCTGTGCCGCCGCCGTGGCGGCCGTCCTCTCCGTCGCCGTCGGGCTCGTGGTCGCCGACGTGAACGGCCGCCTGCCGGTCGCTTCCGTCGCCGAGCTGGCCCCGGCCGATACGGTCGTCATCGTCCAGGCGAAGGACCTCGCCTCGCTCTGGAAGGAGTTCCAGGGCACGCCGGCGTACCAGGACTTCGCCCACTCCCGCACGGCCTACGAGATCTCGCAGGAGGCCGGCTGGAAGGACATGATGTCGATGGTCGAGGAGCGCGCGAAGCGCGTGGGCCTCGAGCCGACGGCCGACAACATCCTGAGCTTCATCGGCCACGACATCGCCTTCGGCCTGCGGGTCGACCGCGCGACCGGGCATCCGGCGCCCTTCATGCTCTACCGCGTGGACACGCCCGGGCTCGTCGCCAAGCTCGGCGCCGAGAACCCGAAGGCGCTCGCGAAGCTCCTCACGGAGCGCTACTTCGGCGCCGAGGGCACGGTCGCCGGCGAGCACGGCGGCTACACGATCTACGCCCACCAGAAGACGCGCTACGCGCTCATCGAGGACGTGTTCGTCGCGAGCCCCGATCCGAGCGTGATCTTCCAGGCGATCGACCTCGCGGGCAAGAAGGGCGAGGGCTCGCTCGGGCAGTCGGCGAAGTTCAAGGACGAGGTCGCGAAGGTCCAGGACCACGCGGTCGCCGTCGTCTGGGTCGACCTCGAGGTCACGCGCGACAAGGCCCTCCAGAAGAAGGTGATCGCGGCCGCCGCCCCGCCCGAGAAGGCCGGCAAGTTCAGCGCGGTCGTCTTCGACCGCCTGAACCAGATCCTGAAGCCGGTGCCGTCGCTCGCGCTCGGGCTTCGCGTCCCGGGCGGCGACCCCTACCAGCTCACCGTCACCCCGTCGCACGCGACCGAGGCGCTGTTCCAGGAGACGCCGAGCTACCCGCTCTCCGGGCTCATGCCCGAGGGGAACTTCATCTACTTCGAGGCGCGCGACCTCCGCGGGCTCGCGAAGCAGTTCCGCGAGTCGAAGCTCTACGCGCACCTCGCCGGCATGAAGTGGTTCCAGGAGATCCCGAACCTCATCGAGGAGGCGATCAAGCGCCGGAGGGAAGACGCGTTTCCGCCCTTGCCGCCCGACGGCGAGCCGGGCAGCGAGCCGCGGGCCCCCGAGCCGGCGGCCGCGCCCCCCGAGCCGGCGGACCTCCACTCGAAGTTCGAGGTCGCGGTCGCGAGCCGTCTCGCCGATATCGCCGTCGCGGCCGTCCTCTCGGGCGACCTCGCGGTCGGCGTCGACGTGCCGAAGGAGTACAAGGAAGGCGCCCCGCCGATCCCGACGGTGACGCTCGCCATCCGGCTCCCGCCGGCCCTGCGCGTGGTCGAGGCGCTCGTCACGGGCGGCATGGCCGAGGCGCTCGCCATGGAGTCGGGCGGCGAGCCCAAGCCGGCCTTCGCGGTCGAGCCGCACGGCTCGTGCTGGGTCGTGAACGGCGTCGCGCCGCTCCCGAACGACCAGCTCATGGGCTGGGGCTTCACGGCCATCGGCGACGTCCTCCTCGTCGCCAACGACGGCGACTTCGTGAAGGCGACCGCCGCCAAGGCGAAGCCGGGGTATGCCCCGGCGCCGCCCGCGGCCGTGACGAAGCTCGAGCCGGGCTACAGCTTCCTCTTCCACGTCAACTACGACAAGTACGCGACGTTCATGAAGCAGCTCCAGAAGTCGCTCCAGCCTCCGGCGCCGGGCGGCGAGCCCGGCGCGCCGGCCGGCGACGACATGGGGATGAAGCTCTTCGAGGCCTTCAACGTCCAGCAGAACGTCGCGGCCGCGGTCTACTTCAAGGACGGCTTCCAGACGTTCGAGGTCCAGAGCTACTCGGCGCTGAAGCCGGGGCTCGACCCGGCGATCGAGCGCCAGCTCATCGGCCGCGACGGCGACCACCGCGCCTGGTCGGTCCTGCCGTCGTCGACGTTCCTCCACTTCTCGCAGAAGATCGACCTCGAGGCGCTCTGGCACTACCTCAAGGCCCAGCTCACGCCGGAGCAGCTGAAGCAGGTCCAGGGCGCCTTCGAGGAGGCGAAGAAGGCGCTCGGCAAGGACGTCGAGAAGGAGCTGCTGCCGGCCCTGGGCGGCGAGCTCGGGCTCGCCATCGCCGGGCAGAGGGCCGAGCCCGGGACGGGCGCGCCGTCGATCCCGGCGATCGCGATCTTCTTCCACGCGCGCAACCCGAAGACCCTCGACGACGTCCTGCACCGGATCGCCGACATGGTCGCGCAGCAGACGCAAGGCGGGCCGCCGCCCGAGCCGGGCGCGCCGCCGCCGCCGCCCGCCAGGCCGAGCCTCGTCGGCAAGCCGGGCGCGGGCGGGGCGACGATCCAGGTCCTCGACCTGTCGAAGGACGGCCAGGACCCGCTCGCCCAGTTCGGCGGGCTCGTCCAGCCCTCCTACGCCCAGCTCGGCGACCTGCTCGTGATCTCGTCGTCGGCGCGCTTCCTCGACGAGTGCGCGGGCGTGAAGGCCGGCTCGACGCCGGCCCTCGCGGCCTCGCCCGTCATGACTCGCGCCTTCGCGAGCGTCCGCCGCTCGAGCCAGTCGTACTTCGCGCTCGACTTCGGCGGCCTGCTGGACGTCGTCGACTGGAACGCGGAGCTCATCGCCTCGGCGCTGAGCGACGCGCTCGGCGACGAGCCGCCCATGCCGCCCTTCCCGGAGAAGCCCGAGGAGTACGAGGCCTTCGAGAAGAAGCTCGAGGAGCGGGAGAAGCTCCGGGCCGAGCTTGCGAAGAAGCGCGTCGTCCAGGTGAAGGAGGTCGTGCAGTCCATGCGCTTCCTCGACTTCTGGGCGCAGTCGGGCTACAGTGACGGGCGCGCCGTCCGCGGCTTGAGCGTGCTGAAGCTCAAGTTCTAGGAGCCGAGGACGTCGGCACGAGCGCGGGCCCCGCGGCCCTCGGCTTCGGGCCTTCGCCCCCGAACCCCCGCGCGGAGCGCCGCGCCAGGAAATGGGCCTCGACCGCGGCGCTCCTCGCGGTCGGGGCCCGCCTCCTTTGAGGGAGCCCCGGAGGATCGGATGATCGGCTTCGACCTCACGCCCGAGCAGGAGGCGATCCGCGACCTCTCCCGCGAGTTCGCCCGCGACGAGATCGCCCCGAAGGCCGCCCACCACGACCGCACGGCCGAGTTCCCCTACGAGATCTGCAAGAAGGCGTTCGAGGCCGGCCTCATGAACTCGGTCGTCCCGGAGGCATACGGCGGGCCCGGGCTCGGCTGCCTCGACGACTGCCTGATCCACGAGGAGCTGGCCCACGGGTGCATCGGGATCACGCTCCCGATCCTGGCGAACAACCTGGCCGCGCAGCCCGTGAAGCTCGCGGGCTCCGAGGCGCAGAAGAAGGAGTGGTTCGGCCGGCTGACGGACGAGTGCTCGTGGGCCGCGTACTGCCTGAGCGAGCCCTCCGCCGGGTCGGACGTCCTCGGGATGAGCACGACCGCCGTCAAGAAGGGCGACCGGTACGTCCTCAACGGCGTCAAGCAGTGGATCACGAACGGCGGCGTGGCCGGCTGGTACGTCGTCTTCGCCTACACGGAGAAGGAGAAGGGCCACAAGGGCGTGTCGGCGTTCATCGTCCCGCGCGACCTCCCCGGCGTCTCGCCCCAGAAGAAGGAGGACATGATGGGGCAGCGCGCCTCGAGCACGTGTCAGATCGTGTTCGAGAACGTCGAGGTGCCGGAGAAGAACCGCCTCGGGGCCGAGGGCGAGGGGTTCTACGTCGCGATGAAGACGTTCGACCGGACCCGCCCGCCGATCGCCTGCGCGGCCGTGGGCGTGTCGCGGCGCGCGCGCGACGAGTCGATCCGCTACGCGAAGGAGCGCAAGGCGTTCGGCAAGCCGCTCGCCGAGATCGAGGCGATCCAGGCGATCGTCGCCGACATGGACCGCGACATCGAGGCCTCGCGCCTGCTCTGCTGGCAGGCGGGCTGGCTCGCCGACAACGGCCGGAAGAACACGCGCGAGACCGCGATCGCGAAGTACGTCGCGGCCGACACGTGCATGCGGATCACGACCGACGCCGTGCAGGTCTTCGGCGGCTACGGGTACTCGCGCGAGTACCCGGTCGAGAAGCTCATGCGCGACGCCAAGGTGATCCAGATCTACGAGGGCACGAGCCAGATCCAGCGGCTCATCATCGCGAGGCAGCTCCTCAGGGAGAAGTGATGCAGCTCGCCCGGTACCTGAAGGAGGACCGCATAAGCCTCGACATCGCCGAGGGCATCGACCTCGAGCCGCCCGAGGGCGAGGACGAGCCGACGTCCCGGCAGATCGAGGGGGCGAAGCAGGAGATCCTGCGGCGGCTGGTCGACCTGCTCGGCAAGAGCGACAGGGTCTCGAACGCCTCGAAGCTGTTCAACGACCTCTGGAACCGCGAGAAGCGCGCGACCATGGCGCTCGGGCGCGGGGTCGCGCTCCCCCACGTGCGGACCATGCAGGCGAAGGACCTGGTGATGGCCGTGGGCATGGCCCACGACGGGGTGCCCTGGGACGCGCCGGACGGCGAGCCGGTGAAGCTCTTCTTCGCGATCGTCGCGCCGCCCTACGAGGACAAGACGTACCTGCGACTCTACCAGGCGATCGGGCGCATGTTCGAGGAGCAGGAGGGGTCGGGGGAGAGGCTGCTCGAGGCGCGGAGCGCGGGAGAGGTGATCCGGATCCTGGGAGAGCTGTGGAGCTGAAGCGAGGCGACCCGCCGGCGAGGACGGTCGTGATCTACCTGGATCACAACGCCACCACCCCTCTCCACCCGCGGGCCCGCGAGGCCGTGCTCGCCGCCCTGGACCTGGTCGGCAACCCGAGCAGCCACCACGCCGCCGGGCGGGCGGCCCGGAAGCTCGTCGAAGATGCGCGCGAGGCGGTCGCGGGCGCCGTCTCGGCCGAGCCGGCCGAGGTCGTGTTCACGTCCGGCGGGACCGAGGCCATCGACCTCGGGATGCGCGGCGCGGCCCGCGCGGCGCGGGCTGCCCGCCGCGGACGCCACGTCCTCGTCGGCGCGGCCGAGCACGCCTGCGTCATCGCCGCGGCGCGGGCCCTCGAGGGCGACGGCTTCGAGGTCGCGGTCGTGCCGGTCGACGGGGATGGCCGCGTGCGGCCCGAGGTCCTGGCGGCGGCGGCCCGCGCGGACACCGTCGTCGCGTGCGTTCAGAGCGCCGGCAACGAGACGGGCGCGGAGAACGAGGTCCCGGCGCTCGCCGCGGCCCTCCGGGCACGGGCGCCGCAGGCCGTGCTCCTCTGCGACGCCGTCCAGACCCTCGGGCGCCGGCCCCTCGACGTGCGCGCGCTCGGCGCCGACCTCGTCGCCCTCTCCGCCCACAAGGCGCACGGGCCGAAGGGCGTGGGTGCGCTCGTCGTCCGGCGCGGGACCGCTCTCGAGCCGGTCCTGCGGGGCGGCGGCCAGGAGCGCGAGCGGCGCGCCGGCACGGAGAACGTCCCCGGGATCGCCGGCTTCGGCGCGGCGGCCTCGATCGCCCCGGAGCTGCTGGAGGCCCAGTCCGCCCGGGTCCGCCCGCTCCGCGACGCGCTCCACGCGCGGCTTCGCGAGGGCATCCCCGACCTGATCGTGAACGGTCCGCCCCTCGACGACCAGGGCCGCCTGCCCAACACGGTCAACGTCTCGTTTCCGGGCATCGACGGCGACACGCTCCGGATCGCGCTCGACCTCGAGGGCGTGTGCGTGTCCGGCGGGTCGGCGTGCGCGTCGGGGGCGAGCGAGCCCTCCCACGTGCTCCTGGCCCTCGGCCGCACGCGCGACGAGGCCCGGGCTGCCGTCCGCTACTCGCTCGGCGCCGGGACGACGCCCGCCGAGATCGAAACCGCGGCGTCAGCGACACTTGAGATCGTGAACCGTCTCCGCACCCGAGCCGGTGCCCGGCGATGACGCACCGTTCCATCTCCGTCTCCGGCGCGTCCCAAATGACACGAAACCGGATGGCCCGACACTTGCTCAAGAAACCGGCACTCTCTCTCCTCCCGGGGGCGGCCGGTCTTCACCCCCTAAGCAAGGCCGGCCGCCTCCCCCCTCCACTCGTGACTGCCCGGATCGCCGTGCCCAGGGATACGACGAGGCGCCCATGACCACCGCCGAGTACCCGAAGACCGTTCATTACGACTGCCGCGACGGCGTCGGCACGATCACCCTCGACCGCCCGCCGCGGAACGCGTTCGATGTCGGCACCGTCAAGCTGCTCTACCGGCTCGTGCTCGCCGCGACCGAGGACACGGGCGCCCGCGCGATCGTGATCGTCGGCGCCCACAGCCAGTTCTGCGCGGGCGGAGACGTGAAGCTCATGCACACCGTGGCCGCCGACGCGCCGCGCCTCTTCAAGGAGCTGACGCTCCCCTTCCACGCGGCGATCTCGGCCCTCGCCCGCTCCGAGAAGCCCGTGATCACGGCCGTCAACGGCGCCGCCGCCGGCGGAGGCTTCTCGCTCGCGATCGCCGGCGACCTGTGCGTCGCGAGCGAGCGGTCGACCTTCACGTACGGGTACTCCGGGATCGGTGTCGCGCCCGACGGCTCGTCCTCCTACTGGCTCCCGCGCATCGTCGGCCTCCGGCGCGCGCTCTGGCTCGCCTTCCGGAACCCGACGCTCACGGCCGCCGAGGCGCACGACCTGGGCCTCGTCTCGGAGGTGTACCCGACGCCCGACTTCGACGCGCGCGTGAAGGCGCTCGCGACGGAGCTGGCCTCGGGGCCGACCCGCGCCTTCGGGCACGCCAAGCGGCTCCTCCGCGAGTCCTTCGGCCGGGACCTCGAGGCCCAGATGGAGGACGAGCGCGAGCGGATCGCGGCCAGCGGGTCGACCCTCGACTTCCTCGAGGGGGTCGCCGCCTTCATCGAGAAGCGAAAGGCTCGCTTCACGGGGCGCTGAGCGCCAGGGACATACGGCGCGACGGGCTTGCCGTCCCGGCCCGGCGGGCGATCCTGGAAGCAACCATCGCCTGCCGGGAGGGCCCATGCCGTGAACCCACGCGCCGCCTTGCCGCTCCTGCCTCTCCTCCTCGCGCTCTCGTGCGACGGCGGCTCCAGCGGAAGCCGCGTCGTCGGGCCGCCCGGCGGGCCCCGGCCCGTCGCCGCCCGCGAGTTCCGGGCGATCTCGGGCGTCTCCATGGGCGCCTACGCGGCCCTGAACCTCGGGACCAAGCGGCCCGAGCTCTTCGGGACGGTCGGCGCCCTCGGCGGGCCGGTCGACCTCGAGCAGCTCCTGCGCGACATCGTCTTCGAGAACTTCGAGGTGAAGCCGCAGACCTTGATCCCGCGCCAGGTCGGAAGCGACTTCACCTGGGACCACCTGCCGCCCCGCCCCTCGCGCGACACGCGGGTGTCGTTCGCGAAGGACCTCTTCCTGGCGCTCGGGAACCCGGTCCTCCACCACCCCGATCCGGACCGGCGCTACCTCGCGAGCGACTCCGAGCCGGCTAAAAAGCGCGTCGACGACCGGTTCGGCGAGTTCACGCCGCCGGGGAACCCGCGCGGGTTCCTGGACGGCGGCGACCTCGACGGCGACGGCCTGCGCCAGGCCTCCGAGCTGCCCGACGAGGAGACCGACGTCATCCTCGCCGCCATCGGCTCGCTCGAGCGCATCGCCGCGCCGCCGCTCGCGCCCGTGGACGCGGGCGGGCGCCGGCTCGCCGACCTCGACGGCGACGGCGTCTTCGACGTCGGCGACGGGCTCGTGATCAACGTCTCGGAGCCCTTCACCGACGCGAACGGGAACCTCGTCTTCGAGCCGGCCCTCGGCGAGACCTTCACCGACTCGGGCCTCGACGGAGTCCCCGGGTCCGGCGACTTCGGCGAGGGGAACGGCCGGTTCGACGAGGACCCGGACCGGGCCTCTGCCTGGCGCGAGGAGGACCCGCTCGCGCGGATCGTCGCCCGCTCCGCCGCCGACCTCTCGGGGCAGCGGTTCTACCTCGACGTCGGCGTCGCGGACGAGCTCGGCTTCGCCGTCCACTACGAGAACCTGCGCCGCACGTTCGAGGCCAAGGCGCTCCCGGTCCGCGTCATCGACGGGTTCCCGGGCGGATGCTTCTCCGCTCCCCGCTTCGACGAGCCGCGGGTGCTCGTCCGCTACCCCGCCGGCCACTTCGGCATCCCGGACGAGGACACGATCCTCGCGGACCTGATCGGGGGAGACATCTGCGGGACCGCCGCCATCTGGCAGCGGTTCATCGGCCTGATCGGCTTCTTCGACTCGAGCTTCCCGGGCGGGGAACGCGGCCCGCGCGGCTTGCGGGTCGTGGGCGAGACCGACGTGCACGAGATCCCCTCGCCCGCCCTCGCGCTCGCCGGCGGGCCGCCGGTGCCGAGACGAGTCGTCGTCTACCGGCCGCCGGCGTTCTTCAACACCGGCGACTCGTTCCCGGTCGCCTACTTCATCGGGGGCTACGGTCAGTCGGCCGAGGACTTCGTGCGCGTCGGCGAGCTCATGGACCTCCTCATCGGGATCGGGGCCATCGAGAACTTCTACCTCGTCTTCCTGCCGGGGGAGGGCGGCGTCCGCGGCTCGTTCCTGCTGAACCAGCGCGTGCCCGAGACGCAGGCGCCCGACGTGGACCTGCCGACGTCCGGCCGCTACGAGGACTCGACGCTGGCGGACCTGATCCCGGCGGTGGAGTCGGTGATCCTCGAGGGCCGGGTCAAGCGCTGACGCCAGCCGCCGCCCGAAGGGCCGTCAGACCCCCGGGATGAGCTGCGTGAAGGCGACCCGGTCCGCCGCCGAGAACCACACGCGCAGGAGCGCGCGCCCCGGTTCTCGCCCCGGCTCGCCCTCGGTCTCGAGCCACCACTCGCAGAACGCGGCGTAGTCGCGGTGCGGCGCACCGTTCAGCGCGCGGACCTCGGCCCGGCTCCGCCCGTAGAGGGCGAGCGGGTCCACGACGACGGAGCCTTTCGGCAGGAGCGATGCGACCATGGGTGTTCCCCCTTCGCTCGTCGTCTTCCCGGGATCCGGCCCCCGGACCCCTCCAGGTCGCGGGAATTCTACACCACCCCTCCGACACTCTGCCCAACAAAGTGCGAAGTTCTTTCTCTCAAACGCTCTGCGAAGAACGTGCTCCGCCGCGCCACCCGGTCGTTCCGGACGGCGATGGCGAGCGCCCGCCGCGAGCCGACGACCACGACCCGCGCCTTCCCGCGCGTCAGGGCCGTGTAGAGCAAGTTCCGCTGGAGCATGAGGTAGTGCTGCGTCAGGAGCGGCAGGACCACGCAGGGGTACTCGCCGCCCTGGCTCTTGTGGGCGCTCATGGCGTAGGCGAGCTCCAGCTCGTCGAGCTCGCTCGTCGCGTAGCGGACCTCGCGGTCGTCGAAGCGCACGGCCAGCTCGCGCGCGTCGGCGTCGTACGCGAGGACGCGGCCGACGTCGCCGTTGTAGACCTCCTTGTCGTAGTCGTTGCGGAGCTGGAGCACGCGGTCGCCGACGAAGAACGAGCGCCCGAAGGGCGAGGCGCCGGCCGGGCCGCCCGCCGCCGCCGCCGCGGCCGCCGGGTTGACGAGCTTCTGGAGCTCGACGTTCAGGTTCCGGACGCCGCACGACCCGCGGTGCATGGGCGCCAGCACCTGGATGTCCTGCGCCGGGTCGTGGCCGAAGCGCCGCGGCAGCTCGCGGGCGACGAGCCGCTTCACGGCGTCGAGCGCCGCCTCCGGGTCGTCGCGCTCGACGAAGTGGAAGTCGCACGGCGCCTCCGCCTCGAGCGGCGGCAGCTCGGGCATCTCCCCCCGGTTGACGCGGTGGGCGTTGGCGACGATCCGGCTCCGGGCCGCCTGGCGGTGGACCTCCGTGAGGCGCGCGACCGGCAGCGCTCGCGACGAGACCAGGTCGCGGAGGAACATCCCCGGTCCGACCGACGGGAGCTGGTCGGGGTCGCCGACGACGACCAGGTGGGCCGCCTGGCGCAGCGCGGCCAGCAGGCGGTTCGCCAGGACGATGTCGACCATGCTGGCCTCGTCGACGACGACGACGTCCGCCTCGAGCGGGTTCCCCTCGTCGTGCTCGAACTTGCCCGTCCGCGGGTTCCACTTGAGCAGCCGGTGGATCGTGGCCGCGCGCCGGCCCGTCGCCTCCTCCAGCCGCTTCGCCGCCCGGCCGGTCGGGGCCGCGAGCACGGGGCGCGCGCCCTTCGCCTCGACGACGTCGAGGAGCGACGCGACGATCGTCGTCTTGCCGACGCCCGGGCCGCCCGTCAGGACCACCGCCTTCGACTCGAGGCACAGGCGCAGCGCCGCCGCCTGGCTCGGAGCGAGCCTTATGCCGCGCCGCTGCTCGGCCCACTCGATCGCCCGGTCGACCTTGATCGAAGGGAGCGTGCGCGGGGCCGAGGCGAGCCGCGCGAGACGCTCGGCGGCCCCGCCCTCGGCGAGATAGAGCGGCCGGAGGTAGCAGTAGACCTCGCGGTCGGCGGCCGCCGCCGGGCGTGCGTCCTCGACGATCCGGCCGGCCGCGACCTCGCGCCCGACGGCCTCCTCGACGAGCTTCGCCTCGAGCTCGAGCGCCTTCGCCGCCTCGCCGACGAGGTCGGCGCGCCGCGCGCAGACGTTCCCGTCGTCCGTGAACCGCGACAGCACGTGCCGCACCCCGGCGTCCGCCCGCTGCGGCGCATCCTTCTCCATCCCGAGGCTTTGCGCGATCCGATCCGCCGTGACGAAGCCGATCCCCCACACCTCCTCGGCCAGCCGGTAGGGGTTCTGGGAGACCTTGGCGACGGCCTCGTCGCCGTACTCCTTGTAGATCCGGACGGCGTTCGCCCCGGAGACGCCGTGCCCGCGCAGGAAGATCATGATGTGGCGGACGGCGCGGTGCTCGCCGTAACCCTTGACGATCTCCGCCTGGCGCTTCTTCCCGATCCCCTCGACCTCGAGGAGCCGCCGCGGCTGCTCCTCGATCACCTGGAGCGTGCGCTCGCCGAAGCGCTGCACGATCTTGCGCGCGAAGACCGGGCCGATCCCGTGGATGCGCCCGGAGCCCAGGAACTTCTCGATCCCCTCGACGGTGGAGGGCGTGAGCGCGACGAACGACTGGATCCGGAACTGCGGGCCGTACTCGCGGTTCTGCTCCCAGCGGCCCTCGCAGCGGAGGGACTCCCCCTCCTCGACGCCCGGCAGCGTCCCCAGGGCCGCGATCGGCTCGCGCGCGCGCGGGACCTTGAGCTTCAGGATCTTGAAGTGCGTCTCCTCGTTCTCGAAGACGACGCGCTCGACCGTGCCCTCGATCGTCTCGAGGGGCGGCGGAGGCGGCGGCGCGGGCTCGCTCACGCCCGCGCGCTCGCCCTCGAGGCGCTCCTCAGCGTCTCGCGGAGCGGCACCTGCGCCTCGAAGCCGAGCTGCTCGCGGGCCTTGTCGCCGGAGACGACGAGCGAGTAGCGGATGAAGTCGGCCTGCCGCGGCGGGAACGGCACGAGCCTGAGGCGCGACAGCGTGTCGAGCAAGCCGAGGGTCCCGATGGGCGGCAGGGGCAGGGCCTCGGCGCCGACCTCGCGCAGGATCGTGTGGAGCGGGACGGCCCCGGGTCCGACGATGTTGAAGACGCCGCCGACGTCGCCCTCGAGCGCGAGCTCGATCGCCCGGGCGACGTCCTCCTCGTGGATCACCTGCATCATGGGGCTGTACCCGAGGAGCGTCGGCACGACCGGCAGCCGCAGGTAGCTCTGGAACGAGCCGTGGACGCGCTCGCCGAGGACGTGGACCGGCCGCAGGACGACCGTCGTCGCCTGCTTGGCGTTGCGGTACATCCAGGCCTGCGCGTAGCGGTCGGCCTCGACGCGGTCGCGGAAGCCGCCGTGCATGAGGTCGGCGCGCGCCGGCGTGTCCTCCGCGATCAGGGTCGGGTTGTCCGCGAGGGCTCCGTAGACGGAGGCCGTCGAGAGGACGACGACCTTCCGGACGCCGTACTTCTCGCAGCAGTCGAGGAGCTTCATCGTGCCGAGGACGTTGGTCTTGTAGCGGTCCTTCGAGGGCACGAGCGGGTCGTCGTCGAAGGCGAGATGGACCACGGCCTCGATCCGGCGGAGCCGGAAGACGTCCTCGATCCGCTTCTTCCGGAGGTCCGCCTGGTGGAACTCGACCCTCGACTTGAGGACGTCGTCGAAGGGCCTCCGGGCGAGGCCGATGACCTCCCAGCGCGCCGGCTCGCCCTCGAGCAGGCGGTGGGCGACGAGCCGCCCGATCCCCCCCGAGATCCCGGTGATGAGGACGCGGCGGGCGGCGGTCGAGGCCCCACGCAGCCTGGAATCGGAGTCGACGGCCACGCGGGCCGGGGCGCCGTCGCCGTCTCCTTCGCGTGCGCTCATGTCCTCGCCGCTCGCCCTGCCCGCCTCACCAGAACACGGCCTCGCGGCTCTCGAGCCCGTACTCGATGAGCCGCGTGACCTTCGCCTTCACGACCTCGACCTTCTGCTCGACCTCCGCGTCCGGCTCGTTCGCGTCGCCGTCGAACGTGAGCGGCTCGTCGAAGTAGATCCGGTACTTCGTCGGGAGCGGCAGCGTCCCGAGCAGCGGCCCCAGGACGAACGAGAGCGGCGTCACCGGGAAGTACGGGAAGCCGAGGAGGCGGGCGACGCCGCGCGCGTTGAGGAGCGAGGGGGCCTGCTCCTCGCCGCCGACGATCCCGACGGGGATGATCGGCGTCCGCGTCTCGAGCGCGAGCCGCATGAAGCCGAGACCGAAATCCATGAGCTGATACGCCTTGTCCCACGTCTTGCCGGAGCCGCGCACGCCCTCCGGGAAGACCATGACGGCCTCGTCGTGGTTCAGCAGGTCGCGGCAGTTCTTCGGGTCGCCGATCACGTGACCGAGCCGGGGCAGGATCACGCTCAGGAACGGGACGGTCGGGAACCAGCGCTCGACCATGCCGCGCACCAGGCGAGGCGGCGAGGCCTCGACCAGCATCGCCGTCGCGAGCATGAGGCCGTCGACCGGAAGCTGCCCGCTGTGGTTGGCGATCAGGAGGACGCGCCCGGGGGGCACGTTCTCGACCCCGAACGACTCGACCCGCCAGTACCGGCGATAGAGCCAGTAGGCGATCGAGTAGAAGTACTTGGCGTCGTCCGGGTGGAGGCCCCACGGATCGTAGCCGTACTCGTTCAGCCGGTTCGGGATCTTCGAGATCCGCTCGGCGATCCGGCCGTGGACGAGCGACTCCGCCGTCGACCGGACGAAGTCCTTGAGGTCGAAGTACATGCGCAGCCTTCCTCTTCGGGGGGCTCCGCCCCTTCGAGAACCCCGGCAGCTCGGCGCCGATGCTATCCCCCGAGGGGCTCGGGCGTCAAGGGTCCCGGGGCCTACGCCTCCGTCGCGCGAGCCCTTCGCAAGCCCGCGGCGCGCCTTGACAAGCCGAGAGGCTTCGCGGTACATCTCTTCTCCGCTCCGGCCGATCCGGGATCTGAGGGGAACGGCAGCGCGCCCAGGGAGAGAGACGAAATGGCGAAGCTCCACATCGTGAGTTCGGAGAAGCACGCGCACGAGGTCTTCGACGTCCCCGACGGCGGCGCCAGCATGATCGGGAACAACAAGAAGGCCGAGATCCCGATCCGCGATCCCTGGGTGAGCTGGGAGCACTGCAAGATCGTCCCCAAGGACGGCAAGTTCTGGATCGCCGACTGGGGCAGCTCGAACGGCACGTACCTGAACAAGCAGAAGCTCCCCGAGAAGGCCGAGGTCGCCCTCAACGACGGCGACACCATCCACCTCGGCAAGACGAAGTGCCGCTTCTACGTGAAGGAGCTGCCGCCCGGCGTCGAGGCCAAGGCCCCGGCCCACGGTCACGCGGCCGCCGGCGCCATCCCCCTGACCGGGACCCCCGGCCACATCACGGCCGCCGGCGTCTCCGAGGAGCTGAACCGCGCCCGCGCCGAGGCGGAGTACCTGAAGGGCGAGCTGACGAACCGCGAGGCCGAGATCGCGCGGCTCAACAAGGAGCTCGCCGGCGAGCACGAGAACCTGATGAAGCTCGTCGAGGAGTACGAGCGCACGAAGTCCGAGACGCACGCGCCCGCCGCCGCCGGGCCCGCGGGGGCGCGGGTCGCCGAGCTCGAGAAGGCCCTCGCCGAGAAGGACGCCAAGCTGAAGCAGGCCGAGAGCGGCCTCGCCGCCGAGCACGACGCCACCATGAAGCTCATGGAGGAGTACGAGCAGCGGGTGCACGACCTCGAGGGTCGGCTCGCGGCGGCTTCCGGCGGGGCCGGCGGCGGCGGCGCCGCCGCCGCCGATGCCCGACTGAAGGACCTCGACGCGCGCCTCCACGAGGCCGACAAGCGCCGGGCGATCCTCGAGATGGCGAAGCAGGCCCTCGAGGAGGAGCTCGCCGGCAACAACAAGGAGCTCGAGGCGGCCAAGAAGGAGACGGCGGACGCGAAGAAGGCCGCCGACGAGGCGAAGAAGGCCGTCGACGAGGCGAAGAAGGCCGTCGACCAGGCCCGGGGCGACGCGGACGCCGCGCGGAAGCAGGCGGAGTCGGGGGGGAAGGCGGCGACCGAGGCGGTCGAGAAGGCCCGCAAGGAGGAGACGGAGCGCTGGAAGAAGGCGCTCGACGAGGCCGCCAAGGAGTCCGAGGCCCAGATCCGCGAGGCGGAGGGGAAGGCCGAGAAGGCCGCCGCCGAGGCCAAGGCCGCGCGGGCCGATCTCGACGCCAAGGGCAAGGCCCTGGTCGGGCTCGAGGAGCAGGTCGCGGCCCTCAAGAAGACGGCCGAGGGCCTGACGGCCGCGTCCGGCGAGGTCGCGAAGGTCCGCGAGCAGCTCGCCGCCGCCGAGAAGAAGGCCGGGGACGCCGAGGCGCGCGCCGCCGCCGCCGAGAAGAAGGCCGCCGAGATGGAGGCCCGGGCCGTCGCCGCCGAAGGGCGGATCGCCGAGGCCGAGAAGCGGGCGACCGAGGCGGCGAAGCGGGCGGCGGACCTCGAGGCCCGGATCGCGGACGTCGAGACGAAGCTCAAGGAGGCCGCCTCGCAGGCCGAGACCGGCTCCGCGACGCTGCGGCAGGCGAGCGCGCAGCTCGCCGCCCGCGTCCAGGAGCTCACGTCGGCCCTCGAGGCCGCCCAGCAGGCGAAGGGGAAGGCCGAGGCGCGCGTCGAGGCCGCCGAGGGGGCGCGGACCGCGGCCGAGAAGAAGGCCGCCGACCTCGAGGCGACGCGGGTCGCCTGGGAGAAGACGACCGGGGAGAAGTCGAGCGCCGAGCTCGAGAAGGCGCTCACCACGCTCAAGGCGAAGGAGGAGGAGAACGCCGCGCTCAAGGCGTCGGTCCAGGCGGAGCGCGAGAAGCTCGCCGCCGAGCTCGCCGCCCTGCGCCAGCAGGCCGATGGGGCGCGCGGGCAGCTCGAGGCGGCGCTGGCCGAGCGCGAGAAGAGGATCGCCGCCCTGCAGGCGAGCCTGGACGCGGCCGGGAAGGACCATGGCGCCTCGTCCGAGGCGGTGAAGGCGGCCGAGGCGAAGGCCGCGGCGGCGGAGTCGAAGGCGGCGACGGCCGAGGGCAAGGTGGCGGCCGCCGAGGGCAAGGCCACGGCCGCCGAGAGCAAGGTGGCGGCCGCCGAGAGCAGGGCCACCGCCGCCGAGAGCAAGGCGGCGGCGCTCGAGCGCGACCTCGCCGCCCAGAAGGCGGGGCGCGGCGAGTCCGAGGCGGCGGGCCAGGCCGCGCAGGCTCGCGTCGCGGCCCTCGAGAAGGAGCTGGCCGACGCGAAGGCCGCGGCCGGCGCCGGCGGCGCGCTCGCGGGCCGCGTGGCCGAGCTCGAGGCCGCCGTCAAGGCGAAGGACGAAGAGTTCAAGAAGATGGTCGAGGCGGAGGAGAAGAAGATCCAGGAGCGCGAGGAGGAAGCGCGCCTCGCGGACGAGCAGGCCGACCAGCTCGAGGAGCGCGTGAAGGCGCTCGAGGCCGAGCTCGCCCAGGCGAAGGCCGCCCCGCCGGCGGCCGCCGGCGCGAGCCCGGAGGAGCTGGCCGCCGCCAAGGCCGAGCTCGAGCGGATCACCGCCGACCGCGACCACTGGCGCGACGCCGCCGACCAGGCCGCCCAGGAGGCGAGCAAGATCGAAGAGGAGATGCAGCGCGAGATCGACGAGCTGAAGAGCCAGCTCGCCGCCCGTACGGCTTAGGATCTCGCTCGAGACGAGCCGGACCGGGGACCTTTGAGCAGCTACTGCCTGGTCTCGACGCTGTTCACGCCGCGGGTGCGCGTCCTGCGCAAGGGCCGGCAGTACGTCTTCGGCCGGGACCAGGCGTGCGAGTTCGTCCTCCCGAGCGAGACGGTGAGCCGCCGCCACGCCGAGATCGCGTGGGGCGACAAGACCGGGTTCCTGATCCGCGACCTCGGCAGCAAGAACGGCACCCGCGTCAACGACCAGCGGGTCGACTGGCGGCCGCTCAAGGACGGCGACCGCATCTGGATCGGCCCGTTCAGCGTCCTCTACCGCGAGTACGGCGGCAACCTCGACGACATCCTGAAGGAGTCGGAGACGGGCGACGCCGAGAAGACCGTCGCCATCCCGAAGACCGGCTTCCTGAAGGGCATGGGGACCGGCTTCGCGGGGAAGTTCGCGGGGACCGAGCTGATCGAGATCTGCCAGCTCGTGGCGATCAACGAGAAGGACGGCGTCCTCACGATCCACGGGCCCACGGCCCTGGCGGGGCGCATCGCCTTCGTCCGCGGGGGCATCGTCGACGCCGACTGCGGGGAGGTGCGCGGCGCCGACGCGGCCCTCAAGCTGCTCCTGACGCCGAGCGGCACCTTCGACTTCTCGACGACCAGGCCGGACGTCCCGAAGCCGCAGCCCCTCCCGACGCAGCACATCCTCATGGAGGCCGCCCGGCTCCGCGACGAGTCGGCGCAGGCGCTCCCGCCCACCCCGCCCTCCCCCGGCGCCGACGGCACGGCCGCCACGCAGGGCGACGACTGGGGCGACGAGTGGGAGGTCGTCCCACCCGACCAGACGCCGCCCACCCCCAGGGGGCCGGGCGGTGGCCGCCGGAAGTAGTCACTCCTTCGCGCGCAGGTACTGCGGCGGCCAGGGTCCCTCGACGCCGAGCGCCCTCGCGGCGCGGAGCGGCCAGTACGGGTCGCGGAGCATCGCCCGGGCGAGGAGGACGGCGTCGGCCCGGCCGGAGGCGATGATCTCCTCGGCCTGCCGCGCCTCCGCGATGAGGCCGACGGCGCCGGTCGCGATGCCCGTCTCGCGCCGGATGCGCTCCGCGAACGGGACCTGGTAGCCCGGCGCGACCGGGACCTTCGCGAAGGAGACGGCGCCGCCGCTCGAGCAGTCGACGAGGTCGACGCCCGCCTCCTTGAGCAGCGCGGCGAAGCGGACGGACTGGTCGATGTCCCAGCCGCCCTCGGCCCAGTCGGTCGCCGAGATCCGCACGAGAACGGGCCGCTCCGCCGGAACGGCGGCGCGCACGGCCCGCGCGACGCGGAGGGGGAAGCGCACCCGGTTCTCGAACGGGCCGCCGTGGTCGTCGGTGCGCCGGTTCGAGTGCGGCGACAGGAACTCGTGGATCAGGTAGCCGTGCGCGCCGTGGATCTCGACGGCCTCGAACCCGGCGTCGACCGAGAGCCGGGCGGCGCGCTCGAACGAGGCGACGGCCGCGTCGATGTCGTCCGCCGTCATCTCGCGCGGCCGGGCGTGGTTCTCGGAGAACGGGATCGCGCTCGGCGCGATCGGCCGCCACCCGCCCGCCTCGGGCGGGATCGGCCTTCCCCCCTCCCACGGCCGGCCCGTCGACGCCTTCCGCCCGGCGTGGGCGATCTGGATGGCGGGCACCGCGCCATGCTCGCGCAGGAACCGCGCGATCGGCCGGAAGGCGGCGGCGTGGGCCTCGGACCAGATCCCGCTGTCAAAGGGCGAGATCCGCCCCTCGGGCGTCACCGCCGACGCCTCGACCATGACGAGCCCGGCGCCGCCGACGGCGCGGCTTCCGAGGTGGACGAGGTGCCAGTCGGTCGGCAGGCCGTCGTGGGAGGAGTACTGGCACATGGGCGAGACGAAGATCCGGTTCCGGACCTCGAGCCCGCGCAGCCGGAGGGGCGTGAAGAGCGCGCTCATTCGACGGGCGCCGCCTGAACGAAGCCGGAAGCTACGCCGAAGCCCGTCCCGACAGCCCGAGCAGCGCCCGCGCCTCGTCGACCGACGCCGGCTCGCGCCCGAGGTCGCGGGTGAGCTTCGCCGCCGCCGCCACGAGGTCGCCGTTCGACCGCGCCATCTCGCCGTTCGGCAGGTAGAAGTGGTCCTCGAGCCCGCAGCGGATGTTGCCGCCCATCCCGAGCGCCGCCGCGAGGAGCCGCCACTGCACGTGCGAGATGCCGATGACCTCCCAGGCCGAGCCGGCCGGGAGGTTGTCGACCATGGCGTGGAGGTTGCGCGTCGTCGGCGGCGCGCCCCCGAGGACGCCGAGGATCAGGGAGAACTGGAGCCGCGGCGAGACGAGCCCCATCTCGACGAGCGGCGCGGTGTTGCCGATGTGCCCGAGGTCGAAGCACTCGAGCTCGGGCTTGACGCCGCCCCGCTTCATCTGCTCGAGCAGGAAGATGATGTCCTTGAACGGGTTCTGGAAGACGAAGTCGAACACGAACTCCTTCCGCTTGGCGCTCCACTTGGCGTAGTTCATCGACCCCATGTTGAGGGCGCCGATCTCCGGCTTGAGGTCGCGGATGTGGGCGACGCGCTCCTCCATGGGGATCCCGATCGCCCCGGTGGAGAAGTTGATGATGATCGGGCACCGCTTCCGCGTCTCCGCCAGGATCTCGGCGTAGCGCTCCTTGCGGAACGACGGCATCCCGTCGTCCTCGCGCGCGTGGATGTGCGCGACCGCCGCCCCCGCCTCGTACGCGCGCCGCGCGTCCTCGGCGATCTCGACCGGCGTGTAGGGGATCGCCTCGCACTGGGCGCGGTTCGCCGCGACGCCGGTCAGGGCGCAGGTGATGACGACCTTGTCGGAAAGCCCCATGGCTACGCCTCTCTCAGACGGGCATCACGCCGTGCTTGCGCCGCGGCCGCTCGACGACCTTCTTCTCGGCGACCTCGAGCCCCCGGCAGAGCAGCCGTCGGGTGTCGCGCGGGTCGATGAGGTCGTCGACGAGGGCGTGGCGGGCCGCGATCATGGGGCCGATCATGCCGCGGAACTGCTCGACCAGCGCCTTCCGCGTCTCGTCCGGGCTCTCGGAGGCCTCGATCTGCTTGCGGAAGATGATGTTGACCGCGCCCTCCGGCCCCATGAGGCTGATCTCGGCGCTCGGCCAGCCGTAGATCGCGTCGGGCTCGTAGGCCCGCCCGTTCATCACGTAGTAGCCTGCGCCGTAGCTCTTGCGCAGGACGACCGTCAGCTTCGGGACCGTCGCCGACGCGACCGCGAAGAGCATCTTCGCCCCGTGCCGGATGATCCCCTGCTGCTCGACCTTCGTCCCGATCATGAAGCCCGGGACATCGTGGAGGAAGACGAGCGGGATGTTGAAGGCGTCGCAGAGCGTGACGTGACGGGCCGCCTTGTCGGCCGCGTCGACGTCGAGCACGCCGCCCAGGAACATGGGCTGGCTGGCGACGAAGCCGACGGGCCGCCCGCCGAGCCGCGCCAGGCCGACGACGAGCGACCGCGCCCACTGCGGCTGGATCTCGAAGAAGCGCCCGTGGTCGACGACGAGCTCTATCACCTTGCGGACATCGAACGGCTTCCGCGGCGAGTCGGGGACGATGTCGAGGAGCCCCTCCTCGCGCCGGTCGACGGGGTCGTCGGTCGCGCGCCGCGGCGGCGGCTCGTCGCAGCTCGACGGGAAGAACGACAGGTACTCGCGGATCGCCGCGAGGCAGGCATCGTCGGACTCGACCTCGAGCGACCCCACCCCGCTCTTCGCGCAGTGGACCTGCGACCCGCCGAGCTGCTCCTCGGTCACGTCCTCGCCGATCGCGGCCTTGACGAGCGGCGGCCCGCCGAGCGCCATCGTCCCCCGGCCCTTGACCATGGGCACGAAGTCCGCGAGCCCCGGGATGTAGGCCGTCCCGGCCGCGCCCGGGCCGACGAGGGCCGCGACCTGCGGGACGACGCCCGAGAGCACGACCTGCTCGCGGAAGAGGTAGCCGGTGCCGGCGAAGATGGACGACGCCGCCTCCTGGATGCGCGCGCCGGCCGAGTCGATCAGCCAGACGATCGGCCGCCGGTGCTTGAGCGCCAGGTCGCGGAGCCGCGCGACCTTGATCTCCCCCACCATGCCGATCGAGCCGGCGAGGACGGTGAAGTCGTACGCCGCGACGTAGACGTCCCGGCCCTCGACCCGCCCGACGCCCGTCACCACGCCGTCCGCGGGCGTCGCCCTGTCGGTCACGTGCGGGCTCTCGGCGAGCGCCCCGTACTCGACGAACGTCCCCGGGTCGAAGAGGCGGTCGATGCGCTCGCGCGCCGTCAGCTTGCCGCGCTCGTGCTGGTCGGCGACCTTCGCCGCCCCGCCCATCTCGCGGGCCTTCGCCTTGTTGGCCTCGAGCTCGGCGACGAGCTCGCGCAGGGTCGGCATGGCTTCCTAGATCCCCTTCCAGGAGGGCTTCCGCTTCTCGAGGAACGCGGTCACGCCCTCGGCCGCGTCCTCCGTGAGCGTGTTGAGGGTGAGCATGCCCTTCAGGTAGTCGAAGGCGGCGTCGGTCGGCAGGTCGGCCATGCGGTAGTACGCCTCGCGCCCGAGGCGCAGGACGGCCGGCGACTTGGAGACGAGCCGCTCGCAGACCTCGGCGACCGCCCGGTCGAGGTCGGCGGCCGCGACGACGCGCGTCGCGAACCCGAGGGACTGCGCCTCGGCGGCCGAGAGGCGCTGGCCGGTGAGGACCATCTCGAGCGCCCGCTTCCGGTGCGTCGCGTGCTGGAAGATGAGCGGCATGATCATCATGGGGAAGAGCCCGAGCTCGATCTCGGGCGTCCCGAAGGTCGCCGTGTCGGCGGCGACCGTGATGTCGCACGCCAGCGCGAGCCCGAGGCCCCCGCCCAGGGCCGCGCCGTTGACCCGCGCCACGACGGGCTTCGACAGGCGCCGCAGCCGTCTCACGAAGTCGACGAGGGTCCCGCGCGCGTCGTGCATGCCGATGACGCCGGCGCCCTGGATCTGCGTCAGGTCGGCGCCGGCGCAGAACGCCTTCTCGCCCGTGCCCGTGATCACGAGGACGCGCGCCGCCTCGTCGCGGTCCACCTCCTCGAGGCGCGCCATCATGCCGCGCAGCACGACGCCGTTGACGGCGTTCCGGCGCTCGGGGCGGTTGAGCGCGAGGGTCGCGACCCCGCCCTCCACCCGGTACAGCAGCTCTTCAGCACCCATGCTCAGCCTCCCGTGCCCGTGACCGTGCCCTTCCCCGTGCCCCTGCCCGGGCCCGGGCCCGTGCCGGCGCCCGCGCCCGCCCGTCCCGCGCCGCCCTGCGCCGGCCCTCGCGGCCGCGTCGCCCCCTCGCGCCGCAGCCGGAACGTCGAGTCGCGCGCGACGCCGAGGACGAGCAGGACGTCCACCGCGACCGGCCGCACGACGAGGACGGGACCCGGCTCGAACCAGTACTCGAGGGCCTGGCCCCCGACCGTGAGGAGGGCCTCCTCGACGCGTCCGACCGGGCCCGCGAGCGCGCCGCCCCCGACCTTGAGCGAGGCCCACCCCTTGTCCCGGTCGAGCAGGAAGGTCGCCCTCGGGCCGAACGTCCCGTCCCGCTCGACGGTCTCGCCGGCCCACGTCCCCGCGAGCATCTCCTCGTGGATGGAGGCGCGCGTGGCACAGCCGGCGCCGAGGCCGAGGCCGCCGGCGATGACGCAGAGGCGAAGGAACAGCGACAGCCGGTTCACGGAATGTCTTCCCCCTTCTGAAACCGGCCCAAGATACCGGGCGGGGCGGCAAAGGTCAACGTCCGTGTGGGCCGCGATGCCTCGCGCGCCCCGTCCGTGAGCCGTGAGGCGACCGGGCCGCTCCCGCGACGGGAAGCCCGGGCTCACCGTCCAGGGCGAACGCCCGGAAGGCGCGGCAGCAGGCCGCCGACGCGCCGCCGGTAGGCGCGGTACGCGCCGCCGAAGGCGTCCTCGAGCAGGGCATCCTCGAGCCGCACGCGGGCGGTGCGATCACGGTCAGCCCTTCACGATCGGCGCCACGCGCCGCGCGCGGGCCTGGTGAGGATTGCACCACGGCCCTTCGTCCGATGTCAAGGGCGGCGGGAGAGGAAGCTCCGGCGAGGCCGGTGTCTGCGGGGCTCGAGGCGTCCGACCCGCGGCGGCCTGGAGGCACGGACGGCCCGCGAGGCCCCGCTTGACGCCTCCCAGGCGTCTGCGTATCGTGCCTGCGCCCATGCCCGCGCTCACGAAGGTCCTGGTCGCCAATCGCGCCGAGATCGCCTGCCGCGTGATCCGCGGGCTCCGCGAGGCCGGGGTCGCGTCCGTCGCCGTGTACTCCGAGGCCGACGCCGACGCGCCGCACGTCGGCCTGGCCGACGAGTCCGTCGCCATCGGCCCGGCGCCGGCCCACAAGAGCTATCTCGACGGGGACCGGATCGTCGCCGCGGCCCTCGAGCGGCGCTGCGACGGCGTCCACCCGGGGTACGGGTTCCTGTCGGAGAACGCGGGCTTCGCGGCGGCGTGCGAGCGCGCCGGCCTGCGGTTCATCGGCCCCGCGTCCGCGACCATCGCCCTCATGGGCGACAAGGCGCGCGCCCGCGCGACGATGGCCGCGGCCTCGGTGCCCGTGCTCCCGGGGAGCGAGGCCGTGCTCGAGCGGAGCGATGCCGGCGAAGCCGCCGAGCGCCTCGGCTTCCCCCTGATCCTCAAGGCCGTCGCGGGCGGCGGCGGGATCGGCATGGTCGTCTGCCGGTCCACGGCCGAGCTCGAGAAGGCGTTCGAGCCGGCGAAGCAGCGCGCGGCATCGGTCTTCCGGAACCCGGGCCTCTACCTCGAGCGCTACGTCGAGCGCCCGCGCCATGTCGAGGTCCAGGTCGTGGGCGACGGGCAGGGCGAGGTCGTCCACCTCTTCGAGCGGGAATGCTCGATCCAGCGCCGGCACCAGAAGGTGCTCGAGGAGGCGCCGGCCCCGGCCCTGGACGACGAGACGCGCGCCCGCCTCCTCGAGGCCGCCGTCCGCGGGGCGCGCCAGGTGCGTTACGAGAACGCGGGCACGCTCGAGTTCCTGTACGACCCCGATGCCGGCGCTTTCTACTTCATGGAAATGAACACCCGGCTCCAGGTCGAGCACCCGATCACGGAGGCGACGACCGGGCGCGACCTCGTCCGCGCCCAGATCGAGGTCGCCCGGTCCGGCCGCCTGCCGTTCGCGCAGGCGGACGTGCGGCGCGAGGGCCACGCGATCGAGGCCCGCGTCTACGCCGAGGACCCGGCGCGCGGCTTCGCGCCCTCGCCCGGCAAGATCGAGACGCTCGCCTGGCCGGACGGCGACGGGATCCGCGTCGATGCGGGCTACCGCCAGGGCCAGACCGTCACGCCCTTCTACGACCCGCTGCTCGCCAAGATCGTCGCCTCCGGGCGCACGCGCGGCGAGGCGATCGACCGCCTGCGCTGCGCGCTCGAGCGCACGGACCTCGTCGGGCCGCGCACGAACCTGGCCCTCCACCGGCGCATCCTCGGGGACCCCGCCTTCAACCGCGGGCAGTACGACACGACCTACCTCACGACCCGAAAGGATCTCCTCGGATGAGCGAGAGCAAGCCGAAGCCGGTCCTCGCCCACATCTCGGGCGTCGTCTTCCGCATCGACGCGCCGGTCGGCGCGCACGTGAAGGCGACCGAGCCCGTGATCACGATCGAGTCGATGAAGATGGAGATGCCCGTCGAGGCCCCGGCCGCGGGCCGCGTCTCGGAGCTCCGCGTGGAGCAGGGACAGTTCGTGAACGAGGGCGAGATCGTCGCCCTCATCGAGGGCTGACCGCATGAGCGCACCGGCGCCGCCCCCTCCGCCACCGCCTCCCCCCCCGCCCCGGCCGCCACCAGGGCCGCCGCCGAAGGGACCGCCGCCGGGATCGCCGGCCGACCGCCCCCCCTCGTACTCGCCGACCTCGCCGCCCCCGGCGCCGAAGCCGGCGCCGAAGCCGGCCCGGCCGTGGCGCTCGTGGCTCGCCGGGACGCTCCTCATCCTGGCCGCGCTCGGCCTGCTCGTCTACTACTTCACGGGACCGACGCCGCTGATCGCGGAGAAGCGCAAGAACCTCGAGGCCAATGCGAACTACGTCGCCGCCGCTCCGCCGCGGGACGAGAAGGAGCGAGCCGACCGGGACCGGTCGCTCAAGTCGGCGATCCAGGAGTACGAGGCCGAGGTCCAGCACGGGCGCCAGTTCATCTGGGCTTCCTACGCCTGCTTCGTCGCCGGCGTGGTCGTCATCGTCCTGGGCGGCGCGATCGAGCGCCGGCGCGGTCCGGCCCGCGTCTGATGGCCGACCCCGGCCTCCGCGTCGAGCCGCAGGACGACGGGCGCATCGTCCGCCTCGTCATCGACCGCCCGGCCCGCGGGAACTCGCTCGACGCCCCGCTCCTCGAGGCGGTCGAGCGCGCGCTCGGGGAGGCCGAGCGGGCGGGGGCGCGGGCCGCGATCCTGACCGGGGAGGGCGAGAAGTCCTTCTCCACGGGCTACGACATCGAGGCCCTCGTCGCCGAGCTCTCGTCCGGGCGTTCCGTCCAGGACCTCGAGGGACACCCGCTCGAGCGTGCGCTCCGCGCGATCGACGGCTCGGCGCTGCCCGTGATCGCGGCCGTCAACGGGGCGGCGTTCGGCGCCGCCTTCGAGATCGCGACGGCCTGCGACTTCCGCCTCGCCGTCGCCTCCGCCCGCTTCGTCATGCCGCCGGCGCGCCTCGGCCTCCTCTACAGCCACACGGGGCTCGCGCGCTTCCTCCACGTCGTCGGCCTGCCGGCGACGAAGCGCATCTTCCTCGCCGCCGAGCCGGTCGACGCCGGCGCGGCCCTCGCGCTCGGGCTCGTGCAGGCCGTCCTCGAGGACCGCGCCGCCCTCGACGCCGGCGCCCTCGCCCTCGCCCGGCGGCTGGCGGCCAACGCGCCGCTGGCGGTCGCGGCGACGAAGCGCGTCCTCCACCGCCATCTCCTGCCCCCGCGCCTCTCGCCGGAGGAGGAGCGCGAGATCGCGGACCTCCGGGGCGTGCTCTTCGCCTCGCAGGACCTCGCCGAAGGCCTCGCGGCCGCGCTCGAGAAGCGCGAGCCCCGCTTCGAGGGGCGCTAGTCCAGACGAGAAACCCGTTCGGTTCCGGGACGTCGCCTGGCGCCTCCTCTCGCGGCGGAGTATGCTTCTTTCCGACACGGTCGGTCAGCCGTGGGGGGGGGGAAGCGATGCGCCGATCTCCCGCGTTTCCGGTCCTCGCGCTCGCCGCCGCGACGTGCCTCCCGGGCGGATGCGTCGCGACGGACGGGCGCCGTCCGCCGCCGCCGCCGAAGACCCGGGCAGAGGGAGAGGTCCTGCTGGGCGACATGGCCGCGCTCAAGCGCGCCGGTCGCGTCGACCTGACGCGCGCCTTCGCCGCCTTCGCGAGCGACCGCGGGGCGCTGCCCGACCTCGGCGAGACCGATGCCGCCTACTGGTTCCTCGTGAACGACATGAACGCCGTCCTCGGCCGCGCGCTCCGCAACGTCGCCGGGCGGCACGACCTCGATGCCGTGGTCTCGAGCGAGGTGCCCGTCCTCGTCGGCGCCGGCGAGAAGTGGGTCGCGGCGGAGGACGTGACGGACGAGGTCGCCTTCGAGCTCGCGCGGCTCGCCGAGCGGGAGGAGACGGAGACGAGGCGGTAGGTCCGACCGCGGGCCGGACTATCGCGATTCCGCGGGCTCCCCGGCGACCAGGCGGGCGACCACCAGCTCCACCTCCTCGCGCGTCAGGTGCCCGCGCTCGAAGAGGATCTCGCCCACGAGCCGGTGCCGCTCGCCGCGCTGGGACTCGTCCCACTGGACGACGAGGGCGTCGAACACCTGCTTCGCCGTCACGAAGCCGAGCTCGACCGCGACGTCGCCGAAGAACCGGTGCCGGTGGCTGTCCTCGGGCTCCTCGTGCATCTCGCCCGTCTCCTTCAGGAGGCGCGCGAGCTGCGGCGCCGTGATCGTCCCCTGGAGGAGCAGGATCTCGCCCAGGAACAGGTGCCTCCTCAGCAGGATCTTGGCGTTGTACTGGAACTTGAGCGCTTCGAGGACCTGCTCCTCGGTCGCGTAGCCGAGCTCGACGGCGCGGACGCCGAAGAGCTTCCGTCTCGTCCTCCCCTTGGGCCTCGCCTTCCCCATGGCGCCTCCTTCGACTCCGTCGCGAACCCGACCGTTCCGTGGACCTCATCCTCGGCCATGGACCGAAGCGGCGCAACCCGAAGGCCCTTGACGTCGCCATTCCTCGGGGATACCCTCTACCGCCTTTCGACGGAGAAGTCGCGCATGCGAACGTTCCGGACCGCCCTCGTCGCCGCCCTCCTCGCCCCGGCCGTCGTCCTCGGCGCCCCGGCCGCGCCGGCGCGGGCGGAGCGCGGCCCGACGGCCGGCGACCGGGCCCCCGACCTGAAGGTCAAGGGGTGGGCGCGCGGCGGACCGTTCAAGCCCGAGGACCTGCGCGGCAAGGTGGTCGTCCTCATCTTCTTCGGGACGCACGTCCCCGACTTCGAGGAGTCCGTCCCGCGCTACAACGAGCTCCAGCGGTACCACGGGGACGCCCTCGTCCTGATCGCGATCTCGCGCGAGCCGGCGGCCAAGGCCAGGGCCTGGGCGGAGGCGCGCACCGGCGACCGGGTCCCGGCGTTCGCCATCGCCGAGGATGACACCGCCTGGGACGACTTCGGCATCGGCGGCTACCCGCACGCGTTCGTGATCGACATCCACGGCGAGGTCCGCTGGCGCGGCGAGGGCCTGGACCTCGCGAGCCTCTCGACCCAGAGCGGCGCGGCGGTGAAGGAGCGCAGGACCGTCGAGCGCCCGAAGGACGCGTCGGCGAAGGTCGGGAAGGCGTTCGACGCGGTCGACAAGGGCGACTTCAAGGCGGCGATCCGGCTCCTTAAGGACCTCGAGAAGAAGGGCGACGAGAAGGAGAAGGCCCAGGCGGCGAAAGGGCTCGCGGACATCGACGCCCTCGCCGACGCGCGGCTCGCGCGCGCCGACGAGCTCGTGAAGCGCCGCGACTACATCCAGGCCGAGGCCGTCCTCAAGACGGTCGAGAGGACCTTCGAGGGGCGCGAGGCGGCGGCAAAGGCCGCGGCCACGCTCAAGGACTGGAAGAAGCGCAAGGACGTCCAGGACGAGATGCAGGCCGCGAAGGCGTTCGCCGAGGCGCGCCGCCTGGAGGACGCGAAGGACTTCCGCGGCTGCGGCGAGCTCCTGCGCGCGATCCAGGCGAAGTGGCCGGCGACGAAGGCGGCCGAGCAGGCGAAGGAGCGGCTCGAGGAGCTGAAGAAGGCGGGGAAGCCCGTATGACGGCGCTCCCCCTCCGGCCGATCCTGTCTCTCGGGCTCGGGCTCGGGCTCGCGCTCGCGCTTGGGCTCGGGCTGGACCCCGCCCGCGTGGCGGCCGACGTCGGCGTCGCCGCCCCGCGCGTCGAAGCGCGCGAGTGGGTGAGCTCGAAGCCGCTCGCCTGGGCCGACCTCGATGGGCAGGTCGTCCTCCTCTTCTTCCTCGACTCGAGGACGAAGGCCTCGAAGGACGCCGCCCGCGACCTGGCCGAGGTCCACAAGCAGTCGGGCTGGCGCGGAGTCGCCGCGATCGCCGTCACCGACGAGACGAAGGAGCAGGCGCTCGCCCTGGCGAAGGAGGTCGGCGGCTCGTACGCGATCGCCATCGACCGGGATGCCGCCACGCGCCGCGCGTACCGGGTCGTCGGCTTGCCCCAGGCCGTCGTCGTCGACCGCGACGGGGTCGTCGTCCACGAGGGCCCGGCCGGCGACCGCGTGCGCCTCGCGGACGCCGTCGAGGACGCCCTCCGCCGGAAGTGGATGGGCCCGTGGCGGCGCGCCTCGGCCGCCCTCGCGGCGGCGCTCGCGGCCATCGACCGGGACGACCCGAAGGCCGCGATCGCCGAGCTCCTCGCCGCCCGCAAGCGGTCGGACGCGACCGACCGCGACCGCGCCGACGCCGCCATCCTCCTCGGGACCCTCGAGGTTAAGGGGGAGGAGCGCCTCCGGCGCGCCGAGGGCCACGCCGAGGCCGGCGAGTGGGCCGAGGCGGCGCGGCTCGCGGACGAGGTCGCGGCCCGGTTCGACGGGCTGCGCGCCGGGCAGCGGGCCGCGAACCTGGTCAAGGCCTGGAGGTCGGTCGCCTCGACCAGGCGCGAGATCGCGGCCGGAGAGGCCCTGCTGGCGGCGCTCGAGCTCGACGGCCAGGGCCGGACCAGGGAAGCCATCAAACAGCTCCGTCGGATCGTACAGAAGTATCCCGGAACGAAGGCTGCCGAGCGCGCCGAAGCGCGCCTGGCCGAACTTACGCCGAAGAAGTAGGAGACCTTTCCATGCGTCGGATCCTCGCCGCGGTCGCCCTCGCGACGGCCGCTCTCCTCCCCGCCCCCATCGCCCTCGCCGGCCAGTTCGACGGCAAGGAGACGCCCGAGCTCTCGATCGCCGAGTGGCAGAACGTGAAGAACGGGCAGCCGGTCTCGCTCAAGGCGCTTCGCGGCCGGGCCGTCGTCGTCGAGTTCTGGGCCACGTGGTGCGGCCCGTGCAAGAAGTCGACGCCGCACCTCGTCGAGACCTACAAGAAGCACGCGAAGGACGGGCTCGTCATCCTCGGGATCCACGTCCAGAACGGCGCCGACAAGAAGGACCTCGTCGACGCGTTCATCAAGGAATACAAGATGGAGTACATGATCGGCCTCGACAAGACCGGCCAGACGGCGAACGCCTACGGCGTCAAGGGCATCCCGCACGCCGTCGTCCTCGACCCGAAGGGGATCTGCGTCTGGGAGGGGAACCCGCTCGACGCCGCCAACTTCGACGCGGCGGTCGCGAAGGCGCTGGTCGGCGCGAAGCCGGCGGCGGCCATCGAGAAGCGCGAGGGCGGGACGACGGCCCTCGATCCGGCGTGGCGCTCGATCGAGCGCGGCGACTACAAGGACGCGGTCGAGCGACTGAAGAAGCTCGCCAGGTCGGGCAAGGAGACGGACCGCCCGCTCGCCGAGGCCTACATAGCCGACCTGGAGGCCATGGCGCGCGAGGAGATCGCGACGGCCGAGCAGCTCAAGACCGAGAAGGCGTGCGCCGAAGCGGCCGCCATGCTCGAGAAGACGAGCGCGACCTACAAGGGCCTCGACGCGGCCAAGGAGGCCGAGGCGAAGCTCAAGGAGTGGAACAAGGACAAGGCCTTCCGGAGCGAGGTCGAGGCCCAGGAGCTCCTCGCCAGGGCGCGCGAGCTGCTGCAGCAGGGCAAGAACCCGGAGGCGCAGGCCGTTTACAAGCGGATCGCATCGAAGTACAAGGGGACGGCGGCCGCCGAGGCGGCCGAGAAGGCCCTGGCGCAGTTCTGACCGGGCGCGAGCCCGGTCGGAACGGACCCGCCCGGTTCGGCCTCCGACCCCCTCAGGAGCGCTCATGGCCCGCGAACCCATCGCCAAGCCCACGAGCCCCGCGCAGTACCGGCTCCCGCCGCACGTCCGCGAGTACGAGGCGTTCCGGCGGGAGTTCTCGTGGGACAAGATCAAGGACGAGGTCGAGTGGTTCGAGCGCGACCGCTCGATCAACATCTGCTGGAACGCGGTCGACCGACACGCGCGGTCGGCGCGCCGCCACAAGGTCGCCCTCATCTGGGAGGGCAAGACCGGCGAGCGGCGCGTGTACACGTTCGCCGACCTCGAGCGCGAGACGGCCCGCGTGGCGAACGCCCTTCGCTCGATCGGGGTGAAGAAGGGCGACCGCGTCTTCCTCTTCCTGAACCGCCTCCCCGAGCTGTACGTGGGCCTGCTCGGCATCCTCAAGCTCGGCGCGGTCGCCGGCCCCCTCTTCTCCGCGTTCGGGCCGGACGCCATCCGCGACCGCCTGAAGGACAGCGGCGCGATCGCCCTCATCACCGAGCCGAGCCTGAAGGAGCGCGTCTACGAGGTCATAGGCGACCTGCCCGCCCTCAAGCACATGATCATCGTCGGCTGCGGCCCGAAGGACGTCGAGGGCGCGGAGATCGCGTGGTGCGAGCTGGTGGACGCCGCCTCGCCCCGCTTCGACTGCGAGCGCACGAGCATCGACGACCCCTCGATCATGCACTACACGTCGGGGACGACCGGCAAGCCGAAGGGCGCGGTCCACCGGCACTACGCCGTCCTCGGGCACTACGCGACCGCCCGGTACGTCCTCGACCTCCACGACGAGGACTTCTACTGGTGCACGGCCGACCCGGGCTGGGTGACCGGCACGAGCTACGGCATGTTCGGGCCGTGGACGAACGGCGCGACGATGCTCGTGATCGAGGCCGGGTTCGACGCCGCGCGCTGGTACGAGATGATCCAGAAGTACGGCGTCACCATGTGGTACACGGCGCCGACCGCGGTCCGCATGCTCATGAAGGCCGGCCTCGAGCTGCCGAAGCGCTACGACCTCTCGAGCCTCCGCTACATCTGCTCGGTCGGCGAGCCCCTCAACCCCGAGGCGGTGTACTGGGGCATCGAGGCGTTCGGGATGCCGATCCACGACAACTGGTGGCAGACCGAGACCGGCGCGATCATGATCGCGAACTACGTCACGATGCCGGTGAAGGCGGGCTCCATGGGCCGGCCGTTCGGCGGGATCGAGGCGGCGGTCGTCGACGAGAAGGGGAACGAGGTCCCGCCCGGGCAGGAGGGGAACCTCGCCCTGAAGCCCGGGTGGCCGTCGATGTACCGCACGTACTGGAACAAGCAGGACATGTACGACAGCCGCTTCCACGACGGCTGGTACTTCTCCGGCGACCGGGCCACGCGCGACGCGGACGGCTACTTCTGGTTCGTCGGCCGCGCCGACGACGTGATCAAGACGGCCGGGCACCTCGTCGGCCCGTTCGAGGTCGAGAGCGCCCTCGTCGAGCACCCGGCGGTCGCGGAGGCCGGCGTCATCGGCAAGCCCGACCCCGAGCGCAACGAGATCATCAAGGCGTTCGTGACGCTCAAGGACGGCTTCGAGGCGAGCGACGAGCTGAAGCTCAACATCCGGGAGTTCGTGCGGCACCGCCTCGCCGCGCACGCCTACCCGCGCGAGATCGACTTCGTCCCGACGCTCCCGAAGACGCGCTCGGGAAAGATCATGCGGCGCCTGCTCAAGGCGCGCGAGCTCGGGCTGCCCGAGGGGGACACGAGCACGCTCGAGGAGTACTGAGCGAGTCCCTTCACGGGCCCTCTCCTTCCTCTGTTGCTTTCCGCTCACCGCCCGCGGTACCCTTTGCCGCATGAGCGGAAGCATACGCGGTCCGAGCGGGGCCGCAGGCCCCCTCCCCCTCCCGGGACCCGACCCGGCGCCGGCGCGGGCGCCGAGCCTCGCCGAGCAGCTCCTCGCGCGCCGCGACCGGGCCGAGGTCGCAAGGCTCGGCGACGTCGACCCGGCGCGCCTCGTCGCCGGCGCCACGCCCGAGCAGCGCGCCGACCTCGTAGACCTCCTCCAGCGCGGCCACACGGGCAAGCAGGCCGAGCGGGCCATCCGCAACATCCTGAGGAGCACGCCGGTCGACGAGCGCGACCTCGTGCTCCGGCGGATCGACCTCGGGAACGACGAGTACACCGTCGACAAGCTCGTCAACGACGACATCGACAACCCCGGCATCCGGCGCGACGTCGCGAACCTCGTGGTCGAGAGCCGCCTCCGCGAGGCGACGAAGGGGCGCACCGAGCTGGGCGTCGTCACGGACTTCGACGACACGCTCGTCCCGCAGCTCGACGACCGGTACCGGTCGCGCGGCGTGATCCCGGGGATGGCGACGCTCCTCAAGGAGCTCGAGGTCGGCCCGCAGGGCCGGGGCAGGAGCGGCGACATCCACCTCGTGACGGCGCGCCCGCCCGGGTTCGGCAACCCGGCCGAGAAGCTCGCCGGGAAGGGCTTCCCGGCGGTCACGGTCAACCGCGGCAACCTGTTCAGCGTGGCCTTCGACATAGGCGGCGAGAAGGCCCGCGACATCGCCCGCATCATCGCCCTCAACCCGAAGCAGAAGTTCGTGTTCTTCGGCGACAACGCCCAGCAGGACGCGAAGGCCTACGCGAAGGTCCTGCGCGACCACCCGGACAACGTGGCGGCCGCCCTCGTCCGCCGCGTCGACGGGAAGGTGAAGCGCGACGAGAAGGACTACCCCGGGGTGACCTTCTTCTCGGGGGATGGCGCCGACGCCGCGAAGATCCTCTTCGACCGGAAGGTGATCACGGCCGACCAGTACGCGCGCGTCGCCGAGGCGGCGCGGCGCGAGCGCGGGTAGCGGCCGAGCCGCCTTCCCTCTCCCTTCGGGAGAGGGTCAAGGGTGAGGGCGGCGGCGGCTCTCGAGAGCGGCTTAGGCCGGCGCCGGGAACCGCCGCGTCCCCTGCGGCGGCGTCTCGAGCGAGGCCCGGAGGTCGAGCGGCAGCCAGAACGCGAACCGCGACCCCTGGCCGGCGACGCTCTGGACCGAGATCTCGCCCGAGTGGAGCTCGACGAGCTTCTTCGCGATCGCGAGGCCGAGCCCCGTCCCCTTCTCGCCCTTCGTCGCCGTCGCGGACGGCATCTGCTGGAAGCGCTTGAAGATCCCGGGCAGGTCCTCGGCCGCGATGCCCTGCCCCGTGTCGGCGACCGAGAACTCGACGCGCTTCTCGTCGAGCCGCCGGATCGTGACCACGACCGAGTCCTTCTCGCGCGAGAACTTGATCGCGTTCGAGACGAGGTTGTTCAGGACCTGCGAGATGCGCTTCGGGTCGAGGTAGACCTTGGCGACGTCGGGCGCGACCTCGTGCCGGAGGTCGATGTTCTTCGACTTCGCCCAGAGGTTGTGGAGCGCGAGGCAGTCGAGGATGAGCTGCTCGACGTCCGTCTCCTCGGGCTGGATGCGGATCTTGCCGGCCTCGATCTTCGACACGTCGAGGAGGTCGTTCAGGAGGGTCGTCATCTCCAGGCTCGTGCGCTCGACCTGGCGCAGCTCCTCGATGAAGCGCTCGGGGTCGATCGGCTCGCCCGGCTGGCTCGCCATGAGGATCATGAGCTGGACGTAGCCGTGGATGATCGTGAGCGGCGTGCGCAGGTCGTGGGCCGCGATGCCGAGCAGCTCGTCCTTCAGGTCCGCGAGCCGCTGGATCTCCTCGCTCTGCTTCTTCAGCTCGGCCGTCCGCTCCTCGACCTTGCGCTCGAGCTCCCGGTTCCAGCGCAGGATCTCCTCGCGGGCCTCGAGCAGCTCGGCGTTCGTCCGGCGCACGTCCTCGTAGAGCTGGAGGTTGCGGAGGGTGACGGACGCCTGGTTCGCGATGATGCCGAGGAGCCGGAGGTCGTCGACCGTGAACGTCGCCGTCTTCGTCACGCTGTCGACGTAGATCGCGCCGTAGACGGCCTGGCGCAGGCCGAGCGGCACGCAGATCACGCCGCGGATCCGGAACAGGGCGACGCTCTCGCCGTGCGCGAAGCGCGGGTCGGCGAGCGCGTCCGAGGTGAGGACGGCCTTGCGCTCGGCCATGACGCGGTCGAGGATCGTCGTCGAGACGCCGATCCGCTCCTCGCCGCCCGGCTTCGCCGAGAAGGTCGAGCGGACGACGAGGTCGCCCGTCACCGGGTCGGTGAGCAGGATGAAGACGCGCTCGCCGCCGACGGCCTCGTTGACGAGCTTGGCGAGCTTCGGGAGGAAGGTCTCGAGCCGCTCGAGCTTGTTGAGCGTCTGGCCGAGCTTGTAGAGGATCGCGATCTTCTGGCTGAGCGCCGCGACATCGGGCGCGACGGCCTTCTTCGGCTCGATGATGTCGGACTCGATCTCGTCGATCGGGATCGAGACCGTGTTGGCGAAGAGGGACTCGAGGGCCGCCTGGCTGTCGCTGAGCGTGGTCTTGGGCGGCGTGTCGGGCTTGACCGCCGGCTCCTTCTGGTCGTGGTGGAAGACGAGGATGCTGTTGCCGATCGTGATCTCGTCGCCCGTGCGGAGCACGCACTCCGTGATCTGCTCGCCGTTGACGAAGGTGCCGTTCGTGCTCTTCAGGTCGCGCAGGCGGAACTGGCCGCCCTCGGCCGTGATCTTCGAGTGGCTGTTCGAGACCGTAGGGTCCTTGAGGCAGAGGTCCTTGTCGGCCGAACGGCCGATGAAGACCGGGGAGTCCCCGAGGACGTAGCGCTCCACGCCCTGCGCTTCGTTGCGTATGATCAGGTACGCCATGTTCCCCGCGCGATCCCGTGGGCTGCCGGTCCGAGCATTCTAATGCGTGGATGGCGCCACCGCAATTCGCGCCGTGGCGGCGGCGCGCGCGCGGATCCACTCGCCCATGGCGGGCGCCTCGCGCTCCTCCCACTCCGGCGCGAGACGGACGTCGAGGAACCGGCCGTAGAGGCCGTCGAGGATCGCCGCGAGCTCCTCGTAGGCCTCGACCTTGGCGACGAAGCGCGCCTCCTTGTTCTCCTCCCGGGTCTCGTCGTTCTCGGGCGGCGTCTTCACGGACCGGAGGTCGAGGCTCTCGCCCACGACGGTCGCCCTCCACTCCCGGTCGCCGCGGGCGATCTCGAGCTTGGCGAGGCTCACGACCTTGCCGGAGAGCAGGGCCGTGCGCGCCTCGGGGCTGCGGTGGGCGGAGGCCCTGCGGACGATGCTCTCCTCCTTCGACTCGCCGTCCTGGGAGACGAGGCTCACGTAATCGTTGAAGAGGACGGCGACGGGGCCGTCCCGGAGGTCGAACTCGCCGCCGTCGACCTCGCAGCGGTACCAGAGCCAGGTGAGGAACTCGCGGCCGAGGAACGCCTTGTCCCGAGCGAGTGCAGCGGGATCGCCAGTGCCCATGGGAACCTCCAGCGAATTGTCTCTTGTTCTTCTCCGTGTCCGACGTCGTCACTCTCAGGCCGCCGCCAGCGCGGCCGACGTCGCGGCCTCCGCGAACTTCGTCGGCGACGTGCCGAGCAGCCTGTCGATCTCGGCCGCCTCCCCGCCGGACCTCACGCTCGCGATCGCGAACGGCGTCAGCGCCTCCAGCTCGACGTCGAAGGTCTCCTCGAACCGCAGCCGGAACTCGTCGTTCGCCTTCGCCGCCAGGTTGCCGAAGTAGACGACCCCGCGCTCGATCGCCCAGATCGCCGGGTACGAGGCCGGGACGGGCTTCGTCTCGCGGATGAGGCGGTCGCGAACCTGCTCGCGGATCTCCTTCCGCTTCTTGGCCGGGACGCGCTGGCTGCCGGTCGCGCGCCGGAACGCCTCCTCCTCGATCCGCACGTGGGCGACGAGGAGCGCCCGCGACACGCGCCGCCGGTCGATGCGGAGCGCGAACAGGACGTACGGGTCGTGGACCACCTTCTCGAACGTGAAGCGCGTGTCGAGGATGTGCTCGGCCGTGATCCAGCCGGCGCGCTCGTCCTCCTCGATGGCGTCGTCGAGCGGCGTGAAGCGATGCTTCTCGAGCCGGGAGAGGAAAGCCTCCGCGCGGTGGTCGGGCGGCGTGCCCGCCGCGATGCGGTACCGCCGGAACGAGGCGAGGTCGGTCTTTTGGTCCATGGACGATTCCCTCCAACGGGCGAGCGGAGCATAGCACGGGGGTCCGACATCGTTTCGGCGATGAACGCGCGTCCGTTTCGGTTGCACGGCCCCCCGAAAGCTGTTAGAGTCCGAGAGCGATGACCGACGCGTTCCCGCCCGCAGGACCGGTTCGCGATGGCGAGGAAAGCGAGGGACCGGAGGCGAGCGTCGCGGAGCCGAGGCCTCCCGGGAACCCGACGCGCCCCACGCTCCCCGAGACGCACGCGCCCTCCGAGACCGAGCCGGGACCGGCCCGGCCGCAAGGCCCCGAGGGCGCCCCGGCGCCGCCCGGCGGGCCGCGCCCGGCGCCGGCTCGTCCCGGCGCCGCGGCCTCGCCCTTCGACGCCGCCGCGCTCCTCGCGCGCCTCGGCGAGCGACAGGCGGAGCGCTTCAAGCGCGGCCAGTACGTCAAGAGCTTCAAGGAGTTCCTCGACGACCTCTTCACGGACCCCGTCCGCCAGACGCGCGACGCGGCCCGCTACCTGCTCGACATGTTCCGGTTCTTCGGCCGCCGCGATGTCCGGTCGGGGGCGCGCCGCGAGGTGCGCTGGAACGTGTTCGACTCGCCGGCGACCGGCGGCAAGGGCCGCGTCTTCGGGCAGGAGCGCGTCCAGAACGACGTCGTCAAGTTCGTCCGCACCTTCGCCGAGAAGGGCAAGGTGGACAAGCTCCTCATGCTCCACGGGCCGAACGGCTCGGCCAAGTCGACGACCGTCGAGTGCATCATGAGGGGCCTCGAGCTTTACTCCCGCGAGGCCGAGGGGACGCTCTACCGGTTCAACTGGATCTTCTCCGAGAGCTTCGAGCGCGACCGCATAGGCTTCACGGCGCCGACCCACGTCGGCCCGAAGCCCGACAACTACGCCGACCTCGGTCCCGAGGAGGTGTCGTCGCGGATCGCCTGCGAGCTGCGCGACAACCCGGTCTTCCTGATCCCGCGCGAGGAGCGCGGCGACGTCCTCAGGGACGCGTTCGCGCGCCAGGGCCTCGCGCCCGAGCGCATCCCGCCGCTCGCCCTCGAGGGCGACCTCTGCCAGAAGTGCCGCGAGGTCTTCGACACGCTCCTCTCCTCGTACAAGGGCGACTGGACGAAGGTCGTCGCCCACGTCCAGGTCGAGCGCTTCTTCATCTCCAAGCGCTACCGGACGGGGGCCGTGGTGATCGAGCCGCAGCGCAACGTCGACGCGGTCTCGCGACCGATCAACATGGAGATGGGCTACCGCGTCCCGCCGATCCTCCAGAACGCGAACCTGCACGAGCCGCTCGGCGACCTCGTCGACGCGAACCGCGGCGTCGTCGAGTACTCGGACTTCTTCAAGCGGCCGCTCGAGACCAACAAGTACCTGCTGACGACGATCGAGAAGAACACGGTCAACCTCGGCGCGTCGATCGCCTACCTGGACCTGATCATGGCGGCCTCGACCGACGAGAAGAACCTGAACCTCTTCAAGCGCGACCCCGACTTCGGCTCGTTCAAGGGGCGGTTCGAGCTCATCAAGGTCCCGTACCTCCTCGAGTTCTCGAAGGAGGCGCGGATGTACCAGGAGCACGTCGTCGGGCTCGCGAAGGACAAGCACGTCGCCCCGCACACGGGGCGCGTCGTCGCCATCTGGGCCGTCCTCACGCGGCTGCGCCGCCCGCGGACGAAGAACTACCCCGGGACGCTCGGGAACCTCGTCGGGCGCCTGACGCCGATCGAGAAGGCGTACCTCTACGACCAGGGCCGGCCGCCCGAGGACATGACGGACGCCGAGAAGAAGGAGCTCGCCGCCAGCGTCGACCGCATCCGCAACGAGTTCGAGGACCACGAGGAGGAGTTCGAGGGGCTGCTCGACGCCGCCTACGAGGGCCGGCGCGGCGCGTCGCCGCGCGAGATGCAGACGCTGCTCGCCGAGGCCGCCGCCTCGCCCGACTTCCGGTGCCTGTCGCCGCTCGCCGTGCTGAAGGCGCTGCGCGAGCTCGTGCGCAACGTGTCGGTCTACGACTTCCTGCGCCTGACGCCGCAGTCGGGCTACAACGACAACGCCCGCTTCATCGACGACGCCGAGACGGAGTACCGCAAGGCCGTCGAGGAGGAGGTCCAGGAGGCGCTCGACCTCGTGAGCGAGCGCGAGTACCGGCGGCTCTTCGAGGACTACTTCCAGCACGTCCGCGCGTTCGTGCGGGGCGAGAAGGTCCGCAACCGCCAGACGGGCGACCTCGAGGACCCGGACGAGGAGCTCATGGCCGGCGTCGAGAAGCTCGTCGAGATCAAGGAGAACGCGGAGCAGTTCCGGAAGAACCTGGTGACGCGGATCGGCGCCTTCTCGATCGAGAACCCGGGCTCGAAGATCGACTACATGCGCCTCTTCGGCGACATCTTCCGGGCCCTCCGCGGCGACTTCCACAAGCGGCGCGAGAAGCAGATCCTGACGCTCCTCCAGGACATCCTCAGGTTCGGGACGGACGAGTTCCGGAACGTCGACGTCGCCCAGCGCCGCGTCGTCAAGCGCTCGATCGCCAGGCTCAAGGTCCGCTACGGGTACTGCCTCCACTGCGCGAAGGAGGTCGTGGCCTACGTCCTGAAGCACCACAAGTAACCCGTATTGCGCCCCTCTCCCGCCCGCGGTACGATCCCTCGCTCGAATAGGTCCGTCGCCGGGACGTCGAAACGTCCGAATCGGACGCAGAAACGGAGGATCAGATGAGCAGGCTCACCCTCAAGATCGCGCTCGCCCTCGTCCTCGGGCTCACGCTCGGAGGCGTGCCGGCCCTCGTCGCGCCCGCCGCGGCGCAGGAGGGCGAGGACGCACCTCTCACGCCCGACCAGGCGAAGCAGGCCCTCGACGAGGCGCTGAAGGAGGCCGCCTACCCCGAGGCCGACGCCAAGCTCGCGAAGCAGCTCCTCGACAAGCTCCTGGCCGCGAAGGTCGACCCCGAGGCGTCGCTCGAGTTCGTGTTCGTCGGGCTCGAGACGAAGATCGTCGACCACCTCGACAAGCTCGTCACCGCCGAGGCCGGCAAGGGCACGAACGGCAAGGCCCTCGAGGACAAGGTCCGCGCCGACGCCAAGTTCAAGAAGGCGTACGAGGAGCTGGGCGGGGGCGGGAACTAGCTCTCGCGCCGCTGGAGCGCGCGCCCGCCCGGCGCGGGCGCGCGCGTGAAGCTTGACCCGGAGGAGGAGATCGTCCATGTCGCGCCTCACGCCGCTCGTGTTCGGGCTCGCCCTCGGCCTCGCGCTCGCGGCCGGCACCTTCGGGCCGGCGGGGGTGGTCGAGGTCGCCGCCGCCCAGGAGATGAACGAGGCCGACGCCCGCCAGGAGCTCGAGAGCACGCTCAAGGGCCAGCCGGCGGACGTCTCGAAGAACGCGAAGGACCTGTTCAACAAGCTCATCCGCGCCCAGGTGAGCCCCGAGGACTCGCTCATCATCGCGACCTACTTCCTGGACGAGCCGAAGAAGATCGAGGACGTGGCGAGGTTCGCCGACCAGCAGATCGCCGCGGGCGTCAAGGGGGACGACCTGACGCTCAAGATCGCGCAGAGGTTCAACCTCGAGCAGGACTAGGGGGCCGGCCGCGTTGCCCCCGTCGCCCCGCGGCCTGCCGGCGATCCCCGTCCTCCACCGCGGCGCCGGCTGGGCCGCGGTGGACAAGCCTCCCGGCCTCCCCATCGTCGCCGAGCGGCAGAAGCCCGGGCAGACCCCGCTGCTCGACGCGATCGCGGCCGCGCTCGGCGCCGGCGCGCTCCTCGTCGTCCACCGCCTCGACCGCGACACGACCGGCGTGCTCCTCGTCGCGACCGAGCCCGACGCCCACCGCGACCTGTCGATCCAGTTCCAGCGGCGCTTGGTGCGGAAGGAGTACCTCGCGCTCGTGCGCGGCGACGTCCTCGCGGCCGAGGGCAAGGTCGACGCGAGCCTCGAGAGGGACCCGTCGCGTCCCGGGCACATGCGGGTCGCGCGCCCCGGACGCCCCGGGAAGCGCGCGCTCACGCGCTACGAGGTCGTCGAGCGCTTCCGCGGCTACTCCCTCCTGCGCGTCCGGCCGCGCACCGGCCGCATGCACCAGATCCGCGTCCACCTCGCGCACGAAGGCTTCCCCCTGGCGGTCGACCCGGACTACGGGGGCGGCGAGGCCCTCCTCCTCTCGACCCTCAAGCGGGGCTACAAGCCGCCGCGCGACCGGCCCGAGGCGCCCCTCCTCGGGAGGCTCGCCCTCCACGCGGCCGCGCTCGCGCTGCGCGACCCGGGGACCGGCGAGACCGTGCGGATCGAGGCCCCCCTGCCGGACGACCTCGAGCGCGCCCTGCGCGCGCTGCGCAAGTACGCGCGTGGCAAGCCCATCCGTCGAGACCCGGAGCCGCCGGCGACGCCCTCCGCTTGAGGTGGTCACCGCATCCCCGGACCCGAGACCGGGGGGCGTGTGTCTTACGCAACTCGTTGCTTCGTCGACGATTCACGCGGCGCGTCCGGCCGGGGTCTTGCCGTATGGACGGAAGATGATATTCATGTCACGAAGAGACACCGCGGACCCGGGCCGCCACGCGCGTCGCGTCCGGGGCCGGCCGGCCCGGTCCAACCGGCGCGAACCACTTTCGAGGCGACGTTTGCCGCCATCGAACCGGCTTCTCTTGCCTCCCGCCTGGCCGGCCGCGGTCTCGGCCGACGGCGAGCAAGGCACGCTGCTCGCGGACGCCCAGGACGTCATGGGACCGCTCGGCCAGGCGTGGGTCCTGAAGCTGGTCCTCGTCATCGTCGTCCTCCTCACGGTGCTGAAGCTCGCGGCCTGGCTGCGCCGGACGCTCGACGGCGGCGGCCGGCTCGTGGGCGGCGAGCCCGTCAGCATCCGCTCGCGGCGGCTCCACGCGAGGCGCGCGATGCGGCGCGGCGAGAACGAGTACGCGGGCGACCTCCTGCGGGGCGCCGGCGACCTCGAGCAGGCGCTCGACGCCTATCGCCAGGCCGGCGCCGACCTCAAGGCCGCCGAGATCCTCTCGGCCCTCGGCCGCTTCGGCTCGGCCGGGGCGCTCTACGAGCGGGCGGGCGTCCACGAGGAGGCCGCCGAGTGCTACCGCAAGGCCGGCGACCTGAAGCGGGCCGAGGACGCGTACGTGAGCGCGGGCAAGAAGCTCCTCGTCGCCCGCATGTTCGAGCAGGCGGGCGAGCTGGCGAAGGCGGCCCGCTACTTCCGCGAGGTGAACCGCCCGGACAAGGCCGCGGAGCTGCTCGAGAAGCTCGGACGCGCGCGCGACGCCGCGACCATGTACGAGAAGCTCTTCTCCCAGCTCCAGAGCGGCCTCGAGCGGGGCGACGGGCAGGCGCGCAAGGCCGAGGAGGCCGCCCGCCTCGAGGGGAAGGTCGCGGACCTCTACCGCCAGGCCGGCGAGCGCGAGGCGCTCCTCGACTTCTACCTGCGCGCGGGGCTCTTCTTCAAGGCGGCGGAGCTCTGCCTCGAGCTCGGCCAGGGCGAGAAGGCCGTCGACCTCTTCATCCGCGCGCGCCGTGAGGACCGCGCCGCCCTCGTCCTCGAGGGCATGGGCCGGATCCTGCACGCCTGCCGGCTCCGCGGCGACCTGGCGCTCCGCCAGGGCGAGCTCCACAACGCGGCGCGGCAGTACGAGGCGGCCGCCGAGCTGAGGCTGGCGGGCGAGTGCTACGACCGGCTCGGCGACACGAAGAAGGCCGCCACGAGCTTCGAGGCGGCCGGCGACATCGCCCAGGCGGCGGGGTTCTACGCCAAGGCGGGGGCGTACGAGCAGGCCGCCGAGCGCTTCGAGAAGGTCGGCGACCTCGAGGCCGCCCTCACGTGCTACCAGCAGCTCGGCGACAAGCCCAAGGTCGCCCAGGTCTACGCGCGGGCGGGACGCTGGGTGCGGGCGGGCGAGATCCATTACGAGCTCGGCCAGCTCGACGAGGCCATCGGCTGCCTCCAGCGCGTGCCGGCGAACGCGGCCGACGCCGCCCAGGCGCTCGCGCTCCTCGCCGCGATCTTCTACGAGAAGGGCATGCCGCGCGTCGCCCTCCAGAAGATCGACGAGGCCTTGCGCGACCGGAAGCCGTCGGCCGAGAACGTCGTCCTCTTCTACTACCGCGGCCGCATCCTCGAGCGCCTGGAGGAGCGGGAGGCGGCGACCCGGGCCTACGAGCAGGTCGTCGCCCTCGACATCGCCTACCGCGACGCGGCCCGCCGCCTCGAGCTGCTCGGGCGCGGCGAGGTGCCGGCGGTCGAGGCGACCCTCACGGGCCGCGTGCCGCGCGAGAAGCCCGTCCCGGGGCTCGCGCTCGCGGCCGCGGCGGCGGCGATGGGCGGGCGGGCGAGCGTGGCCGTGGCGACCGAGATGAAGGCTCTCGCGGGCGCGGGCGCCGGCGGCGGCGGGGGCGACGGCAAGCGCGGCGGGGCCGGCGCGAGCGTCCTGGCGAAGGGCGACACGGAGGTCGCCTCGCCCCCCGGCGGCCCGGCGAAGCGCGAGCCCGAGACGATCGACGAGCCGGGCCGCACCCGGGCGGCGCCGAAGCTCGAGCTGCCGGTGCTCCAGCGCGGCCGCTACCAGATCCTCGAGGAGATCGGGCGCGGCGGCATGGGCATCGTCTACAAGTGCCGGGACTGCGTGCTCGACCGGCTCGTCGCCTACAAGGTGCTCTCCGCCCAGATCCGCGACTACCCTGCGGCCGTGCAGAACTTCCTCCGCGAGGCGAAGTCGGCGGCGCGCCTGAACCACCCGGACATCGTCGTGATCTACGACTTCGGCGAGGCGGACGGGAGCTACTACATGACCCTCGAGTACGTCGAGGGCAAGAACTTCCGCCACTTCATGAAGGCCGCGCCGCCCGAGGCCCAGATCCGGCGCGTGCTCCTCGGCATCTGCGACGGGCTCTCGTACGCCCACGAGATGGGCGTCATCCACCGCGACATCAAGCCCGCGAACATCCTCATCGCGGAGCCGGACAAGAAGGCCAAGCTCCTCGACTTCGGGCTCGCGAAGGTGATCGAGGAGGCCCACGCGCAGACGGCATCCGGGGTCCTCGGCACGCCCTGGTACATGTCGCCGGAGCAGGTGCTGGGCGAGCCCACGGACCACCGCACGGACATCTACTCGCTCGGGGTCACGATGTTCGAGGTGTTCTGCGGGGAGCCCCCCTTCAAGGGCCGCGACTTCGGGTACCACCACGTCCACACCCTCCCGCCCGAGCCGCGGGCGGTGAACCAGCGGGTCTCGCGCGAGCTGAGCCGGGTGATCCTGCGCTGCCTCGAGAAGCGGCCGGAGGACCGGTTCGAGGCGGCGACGGCGCTCCGGGATGCGCTGGTGCACATCCCCCTCATCAGCTAAAGGGGGAGGGCGCCTCCCGCGCAAGAGCGCGGGCGCGGGCCGGGCACGGAACCCTTCTGGCTCTGGCCCGCGCCGCCCTTCCCGAGTAGAATGCCCGGTCCATGACCGCCGCTGGTCCGACATCCGATACGGCCGCCGTCCACATCCGCGACCTCGTCAAGGTCTTCAAGGGCGAGACCGGCGGCGACATCCGCGCCGTCGACGGCGTCTCCCTGGAGATCCGGGCCGGCGAGATCTTCGGCCTCCTCGGCCCGAACGGCGCCGGCAAGACGACGACGATCCGGATCCTCGCGACGCTCGCCCGACCGACGGCCGGCCTGGTGCGGATCTTCGGCCGCGAGCCCGCGGCCGAGCCCGACGCCGTCCGCAAGCTCATAGGCTACGTGTCGCAGGAGGTCGCGGTCGACCGGACCCTCACCGGCCGCGAGAACCTGGCCCTCCAGGCCGGTCTCTTCCACCTCCGCGGGGAGGAGGCGCGGTCGCGGATCGACGAGGTCCTGGCGCTCGTCGAGCTCGCCGACCGGGCCGACGACGTGGCCCGGGGCTACTCGGGCGGCATGAAGAAGCGCCTCGACCTCGCGATCGGGCTCCTCCACCGGCCGCGGCTCCTGCTGCTCGACGAGCCGACCCTCGGCCTCGACATCCAGACGCGGCGCCGGATCTGGGACTTCGTCCAGAGGCTGCGCGCCGGCGGGACGACGATCCTCCTCACCACTCACTACCTCGAGGAGGCCGATCGCCTCTGCGACCGCATCGCGATCGTCGACCGCGGCCGCATCCGGGCCGAAGGGCCGCCCGCGAAGCTCAAGGAGGCGCTCGGCGCCCACATCGTGTCCGTGCGGCTCGCGACGCCGAACGGGACGGCGGCCGACGTCGAGGCCGCCCTCCGCGGCCTCGACTTCGTCGCCGGGGTGAAGACGATCGGCGGCGGCCCCGGGGCCGGCGGCGACGCCGGCGCCGAGGTCGCGATCCGCCCCGGGACGTCGGGCGATGCGGCCGTCGCCGCCGTGCTCAAGACCCTCGAGGCGCGCGGGGCGCCGGTCGCGCGCCTCGGCTACGCGGCCCCGACGCTCGACGACGTCTTCCTCTGGCACACCGGCCACGAGCTCACCGAGGCGCGCGGCGCGGAGACGGGGGCGCAAGGGTGAGCGACTTCCTGCTCGAGTGCGGCGCCCTGACGCGGCGCTGGTGGATCCACTTCCGGCGGAACCTCGGGTCGTCGATCTTCGGCGTCTTCCAGCCGCTCATGTGGCTCCTCCTCTTCGGCTTCGCCTTCAAGGGCGTCGCGGCCGGGCGGGCGGAGGCGTTCGGGACGGGCGACTACATCGCCTTCCAGACGGCCGGGCTCCTCGCGATCGCCGTCCTCGGCAACACGCTCTTCGGCGGCGTGCCCTTCCTCTTCGACCAGGAGTCGGGCTTCCTCGACAAGATGCTCGTCGCCCCGATCGCGCGCTCGGCCCTCTTCGTCTCGCGCTTCGTCTTCGTCACGGCCGTGAGCACGGTCCAGGCGCTCCTGATCCTGCTGCTCGTCGCGCTCCTCGGCGTCCGCGTGGCGACGGGCGTGGGCGGCCTCGCCCTCATCGTCGTCTACACGGCCCTCCTCGCCGCCGGCCTCACGGCGATCTCGATCGCCATGGCGTTCGCGCTGCGCAGCCACGCGGCCTTCTTCGCGATCACCGGCTTCCTCATGACGCCGCTCCTCCTCGTCTCGTCGGCGCTCGTCCCCCTGGACGTCATGCCGGCCTGGCTGCGCGTGGCCGCCTACCTGAACCCGCTCACGCACGGGATCGAGCCCATGCGGTACCTCGTCCTCGGGCGGGGCGGGGCCTCCGTCCTGCTGACGTCGGGCGCGGCGCTCCTCGCCTTCGACGCGGCCTTCGTGGCGATCGCCATCCGGACGATGCGCGCGCGGATGGAGTGATCGGGGAAGGGCGGGGGGGGGGGCGCGACCTACGCCGGCCGGAGTCCCAGGTCGGCGAGGACCTTCGCGTAGACGCCGGCGAAGGGCAGCGCCCGGAGGTCCGCGGGCGAGGCGAACCGGAGCCCGCCGCCGGCCGGCGCCGCGTCGCCTTCGACCCGCGCCTCGAACACCCGGACGTCCCAGCGGCGGTGGGTGAAGGCGTGCTCGCGGCGCGCGACCTGACGTCCGAGACGCACGGTCGCCTTGAGGCTCTCCGAGAGCGAGCGGGCGAGCGCGGCCCGCACGGAGTTCACGATCCCGCGCCGCCCCTCGAGCTTCTCGGCGGCCGGCAGCTCGTAGAGGCCCGCGAGGAGGCCGCGCGGGGGCCGGCGCGACACGAGGATGGCGCCGTCGGCCCGGGCGAGGAGGGCCGCGGCCACGTGGACGAGGGGGGTGAACTTGCGCTGCGGGCGAGGCGGGATGCGGTCCTCCAGCCCCGCCAGCCGCGCCGCGCAGTGGGCGGCGATGGGGCAGAGCTCGCAGCGCGGGGAGCGCGGCGTGCAGACGAGCGCGCCGAGCTCCATGAGGGCCTGGTTCCAGTCGGCGGCGGCCCGCGCCGGGACCAGATCGGCGGCGATGCGCTCGACGCGCCGGCGCCCGGGGCTCGAGCCGCGCACGTCCTCCTCGACGCCGGCGACCCGGGCGAGGACGCGGGCGACGTTCCCGTCGACGGCGGCGAGCGGCGCCCCGTAGGCGATGCTCTGGACGGCCGCGACCGTGTACGGGCCGACGCCCGGGAGCGCGCCGAAGGCCGCGGGGTCGTCGGGCACGCACCCGGCGTGGCGCTCGAGGCACGCGCGCGCCGCCCGGGCGAGGTTGCGCGCGCGCGAGTAGTAGCCGAGGCCCTCCCAGGCCTTGAGGATCTCGTCGTCGCGGGCGCTCGCCAGGTCCTCGAGCGTCGGGAACCGGTCGAGGAAGCGCTCGTAGTAGGGCAGGGCCGTGTCGACCCGCGTCTGCTGGAGCATCGCCTCGGAGACCCAGATGCGATACGGATCGCGCGTCCGGCGCCAGGGCAGGTCGCGACGCGCGCGCGCGTACCACGCGAGCAGACGGCGCCGGATGTCGGCACGGTTCAAGGGACGGGCCTCGCCTCGTCTGTCCCCATTCAGTCGAGCGATGGCCCGGGGATCTTTCGGGACTTTGTCCGCGGCGGCGGAGGCGGCGGCGCGCGCTAGACCACGCGCCGGAGTCCGCGGACGCTCTCGATGCGCCGCTCGGCCAGGATCTCGGCGGCCCGGTAGGTCGGGATCGTCTCGCGGCGCGCGATGTCGAAGATCTTGAGCAGGTTCGGGCAGATCTGGTCGGCCATGCGGAGCGCCCGCTCCTGGTTGTAGCCGTCGATCTCGCAGTAGACGTTGATCAGCCCCCCCGCGTTGATGACGAAGTCCGGCGCGTACAGGATCCCGCGCCGCTCGAGCGCGAGGCCGTCCGTCTCGGTCTTGAGCTGGTTGTTGGCGCCGCCGGCGACGATCTTGCACCGCAGGCGCGGGATCGTCTCCTCGGAGAGCGCGCCCCCGAGGGCGCACGGGGCGAAGACGTCGCAGTCCACGTCGAAGATCTCGTCCGGCGGCGCGACCTCGATCCGGAGGTCGGTCCCGGCGCGCCGCGCCTTGTCGCGGTCGATGTCGCAGGCGACGACCACCGCCTTCTCCTCGACCAGGTGCCGAGCGAGGTAGTAGCCGACCTTGCCGAGCCCCTGGATCGCGACCCGGACGCCTTCCAGGTCCTTCGACCCGAGGCGCTCCTTGGCGCAGGCCTTGATCCCCTTGTAGACCCCGTAGGCCGTGATGGGCGACGGATCGCCGCCGCCGCCGCGCACCTTGGAGAGGCCGGTGACGTGGTTCGTCTCGGCCGAGACCCACTCCATGTCCTGGACGCTCGTACCGACGTCCTCGGCCGTGATGTAGCGCCCGCCGAGGCTCTCGACGAAGCGTCCGAACGCCCGGAAGAGGGCCTCCGTCTTCTCCGTCTTGCCGTCCGAGAGGATCACGGCCTTCCCGCCGCCCAGGTTGAGGCCGGCGACGGCCGCCTTGTACGACATGCCGCGCGAGAGGCGGAGGACGTCGGCGAGCGCGTCCGCGTCCGAGGGATAGCTCCACATGCGGACGCCGCCGAGCGAGGGGCCGAGCGTGGTGTCGTGGATGGCGATGATCGCGCGCAGGCCGGCGGCCGGATCGGAGCAGAAGGCCACCTGCTCGTGGCCCAGCCCCTTCATGTCGTCGAAGAGACCCATAGGGTCGTTTCCCCCCAGCCGGATATGAAGCGCCCCGCGCGCCCGGTTCGAAAGCCGCCGGATGGTAGGGGAGGGAGGACCCGGTGTCAACAGAAAAGGGGTGACGCAGAGCGTCACAAGTCCATATGCCGCTGGCTATTCTGGGTTTCGCGGCGAGGGGGAGGGAGGGACCGATCCGGCGTCGTTCGACACGGTGCCCGACCCGTTCCCGTCGCCGCCGCGGCCGCCGTGGGCATCGCTCTCGTAGTAGGCGCGGCGGCGCCGGTCGTGCTCGGCCAGCATCTTCTCGTAGAGGGCGCGCTGCTCGTCGTTCAGGATCGCCCGGACGCGGTTCCGGTACTGCTCGTGGTAGCGGCGGTTCGGGATCCGGACGAGGAGGCGCCAGTCGTCGTGGGCCTGGTCGAGGACCTTCTCGAGCTTCTGCTTCTGCTCGCCGGTCAGCTCGATCCCCGCGGCGCGCAGCGACTCGCGCTGGTCCTGGCGCCACGTCGGCCCGGTGCGGCTGAACTCGCCGGGCGGGTGCCGGCGCTTGTCGAGGACGTACCAGTCCACGAGGAGGCCGCCGACGCCGCCGGCGAGGAACGAGATCAGCGCCAGGAGGGCGACCGCGCCGCGGGACGGGCCCATGGCCCTCGCCTCGCTACTCGAAGGCGAGGGCCCGGTCGAACAGCTCGAGCGCCGCCGACTCGCCCCCGCCCGACGTCTCGAACCGATCGGTCGCGACCGACCAGGCGAACGTCGAGAGGAGGAGGAGGGCCGCGGCCGCGATCGGGATCAGGCGGCGCACGAAGCGGACCGCCGCGTCGCCCGGGTCCTCGCGGAGCAGCGCCGGGAGCGGGATGGGCGCAGGCGACTCGAGCGCCGCCGAGACGGCCTCCCAGGAAGCGCGCCACTCGCCGTCCGAGATCCCGGGGACCTCGTACTCGCGGAGCGGCTTGTCGAGCCGGCGGAACAGGTCCGCCTCGCCGCGGCAGGTGGTGCAGCTCTCGACGTGGCGGCCGACGCGGGCCGCCTCGCCGGCGGGAAGCTCCCCGTCGATGTAGGCCCCGAGCGCGTTCCTGTGCTTCCAGCAGCCTTCCAAGACACCCCTCCCTCGGCTTTCCGGCGCGGCGCGAACGGATCGTCTCCCCACCTCTCCCGCGCCGCGAGTCTTCGCCCTAGCCTATGACGCCGCCCCGAGGAAAAAATTCAGGGCCGCCGCGGGTCTGCAAGAATGTAACATCGGTCGCGTGGAAGGCAAGCAGGTGATCCGGGCCGGGTACGATCGGTCGGCCGCCGGTTACGACGAGGTCTTCCGCGCACTCCAAGTCGAGAAGTACGAAGCGCTTTTGCGCACGGAGCCGCCCGCCCGCGGGGCCCTTCTCGACCTCGGGGCGGGGACGGGGCTGCTGGCGGAGTTCCTCGGCCGATGCTTCGCGGTCGCCCCGGCCCGGCTCTTTGGGCTCGATCTCTCGGCCGAGATGCTGAAGGCGGCGCGCGCGCGCGGCATGCCCGCGGTGCAGGGAGACCTGGAGCGGCTGCCGTTCAAGGACCGATCGTTCGCGGGGGTCTACGCGTTCACCGTCCTGCGGATCTACCCGGAGGACGAGGCCGGAGAAGCCCGGGCGCTCTCGGAGATCGCGCGAGTGCTCCAGCGGGGCGGCGCGCTCGCCGTCAGCGTGCTCGAGCGCGGCTACGACGAGGGCTTCCCGGAGAGACTGAGGAAGAACGGGCTCTTGCCCGGAGCGCCGCTTCCCTGCGGGCAGGACGTCGGGTTCGTGTGCGTGAGAGGAGCTTGAGCCAGAGAGGCCACGGAGACCACGGAGACTCCGTGGTCTCCGTGGCCTCTCTGGCTTCCCTCACACCGTCTCTCGCCGGCGCGGCACGGGGCGGAGCACGAGCGTCTTCACGGGCTCCCCATCGAGCCGGCACACCCGGATCCGGTTCGCCAGGCAGAAGAGCCGGGTCGCGTAGCGCACCTCATCGCGCCCGATCCGCTCGGCGTCGAGGACGATCTCCGCGATCCCGTCCTGGTCGTTTAGGTAGCGCGGCCGGTAACGGTCGAAGCTGAAGTTCGGGCAGAGCCGCCGGAGCAGGGGCACCCGGTCGACCTCGTCCGCCCGCGGCGGCGGGATGCGCCCCGGGAACCGGAGCGCCGCGCCGGCGGCCGGCGTGGCGGCGCCCTCCGCCGCGCTCGCCCCGCCGTCGCGCGCGTCGGGCGCCGGGCGCGGACCGGGCCCCTCCGCCGCCTCGACCGCGAGCCCGGCCGCGTCGCGCGCCCGCTCCTCGTCGTTAGAGGGACGCGGTCGTGACCGTGAACGCGACCATCCAGTCGTAGTCGGCGTAGACGTCGCGCCCGGCCTCGTAGGGCGCGTCGAGGAGGACGACGTCGGCCCAGCGGTCGAGCTCGCGGCCGCCGGCGCCGCCGCCTCCCGCCCGCTCGCCGAGGGCCTCGCCCGGCTCGCCCTTGCAGGCGAGGTGGGCGCGCTCGAGGTCCAGGAAGATGCGGGCGAAGATCGTCGAGACCTCGATCTCGCGGCGCCGCTGCAGGCACGACCGGACGTACTCGACGCCGCGCGCCGTCTTCGGCCCGGCGGGGAACAGCCCCTCGTTCCCGATGAGGCTCAGGGCCGAGAGCGCGCTCGTGATCCGGTCCTCGCCGTGGCGCTCGTACGTGATCCGGTGGTTGAACGAGACGTTGTAGAGCTCGTCCGCCCAGGCGCAGAGCTCGCGGAGCTCGACCCGGCCGCGCCGCCAGGCGTCGATCCGGGCGAGGAGGTCGGCCGCGCCGATCCGCAGGCGGCGGAGGTCCTCCGGGAGCCGGGCCTCGCACATCTCGGCCACGCAGCCGTAGCCCTCGCCCTCGGCCATCTGCCGGAGCTCGAGGGCCGGCAGGTCGCCCCGGACCATGCGGGCGAGCTCGCGGAGCAGGTTCCGTTCATCCAGTCTCTCGGCCACGCGTCCTCCGGCTTCTCACGACGGTTTCAGGAGCCCGAAACGGGCGGAATTATAGCTCGCGAATCGGCGCCCCGCCAAAGGCTTCCCGGCCCGGACCCCACGTCGTCAGCGGCTCGGCCGCCGCGTGGTGGCCTCCTCCGGGGCCTCCGCCGTTGACAGGGCGGGGCCCCCGGGGTAGATGGGCCGCCAGCGCTACGAGAGCATCGAGCCCCATGTCCACCGCCGCGCGGCGCCACTCGGCTGCGGATCCCCGCCCGCAGGGCGAGCCGGAAGACGGCTGCGCCCGAGACCCCGCGAACGCCCCGTTCGTCCTCGCGCTCGACGACGCGGGCGAGCGGGCGAGCCCGGCCGTCGCCGGCGGCAAGGCGGCCCGGCTGGCGATCGCCCGGGCGCGCGGGTTTCCGGTCCCGGACGGCTTCGCCGTGACCACGTCCGCCTTCCGGGCCTGGCTCTCGGCGCCGGGCCTCGAGGCGGCGCTGGCGGCCCGGCTCCCGGCGCTCGCCGGCGCCGGCCTCCCGCGCGTCGCCGAGATCGCGCGCGAGCTCGAGGCCGTCTCGGCCGCCGCCCCTTTCCCGCCGGACGTCGCGAGCGCCGTCCGCGAGGCCTTGCGGCGACTCGGCGCGCCCCCCGTCGCCGTCCGGTCGTCGGCGCCCGATGAGGACGGGGAGGCCCGGTCGCTCGCGGGCCACTTCGACACCTTCCTCGACGTCCGCGGCGAGGACGACGTCCTCGACCGCGTGCGGCGCTGCTTCGCCTCGTGCTTCACGGAGCGCGCCCTCGCCCACCGGGCGCGGCACGGCGACGGGCGGCCGCCGGCCATGGCCGTGCTCGTCCAGCGCCTGGTCGCCGCCGAGGTCGCGGGGATCCTCTTCACCCGCGAGCCCGGTCCCGCGACGGACCCGGACCGGATGGTCGTCGAGGTCGGCGCCGGGCTCGGGCACGACGTCGCCGCCGGCCTCGTCACGCCCGCGCGCTACGCCATCGACCGGCGAACGAGCGCGGCGAGCCGGCTCGCGGGCGACGGGCGCGTCGAGCTCGGGGCCCCGCTGGCCGCCCTGCTGGCGGACCTGGGCGCCCGCGTCGAGGCATCCTTCGGCGGCCCGCAGGACATCGAGTGGGCCGCCGAGAGCGGCCGCCTGTGGCTGCTCCAGACCCGGCCCATCACGGGCGCGGCTCCGGGCCCGGGCCCGGGCCCGGCCGAGGCCGGCCGGGACCTCTGGACGGCGGCCAACGCCCAGGAGGCCCTCGAGCGGCCCGTCACGCCGCTCACGTTCTCGTACTTCGGGCCGCTCATCGAGCGCGGGCGGCGGCGCCTGGCGCGCGCGCTCGGCGTCGACGACCCGCCCGGCGAGTACCTGCGCCTCTTCGACGGGCACGTCTACTTCAACGTCCGCTACTTCCGCGAGTTCCTGGCGCGCGTGCCGGGGATCCCGCCGAACCTCGCCGACGAGCTGATCTTCGGCCAGGAGCCGGGCCGCGGGCTCGCGTTCCCGCGCCCGCGGCCGAGCCTCCGCCTGCTCGGCGTGGCCGCGACCGTGGTCCGCACGGGCCTCACGGCCGCGCGCCGGCTCGACCTCTTCATCGCCGCGTTCCGCCGGCGGGTCGCGGAGATGCAGACCGTCCAGGTGAAGCTCCTCGAGGACCGCTTCGTCCTCACCCACCTCGCGCGCGTCACGCGCCTCGTCGAGCGGGCGCTCAACGCCCACGTCCTGGGGACGGCCGTGGCGGGCACGGCCCACCTGGTCCTCGTCCACGCGCTCGAGGCGCTCGGCGTGGGGCGGGGCGAGAACGTCGCCGACGAGCTCGTGGCGGCGGCGAGCGGGATGGAGACGGCGCGCTCGAACGACGCCCTCTACGCGCTCGCCGAGACGGCCGGCCGCCTCCCGGCCGTGCGCGCCCTGCTCCTCGAGGCGCCGCCCGACGACGCGGTCGCGCGCCTCTCCCGGGTCGAGGGCGGCGCCGAGTTCCGCCAGGCCCTCGACCGCTTCCTCGCGGAGTTCGGGCACCGGGCGGCCGAGGAGGCCGAGCTGGCGGCGCCGCGCTGGCGCGAGGACCCGTCGTTCATCCTGGGGACGATCCGCCGGGCGCTCGAGGCGGGGGTCGAGCGGTCGCCGGCGGCGGCGGAGGCGGCCGCCCGGACGCGCAAGGCCGCGATCGCGAGGCGCGTCGAGCGCGAGCTCGCGCGGCGCTCGACCCTCGAGCGCGTCGTCCCCCTCCGGCGCCTCGCGTTCCGCGCGCTCGCGCGCCTGGCCGAGCGGCACGCCCCCTACCGCGAGAACCTGCGCTTCCACGCCCTCGCCGCCCTCCAGCTCGTGCGCGAGGGGTACCTCGAGCTCGGCCGCCGGCTCGCCCACCGCCAGGCCCTGCCCGGGGCGCCGGACGTCTTCTACCTCGACGTCTCCGAGGTCCGGCGCGCGCTCGAGCTCGGCCGCGGGCACGCGGACCTCGCCGCCCTCGCGCCCCTCGCCGCCCGCCGCCAGGCCGAGCTCGCCGAGGCCGCGCGCCGCCGCCCGCCGCGGTTCCTCGGTCCGGACGGGCTCCCGGTCGCCGGCCCGCCGCGGCCGGCGGCCGTCTCGGAGGACCTCGCCCGGCACCCCTACCTCGAGGGCGTCCCCGTCTCGGGCGGCCTCGTGACCGGCCCCGTGCGCAAGATCGACCGCCTCGAGGACGCGCACCGGCTGCGGCCGGGCGAGATCCTCCTCGCCCGGGCCGCGACGCCGAGCTGGACGCCTTACTTCTTCTTCGCGCGCGGGGTGATCCTCGACCTCGGCGGGCTGCTGTCGCACTCGGCCGTCATCGCCCGCGAGTACGGGATCCCGTGCGTGGTCGGGGTGAAGACGGCGACGGAGGTCCTGCGGGATGGGGACGTGGTGACGGTCGATGCCCATCGGGGGCGGGTGTACCTGCCCGGCGCGGAGCCGGGCCGGACGGACGACCGGGCCTCGGGACCCGCCCTCGGTCGGTCCTCGTAGTCTAGCGCGCCGCCGCCAGCTCCTTTAGCAGGGTCGCCGTGGGATGGGCGATCGCCGGCGGGTCCTCGACGTCTCCGAGCCGCAACCGGAACTGCCCCGACTCCCACCCGAAGAGGGCGCGCAGCGCCGGCACGCTGTCGAGGGCCGGGCTCCCGCCGCTCGTCAGCTCGACCTTGACGAGCTCGCCGTCGCGCACCCGGATCTCGCCCTCGAGGTGGTCCTTCCGGAGCTTGATCCAGCCCGTCAGCTTGAGCAGGTGGAAGAAGCGCACGAGGTGGAGCGCGCGGAGCCGCTCGATGACGCCGACGCAGTCCGGCCGGTCGGGCTCGGTCGACGAGAGCGCGGACCAGCGCACGATCGGGACCGTCGCGTCGGGCGGCGCCGGGCGCCGGCCCGCGAGCTCGGACGGCGGGGCCGCGACCGGCGACGGCGACGTCTGGGGCGCCGCGGGCGGGAGGGCCGGCGGCGCCACCCGGAGAGGCGCCGGCCCCGGCGCGGGCGCCGCCTGCAGCCCGGGCGACGAGAACGCGAGCGGGGCGGGCGGCGCGCTCACCGCGAACGGCGGCGGCGTGAAGTCCGCCGACGGCGGCGCCCCCGGCAGGCGCCGGCGCGGGCCGCGCTCGAGGCAGCGCCTCACGCGGAGCGAGAGCTCGTCGAGCTCGAACGGCTTGACGAGGAAGTCGGATGCCCCGAGCTCGAGCGCCTTCTGGCGCGCCTCCCGGTCCTGCCGGGCCGTGACGATGAGGACGGGCATGCGGTCGAGGACGTTGAAGCTCTGGAGCCGCTGGAGGACGGCGAAGCCGTCGACGCGCGGCAGCGTCAGGTCGAGGATCAGCAGGTCGTAGCCGCCCTCGACGCACCGCGCGATCGCCTCGTCGCCGGCGAAGGTCGTGCGGACGTCGTGTCCCTGGCGCGTGAGGGCCTTCCCGAGGACCACGTTGACCGCCAGGTCGTCGTCGCAGACGAGAATGCGGGCCACGCTTCCTGCCCCCCGTTTCCCCCTTAGGCACGGGACCCCCGTGCCGGGTGGCCGTGTTCCTACCTGTCTTATCCGTCTTTTCGGGGCGCGCGCAAGGTCCGTAGGTGAAAGGCCGTATCCGCCGGGCGGGCTCAGGCCGGCGACTCGAACGGGGACGTCCGGGCCTGGGGAGCGGCGGCGGGGGCGCCCGGCGCGGCCGCCGCCCCGGGCGCGGGGGCGTGGGCGTCGATCCAGGCGGCGAGGTCGCGCGCGAGGTCGTCGTTCGCCGGGTCGTTGTGGACCTCGTGGTAGGCGCCGTCGTAGATCGCGAGCTTCTTCTCGGGGGCGACCGCCCGCTCGTAGGCCTCGCGCGTGGCCGCCGGGTCGGTCACCCGGTCGCCGCCGCCGTGGTAGAAGAGGACGGGGCACGGCAGGTCGAGCGGGCCCGCGAGCAGGCGCGCGCCCCGGGCCGTGACCTCCGTGTACAGCCGCGGCGTGGCCGTCCGGTGCACGAGCGGGTCCGCGAGGTAGGCGGCGCCCACGGCCTCGTCGCGCGAGAGCCAGCGGACGTCGAGGTCGCTCTTCATCGGGAACCAGGGGACGAGGCGCGAGAGCGCCCGGGCCGCCTTCACCTTGAGCGGCGGGAGGCGGGCGGCGAGCCGCAGCCAGGACGAGCCGGCGACCCCGCCGGCGAGGGCGCGCGCGGCGAGGCGCCGGGAGGCGAGGTAGGAGAGGACGATCAGCCCGCCCATGCTGTGCCCGTAGAGGAAGAGCGGGTCGGCGGGCCGCAGGCGCTGCACGTCGGCGAGGAGGGCGTCGACGTCGTCCAGGAAGTCGTCGAACCGCTCGATGTGGCCGCGCGGACCGTCCGAGCGCCCGTGCCCGCGCGTGTCCACGGCGAAGACGTGGAGCGGCCGCGCCAGCCGGGAGCGCAGCCGGGCGACGATCGGCTCGTAACGCCCCGAGTGGTCGGAGAAGCCGGGCACGATCGCGAGCGACACGCCCGGCGTCTCCGGCCCGAACGGCGGGGGTGGCCTAAAGCCCCGCACGAACAGGCGCCGCCCGCCCGTCGAGTCGATCCACCAGGTCTCGCGATGCGTCGTCTTGTCGTCCACCTTCGGCCCCCCTGCGCGGCGGCACCCGTTCGCCAGCCTCAGACCCTCACCTCGCCCGCGTCCGCGGCCGCCCGCTCGAGCCGCGGGCGCTCGCCCTCGAGGAGCGGGAGGACGACGTCGCGGAGGTACTCGTCCACCTGCTCGGGGGCGCGGCCCACGTGCCGGCGCGGGTCCGCGAGCGCGCGCACCTCCGCGGCGGCGGCCGCGAGGGCCGGGTCCCGCTCGAGCCGCTCGAGGAGGTCGTTCTCCGCCCCCTCCTCGCGGGCCCGGCGGCGCGCCTCCATGGCGTGGACGCGGATGCGCTCGTGGAGCGCCTGGCGGTCGCCGCCGGCGCGCGTCGCGAGCATGAGCGCGTCCTCGGTCAGCATGAAGGGCAGCTCGCGGCGGACGGCCGCGGCGATGACCCGCGGGTAGACGACGAGGCCGCGGGCGACGTTCGTGAGGAGGCGGAGGATCGCGTCCGTCGCCAGGAAGGCGTGCGGCACGGCGAGCCGCCGGTTGGCCGAGTCGTCGAGCGTGCGCTCGAGCCACTGGGCCGCGGCGGTCAGCGGCGCGTTCTGGGCCTCGGCGATGACGAAGCGGGCGAGGCTGCCGATCCGCTCCGAGCGCATGGGGTTGCGCTTGTAGGCCATGGCCGACGAGCCGACCTGCTCGGCCTCGAAGGGCTCCTCGACCTCGCTCAGGCCCTGGAGGAGCCGGACGTCGTTCGCCATCTTCGACGCCGAGGCGGCGACGCCGGCGAGCGCGGCGAGCACGAGGTGGTCGACCTTGCGCGGGTACGTCTGCCCGGAGACGGGGAGCGGGGCGCGGAATCCCAGGCGCTCGGCCACGAGGCGGTCGAGGCGGCGCACCTTCTCGTGGTCGCCGCCGAGGAGGGCGAGGAAGCTCGCCTGCGTGCCGGTCGTGCCCTTGACGCCGAGGAAGGGCATCTCCTCCTCGCGGCGCGCGACCTCGGCGTGGTCGAGGACGAGGTCCTGGAGCCAGAGCGCGGCCCGCTTGCCGACGGTCGTGAGCTGGGCCGGCTGGAAGTGGGTGTAGGCGAGGCACGGCTCGGCCCGCCAGCGCGCGGCGAAGGCGGCGAGGGCGTCGATCGCGGCGAGGAGCAGCCCGCGGACGAGGGCGAGCGCCTCGCGCGCGAGGACGAGGTCGGCGTTGTCCGTGACGTAGGCGCTCGTCGCCCCGAGGTGGATGATCGGGCGCGCCGCCTCGGCCTGCTCGCCGTAGTGGCGGATGTGGGCCATGACGTCGTGGCGCGTGCGCCGCTCGATCTCGGCCGCGCGGGCGAGGTCGACGCGGTCGCGCGCCGCCTCGAGCGCGCGCACCTGCGCCTCCGAGACCGGCAGCCCGAGCTCGCGCTCGGCCCGCGCGAGGGCGATCCAGAGGTCGCGCCAGACGAGGACGCGGCGCCGCGGCGAGAACAGCTCGGCCATCGCCCGGCCGGCGTAACGCTCGACGAGCGGCGACTCGTAGCGGTCGGCGGGCGGCGGACCGGGGTCCGGGCCCGCGCCCGGGCTCGCGCCGGAGGCGTCCATGCGGACCGCCAATATATCGCGCCTCCGGCCATCGCGCGACGGCTTCCAGGTCGCTCGCCTAGATGGCGAGGGCGGGATGCCCGAACGGCCGTCCGACGCGTCGCGAGACTTGGACTAGCCGGCGAGGAGCCCGATCGCGATCGCGGCGAGCGCGGCGCCGATGAGCGCCCCGGTCGCGACGTGGCGGACGCCCCGGAGGGGGTCGCCCGTGCGGGGCCCGATCCCCGCGGAGACCGCGCGAGGCGGGCGACCCGGGCACCGGCGGCGATCCGCGCCAGGCGGGGGCTTGACGGGGCGGCGTGTGTTTGGTAGACGTTCGGGGAGCGGTGCGTCTCTCCTGGCCGAGGTTCGCATGGCCTGAGCGGAGCGCGCGGAAGCCGAAGCCAAATCCTTGCCGCGCGCTCCGCGGCGGGGGGGGTTCGGGGGCGGAGCCCCCCGAAGACGAAGACCGGCGAAAAAGGGTGGGAATCTGAAAGATTCACACCCTTTGAGCGTAGCCGCCAAGGCCGCGGCCGACCAGGTCGCCTGCCCGCGGATCCGCACGAGGCGGGCGCCGGGCGGCGAACAACAGCGCCAGCTCGCCGGTCGGGCGGGCGCCGCGCACCCTGGAGGGTACGATCGAGCGCTTCGAGGCCGCCGTCGCGCGCGCCCTGCGCCAAGGCCCGCTCGTCGCGGCGGGCGAGGGCGTCCTCGTCGCCTGCTCCGGCGGCCCCGACTCGACGGCCCTCGCCCTGGCGCTCGCGGCGGTCTCGGAGCGCGAGCGGCTCGGCCTGAGGCTCGTGGTCGGGCACCTCCACCACGGGCTGCGCGGGCCCGAGGCCGACCTCGACCGCGACCTCGCGAGCGAGGTCGCGGCCCGGATCGGGGCGCCCTTCGTCCTGGAGCGGGTCGACCTCCCGGCGCTCCGCGGGGCGCGCGGCGGCCGGCGGGCGTCGCTCGAGGTCGCGGGCCGGCGCGAGCGCTACCGCTTCTTCGTCGAGGCGGCGCGGGCCCGGGGGCTCGGGAAGGTCGCGCTCGGGCACCAGCGAGACGACCAGGTCGAGACCGTCCTCCACCGGATCCTGCGCGGGACGGGGATCCGCGGCCTGGCGGGGATCCCGCGGCGGCGGCCGCTCGCGCCCGGCGGGCCCGTGGCCGTGCGCCCGCTCCTCGACCTCGGGCGGGCGGACGTCGAGGCCTACCTCGCCGCCCGCGGCGCGCGGGCCCGGACGGACCGGACGAACCTCGACCCCGGGCACGCGACCCGGAACCGCCTGCGCCTCGAGGTCCTGCCCGCCCTCCGCCGCGCCTTCCCGGCGGTCGACGAGGCCCTGCTGCGGCTCGCCGGCGCGGCGGCCCTGGCGCGCGCCTGGCTCGAGGCCGACGCCCGGCGCCGGCTCGGGCCCGCCGGGCCCGCGCCGCCGCTCGCGCTCCCGGTCGCCGTCGTCCGCGACGCGCCGCCCGCGGTCCGCCCGGTGCTGCTCGCGCTCGCCCTGGAGGAGGCGTACGGCGTCTCGCCCCTCGCCCGGCACCTCGAGGCGCTGCACGCGCTCTGCGAGAGCCCCCGCAGCGGCGGCTCCATCGCCCTCCCCCGGGGTCTCGTCGCCCGCCGGGAGTACGACCGCCTCGTGATCGAACCCGCGACCGGCCGGCTCCCGCTCGCCCCGCCCGCGCCCGCCCCCCCCCCCCCCCCCCCCCCCCCCCCCCCCCCCCCCCCCCCCCCCCCCCCCCCCCCCCCCCCCCCCCCCCCCCCCCCCCCCCCCCCCCCCCCCCCCCCCCCCC
>Ga0187893_10000186_pt1 | contig 152903 bp, 139 predicted proteins | sample MA1701074metaG_FD_139574 | JGI IMG/M metagenome (GOLD analysis project Ga0187893, IMG submission 139574) | White microbial mat communities from a basaltic lava cave in the Kipuka Kanohina Cave System on the Island of Hawaii, USA - MA170107-4 metaG ...
CATACGTCGTCAGGCCTCCTCGCCGTATTTCTCCGGTCAATACGGCTCGTCGGCCTTCCTCGTCTGGCGGCGGCTCGCTCAGCCTCGGTCCTTACGGCCGGCTTCTCAGACACACCCTAGGGCGGCACCTCCGCGGCGTCAGGCGTCGTCGTCGGGGGCGGGAGCGTCCTTGGGCGGCGGGGCGTCGGCCGCCGGCCGCGCCTCCTTCGCCGCCCGTTCGCGCGCGAGCTTCTCGAGCGTCTCGGTGACCCGTTGTGCCTGGGCGAGCGACTCATCGAAGTGGAAGACGAGCCGCGGGGTGACGCGGGTCTGGAGCGCCTTCGCGACCGCCCCCTGGAGCTTCCCGCGCGCGTGCTCGAGCGCGTGCTGCGCCTTGCTCTCCTCGGAGGCGCCCCCGAGCGTCGACCAGTTGACGTGCGCGATCGAGAGGTCCGAGGCGAGGTGCACCCGTGTCACCGTGACCATGCCGAGCCGCGGGTCGGAGAGCCCGTGCGCCACAAGAGGCGCGAGCGTCTCGAGGATCGCGGTCTCGAGCCGCTTGAGCCGCCGCTCGTTCGCCATCAGAGCACCTCGATCTGGTGGTCGATCACCTGCGCCTCCGGGTGGCGCTGGAGGTGGTTGAGCACCTGCTGGAGGAGCCCGCGCACGTGCTGGGCGTCGTTGCTGACCGCCGAGAAACCGAGCATCGCGCGCTGGTGGAGGTCCAGGTGGTCGATCTCCGCCGCGCTTACGTTGAAGGAAGCGCGCAGCCGGTCCACCACGGATCGCACGACCTGGCGCTTCTCCTTCAGGGATTGCGCGTGCGGGATCATCAGCTCGATCTGCAGGACACCGACGTTCATGGCCGAAACACCGGGGGGGGGCGCGGGGGCCCCCGGACCCCCTCGGACTCTAGGCGGACGGAGAGGTCCGCTGCTTCTCCTCGATCCGGTAGAACTCGAGGACGTCGCCTTCCTTCACGTCGTCGTAGCCCTTGAGCAGGATGCCGCAGTCGAAGCCCTCCTTGACCTCGCGCGCGTCGTCCTTGAACCGGCGGAGGGACTCGAGGTCGATGCCGTCCGTCACGACGCGGCCGTCGCGGGTGAGACGCACCTTGGCGTCGCGGCGCGCGACGCCGTCGGTGACCATCGAGCCGGCGATGAACCGCTTCTTGTGGCGGAAGAGCTGGCGCACCTGCGCGTGGCCGAGGACGATCTCCTCCTGCTCCGTCGGCAGGAGGCCGAGGACCGCCTTCTGCATGTCCTCGACGAGCTCGTAGATGATCTGGTAGGTCCGGATCTGCACGCCGGACCGCTCCGCGATCACGCGCGCCTTGGCGTCCGCGATCACCGTGAAGGCGAGGATGACCGCGTTCGAGGCCTGCGCGAGCAGCACGTCCGACTCGGTCACGCCGCCGACGCCGAGGTGGAGGAGCTTCACCTGCACCTCGGGGTTGGAGAGCGTCTCGAGCTTCCCCTTGATCGCCTCGAGCGAGCCCTTGACGTCGGCCTTGACCACAAGGCGCAGCTCGCGCTGGTCCTGCTGGCCGATCCGGTCCATGAGTTTCTCGAAGGAGGTGTGCGCCTTCGCCGCGAGCTCCTCGCTGCGAAGCCGGTGGGTACGCTCGTCCGCCACCTTCTTCGCCATCTCCTTGTCGCGCAGGACCTGGAAGCGCCAGCCCGCCTCGGGGATGTCGTCGAGGCCGGTGACCTCGACCGGCGTCGAGGGGCCCGCCTCCTTCACCTGCTTGCCCCGGTCGTCCATCAAGGACTTGACCTTGCCCTGCGTGGTGCCGGAGAGGAGGTAGTCGCCGCGCCGCACGGTGCCGTTCTTCACGAGCAGCGTCGCGACCACGCCCTTGCCCACGTGCTTGCACGCCTCGAGGACGTACCCTTCGGCCGGGCGCTCGGGGTCCGCCTTGAGGTCGAGCACCTCGGCCTCGAGCAGGACGCGCTCGAGGAGCTGGGGGACGCCTTGGCCGGTCAGGGCGGAGACCGCGATCATGCCGACGTTGCCGCCCCATTCCTCGGGGACGAGGCCCATCTTGCTCAGCTGCTGGCGCACCCGCTCGGGGTTCGCCTGCGGCTTGTCCGCCTTGTTGATCGCGACGACGACCGGGACCCCGGCGGCCTTCGCGTGGGAGAGGGCCTCCTCGGTCTGCGGCATGACACCGTCGTCGGCCGCCACGACGAGGATCGCGAGGTCGGTCACCTTGGCGCCCCGGGCGCGCATCTGGGTGAAGGCCTCGTGGCCGGGCGTGTCGAGGAAGGTGATCTGCCGCCCGTCGGCGAGCTTCACCCGGTAGGCGCCGATGTGCTGGGTGATGCCGCCCGCCTCGCCGGCGGCGACGCGGGTCTTGCGGATCTGGTCGAGCAGCGAGGTCTTGCCGTGGTCGACGTGGCCGAGGACGGTCACGACCGGCGAGCGCGTGCCGCCCTTGCCGCCCTCCGCCGACTGCTCGTCGTCGCTGACGAGGAGGTCTTGGAGCTCCTCCTCGACGCTCTTCGCGGTGGTGACCTCCACCATGCGGTTGAACGCCTCGGCCAGCACGAGCACCGTCTCCGCGTCGAGGCTCGTGTTCGGGTTCGCCCCGGTGATCCCCTGCTTCATCAGGTGGAAGAGCAGCTTCGAGGTCTGGACGCCGATCTGCTGGCCGAAGTCCTTGAGCGCGATCGGGACCGTGACGGCCAGCGTCCGGCCGCTGAGCATGTCCTCGGCCTTCTGCTTGTCGGCGACCTTCTTCTCGCGCGACTCCTTCTGCTTGAAGATCTTGATGCCGCGGCGCGGCGTCGTCGGCTGGCGGTGGGGGGCCTGCGCCGGGGTGCGCTTCGCGGTCGTCGCGGCGCCGCGGGCAGCCGCCGGCTGGGCGGGCCGCGCGGGCGCGGGCACGATGGGCGGCGGGAGCGAGATCTCGGTGGCCCCGGGCTGCGGCCGCTTCACGTCCAGCTCGCCGATCGCGACCCGCCGCGCCCGCTCCGTCGTCTCCGGGTCGAGGACCGCGAAGACGCCCGGGAGCTTGAGCCCGCGCTTCGCGAGCAGCTTCCAGAGGTCGCCGCCGCTCATGTCGAGCTCGGACGCGAGGTGGTAGAGCCGGATCGCCACGTTCACTCCTTGGAGGTCTCCGGCTCCTCGACGTCCGCGGCGCCCGTGAGCCCCGCGCCGCCCAGCTCGAGGTCGTCGTCGAACCGGCCGATCCGGTCGGGCGACTCCTCGAGCTTCTCCGACGGCCCCTGCTGCATCTCGCTCTCGGTGAGGATGCTGATGTCCCACTTGCCGAGCTTCGCGGCGAGGCGCACGTTCTGGCCGCGCCGGCCGATCGCGAGGGAGAGCTGGTCGTCGTTGACCACCACCTTCGCGCGCATGTTCTCGGAGTCGAGCGTGATGTAGTTGACCTGGGCCGGCTTGAGCGAGTTCGCGATCAGCTCCTCCGTGTTGTCGCTCCACCGGATCACGTCCACCTTCTCGCCCTTGAGCTCGTCGAGGACGTTCTTGATGCGCGTGCCGCGCACGCCCACGCAGGCGCCGATCGCGTCGATCTTCGCGTCCTTGGAGAGGACGGCCATCTTGGTCTTGTAGCCCGCCTCGCGCACGAGCGCCCGCACCGCGAGCAGCCCGTCCGCCATCTCCGGGACCTCGAGCTCGAAGAGCTTCCTCACGAAGTCGGGGTGCGAGCGCGAGAGGATGATCTTCACCTTCTGGCCCGCCTTCTTGAGGTCGAGCACGTAGGCGCGGAGCCGGTCGCCCACGCGGTAGTCCTCCCCGCGCACCTGCTCCGTCTTCGGGAGGATCGCCTCGGTCTTGCCGAGGTTGACGATGATCGTCCCCCCCTCGAACCGCTGGACGGTGCCGGTCACGATCGAGTGGAGGTGCTTCGCGTAGTCGTCGAAGATGACGTCGCGCTCCGCCTCGCGGATGCGCTGGATGATCACCTGCTTCGCGGTCTGGGCCGCGATCCGGCCGAGGTCCAGGGGCACGGGGACCCGCCCCTCCGGCGTCTCCTCGTAGGCGAGGATCTCCCCGCTCTGCCGGTCGATCTTGACCGCGATCTCGCCCGTGGTCCCGTACTGCTTCTTCGCCGCGGTCAAAAGCGCCGACTCGATCCCCTCGAAAAGGGCCTCGCGGTTGATGTCCTTTTCGCGGTGGATCGCGTCGATGATGCGAAGCAGCTCGGCGCCCTCCATGGGCCTTCTTTCTGTCGGGCGCCGCCGGGCCCCGCGGCCTCGCGACCGGGGGATCCCCGAGGGAGCCCTGTTCGTTGCGTCCTCTAAAAAAAGAAGTGGGCAAGGCCCACTCCTGGTCCATTCGACGAAGCCTGTCGATACGCCTCGCCAGCGTTACACACTAGAGAGGATCGCCGGTATGTCAAGGGCGGTGACAGAAGGGGGCCAGGGGGACCGCGCCGCGCCACAGAGCGCAAGTCCTTCTCCCGCAAGCGCTTGAGGCCGCCGCGCCCCCGCGCCCCCTGTTCTTCCCCCCGGTGGCAACCGGGTGATCAGCCGCTCTCGGCCACGCGGTAGGGGGCGAGCCACGACGCCCGCTCCTCCCGGAACGCCTTGAGCTTCTCGGCCCAGAGGGCCGCGGCGGCCTTGCAGCCCGCCTCGTCGTGCTTCTTCAGCTCAGGCGCCTTCGTGCGGTACGCGCTCAGGTCGTCCGCGTCGACCGAGTCCCCGGGCTTGTCGTAGCGGCCCAGCTGCAGGAGAAGCCGGTCGTAGCCGTCGCCGAGGAACCCGGCCGGAAGCATCTCGAGCGCCTTGGCGTAGGACTTCTTCGTCCCCTTCGCGAGCCCCAGGAAGGCCTCGTCGACCGCCTTCGTCTGGCGCGCGGCATCCTTCTGGAGCGCTGAGGCCGCCTCGCGCCACTTGGGTCCGAACGCCCGCTGCGCGATCCGGAACTGGGTGGCCCACGGCCCCTCGGCCTTGGAGTCCTTGTCCGCCGTGGGGAGGAGGGCCGCCGCGAAGGCGTCGCGGGCGGCGTCGAGGAGCGCCTCGATCGCCGCGAGCCGCTCCGACGCGGCCCGCGCCTCCTCCGGCGGCGCCTTCTCGAGGAGCTTCCGCCCCGCCGCGACCGCGGTCGCGACCGCGCCGAGGTCGGGCTCCTCCTGCATGAGTTCCTCGAGCGCGGCCTCCGCGGCGTCGAGCGGGCTCCTCAAGGTCACCTGGTCGCACCACGCGAGCATGCGGGAGACGTGCCAGGGGAGCGGCCAGTGGCCCGACGTCTCGTTCAGCCCTTCCGCGATCATCAGCCGGACGTTCCGGTAGCCGCCCTCGCGGTAGACCAGCTCGGTGTCGAACGCGCACTGCACGGGCACGACCGCGTCCGCGCGACCGTGGAGGATCCCGATCGCGACCTTGTCACGCGCCCCCTTGTCGAGCTTCGCGACGTAGAAGTTGCCCGCGTGCGCGACGATCCCGTTGACCAGCTCGGGCTCCTCGCCCGCGAAGTGGTAGCAGAAGAACCCGCCCTGGCTGTGGCCGTAGAGGTAGACGTTCCGGATCTGCGGCCACGTCTTCCGGAAGAGCTTGATGAGCGCCGCCACCTCGTCGCGGTCGGCCTTCGCCTGGAGGAAGCCGCGCTTGGGGTCCTCGGACTCCGGCGCGACGACGAAGTCGTGCTTCCGGAACTGCCCGGTGTGGATCGGGTAGTTCCAGAAGGCCCACGGGTACGTGAGGCCTGTGCCGTGGCACATGACGATCAGGTGGGGGGCGCGGGGGCCGGCGTCGGGAACGCGGTACATGTACGGCCGCTTGCCCGGCGAGATCGCCTCGTACGTCTTGCCCGCGGCGAGCGTCGTGGCGGGCGCGGCGGGTTCCGGCTTCAATTCCTGCGCGGCCGCCGTGGTCGCGGCGGCGAAGAGAACGACCCAGACCCGCGCCATGCCGACATGGTACGCAAGGCGCGCCGGGCCGTGTAACCGCGTCGCAACCACCTGGGCGCCGCCTCGGGGCAACTCGGGGGCTCGCGTAGAATGGCCCCGTGAAGCCCGTTCTCCAGCTTGCGCTCGATTTCGTCGATCTCCACCGCGCCTTGGGCGTCGCCCGCGAGGCGGTCAAGGGGGGGGCGGACTGGATCGAGGTCGGGACGCCGCTCCTCAAAGCCGAGGGGCTCGAGGCCGTCCGGCGGCTCCGGAAGGAGTTCCCGCACCTGACGATCGTCTGCGACACGAAGACGATGGACGCGGGGCGGATCGAGATGGAGGCGGCGGCGAAGGCCGGCGCGAACGTCGCGACCGTCCTCGGCGCGGCGCCCGACGCGACGATCCGGGAGTGCATCGAGGCGGGCCGCAACTACGGCATCCGCGTCGCGGTGGACCTCGTGAACGTCCGGGATCCCGCTGCCCGCGCGCGCGAGGCGGCCGAGTGGGGCGCGTCGCTCGTCGGCGTCCACTGCCCGATCGACCAGCAGATGGAGGGGAAGGATCCGTTCGCCGTCCTCCGCGACGTCGCCCGCGCCGTCCGGATCCCCGTCTCCGTGGCCGGCGGGATCCACAGCGAGACGGCGGCGACGGCAGTCGCCGCGGGCGCGTCGGTCGTCGTCGTCGGCGGGGCGATCACGAAGGCCGAGAACGCCGAGGACGCCGCGCGCCGGATCCGGCGCGTGATCGAGACCGGCGTCGCCGAGCGCACCGATCTGTTCAAGCGCGGGGGCGCTTCGGACCTCCGCGAGCTTCTCGCGAAGCCCTCGGTCCCGAACATCTCCGACGGCTACCACCACATGCCCGTCCTCACGGGGCTTGCGCCGGTCGTCCCCGGCGTCCACATGGTGGGCCGGGCGCTGACCGTCCGCGCCTACCCCGGCGACTGGGCGAAGCCCGTCGAGGCCATCGACAAGGCCGAGGAGGGTGACGTCATCGTGATCGACGCCGGCGGCGTTCCCCCCGCGCTCTGGGGCGAGCTCGCGACCCACTCGGCCGTCCAGCGGAAGCTCGCGGGCGTGGTCATCCACGGCGCGATCCGCGACACGCCCGAGATCCGGAAGCTCCGTTTCCCGGCGTTCGCGCGCCACGTCACGGCCCGCGCCGGCGAGCCGAAGGGCTTCGGCGAGATCCAGGTCCCGATCGAGATCGAGGGGATCCGGATCGAGCCGGGCGACTGGATCGTCGGCGACGACGACGGCGTGATCGCGATCCCGGAGCGGCACGCGGTCGAGATCGCGAACCGCGCGATGGACCGGCTGGAGTTCGAGAACCGGCTGCGGAAGGAGATCCAGGCCGGCTCGACGCTCGGGAAGGTCGCGGACCTCTACAAGTGGGAGAAGCGATGAGGGGGGGCGAGGGGGGGAGCATCCGCGTGAGGCTCAACGGCGAGGAGGCCGAGGTCGCGAGCGGCTCGACGATCGGCCAGATCGTCGACCGGGTCGTCCGCGACCGGTCGCGGATCGCCGTCGAGCGGAACCGGGAGATCGTCCCGCGGACCTCCTACGACCGGACGCCGGTCGGGGAGGGCGACGTGATCGAGGTCGTCTCGCTCGTGGGGGGCGGCTAGATGGAGCCGCTGCGCATCCGGGACCATGTGTTCTCGAGCCGCCTCTTCGTCGGCTCCGGGAAGTATCGCGACTACGAGCAGATGGTCGCGTGCTGGGAGGCCTCGGGGACCGAGTGCGTGACCGTCGCGCTCCGGCGCGTGGACCTGAAGCACGAGAAGGAGCAGAGAAACCTCCTCGACTTCGTGGACCGGAAGCGGTTCACGATCCTCCCCAACACGGCAGGCTGCTACAACGCCGGCGACGCGCTCCGCACGGCGCGCCTCGCCCGCGAGCTGGGTCTCGGGGATCTCGTGAAGCTTGAGGTGATCGCCGACGAGGAGACGCTCCTCCCGCACACGGCCGCGACGATCGACGCGACCCGGATCCTCGCGCGCGAGGGGTTCTCGGTCTGGGCGTACACGAACGACGATCCGGTCGCCGCGCGCGCGCTCGAGGAGTCCGGCGCCGCCGCCGTGATGCCGCTCGGCGCGCCGATCGGGTCGGGCCTCGGGATCCTGAATCCCAGCAACATCGCGACGATCGTGAACCGCGCGAAGGTGCCGGTCATCGTGGACGCGGGCGTCGGGACCGCGAGCGACGTCACCGTGGCGATGGAGCTTGGCGTGGACGGCGTGCTCCTGAACACCGGGATCGCGAAGGCGAAGGACCCGGTCGCGATGGCCCGTGCGATGAAACACGCCTGCGAGGCCGGCCGCCTCGCGTTCCTCGCTGGCCGGATGCCGAAGCGCGAGGTCGCCGCGCCGTCGAGCCCCCGCGAGGGCCGGTTCACCGGGTGATCGCCGCGGCGTTCCGGCCGGTGGAGGCGCTGAGCCTCGTCCTCGCGGCTTCCGGCGCGCTCGTGCTCGCGTCGCTCGTCTGGCGGCGCCGGGCCGGGAGGCCGCTGCTCCGCGCGGTGAAGAGTCCCTTCCGGCCCGCGAGCCCCGGCCGGCTGCTGTTCCTCGCCCTCCTCGTCTTCGTGGCCGCCCAGCTCGGGGCCCTGCTCGTGGTCTACGGGGGCGCGACAGGTTCCATCCCCGGCCTCACGCTGCCGCTCGCGGCGAGCGTGTACGTCGCATGGCTCGCGCGGCGCGACGTGCTCGTTCCGCGTGGGTCCCTGTCTTGGCGGATCGGCATGGGCCTCCTCCACCTCTGGGCATCCCTGCCGCTCGTCTACGGGACGTTCCTTCTGGCGCGGTGGATCGGCCTCCCCGAGCAGAACGCCGTGGTCCACCTCCGAGATCGGGCCGAGGGGTGGCAGGCGCTTGCGCTTTCGGCCGTCCTCGTCGCGCCCGTCGCGGAGGAGATCTGCTTCCGAGGCCTCGTCTACCCCGCGCTGCGGATGCGGCTTCCCGCCCGGCACGCGATCCTCTTCACGAGCGCCGCGTTCGCCTTCGTCCACCCGCCCGCGGTCTGGCTGCCGATGGCGATCCTCGCGGCGTTCCTCGCCTGGCTCGTCGAGACCTCGGGCTCGGTCGCGCCCGCGATCGCCGCCCACATGGCCTTCAACGCGCTCAACGTCGCGCAGCTCCTGGTCTGACCGCCCCCAGGGCCCCCCAAGGCCCCGTCCGAGACTCGCCCTGGATTCGACCGGCTGCGCCGGACTTCGTCGCGCCTCCTCGCAGTGCTTCTCCGTCCGCACAGCTTCGTCGGCGCTCCTCGTCCTGCTTGTCCTCGCTCGGTCTCGGTCCTGACGGCGACTTCTCGGACAGGGCCTAGTATCCTCCCCGCCGATGGAGCGGCTCGTCTCGCTCTTGGGCATTCTCGTCCTCCTCGGCATCGGGTACGCCTGCTCCGCGGAACGCAGGAAGATCCCGTGGCGCGTCGTGATCACGGGCACCCTCATCCAGGCGTGGATCGCGCTGTTCCTCGTGCGGCCGGAGTGGGTGCGGGTCGCGGCGACGCTGACCTCGGCCCTGTGCCTCGCTGCGTTCCTCGCGCCGCGCCTCCTCGGCGCCTACGCGGACTTCGGGCGGCTCGTCGCGCAGGGGCTGGGCGTCCTCGGCGGCGCGATCGTGCTCGTGGAGGCGTGCCGCCACTTCGAGCAGCCTTGGCTCACGGGCCTCGCGATCGTCGGCGCGCTCGGCGTCGTGTTCCTCCCGCCGCGCCTGCGCGCCCCGGCGCTCAAGGCCGCGGGGCTCATGGGGCTCCTCGCGGTGCCCGCGCTCCTCTGGGCCGGGTCGATGGCCGAGGACTTCGTGTACCGCGCGCTCAGCGGCGTCGCCGACGCGATCTCCTGGGTCGTCGGCTTCGCGAAGAAGGGTTCCGGGTTCGTGTTCGGGGGGCTCGTGCGCGACAGCCCGTTCGTCTTCGCGATCGACGTGGCCGCGATCCTGCTCGTCTTCAGCTCGCTGATGTCGGTGCTCTACTACCTCGGGCTCCTCCAGCGGGTCGTCGGGTTCCTCGGGCGCGTCCTGCACCGCGGCCTCGGCGTCTCCGGCGCCGAGTCGCTCGCGACGGCCGCGAACATCTTCGTCGGCCAGACCGAGGCCCCGCTCCTCGTCCGCCCCTACCTCGCCCGGATGACCCGCAGCGAGATCATGGCCCTCATGACGGGCGGCTTCGCGACGATCGCGGGAACCGTCTTCGCGATCTACGTCGGCTTCCTCGAGAGCGCGGGGCTCGCGCGCGGCGGGGCGGACCTCATCTGCGCCTCGGTGATGAGCGCGCCCGCGGCGTTCGTCTTCGCGAAGCTCTTCGTGCCGGAGACCGAGCTCGCGGAAACGCGCGAGGGGGCGGAGGTGAGCCGGGAGCGGATCGGCACGAGCCTCCTCGACGCGATCGCGAACGGCGTCACCGCGGGCGTGCGGCTCGCCGTGAACATCGGCGCGATGATCCTCGTGTTCGTGGCGCTCATCGCGATGCTGGACGAGGCGGTCGTCTTCGTCGCCCGGCAGGTGAGCCCGGGAAGCAACCTCGACTTCGGGACGCTCTATTCCTACGTGTTCTCGCCGTTCGCGTGGCTCATGGGCACGCCGGCCGCGGATTGCCTCGAGGTCGGCCGGCTTCTCGGCACGAAGACGATCTTCAACGAGTTCCTCGCCTACCAGGACCTGGGCCGGATGGTGAAGGCGGGCGAGATCTCGACCCGCGGCGCCGTGCTCTCGACCTACGCGCTCTGCGGGTTCGCGAACTTCGGCTCCATCGGGGTCCAGATCGGGGGGCTCTCGGCGCTCGCGCCCGAGCGGCGGGCCGACATCGTCCGGCTCGCGTTCCGGGCGATGATCGCGGGCGCGCTCGCGTGCCAGCTCACGGCCTGCATCGTGGGCGTCATCGGCGGTTTCTGAGGGGCGACCGCCTTCGCGGCGCGAGGCGCCGAAGGCGAGGAATCAGAACGGGATTCCGATGATCCTCGTCTCGAAGACCATCCGGTCCCCGACGAACCCCTGGGCGTCGAAGATCGCCCGGCGCGGCTTCACCTCGATGGGCTTGCCGACGACGATGAGCCGGTCGCCGGGCACGACGGTCCCCCGGAACCGCGTGGTCTCGATCCCGCCGAAGCCGAAGAACCCCGGATGGTCCGGGAACTGCGAGCGCCAGAAGAACGAGCAGAGCTGCGCCGCCAGCTCGACCATCAGCACGCCCGGGAGGAGGGGGCGTCCGGGCACGTGCCCGCGCACCCAGAAGGCGTCCGGCAGCGCGAGGTGCTCGCCGATGATGATCCCCTCCTGAGGGCGGAAGGCGATCACCGCCGAGAGCAGCTCCATCTCGTGCCGGTGGGGGTTCAGCCGGCGGATCTCCTCGGGCCCGAACTCCACCTTCTGGAGATCGAACTCGCGGAGATCCACAAGGGGCTTCGGGGGCACGGGCTGCATAGGCTACGCGGCGCGCGGGCAGGCGCAAGACGACGCCCCCCGCGCCCCCCGATCCTGCTATCCTCCAAGGGACCGCATGAGGTCCGTCGTCGCCCTCCTCCTCCTGCCGGGACTCCTCCTCGCCGAGGACGGGAAGCCGCCGCAGGAGAAGCCCGAGAAGAGGAAGACCGCCGCCGAGCTCGAGATCCCGGATTCCGGCACCGCCATCGAGGATCCCGCCGTGGCCCGCCAGGAGATCGCGCGGTTCGACAAGGAGATGCGCGCGGCGCAGGGCCCCGAGAAGCAGGCGGAGCTCCTCGTCGCCCTCGGCGCCTGGGACCACCCGGACGTCATGAAGGCGGCCGCGAAGTACGTGAAAGACAAGGAGCGGGCCGTCGCGGTGGCGGCGGTCACGGCCATCGCCCGCCAAGGCAAGTCGAAGGAGGCCGCGGGGAAGCTCCTGCTCGGCACGCTCAAGGCGGAGAAGCGGACCGACATCGTCTGCGCGGTGATCGTCGGCATGGGCAAGCTCGGCTTCGACAACAAGGCGGCCGTGAACGAGGCGATGAAGCTGTTCCAGCGCGACACGAAGGAGACGCACAAGGCCGCGACCCGCTACTTCGGCTACATCAAGTACAAGCCCGTGTTCCGGCAACTCGCCGAGCGGCTCGACGAGCCGATCGCGAAGAACCCCAACGACCCGAGCAACCCGCCCGCGAGCTGGTGGGAGGAGCGCTGGAACGAGTGGAACAGCAACGTCGCCTACACCCGCTGGGCGCTCTCCCAGCTGGTGCCGGGCGAGACGTTCGAGCAGACGGTGGAAGCGAAGGAGTGGGCCGAGCAGCACGGCAAGGAGCACGGGATCGAGTGGTAGCCGCGGCGAGAGGCCCGCGCGCGTGGTTCGTGGCCGTCTGTTTCGCGGCGGGAGCCGCCGTCGGATCGTGGCTCGGCGCGAGCGGGGCGGAGAAGGAGATCGAGGCGCAGCGGCAGCGGGAGCTCGACCTCAAGGCGAGGAACGCCGACTTGGAGAAGGCTCTCCGGCAGACGGACCGCGAGCTCCGCAACCGCTGACCGCTTTCCGCCACGCGCGGCACCAGGGACGCAGGGGGCACGGCGCGCACTTGGAAGGGAGGGGGCGTCGGGGGCAGTCGCCGAGGATCCCCATGTGCGCGAGCGCGAAGTCGAACCGCACCGGGTCCTCGGGGTCGATCGCCTTGAGCGACTCCGTCACCTCGAGCGCCGTCTTCCAGGACGGCGTCCGACGCTCGGTCAGCCCGAGCCAGTAGGCGATCCGGTGGACGTGCGTGTCGAGCGGCACGACGAGCCGCGCCGGATCGACACGCGGCCAGAGCCCCAGGTCGTCGTCGCGCCGGCGGACCACCCAGCGCAGGAAGAGCAAGGGGCGCTTGCACGCGCTCCCGTCCGCCGGCCGGGGCAGGAGGAACCGGAGGCCCCGGCTCGGCCTCGGCCCGCGGAGCGCCGCGGAGAACCGGTCGAGCGCCAGACCGAGATCGCCCTCGTCGCCCGCGAGGAAGAGATCCTCGAGCGATCCGAACCGCGCCCGCGCCTCCGCGACCCGTCCGAGCAGCCGGTCGATGTCCCGGCCCTCGATCCAGCGGTGGCGGAACCGGCCCGCGAGGGGCGCCCCGTCCGCGACCGCCGCGAGCGCCGCGCCGAGGGACCGCCGGATGGACCTCGCGTTCCCGAAAGCGAGGAGCGCGCCCAGGAGCGCGGCGGTCTCCCGGTCGCTCGCCTCCCGCACGAGGCCCAGGGGATCCCGGTCGAGCCGGCGGGGATCGGGACGCGCCGCGAGGGAGGCGAGCCGTTCGGCAAGTCCCGGGGCGATCGGGGGCGGCTGCACCGTTACAATCCTCCGGTGCGCCGGCTCGTCCTCTTAGTTTTTTTCGCGGCCTGCGCCGAGGAGGCCAAGCTCCCGGCCCCCGAGGCCCCCTCGCCTCCCGACCGGGACACGTGGTGGAACACCGGGACCGCGGAAGCCGCGCTGTGCCCGCGCGAGGTCCGGGCGCTTCTCGCCGAAGGTCGCCGGCGCGGGTACGACGCGGACCAGGAGTGGTGGGGGCGCCGGGGCGCGTGGGCGGCCGAGCGGATCCTCGAGCTGGACCCGGACGACGTGGAGGCCAACGCCCTCAGCGGCCGCCGCACCCTCCAGGGCATCGAGGGGTTCGAGGAGACATGGCGGCGGATCGTCGAGACGCGCGCGCCCTCGGAGCGGATCTCCGAGCTGCTCGAGCATTACGGGCCGTGGGTCGAGGAGGGCCGCCCGGTCTTCCTCACGGCCGAGGAGTTCGAGGTGGAGAAGGCGCGGCTCGCCGAGTCGCGCGAGTACCTCGACCGGCTGGACCGCGATCCGGGCTATGCGGCCGAGCAGCGCCTGCTCCTCCAGGTGAAAGCGTCGCCGCACGGCAAGTACCCCTTCGTTCACGCGCGCGCGGGTCCGTTCCTCCTCTTCTACGCGGCGCGCGACCTTGCCCGCGATCCGGAGGCGCCGCCCGCGGAGGAGGAGCAGCGGCTCCTCGGCTGCCGCGAGATCCGGACGAAGAAGCTCGAGGAGTGGGCGACCGTCCACCGGGAGCTCATCGACGACCTGCGCACGCTCTACCCCGAGACATGGGCGGCGCGCGCTCCCGATCCGCGTCAGCTGATCCCGCAGTGGATCTTCGGCGAGCGCGAGTGGTACACGGATTTCGCGCTGCGCGTCCGGCGCCACGACGAGGAGGCGCCCTACCGGCTCGGCTTCGTCCACTCGGCGACCGGCTGGGCCTACCTTTGCGAGCCGGTCGAGGCGTCGGAATCGGATCTCTTCCGCGAGAGCGCCGCCTACCTCGGCGCGCTCCAGATCCTGCGCCTCTGGGCCCGCGATGCGAAGGACCCGACCATAAGCCACTGGGAGCGGTCCGAGGACTACTGGTTCAAGGAGGGCCTGCCTGCCTTCCTCGCTTCGCGGCGCGTGAAGAACCCCGTCGAGGGGCGGGCGCTGAAGGGGCCGTGGGAGATGCCGCCGCTCCCCGTGGTGGTGCAGCGGCGCGGCCCGCTCGACCGGCAGTTCTATCTCACGCCGAGGGAGGACGCGGAGCTGGGGCCAGAGCTCTTCCCCCCCGACAGCGGGTACACCGACCTCGCGTGGCTGCTGGTGCGCCACCTGAACGGCGAGGGGCGGCGCGCGGCGTTCGAGCGGTTCCTGCGCGCGCAGGTGGACGGGACCGGGAAGGGCATCGAGTTCTTCGAGGAGTGCTTCGACATCCAGGGCTTGGACGGGTGGAGCGCGCTGCAGCGTGCCACGTACGCGTCCATCGAGTAGAAGGGAACCATGCGTCGCCAGAAGTGCGCCCAATGCGGCACGATGCTCGACATCAGCAAGCTGGAGAGCGGCTCGAAGTTCGCCTGCGCGAGCTGCGGTGCCATCCTCGTGGTGGGCGAAGCGACCGCCGTGAAGAAGTCGTTCAAGGAGTCGGGGCCGGCGTTCACGCCCAAGGGCAAGTCGGATGCGCCCGCTCCGGCGCCGACGCGCAGCCGGCCGGCGACGGAGCGCGCGCCCCGCGGGGCCGCCGGATCCGAGCCGAAGTCCAAGGTGCCGCTGTTCGTCGGGGCGGGGGTCGTCGTCGTCATCGCGGTCGTCGCGATCGTCCTCTCCAGCGGAGGGGGCGGGGGGCCGGGGGGGACCACGGGCACCTCGGCGGCGGACTGGTGGGCGCAGCAGGAGCCGAAGCTCATGGGCGCGTCCGCGGACGAGCTTCGCAGGATCCTCAACGAGGGGCGCGCCAGGTACGGCGCCGACAAGGCGTTCTGGGGAGACAAGGAGGGGCGGCTCCAGACGGCCCTCGCCAAGAAGGACCCGACCGACGCGGCGGCGAACGCGAGTGTCGGGAACCGGAACCTCCGCGACTACACGGACTTCGACAAGATCCACGCGCGGATGCAGGAGAACTTCAACAAGCTCCCGGAAGCCCTTCAGGACTTCGCCGAGAGCCTCGAGGTGTCCGAGGGGAAGCCCGTCTGGGTGACACGCGAGAAGTACGAAGAGGCGAGCGCGAAGCTGGACGAGTACGTCGCGTGGCAGGCGAAGGCGGACGAGAACCCGGCGGCGGACGCGATCGAGAGCTTCACCCGGCAGGCGAAGACGATGCTCTCGTCGAGCCAGCGAAAGGTCGGGTTCGCCGCGATCGCGAAGGGGCCGTTCGTCCTCCTGCTCGCCTACGAGGACAACGAGGGCGCCAATCAGGCACGCGCCGATCTCCTCGGCGAGGGCAAGAAGTGGGCGGCCGTGCTTGAGGTCGTGCGCCAGGAGTTCGACAAGCGGGTCCGCGAGCCGCTCGGCCTCCCGGCGATCGAGGCCGGGAAGTACTACTGCGACCTCGTGGTGCCGACCGCGGACGACCTCGGGAAGGTCATGCGCCCGGGCGAAGGGCTCGACGCGACCGGCGACATCCCCGGGCGCTTCTCGCTGACCACGAAGTGGACGCACCTCCGCGTGCCGAAGGAGGCGAACGAGAAGGCGCTCTTCGGCGGGGACCTGGCGCACGAGGCCGTCCACCAGCTCCAGTGGCACTACTCGGCGGACCCGAAGCAGAAGCTCCTGAACCACATGGAGGCGTGGAACGGCATCTGGCTCACCGAGGGGCTCGCCGAGTATCTCGGCAGCGGGATCGACCTCGACCCGGGCTCGGGCAAGGCGTCGTTCTCGGGCGAGCCGCCGCGGCGCCTGGAGTTCCTGAGGGGGATGCGGGACAACGGCCTGCCGCTCATCCCGCTGCGCGATCTCGTGCAACTCCGCCCGGACAACATCGAGCGGCACATCGCCGGGACGTGGTTCCAGGGGCTCGCGCAGAGCGAAACGCTGCCGGAGGCCGCGACCCAGTGGTTCGGGTCGCAGGTGGACCCGGAGCGGAAGATCTTCCACACCCAGTCGTGGCTCCTCGTCCACTTCCTCTACGAGGCCGAGGGCGGCAAGTACCGCGCGAAGCTCATGGACCTCGTGCTGACCGCGCTCCGCGGGAAGCTGAAGCCCGAGCGGTACCGGAAGGACCCGGCCGCGCCCGAACGGTTCTCGAGCGCCGACGAGGCGTTCGTCGAGATCCTGGGACTCAAGGACGAGGCGAGTTGGCAGGAACTCCAGGACGCGCACGACCGCCACGTGAAGAGCCTCCGGGGCGACTAGGATGCCGCCAGGCGGCGGCAAGGCCTTGGGCCCGCCGCGCCTCAGCATCGTCAAGCCCCTCGGCGGGACCGGCTTCAAGGCGCGGCCTTTGCCCGCCGCTACTTCCCCTGCGGCGTGTAGAGGTCGTAGCCCGGCAGCTTCTCCTTGACTGCGGCGAGGCCCGCCTCGTCGCCGGCCTCCCGGTAGCATCGGAACGCCTCGCGCCACCGGCCGGCGGTAAACGCGGCGGCGGCCGCTTTGGACCACTCCTCGCGGGTCGGGCTCCGGCCCGCCCGCTTCAGCGTCAGGAGCAGCGCCGGAAGCCCCTCGCGCACCGCATATCCGCGGATCTCCCCGACCGCCTTCTCCTCCCCGGCGATCAGGAAGAGGTCCAAGGCATCGTGGATCCTGCCCGCGGCGAGGAGGTCACGCGCGACCTTCGACCGCTTGGCCGGGGGCGTCCGATCGCCGTATTTCACCTCGCGGAGACCGAGGGTGTCAGGGAGGTCTTGCGCCACGGGCGGCAACTATATCCCGGGCGGTAGGGGAGAGCCAACGAATATAACTATGTGCGCGACAACAAGTTAGGTCGACCGCGGGTGCGTTCCACGCTCTCGCTTGCACCTGCGGTCGTAAACCCTTGGCCTGACAAGGGTTCCGAGAAAATAAATATTGACGGTCTCCCGGTCCGGTCTAGATTCAAGGGACGTAAGAGCCGATGGATAAAGGATATAAGGCGTTTCGGGGCTTCCACGGCATAGGGTACGAGACATGACCGTCCATTCACAGCCTTCCGCCCGTTCCGGCGCCAACTCGGATCACGACGATTTCGACGGCAAGACCGTGACCAAGAAGGAGCTTGTGAGCCGGATCGCCGACCGAACCGGCCAGACCAAGGTGATCACGAAGGACATCATCCAGATGTTCCTCGACGAGATCATCAGCGAGCTGGGCAAGGGGAACCGGCTGGAATTCCGCGAGTTCGGGGTGTTCGAGATCAAGCAGCGGGCCGCCCGCAGGGCGCAGAATCCGCGGACCCTCGAGAAGGTCGAAGTGCCGAAGAAGAAGGTCGTGAAGTTCAAGGTCGGCAGGATGATGAAGGAGCGCGTCGGCATCGACTAGCCGTCGTCTCGTCCCCCTAGGCCCCGTATCCCTTTCCCCCTCCCGGCGCGTTTACAATCCTCGCATGAGCGCCGAGGCACTCTCCGGTTCCGACGTAGAGCTCCACTTCTGTCGGCGGTGCGGCATCTCGATCCCCCAGGGCGACATCGCGACGCATCGTGCCAGGGCCGTCCCCGGGGGCTTCCTCTGCGACGCCTGCGCGATCGACGCGCCCCTGCCGGCGCCGAAACCCGCGGTGCACGCCGCGGCGCCCGCGTCGGGCTCGCGTGCGCTCGTCTTCCTCGCGCTGCTCTACGTCGTCGGCGCGAGCACGTTCCTGCTCGTCCGAGAGGTGCAGCGCCAGCCCGTCCAGCAGCCCCGCGGGGACTTCGCGACCTCAGGCGATCTCGAGGCGCTCGCGCGGAAGGTGGACGGGATCGACGACCGGGCGCGCGCCGCATTCGTCGACCTGAAGGCCAACGACGAGCGGCAGCGCGACGACGCCCGCGAGCTGAGCGTGCGCCTGAACGCGCTCTCGGACCTGCCTCGGGCGGTGGGCGAGCTGCGCAGCCGCATCGACGACCTCGACGCGATGTCGAAGGCGCTCGCGACCAAGACCCAGCTCGTCCGCGACGAGGTGGCGGCGGCGCGCCACGAGCTGCGCCAGCTTGGCGGCGAGTCCGGCGGCATCACGAGGCCCCCGCCCGAGCCGCTTCCCGAGATCCCGCAGGCGCCGGCGCGGTCGCCCGAGGAGCTCGAGCGGGACCGGCTCGTCGCCGAGTACATCAGCAAGCTCGCCGACAAGAAGGCGCCGAACGGCGCGCGCTACAACGCCGCGGTCTCGCTCGGCGACCTGCGGCACCCGAGCGCGATCGCGGCGCTCGTGGACGCGCTCGAGAACGACCCGTACGACCTCGTGTGCCGCGCCGCCGCGTGGTCCCTCGGCATGTACGGCAAGGACGCGATCCCGGCCATCCCGGCGCTCATCCGGCAGCTCGGCGGCAAGGACGGGACCGTCGGCTACATGTGCGAGCGCGCGCTCGGCGAGATCACGAAGGCAGCGACCGGGAGCGCGGTGACCTTCAACTACGACTCGAACGCGAACCAGCGGGCGCGGAAGAAGGTGCAGAAGGACTGGGAGGAGTGGTGGGAGAAGCACCAGGGGGAGCTCCTGCCCGGAGCCGGGTAGCGTAGGCGTCCCCCGGGAACTCGCGCTCGAGGAGGTCGAGGGAGGGGGTCGCCCCCCCGCCTTGGGCTTCGAGGAACGCGAGGACCGAGAGGGGGGTAAGCCTCGCCGACCCGCGGGCGCGCCGGAGGTTGCGCGCGTGCTCGTCGAGGAGGAGGCGGAGGGCCTTGCGGGAGGGGAGGAGGGCGTCGAGGTCGAGGCGCAGCGTCTTTCCCTCGGGGACGTTCGCGTAGGCGGCGCGCAGCGCCTTCGCCGCCTCGGCGGGCGGACGCCCCTCGGCCGCGGACGCGAGGCCCAGGAACGCGAGCGTCACCGGCTCCCCGGGCGCGAGCGCGAGGCTCTCTCCGAACGCGCGACGCGCGTGTCCGAAGAACCCCTGCCGCAGGTACGTGACGCCGATCTCGAAGTACCCGTCCGCGTCCTCCGCGCCGACGGAAGCGGCGAGGAGGAGGAGGCACGCCGCGCGCCGCGGGAAGCGGCGCCTTCGGACCGGACCGCGCATGCCGTTCATCCTACCGCGGCGTCGCGGGGGCGGAGGTCCTTCTCGTAGAGCCGCCAGCGCTTGTACGGCCGGAGGTTGTAGAGCTCGAGGCCGTTCAGCAGCGCGAGGTTCGTCGCGAGGACCCACGAGGACTCGCACCACGCGTAACGACCGCCGATCGCCGCGAAGCTGTCGGAGAGGAGCAGCGCCTCGATGCCGCGAACGCGGTAGCCCGGCAGCACGCCGAGGGCGGCCACCCGGCAGCGCCCGCACGTGCGCGCGCGGAGGAGCCGCAGCCAGCCCCACGGGAGGAGCCGCCCGCGGCTCGCCTTCGCGGCGACGTTCAGGTCCGGGAGCGCGAGCAGGAACCCCACGGGCTTGCCGCCGAACTCCGCGACCCGCACGAGATCCGGGTCGAGCACCGCCTTCAAGTCCTTCGCCTTGAAGAGGAACTCCTCCCGGCCGATCGGGACGTGGCCCCAGTTGTCGTCCCACGCGGCGTTGTAGATCGCGCGTACGGCCTCGACCTCCTCGTCGAACCGCTTCAGGTCGAGCGGGCGGACGGCGGCGCCCTGCCGCTTCGCGCGGTCGGCGAACCGGCGGGCCCGCTCGGGCCCCATGATCTCGAGCGCGCCGGAGAGGCCCAGCAGGTCCTGCGTCCCCCGGTACCCCCCCTCTTCCAGGAGCCGCGGCACGTGCGGCGGGTTCCAGGTCGTGTCCACGACCGGCGGCGTCTTGAACCCCTCGACGAGGAGGCCCGCGGTGTCGTGGATCGAGTAGTTGAGGGGGCCGCGGGCGCGGCTGCAGCCTCTCCGGGAGAGCCACGCTTCGGCCGCCCCGAGGAGCGCCCGGGCACCCTCCGGGTCGTCCGCGCAGTCGAAGAAGCCGAGGACGCCGCATCCCGGCGCCCGGGCGAGGAGGTCCCGGTCCACGCAGGCGCCGACGCGGCCCACGGGCTTCCCGTCGCGGAACGCGAGCCACTCCCGACCATCCGCGTGGCGCCAGAAGGGGTTCCTGCGGCGGTCCATCACCGCGTGGAACGCGGGGCGGAGCATGGGCACGAACGCGGGGTCGGTCGCGTAGAGCCGGGAGGGCAGGTCGCGGAAGAGGCGGACGTCGGGGGCGCGCTCGACCTCGCGCAGCGCGAGCGTCACCGGACGAGGTGCAGCCCGGCGAGGACCCGCGAGAAGATGGCGAGGCAGCGGTCGAGCTGCTCCCGGGTGTGCGTCGCCATGTAGGACGTCCGGAGCATGCCCATGCCCGGCGGGACCGCGGGAGCGACGACCGCGTTGACGAAGACGCCCTCGTCGAAGAGCCGGCGCCACGTCGCGAACGTCTCCATGTCGCCGCCGATCACGATCGGGATGATCGCGCTCGGGTGGGCATGAACATCCACGCCGAGCCGCTTGATCCCCTGCCGCATGTACTCGACGTTGCCCTGGAGCCGCAGGATGTGCTCCGGCTCGCTCTTCATCACCTCGAGGGCGGCGAGCGCCGCGGCCGCGTTGCTCGGCGTCATCGCCGCGGAGAAGATCATCGAGCGGGCCGTGTACTTCACGAAGTCCACGACCTCGCGCGCTCCCGCGACAAAGCCGCCGAGGCTCCCGAGCGACTTCGAGAAGGTGCCGGTGAGCAGCTCGACCGGCACGCCGAAGTGGGACGCCGTCCCCCGGCCGCCTTCGCCGATCACGCCGATGCCGTGCGCGTCGTCGATGCAGAGGGCCGCGCCGTACCGGTCGGCCAGCTCGCGCAGGCGGGGCAGGTCGACCATGTCCCCGACCATGCTGAAGACCCCGTCGGAGACGATCAGCTTGCCCTTGTCGGCCGGAGCCTCCGCGAGCAGCCGCTCGAGCTCTTCCAGGTCGTTGTGCCGGTACTTCTTGAGCGACCCGTACGAGAGGCGGGCGCCGTCGAAGATCGAGGCATGGTTCTCCCGGTCGCAGAAGATCAGGTCGTTCTTGCCGGCGATGACCGAGAGGACGCCCAGGTTCGTCTGGAAGCCGGTGCTGAAGACGAGGGCCGCCTCGGTCCCGAAGAAGTCCGCGAGCGCCGCCTCGAGCCGGTGGTGCAGGTCCAAGGTGCCGTTCAGGAACCGGGACCCGCTGCACCCCGTCCCGTAGTCCCGGATCGCCTTGAGCGCGGCCTCTTGGACCCGGGGGTGGTGGGTCAGGCCGAGGTAGTTGTTCGACCCGATCATCAGGACCCGCCGGCCCTCCATCGTCACCTCGGTCCCGTGGTCGGTCCTCGAGATGGCGTGGAAATAGGGCAGCAGCCCGCGCGCGTGGGCTTCCTCGGCGCGGTCGAACTTGCGGCACTTGTCGAAGAGGTTCACGCGCGTAATGCCGGCCGAATCACGTCAGGGGATCCCCCCTCCCGGCCGACGAGGTGGTGGGGTATTCCTATCGCTGCCCCCATGGGGTGTCAATAGAATAGCCTGCCTCTCCCCCGGCGCGCGAACGCAAGTCCGCTGATGACAAGGCCCAACGCACGGCGCGCCCTCGTCACCGGGGGCCACGGATTCCTCGGCAGCCACCTCGTGGACCTGCTCCTCGAGCGCGGGTACGCCGTCCGCTGCCTGCTCCGGCCCGGCCGGCCGGAGACGCTCCTCGGCGGCCGGCCGGTGGAGGTCGTTCGGGGCGACGTCAGGGCCGCGCAAGGCCTCGCGACCGCCGTGGAGGGCGTCGACCTTGTCTTCCACGTGGCCGGGCTCGTCGCGGCGCGGTCCCCCGCGGAATTCCGCGATGTCAACGCGCTCGGCACCGGGCGCCTCGCCGCAGCCGTCGCCGCGCGCCGCGAGGGCGCCTGCCGATTCGTCTTGGTGTCGAGCCAGGCGGCCATTGGCCCGAGCCCCGACGGCCGGCCCTTGACCGAGGAACGGCCCCCGAGCCCCCTCACGCACTACGGCACGAGCAAGCTCCTCGGCGAGCTCGCGCTCGCGCACGCCGGTATCCCCTTTACGGTTGTTCGGCCCCCGGCGATCTACGGCCCCCGCGACCGCGCCCTCCTCCCGTTCTTCCGGCTCGCGGCATGGGGCCTCGCGCCGGGGCTTGAGGGGCCCGGGCGCCGTTTCAACCTCCTCCATGCGAGGGATGTCGCCGCGGGGATCCTCTCGGCCGCGGAGGCGGAGGGGGCGCGGGGCAGGGCCTACTTCCTCTCGGACGGGCAGGGCTACGGCTACGGCGACGTCGCGCAGAGCATGGGTCGCGCGTTCGGGCTTAAGCCGCGTCGCGTGCCCGTGCCCGATTGCCTCCTCGATCTCCTGGCCGCGTTCTCGGACGAGGCCCTTGGGCTCCTCGGTCGCGTCCCGGTCTTCGGGCGGGACAAGGCGCGCGAGCTGAAGGCGCGATGGTGGCTCTGCTCCGCGGAGCGCGCGCAGCGCGAACTCGGCTGGCGGCCTCGCGTCGCGCTCGACGACGGGATCCGGGAGACCGCGGAGTGGTGCGTCAGGACGGGGCTCGTGCGCCCGCGGGGCCCGTGAAAGAGCCCTCCGGGGGCCCGGTTCCGCTATCATGCGTCGCCGTGGCTTTTTCCCGCCAGAAACCGCCGCTCCTGCGGAAGGGCCTCCTCGGGCTCCTCGTCGTTGCGGCCGGGTGCGTGGCGCGCGAGACCCACGCGGAGTACCCGCAGGACCTCTACCACCCGGACTACGTGCGGCGGAGCAAGGCCGTCGCCGAGTTCGCCGAGCGGCGCGACCGGAGCCAGCTTCCCCAGGCGTTCGAGCTGCTCCTCGATGATGACGCCCACATCCGGCTCGTGGCCTACGACGCCATCCGGGAGATGTCGCCCGGCGCCGAGGACTTCGGGTACCGCGCGTACCTCCCGCAGGACGTGCGGTTCGGGATCGTGATCCGCTGGCAGGCCTGGTGGGTCAAGGGCGGCGGCGCGACCCCGGAGGCCGCGGGGGAGGCGGGGGAGGCGACGCCTTCGGCCCCGCCCCTGGAGACGGCCCATGGCTGAGGGGTGGCGGGGGATCCGCGTGACGATCCCCTCGGACGTGCGCTACCTTGAGCCTCTTCGGACCATGATCCAGGAGACGGCGGTGCTCGCGGGGCTCGGCCGCGACGCGGTCGCGGAGGTCGAGCTGGCCGTCACCGAGGGGTGCGCGAACGTGATCCGCCACGTCTACTCCAACTCCGAGCGCGAGCGGATCGACCTCGTCTTCACGTTCTCGGACGACATCTACGAGGTGCGGATCGACGACTACGGGACGTTCGTAGACCCGGCGCGGATCAAGAGCCGCCCGCTCGACGAGGTGCGGCCGGGCGGGCTCGGCGTGCACCTCATGCAGAAGGTGATGGACGAGGTGAGCTACACGAAGAACCGCTGGGGCGGGACGAGCCTCACGATGAGAAAGAGGCTTGCGCGTCCCGCGAAGGGACCAAGGAAGGACCGGAGAGGACCATGACGATTCAAGTCAAGCGCGAGAAGGTCGGCGAGGCGACGGTCGTCTCGGTCGGGGGGAGCGTGGACATCTACTCCTCGCCGGAACTGCGCGGCGAGCTGAAGGTGGCGCTCGACGGCAAGGTCCCGCGGCTCGTGATCGACATGGGCGGCGTCGCCTTCGTGGATTCCTCGGGTCTGGCGACGCTCATCGAGGCGCTCCAGAAGGTCCAGGGCTACGCGGGGAAGCTGCTGCTCTGCAACCTCTCCGCGAAGGTGCTTGGCGTCTTCCAGCTCGCGAACCTGGACCACATCTTCCAGATCCGCGAGACGCGGGAGGCCGCGCTCAAGGGGTAGGCCGAGGCATGGGAGAGGGAACCGTCCTCCGGCAACGAGCCCTTCATGGACCCGGACGGCCCAGGGAGGGCGCCGGGCCCCGCCCGCGGGCAGCGGCGCCGCACGCGCGTCCGCGCAGGAAGCCGCGGCGATGAGGCCGGTCGCCTCGCTCGGCCGCCGCGGGCTCGAGGTCTTCTGGTTCGTCCTCGGGTGCTGCCGCCTCTTCGTCGACTTCACGTACTGGCTCCTTGTCGCCCCCTTCCGGGGGTTCAAGGTCCGGATGCACGAGACGGCGCGTCAGGCCGTGCGGATGGGCGTCAACTCGATCCCGATCGTGTTCCTCGTGAACTTCTTCGTCGGGGTCACGCTCGCGGTGACGGTGGCGGACATCCTCTCGATCTTCGGCGCGAAGGAGTACACGGCGAGCGTGATGGGCGTGGGTTTCTGGCGCGAGCTGTCCCCGCTCCTCACCGCGATCATCATGTCCGGGTTCGCGGGCGCGTCGCTGGCGGCGGAGATCGGGACCATGAAGGTGGGGGAGGAGCTGATGGCGCTCGAAGCGTCGGCCCTGAACCCGGTCCGGTTCCTCTGCGTGCCGCGGCTGCTCGCCGTGATCGTGATGGTCCCGATCGTCACCCTCTTCGGCAACATCTTCGGGATCTACGGCGGCTACCTCGTCTACCACGGGCTGCTCGACCTGAGCTGGGCGCAGTTCTACGACAAGATGCTCGACTCGATGAAGTTCAAGGATGTGTGGGTCGGCGGCCTCAAGAGCGTGATCTTCGGGGGGATCGTCGGCCTCGTCGGCCTCGCGCAGGGGCTCCAGGTCTCGGGCGGCGCCGAGGGCGTCGGCCGCGCCACGACGAACGCCGTCGTCTACTCGATCATCCTGATCATCGTCGCGGACTGCATCATGACGGTGGCCCTCTACTTCTAGCCATGGCGGTACGGGGCACGGCCTCCGGCAGCGACCGGGACAGCGAGTTCAAGAAGGGCGACGTGATCGTGCGCGTCCGCGACGTGCGGATGAGCTACGACGGGCGTCCCATCCTCAAGGGGGTCAACCTCGAGGTGCGCAAGGGGGAGACCCTCGTCATCATGGGCGGCTCCGGGCACGGCAAGAGCACGATGCTCCGGCTCATGATCGGCGCGGAGAAGCCGGACGCCGGCACGATCGAGATCTTCGGCAAGGAGATCACGAAGCTCTCCGAGGAGGAGCTCTACCCGATCAAGAAACGGTTCGGCGTCCTCTTCCAGTCGGGCGCGCTCTACAACTCGATGACCGTGGGCGAGAACATCGCCCTGCCCCTCCGAGAGCACACCGACCTCGACGAGAAGATCATCTCGATCATCATCAAGCTGAAGCTCGAGCTGGTCGGCCTGCGGGACTTCGAGCACCTCGTGCCCGCGCAGCTCTCCGGCGGGATGAAGAAGCGCGTCGGGCTCGCGCGGGCGATCGCGCTCGATCCCGAGATCATCTTCTACGACGAGCCCGGCGCGGGTCTGGACCCCGTCATGCTCGCCGTGATCGACGAGCTGATCATGGGGCTCGGCGAGAAGCTCGGTGTGGCGTCCATCGTGGTGACGCACGAGATGCAGTCCGCCTTCCGGATCGCGGACCGGATGATCCTCATGCACGGCGGCCTCGTCCTCGCGGAGGGTACGCCCGAGCAGATCCGGACGACCAGCGACCCGGTCGTGCAGCAGTTCATCCATGGCAAGGCGGAGGGGCCGATCCCTCTCCGCCTCTCGAGCCGCGATTTCGCGGAGGATCTCCTCGGAGGCTAGGACATGGCGGCAACAAGCAAGTCGGCGGAGATCCGCGCGGGCGTCGTGGTCCTGACCGGCCTCGTCATCCTCGCGGTCGGCCTCTTCCTCGTGACCGGCGGGTGGACCCGCTGGTTCGAGGCCAAGAAGCAGCTCACCGTCCACTTCAAGGACGCGGGCACGATCGGCCCCGGCGCGAACGTCTACCGAGCCGGGCTCCGGGTGGGCGAGGTCACGGACCTGAAGACCATCGACCGCGTGATCAAGGGCGAGAACTACTCCGTCGCCGTCACGATCGAAGTGGGCACGGGTACGGAGATCCCGGTCGACAGCGCGTTCCAGATCTCGAAGTCGATCACCAACGTCGTGGCGTTCAACATCCGGCCGGGCGCGGACCGCGTGCTGGCGAAGGCGGAGACCGACAACCTGACAGGCGAACGGCTCGCCAGCACGGACGAGCTGGTGGACCGCTACACGAAGCTCGCGGACAAGGTGAGCGGCGTCGTCTCGCACGCGGACACGCTCATTCTCGATCTCAACGCCAAGGTGAAGGAGGTCGACATCGCGGGGCTCCAGGACGAGGCGCGCAACCTGATCACGGAGCTGCGCGACGCGGCCACGGACCTCGGGGCGCTGCTCCGCGACAACCGCGAACGGATCAACCGGTTCGTCATGAACGTGGAGCAGCTGACGACCAGCCTCAAGGACGACTGGTCGACGATGTCGGTCAAGCTCCAGGGGATCCTCGACGACGCCCGCGAGGCTGCGACCGAGGTGAAGGGGATCCTCAAGGAGAACCGCGAGGGGGTCAAGTCGATCATCCAGAGCCTCGACGACGGCGCGCGGCGGATCGCCCCGGTCCTTGCGCAGGTGGAGGCCATCAGCCGGGCGGCGAACGACACCGTCGTCGAGATGCGGCCCGAGCTGACGCGCACCCTGGCGGCCGCATCCAAGGCCTTCGGGAACTTCCAGGCGCTCACGGAGGACCTCCGCACGGCCCCGTGGAAGCTCATCAACAAGCCGTCCGGCAAGGAGTCGGACGACGTCCACCTCTACAACGCCGCGCGCCTCTACGTGGACGCGGCCGGCGACGTCGCCGACGCGATCCAGGACCTCGAGACCCTCCGTCGGCTCGGCGTGCTCGGCGACGCCCAGCGCGCCGATCTGGTCGAGAAGACGCTTCTGGCGATGCAGGAGGCGCTCGCGGCCTTCGACGCGAACCAGAAGCGGTTCGTGAGCTTGATCGAGGCGACGGCGGACAAGTAGGTTCCCCCCGCCCCTCCCGAAAACTGGCCCGGCGGCCGAGAATGCCCCGATGCACAAGGTCACCATCGTCGGCGCCGGCAACGTCGGGGCCACCTGCGCCTTCCAGATCGCGGAGCGGAACCTCGCCGACGTCACGATGGTCGACGTCGTCGAGGGGCTGCCGCAGGGCAAGGCGCTCGACATGGCCCAGTGCGGCGCGATCTTCGACTTCGACGCGAAGGTCGAGGGGTCGAACGACCTCGCGGCGCTCGCGAAGAGCGACGTGGTCGTGGTCACGAGCGGCATCGCGCGCAAGCCGGGCATGGACCGGATGGACCTCCTGAAGACGAACGCGACGATCCTGAAGGACGTCTCGGCCGCGATCCGGAAGCACGCGCCCGACGCGATTGTCGTCGTGATCACGAACCCGCTCGACGTGATGTCCTACGTCGCCTTCAAGGTCACGGGGTTCCCGCGCGAGCGCGTGATGGGGATGGCTGGCGTGCTCGACGCCGCGCGCTTCCGGCGGTTCCTCGCGTGGGAGCTGAAGGTCTCCGTCCGCGACGTGAACGCGATGGTCCTCGGCGGCCACGGCGACCAGATGGTGCCGTTGCCCCGCTTCAGCACGGTCAACGGCGTCACCGTGACCGAGCTGATCCCGAAGGACAAGCTCGACGCGATCGTCGCCCGCACGCGAGGCGGCGGCGGCGAGATCGTGAAGCTCCTGAAGACGGGCAGCGCCTACTACGCGCCCGCGGGCTCCGCGGTCGTGATGGTCGAGGCGATCCTCAAGGACACCGGCCACCTCCTCCCTGCATGCGCCTACCTCGAGGGCGAGTACGGCTACAAGGGCATCCACCTCGGGGTGCCGGTCCGCCTCGGCCGCGAGGGGGTGAAGCAGATCGTGGAGCTGAAGCTCGCGAAGGAGGAGAAGGCGGCGCTCGACGTGAGCGCGGAAGCCGTGCGGAAAGGCGTCGAGGAGGTCAAGCCCTTCATCTAGCCGCCGCGTCGATCTCGACGAGGCGGGCGCGGAACCAGTCGGCGGAGGGGATCTCCTTCCCGTCCGCGAGCCGGACGAGGTAGGGCTTGCCGGACATCGAGGACTTGCTGGCGATGTTCTCGATGAACTGCTCCGCGGTGAGCGTGCGCCCCGCGCGCTTCCACTTCGTCCGCAGGTGGTCCTCCGCCTCCTTCGGTTCGTGGGGCGAGCCGTTGCGGATGAAGGTCACGTCCGCGGTAGAGACCGCGCGGAGCAGCGCCTCGATCCGCGCGCCCTCGTCGCGTCCGGGGGGGGCCTCGGGGGCCGGAGCGTGGTGGGGAGGGGCCTTGGCGCAGGCTACCGGGAGGAGCGCGAGGAGCAGGAGGCGCGGCGTCATTCCGTCGGGCGGATCGCCACGACCTGCCGCAGCCCGTCGCCGATCGGCCCGATCCCGCCCGTGATCCAGATCTTCCCGTCGGGCCCGAGCCCGCTCGCGTGGTGCGAGGTGGGGTTCGGGAGGCGGGCCGCGGCGCGGAAGAGGCGCCCCGTGGCGCCGATCGGGAAGAAGAGGTCCAGCGTGTCGTGGATCTTCGGCGGGACCGTCGCAAGGTCGAAGCCGCCGAGGAGGAGCACCCGGCCGTCCCCGAACGCCGTCGCGGTCCCGAAGGGCCGCGCGTCCGGGAGCTGGTTGATCGCGCCGATGAACCCGAAGCGCCAGTCCCAGATCGTGATCCCGAGCGAATCGACGCCGCTCGCGACGAACGGCCGCCCGTCGGGCAGGATCTCCCCGGCGCCGAAGAAGTGGGGGAAGAAGGGGGTGCCGAGCTGCAGGGAGAACGTCTCCGTGTCCTCGCGCCAGAGCGTCGCGGAGGGGAGTCCGGGCGTCCCGCCGATGACGATCACGTCGCCCGCGGACGTGGCCGCGCTGAAGTGCGCCGAGCGGCCCGCCTCCATCCGCGACCCCACCAGCGTCCACGTTCCCGCGACGGGATCGAAGATCTCCGCATCGGCGCGGAAGATGAGGCTCACCCCGTCCGCGGCGAGCCCCTGCCCGCCGGTGAGGAGCACCCGCCCGTCGGCGAGGCGCACCGCGTGCGCGAAGGAGCGCGCGAAGTGGAGCGAGGCCGCCGACGTGAACGCACCGGTCCCCGGGTGGAAGATCTCGCAGCTCGCGAGCGGGACGAACGGGATCGAGGACCTCTCGCCGCCTGCGAGCAGCACGCGGCCGTCGGCGAGCGCGATCTGCACGTGGGCGGCGCGCGCCCCGAGGAGGCTCCCGGTCGGGATGCTGCCGGCGATCGTCCAGTCGAGGCGCTCCGCGCTCTGCAGCGCGGGCTCACCATCCAGGGCGTATCCGCCGGCGACGAGGAACCGGCCGTCCGGGAGCAGCGTCATCCGGTGGAGGAACCGCCCGGTGGCGAGCGCGTTGCCCTTGGACTCGATCTGCGCCTGGACGGGGAGGACCGGGCCCTCCTCCTCGGTGCGGAAGGTGAACGCGTAGTCCTTGTCGAGCGGCTCGCCGTCCTCGTCGAGCACCGCGCGCGTGACCTCGATCGTGTGCGTCGCGAACGGGAAGTACCCGCTGAGGGGCGTGAACCGGACCTGGGTCGCCGGCAGGGGCGAGAGGCTGCGCGTCCCGACGATCGGGTCCCCGCTCTCGGCCACGATGCGGAAGGAGTCCGGCGTCAGCGACCCGGGATCGACCCGCCTCGAGAAGGTGACCAGCACCTCCTCGGCAAGCGGTACGTCCTCGGAGGAACTCCGGGGCAGGACCGAGGTCACCTGGAAGGCGACGGGCGCCGGATCGGGGCCGCCTGCCCCGCCCCCTCCGCATCCCGCGAAGAGGGCCACGGCCAGAAGCCCGACGTGACGCCAAGCCATCGCGACCTCCACCTGCACCGTGCTCCCATTCTATCGCGCGGAGGGGCAAGAGGGAGCAGGAAGAGGGGGGCGGGGGGGCAGGAGGCTGGTTCCCTCGTGGCCCAGGACTGCAGGCGGGGCTCGGGGGGACGCGGGCGCCCGCCGACCCCTTCCCGCCTCTAGCCTTACGGCCTACGGCCTACAGCCTGAAAGATCATCTCGGCCGAGCCGTCGCCGAGGGGAGAGCGGTCGAATCCGCCGTAGAGCGCCTCCACCTCGAGTCCGGCGCGAGCGAGGACATGCTCCAGCTCGAACCGGTAGAACCAGCGCATCTCGAACTCCGTCTTCCGGTGCTCGATCCGCCCGTCCGCGTCCTCGACCTCCCAGCGCATCGTGACATCGCTCACCTGCCGGGAGACGTGGGGGACGGCCTTCGAGTACCGGCGGATCTTGAGCCCCGCCTCGATCCGCTCGAAGTCGAGCCTTTCCGGCCGCGGGGCCGAGAGGTACGCGGGGTTCGGCTGGAAGAAGTCGAAGATCAGCCGCCCCTCCGGCGCGAGGTGACGGCACATGTTCGAGAAGAGCCGCACATGGTCGTTCGCGTCGAGGACGTGCGCGATCGGGCGGAACGGGATCGTCACGAGGGCGAAGCGCCGCCCCGCGTCGAAGTCGCGCATGTCGCCGAGGTGCACGTCGGCCTCGGGCATCTTCGAGCGGAGGTGCGAGAGCATCCGTTCGCTCCCGTCCACGCCCGTGATCCGAATGCCCTTCTCCGCCGTCGGGATGAGGATCCGGCCCGTCCCGCATCCGAACTCGAGGACGGGGCCGCCGGAGCGGACCGCCTCCTGCACGTAGAAGTCGACGTCGCCGCACGGCGTCCGGAAGACGAGGTAGTCCCCGTCGTAGAAGCGCGCGAGGTCGGAGTCGCCCCGGTACGGCATGCCCCGTTCAACCGCGGACCGCGGGCGCGGGTTCGGTGGAACCTACTTCCACTTGGCGACGCGCCGGTTCCACGCGGCCAGCGAGCGCCTCACCCGGGAGGGCGCCGTGCCGCCCACGGCGCCCTTCGCCTTGAGCGCGGCGGTCACGGAGAGGACGTGCCGGACGTCGGGGCCGAACTCGGGCGCCTCCTCCCGGAGCTCCTCGAGCTTCATGCGGCTCACGTCGACGCCGTTCGCCTCGGCCTTCGCGACGAGCCGGCCCACGACGCCGTGCGCGCGCCGGAACGGCATCCCCTTCCGCACGAGGTAGTCCGCGAGCTCGACCGCGAGGAGGTGGCCGCCCTCGAGCGCGGCTGCGCACCGCCTCGTGTCGAACGCGAGCCCGTCGATCGTGGCCGCGAGCGCGTGGAGGACGGCCGTGACCGTGTCGAAAGCGTCAAACACGGCCTCCTTGTCCTCCTGCAGGTCCTTGTTGTAGGCGAGGGGGAGCCCCTTGAGCGTCGTGAGGAGCGCGGCGAGATGGCCGAGGACCCGGCCCGCCTTGCCGCGGGCGAGCTCCGCGCCGTCGGGGTTCTTCTTCTGCGGCAGGAGGCTCGAGCCGGTCGCGACCCGGTCGGAGAGGCGGACGAAGCCGAACTCCGAGGAGGACCAGAGGACGATCTCCTCGCCGAGGCGCGAGAGGTGGACGGAGAGGAGCGCGCACGCGGAGAGGAACTCGACCGCGCCGTCCCGCGACCCGACCGCGTCGAGGCTGTTCTCCGCGACGGCCCTGAACCCAAGCTCCTTCGCGAGCCGGATCCGGTCGATCGGGAACCCGGTGCCGACCGCGGCGCCGCAGCCGAGCGGGAGCGCGTCGCAGCGCTTCCGCGCGTCCGAGAGCCGCTCGCGGTCGCGCGCGAGCATCTCGACGTAGGCGAGGAGGTGGTGGGCGGCGAGGACCGGCTGCGCGCGCTGGAGGTGCGTGTAGGCGGGGATCGCGATGCCCTCCGCGCGGTCCGCGGCGGCGAGGAGCCGGAGGACGAGACCCTTGACCGACGCCGAGACCCCGTCGCACGCCTTCCGGAGCCAGAGGCAGAGGTCGGTCGCGACCTGGTCGTTCCGGCTGCGGCCCGTGTGGAGCTTCTCCCCCGCGCTCCCGACCAGCTCGACGAGGCGTCGCTCCACGGCGGTGTGGATGTCCTCGTCGCTCGTGCGGCTCTTGAACCTCCCCTGCGCGAACTCCTGCCGCACGCGTTCGAGGCCCGTCGCGACCGCCTGGAGCTCCTGGCCGTCCAGCACCCCCGCGTGGCGCAGCGCCCTTGCCCACGCCGCCGACGCGGCGATGTCCTCCTCCCAAAGGCGGCTGTCGAACGGGAAGGAGCGGTTGAGCGCGTCCACGCGGGGGTCGAGCTTGCCCTCGAACCTGCCGCCCCACATCCGCTCGCCGCTCATGCCCCGGAGGCCCCGTCGAAGTAGCCCGCGATGACGCGGCCGTAGACTTCCACGCCGCGCTCGAGCTGCTCCGTCTCGATCCACTCGTCGGCCGCGTGGCTCTGCTCGCTCCGCCCGGGACCGAGGACGATCCCGGGCGCCGCACGCACGTGGAAGAGGTCGGAGACGCCCCCGAACGCTCGCGGCGTGGCCTGCCCCGTTGCGGCGAGCGCTGCGCGGACGATGCGCGACGACGCCGGAGTCTCGACCGGCGCGATCCGTTCGCTCACCAGATCCACCTCGCTCTCCACGAGGCCGCGCACGCGTTCGAAGAGCGCGCGGTTGTCGAGCTCCGGCACCGTGCGGGCGTCCACCTCGAGCGTGCACTCCGGCGGGACGACGTTGGTCCGGACGCCGCCCCGGATCATCGTGACCTGCACGGTCGCGGTCCCGAGCAGCGCGTGGACGGGAAGCGGGAGCCCGGCAAGGCGCGTCACGTCGCGCGCGGCCTTCTCGATCGCATTCTCGCCCTGCCACGGCCGCGCGGCGTGCGCCCGCTTCCCGCGCGCGACGAGCCGCAGCCGGAGGAGCCCGCGCTGGCACGAGCACGCGAGCAGCTCCGTCGGCTCCCCGATGATCGACGCGGAGACGTCGGGCAGGCTCGGAAGCAGCGTCCCGAGCCCGTCGCCGCCGGTCTCCTCGTCGCACGTCGCCGCGAGGACGAGCCGTCCTCGCGCCGGGACGCGGGCGCGGAGGAACGCGCAGACGAGCGCCGCGAGGGGCCCCTTCGCGTCGTTCGCGCCGAGCCCCCTGACCTTGCCGTCGAGGAGCGCCGCGCCGTGAGGATCGATCGTCCACTCGGGCGACGCCGGCACCGTGTCCGTGTGGCTGTTCAGGAGCAGCGTGTCCTCGCCCGACCCGCGCACGGCGAAGACGTTCCGCCCGACGACCGCCGCCCCCGCCAGCATCTCGCGCAGCAGCGCGACGCACCGCTCCTCGTGCCCCGACACCGACGGGATCCGGACCAGCGCGCGCGTCAGCTCGACGACGTCCATCTACTCGTCGAGGTAGCGCGCCTCCTCCTCCGTCGTCGTCACCATCGTGCCCGTGCCTTCCTTGGTGAAGAGTTCGACGAGAAGGCTGTGCGCCGTCTTGCCGTCGAGGATGTGGGCGCGACGCACGCCGCCGCGCACCGCCTCGACGAGGGTCTCGATCTTCGGCACCATGCCGCCGCGGATCGCGCCGGTCTTGAGCATCTCCTCGCACCGGCTCGCGCTGATGTGCGAGATGAGGCTCTCCTCGTCGTCCGGGTCCTCCAGCAGCCCGGGCGCGTCGGTGAGCAGCAGGAGCTTCCCGGCCTTCATGTCCGCCGCCACCCGCGCGGCCACGGTGTCCGCGTTGATGTTGTAGACGTTCCCGGCGCGGTCGCTCCCGAGGGAGGAGAGCACGGGCACGTACCCGTCGTCGAGCAGCTTCTGGAGCAGCCGCGTGTTCACGCGCGCGATGTCGCCGACGTGGCCCCAGTCCACCTGGGTGGTCTTGCCCGTCTTGGGGTCCGTCACCTCGGTCACGGGGCGGCGCACCGCCTGGATCAGGTCGCCGTCCACGCCGGAGACGCCGACGGCCTGGATCCCGTGGCGCCGGAGCGCGCCGAGGATGTCGATGTTGATCTGGCCGCCGAAGACCATCTTCGCGATCTCGAGCGTCGCGTCGTCGGTGATCCTCCGGCCCTGCACGATGTTCGGCTCGTGGCCGAGACGGCGTTGGAGGTCGGTCGCCTGCGGCCCGCCGCCGTGGACGACCACGGGGCGCACGCCCACGTGGAAGACGAGCGCGATGTCGGTCGCGAGGCGGTCGAGCGTCTCCGGGTCGCGCGCGATCTCGCCGCCGCACTTGATGACGAACGTCTGCCCCTTGTGCTCCCGGATGTAGGGGAGCGCCTGGAGGAGGGTGTCGATGTCCTGGCCGTTCATCGCGGAGGGGCGCGATCATACCGCGGGCCGCGAAGGGAGGGGCCAAAGGGGCCGGGCCCCAGCCGCCCTACAGCAGCTCGTGCAGGACGGCCGCCTGCGTCAGCACCCGCGCGTGCGCCTGCTCCGCGACCCAGGACTTCGGCCCGTCGATGACGTCGTCCGTGACGACCACGTTGCGCCGGACCGGGAGGCAGTGCATGAACGCCGCGTTCCCTTGGCGCTCGCGGTTGACGATCCAGCCGCGGAGCCCGGTCCGGAGCTCGGCGTTCCCGCGCGGCCCGTACTCCGCCCGCGCCCCCCACGACTTGGCGTAGATGACATCGACGCCCTTGAGCCCCTCGTCCATGTCGTGAAGGACCCTCACCTTCCCGCCCGCCTGCTCGTGCACCCTCGGGTCGAGCTCGAACCCCTCGGGGTGGACCAGCCGGACGTCGTAGCCCGCGCGGGCGAAGCCGATGAGCGCGGTGTTCGGCACCGCCATCGGAAGGGCGCGCGGGTGGTACGCCCACGTGATCGCGACCGTCTTCGGCTTGTGGCGCCGGAGCACGAGCACGTCGGCGAGCCCCTGCATCGGGTGCTCCACGGCCGACTCGAGGTTCACGACGGGCACCGCGGAGCAGCGCGCGATCGCCGAGAGGACGGGGTCTCTCCGGTTCTCCTCGTAGGTCCTCGCCAGCTCGGCGAACGTGCGCACGCCGATCAGGTGGACGGCGCCCGACAGGAAGTGGCCGATCGCGTCGCGGACGTGCTCCTGCGCGTCGCCGTCCATGACCGCGCCGTCGCGCGTCTCGATCTTCCAGACGCCCTGGCCGACGTCGTGGACGACGCAGTGCGCGCCGAGCGAGACCGCCGCGACCTCGAGCGCGGTGCGGGTGCGGAGCGAGGGGTTGAAGAAGAGGCCGCAGACGAACCGGCCCTTCCGGGCGGGCGGGATGCCGTCCTTCGCGAAGCGCTCCGAGAGGTCGAGGAGCGCCTTGGTCTCGGCGGCGGAGAGGTCGGCGAGCGCAAGCAGGTTCTTCATGAGGATCTCGACTCGCTCCGTGGTCAGGAAAGCACCGCCTCGATCGCCGCGATCCCCTCGTCCAGCTCCGCGTCGCTGATCGTGAGCGGCGGGAGGAGGCGCACGACCGTCGCGTCGCCGGGGCAGGTCGCGGCGAGCACCTTCTTCTCCACGCGCAGCCGTTGGACCGTCTCCTTGGCCGGGGCGCGGAGCCCGAGGAGGCCGCCGTGGCCGAGGATCTCGCGCCCGCGGAGTCTCCGGCGGAGGCGCTCCTCGATCGCCCGCGCCCGCGCCGGCGCGTCCATCTCCTCGAGCGCCGCGAGCGTCGCCTCGATGGCGGCGCAGGCGAGCGGCCCGCCGCCGAACGTGGTGCCCTGGTCGCCGATCTTCACGGTCCCGGCGACGGACCCCTGCGCGAGCACGACCCCGACCGGGAAGCCGGCCGCGATCCCCTTCGCGGTCGCGATCAGGTGCGGCTCGACCTCGAGGAGCCCGGCCGCGAACCAGTGGCCCGTGCGCGCGGGGGCGGTCTGCACCTCGTCGAAGACGAGGAGCGCGCCGACCTCGTCGCAACGCCGCCGGAGCGCGTGGGCGAACTGCCGCGTGACGCTCCGGACGCCGCCCATCGACTGGATCGGCTCGACGATCACCGCCGCGACCGTGCCGTCGATCATCGAGAGGTCGGCGCTGTTCAGCTCGGCGAACCGGTAGAGGCCCTCGGGAAAAAGTCCCGCCTGCTCCCGGTACTCCGGGAGGCCGGATGCGGCGAGCGCGCCGAGCGTCCGGCCGTGGAAGCCGCCGCGGAAGGCGACGACCCGCGACCGGCCGGTCGCGCGGCGGGCGATCTTCAGCGCGGTCTCGTTCGCCTCGGTGCCGCTGTTGCAGAAGAAGACCTTCGCGTCGGGCCACGGCGCGAGGCGGCAGAGCCGCTCCGCGGCGCGGGCGCGCACGGGAACGTGGACCACGTTGCTGTAGAAGAGGAGGTCGCGCGCCTGCATCGCGATCGCGTCCGCCACGCGCGCGGGGGCGTGGCCGAGGATCGCGACCGCGTGGCCGCCGTAGAGATCGAGGTACCGCGTGCCGTCGAGGTCGTGGACGTAGCTCCCCTCGGCCCGCACGACCACGAGATCGATCCGGGCGTACGAGGGGATCTCGTAGCGCGCCTCCTGGGCGACGATCTCCTCGCGTCTCACGGTTCCCCCTGCCCCTCCCGGAGTTCCCTCGTCACGGGTTCGCGCCGGGCGCGAGGAGGCCCGTGGTTTCGTCGAGGCCGAAGAGGATGTTCATGTTCTGGATCGCCTGACCCGCCATCCCCTTGCCGAGGTTGTCGATCGCGGTCAGGACCACCACGCGCCGGCCGTGCTGGTGGACGCTGATGTCACAGAAGTTCGTGCGGGCGACGTGGCGGAGCGCGGGGGTGTCGCGGCGGAGACGGACGAAGGGCTCCGGCCCGTAGCGGCGCGCGTAGAGCTCCGTGGCGTCCACGTCGGCGGGCAGCCGCGCGTGGGCGACCGTGAAGATCCCGCGCGAGAAGGGGCCGCTCTGCGGCACCATCGCGAGGTCGAACTCGAGTGCGCCCATCCCGGCGAGCCCGAGCCGGCGCAGCTCCTGCGCGATCTCCGGCTGGTGCTGGTGCGACATGATCTTGTAGGCGCGCATGTCCTGCGCCCGCTCCGGGTGGTGGGTCCCGGCCTTCGGTTCCGCGCCCGAGCCGCTGGACCCGGTCGTCTGGGCGAGCGTGACGTCGCCCTCGAGGAGCCCGTGCTCGGCGAGCGGCGCGAGCGCGAGGATCGCGCCGGTGGCGAAGCAGCCGGGGTTGGCGACGTAGCTCGTCTTGCGCACCTCGGCGCGATTCGTCTCGGGGAGACCGTAGGCGAACTCGGAGGCCTTGTCGGGGAAGCGGTGCTCGGCGCCGTAGACGGAGTAGAAGACCTCGCGGTCCTTCAGCCGGTGGTCGCCCGAGAGGTCCACGACGTCGATCTCCGGGTAGCGCTCGTGGAGCGTCGTGAAGAGCTGCTGCGAGACCCCGTGGGGCGTCGCGAGGAAGGCTGCGGCGCACCCGTCGGGGAGCGGCGCCTCGGGCCGCGTGAACCGGAGCTCCGGGTAGAACCCCTCGATCTGGGGGAGGATCTCCTCGACGCTCTTGCCCTCGAACCGCTGGCTCGTCACCGCGACCGCGCGGAAGTGGGGGTGGGAGGGGAGCAGGCGCAGCAACTCCTGGCCGCCGTAGCCGGCGGCCCCGAAGATCGCGACATCGATCCGCTTCGTGCTCATGGGGCGAAGGTCTGCGCCTCCACGAGGTCGCTCAGCCGCTCGCCTTGGATCCGCGCGTTGGCCGCGGGGATCCGCAGCTCCTCCTCGACGTAGCGCACGCCGACCTCGTTGTCCGTGGCCGGGCCGGCCATCACGCCGATCTTCAGGCCGAGCTCGCCCTCGAGGATCCTCTTGGCCCCCCAGGCCCCCACGAGATCGTTCGCGGTGACCACGTGGCACCGGGTGGCCGCGCGGATCTCCGCATCCTCGAGGAGGGACCGCACGCCGTAGTGCCCGATCACCCCGTCGCCCGCCTCGGCGACCACGACATCGACCTCGCGCGCGGCAAGCGCGTTCAAGATCCCCTTCGCGACCCACGACAGGCCCGCGACGTCGGAGGTCGTCGGCAGGCCGCAGTCGAGGAAGGAGAGCCCCGCGACGGCGCCGTGGTCCAACATGTTGAGCGTGTCCTTGAGGCACGCGACGCCCGTGAGCTTCGCCGCGCCGACCCGGTAGCCGCGCTGGGTCAAGTGGAAGATGATCTCGACCGCGGCGCGCGTCTTGCCGCTGTTCATGCAGGTGCCCGAGACGAAGACCACCGGCTCCTTCAGGTCGAGCCGCTCCGCCGCGGGCAGCGCGCCGTCGAGGATGTTCAGCGGCTTCCCGTCGCGCACCGCCATCCCGAGCACCTCCACGAGGAGCGGGTGGCCCACGTCGCTCGTGCCCGACGTGCACTCGCCGAGGACGCCGCCGAGGTTCAGGACGTGGATCTTGTCCCCCGCGGCGAGCTTCTCCGGCACTCTTCCGACGAAGCCGCGCAGCGCCGCGCGCGCGCCGAGCGCCCCGGCGATCACGTCGCCCTTCGAGATGTGCGCCTGCCGCCCGCTCGCGAGCTCGAGCAGGTCGTAGACCCGCTTCTCCTCGAGCGCGCGGACGACAAGCACCGTGCCCATCCGCGGCTCGATGATGCGCGAGATCTCGACCTCCGGCGTCAGCCCCAGCCGGTGGGTCACGGACGCGATCTTGTGGCATTGGATCTTCAACGCGTCTCCTCCGACAGCCGCGCGGCGATCCCGTAGATCCTCGCGAACCCCTCGGCGTCCCGGCCGTCCCAGAGCGAAGTCCCCTCGCCGTAGCGCGCGCCGCTCACCGAGAGCGCGTGCGGCGAGCGCACGCCGAGGATGTCGCAGCCGAGCCGCCGCAGGCGCACGCGCGCCTCGCCCGTGGCCCGCTGCTGGGACGACTCGAGCAGCCGCTCGAGGTCGCGGCAGACCGGGTCGAGGTAGAGCCCTTCGTGGAGGAGATCGCCGTAGAGGGCGCCGGCGCGGTCCTTTACGTCGCGCTGGCGCTTCGTGAGGACGAGCTTCTCGAGCTCCCGGTGCGCCGCGATGAGGATCGTGGCCGCCGGGGCGACGAAGCCGATCCGACCCTTGATGCCGAGGATCGTGTCGCCGAGGTGCGCGCCGCGGCCGATGCCGAGCGGGCGTGCCCATGCGTCGAGCCGCTCCATGAGATCGAGGGGGTCCAAGGGGGCACCGTCGAGCTCCGAGGGGAGGCCCTTCGAGAAACCGATCACGATCTCGCGCTCGGGCGCATCCGGATCGATCCGGGATCCCGCCTCCTCGTAGGCCTCCTCGGGGATCGTCGCCCAGGGGTCATGCGTTTCGCCGCCCCCGACGGTCGTGCCGACGAGTCCCTGGTTCACCGAGTAGCGGGTCGCGCGCCGGGTCACGGGCAGGCCCGCGGCCTCGAGCGCCTTCGCCGCGTCCTCGCGGGCGACGCCGCCGGAGCGGATCGGGGCGAGCACCTTCAGGTCCGGCGCGAGCGCGCGCAGCGCGACGTCGAACCGGATCTGGTCGTTGCCCGCGCCGGTCGACCCGTGGGCGACCGCCTGCGCCCCCTCGGCGCGAGCCACCCGGAGCAGATGCTCGGCCTGGACCTGGCGCTCCGCGCCGACCGCCACGGGGTAGATCCCGCCGCGGAGCACGTTGCCCCTGAGGATGAAGGAGAAGAACCGGTCGTACACTTCCCGGCGGGCGTCCACCGCGACGTGGCGCCTCGCGCCGGCCGCGCGGGCGCGCTGGCCGATGGACGCGAGCTGCTCCGGCGTGAATCCGCCGGTGTCGACGGTCACGGTAACGACGTCATACCCCTCGCGGCGCAGCGAAAGCACCGCGAAGGAGGTGTCCAGCCCTCCCGAAAAGGCGAGAGCCGCCACGGCCATAGGGGTCGCCCTCCATGCGGAAACCGAAACCCGAGAAGTTAGCACGGCTGCGGAAGAGCGCCAACAGCTCGTCCCTGCGCCCGCCGATACTTCGGGGAGGCGTGATCGAGGCGGTCGGTCTTACCAAGATCTTTTTCGACCCGAAGCGGGGCGGGGAGTTCCGCGCTGTCGACGGAGTCTCCTTTACCTGCCGTCCCGGCAGGATATTCGGCCTGCTCGGCCCGAACGGGGCGGGGAAGACGACCACGCTGCGGATCCTCGCGACGAGCCTCGTCCCGACCGCGGGGCGCGCGACGATCGACGGGATCGACGTCTTCGAGGACCCGGCCGGCGCGCGCGCGCGGCTCGGCTTCTGCACCGGCGCCACGGGCATCTACGAGCGGCTCACGCCGCGCGAGATGATCCGCTACTTCGGCCTTCTCTACGGCCGGCCGCGGGGCGACGTCGAACGGCGGGTGGAGGAGCTGATCGACCTCTTCGCCCTGCGCCCCTACGCCGACACGGCGTGCGGCCGCCTCTCGGCGGGCAACCGGCAGAAGGTGTCGCTTGCCCGGACGATCGTCCACGACCCGCCCGTCCTCGTCTTCGACGAGCCCACGACGAGCCTCGACGTCCTCGTCGCGCGCACGGTGACGCAGTTCGTGGCGGAGTGCCGGGCCCGCGGCAAGACCGTGATCCTCTCCACGCACATCATGTCGGAGGTGGAGAAGCTCTGCGACGACGTGGCGATCCTCCACCGCGGGAAGATCCTGCTCCAGGGCCCCGTCGGCGAGGTGAAGGCGCGCGCGGGCGTCGCCTCGATCGAGGACCTCTTCTTCTCCCTTGTGGACCGATGCGAAGCTCAGAGCTTGTGAACAAATCCCTGCTGGCTTCGGCCGGCTGCGGCGGCGTGATGCTTCGTCAGGCCTCCTCGCCGTATCGCTCCGCGGATACGACTCGTCGGCCTTCCTCGCCTGACGCCGCCTCGCTCGGCCTCGGGCCGACGCCGGGATTTCTTCACAAGCTCTCAGCCCTCCGCCTGATCGCGTCGAAGGAGATCCTCGACACGCTGCGGGACCGGCGCACGTTGTTCGTCTCCCTGATCCTTCCCCTCCTGCTCTATCCGACGCTGCTCCTGGGCCTCACGCAGATCATCGGGACCACGCAGCGCGACCTGCGCAACGACCACCAGCGGATCGTCTTCGTGGGCGAGACGACCGAGATGGCGCTCAACTACCTGCGGGCGGAGAAGCTCGACCCGGTCGCGGCGGACGTGGAGGAGAAGGGGCTCGAGGCGAAGCTTCGCGAGAACCTCGCGGTGGTGGAAGAGGGGGAGGCCCCGGAGGGGGGGAGGGCGCAGCTCCGCGACGCGCTCACGACGCGGCGGCTCGCGGGCGCGGTCGTCTTCCGGGAGGGGTTCGCGGGGCTCCTCAAGCAGGACAAGCAGGCGAGGGCCGCGCTCCTCTTCGACCCGACCGACGAGGCGAGCAAGATGGCCCGCGAGAAGGTGCGCGCGGCGCTCTTCAAGTTCGAGGCGGCGTGCCGCGAGGAGCTCCTGCGGCGCTTCCCCGAAGAGGAGGAGCGGCTCCGGTTCGCCGAGACCCCCGTCCGGCACGACGAGATCGAGGTCGCGTCGAGCACCCAGAAGGGCGCCTACTCCTTTGCGCCGCTCCTCGGCATGCTCATCGTCATGATGGCGCTCACGGGCGCCTTCTACCCGGCCGTCGACCTCGCCGCGGGCGAGAAGGAGCGGGGGACGCTCGAGACGCTCCTCGTGGCGCCCGTCACCCGCACGGAGATCGTGCTCGGGAAGTTCGCGGCGGTCTGGGTGATCGCGGTCGTGACCGCGCTCCTGAACCTCCTCGTCATGGGGCTCACGTTCTCGAAGGTCGCGGGGATGATCGGCGGCGGGAAGGTCGCCTTCTCCCTCTCCGCTGCCGCCGCCGGGACCGTCTGCGCGATCCTCGTACCGACGGCCGCGCTCTTCGGCGCGGTCGCGCTCGCCCTCTCCTCCTTCGCGACCTCCTACAAGGAGGGGCAGCACTACATGTCGCCGCTCTTCCTCGTGGCGACCCCGCTCGCGATGGTGGGGCTCCTGCCCAACGTGGAGATCGGGTACGCGCTCGCGGTGGTGCCGGTCGCGAACGTCGTCCTCCTCGTGAAGGCGATGCTCCTCGGGACCGACGCGGCGGGGCCCGCGTTCGTGGCGTTCGGCGCGATGGCGTTCTACGCGGCGCTCGCGCTCGGCTTCGCCGTCGCCGTCTTCCGCCGCGAGGCCGTTCTCTTCCGGTCGGGCGCGGGTCGCGGGTTCGACCCGGGTTCGCTCCTCGCGGCGCGCCAGGGGCTCCCGCGCGCGGGCCAGGGGTTCCTGCTCTTCTTCGCGGTCCTCGCCGCCATGTTCTTCCTCTCGTCGCGCGTCACGACCGCGGAGGAGGCCATGGGTGCGTTCCTCAAGGCGCAGCTGCTCGCCGTGCTGCTGCCCACGGTCGTCTTCGCCCGCGCGCTGAGACTCGACCTGCGCACGACGTTCGCCTTGAAGGCGCCGCGGTGGATCGCGCTCCTGCCCGTGCTTGTCGGCGCCGGCGCGACGCTCCTGCTCGTGGCCGCCTTCCAGGCGAACGTGATGCCGAGGCCCCGGGAGCAGAGCGAGTTCGAGCAGCTCATGGAGAAGGTCCTCAGCCTGCCGCGGTGGCAGCTCTACCTGCTCATGGCCTTCCTGCCCCCCGTCTGCGAGGAGCTGCTCTGCCGGGGCTTCCTCTTCTCGGCGTTCCGGGCGCGGTTCGGCGGCCTAAGGGCGGTCCTCCTCTCGGCAGCCCTTTTCGGCGTGCTCCACCTCGACGTCCACCGCATCCCCGCCACGGCGCTCGCGGGCATCGCGCTCGGGTACGTGCGCCTGCGCACGGGATCGATCCTCGCGCCGATCCTCTTCCACATGACCTACAACGCGATCCTCGCGACGCCGGAGGCGCACCGGTTCCTCGATCTCCCGGTCTACGGCCTCGTGCCGGCGGCCGCGGCGCTCCTGGGCGCGGCCGTGTGGCTCAAGAGGCTCGGTTCGCGGGGGGAGCCGCGCGCGGCGCGCGTTGACAACCCCTGACGCCGCCGTACACTCCGCCCTTTCTCCGGACGCGCCCGTAGCTCAACTGGATAGAGCGCCTGGCTACGGACCAGGAGGCTGAGGGTTCGAGTCCTTCCGGGCGTACCAGGGGCCCCGCGTCCGCGGGGCCCCGGCATCATGCCCGCGCGATAGGATTCGCACTCCTGTGGAGCCCGCCGGCGAGCGTTTCCGCCTCGGCCGCGTCGTCGCACGGTCGGTCGCGATCTGGGGGCGCAGCCTTCCGCTCGTCCTCGCGCTCGTCCTCGTCGTCCACATCCCGCGCGTGGCGATCGTGGAGGCGGCAAGTCAGCAGCTGTCCCTCGATCCCGCCGAGCCCTTGGGCTCACGTCCGTTTCTCCGGTTCGTCCTGATCTCGCTCGGCCAGCAGCTGCTGGGCACGCTCTTCGAGAACCTGTCGCTTGCTCCCGTCATCTTCGCGGTCTATGCCCGGCTGCGACGGCGCCCGGCGACGTTCCTTGAGAGCGTGCGCGGCAGCCTTCGGCGCGCCGTTCCCGTCCTCCGAGCCTCGCTGGGGTTGTTTCTGCTCGAGATCCTGCTCAGCATGGCGTCGTTCGCCCTGTGGTGGCGCCTGATCCACAGCACGCTCGACATGACGGACGGTCTTGTCCTCGCGATCTCTTACGGGACGTATGTCCTGGCCTTGGCGATCTTCAGCCCGCTTTGGGTCGTCGTGCCGGCGGCGATCGCCGACGAGGGGCGGCAACCGTTCCGCGCAAGCTGGCGACTGACACGGCACCACCGCGTGGCCGTGTTCTCCCTCCAGCTTCTGATCTTCGGCGCGTCGTCGGGGTCGTTCCTTCTCCTGGGGGATGCGTTGAGCGATCTTCCGCAGCTTCTCGCGAAGGTCGTCTCGTGGACGCTCAACCTCCTCTCCGTCTCCCTGACGGCGGTGTTCGTGGCCGTCAGCTACCATGCGCTCAAGATGGAGAAGGAGGGCGTGGACGTCTCGACGCTCGAGGAGGTCTTCGCGTAGCCTGATCAATCCTTCGGCGGCTTGCCGTCGGGGGCGACCGAGCGGAGGGCGCCCGCGAGCGCCTTCGCGGTGACCTTGCCCGCGAGGAGCTTCTTCACGACGCCGTCCTTGTCGAGGACGACGATCGCGGGCGATGCGGTCGCGCCGAGCTTCGTCGCGACGGGGTCGATCACCTCGAGCCTGACCGCCGCGAGCTGGTTCCCGTAGTGGCGGACGAGCGGGTCCATGAGGATCTCGTTCTGGAGCTCTTTCGCCTCGGGCTTCGCCGCGTCCTCCGGGCTCCACACGTAGACGATCACGCCGCCCTTCTTCTTCGGCTTCAGCCCCTCGAGCGCGACGTCGAGATCGTCGCCCCACGCGAAGTTGAGGTCCTTCCCGGGCTCGAACCGGCCCTCCATCACGCCCATCCACCAGAGCAGGTACTCGTCGTGCTCGCTCGGCCACTTGTGGTCGAGCCCCTGCTGGAGCCTCACCTCGACGCACCGCACCTTGTCCCGAAGCAGCGGCACGGTCTTTCGCGCCGCGTCCGCGTTCGGGTCTTGCGCGCCCGCGAGCGCCAGAGCCCCGAGCCCCTTCTTCGCCCACTTGCCGACCGCGCCGCCGTTGTACCCGGCCGCGATCCACGTCGCGCTGCAGGGCTTCAGGTCGTCGTCGAACGCGATCGGCGCGAGGTTCCAGCCGCCGTTCGAGAACCCGACGCCGTGGACCCGCTTCGGGTCGATCGGCAACGTCTTCAGCAGGTGGAGCGCGATCCGCTTCGCGGCGGCGAGGTCCGTCGTGTCCCACGTGCCGCCCGACGCGGACGGCGCGCAGACGAGGTATCCCTCCTTCTCCCACGGCGCGAGCGCGTTGACGAGGTTCGGCCCGTTGTCCCCCGCGCCATGGAGGAGGATCACGAGCGAGGCCTGCTTCCCGTCGGGCAGGTCGGGGACGAGCAGCGCCGTCTCCACGCCCTCGATCTGCTGCACCGATCGCCCGGGCGGGTATTCGGCCGCGGACGCCGCCGCCGCGAGCGCGAAGAGGACGAGGGCACGCATCCCGCACGCTACGTTACACTCGTCCCTCGTGCGCCGCACCCTCTGCGTGGCCGTCCTCGCGGCCTGCGCGCCCAAGTCCCCCCCCGCGCCCCCCCCCGTCCTGCTCCGCTTGGAGGCGCCGGCGACCGACGGCATCGTCGTCGACGGGTCGATCGATCCCGCGTGGACCCATGCGACGGAGCTCACCGTGCCCCTGAGCGAGGGGGACGTGAAGCTCAAGGCCGCGCACGACGGCAAGCGCCTCTACCTCCTCGCGATCTGGACCGACGACGCGCCGAGCCTCAACCGGTACTGGCGCTACGAGGGCGACCTCAAGTGGAAGAAGAACGAGCGCGAGGACGGGTTCGCCGTGATGTGGTCGCCGGGCGCGCTCTCGGAGCCCTTCCGCGCGCAGGCCTGCGCGATCGCGTGCCACGGCAACCGCCACGTCTACCCCGGCGAGGGCAGCGGCGTCCTCGACTTCTGGTACTGGGGCGCGGAGCAGTGCGCGGTCTTCCCGCAGGCGCGCGACCTCTGGCTCAGGCAGGGCGACCCGCACCGGCTCCGCGGCGACCGACAGCCCGACGATTCGGACAACCTCCCGAATCTCAGCAGCAAGTACGAGGGGCCGTGCGCGTTCCCGCAGTTCCGGAGGCCGGGCGACGACCGCATCCTCCCCTACGGCAAGACCTTGAAGGAAGTGACGCCCGACTGGATCACGAAGTACTGGAAGGACGAGATCAACGTCGGCCGCGAGGTGCCGCTCGACCTCCTCCGCGCACGCAAGGGGAGTCGCGGCGACGTCGCGGCGGCGGGGAAGCACCACGCGCTCGGGCCGAAGTGGGTCCTCGAGATGGCGCGCGACTTCGCGACCGGCAACACCGACGACCAGCCGCTGGGTGTCGGCCCCGTGCGCTTCGCGGTCGCGGTCTTCAGGGACGCCGCGGGAGCGGATCACGCGGTGTCGGGGCCGATCGAGCTGCGCTTCCTGCCTGCGCCGTGAGCAGGCGCTGCCCACGGCGGCGACATCGGGGGGGGCCTCGGGGGCACGGGTTTCTCCACGCTCGCGCCGGATGCTGGTTCAATAGGGAGCGGCACGCGCCATGCGCGGGTCGGAGCGAATGACGATGAACCGCGCTCTCGCGCTTCTCCTCCTCTCGGGCACGCTGGTCGCGGGTCCGGACGACTCGGCGGCCTCGCTCGAGGGCGCGATCCAGAAGGGCGTCGCGTGGCTGCGCGCGCAGGCCAAGGACGGCGTCTTCGTCGTGAAGATCGAGGGGCAGGAGATTCCGACTCCCGGCCACACCGCGCTCGCGCTGGGCGCCATCGCGGCCTCGCTGCCCGCGGACGCGCGCGCGAAGGACCCGCTGGTCAAGAGCTGCACCGCGTTCCTGTTGAAGAGCCAGCGCGACGACGGCGGGATCGGCGAGCCGGGCAAGTACGACAACTACTTCACGTCCGCCGCGCTCATGGCGCTCTCGACCGTCAACGACCCGGCGACTGCCGCGGCGCGCGAGAAGATGAAGGCTTTCATCCTCACCCTCCAGCGGACGGAGGAGGGGCGGCTCCACGGCGGCTTCGGCTACAACACCGCGAAGGGGGCCGATCTCTCGAACGCCCAGTTCGCGATCGCGGCGCTCCGGGCGGCGGGCATCCCCGAGGACCACGAGGCGATGGTCAAGGCGCGCGCCTTCCTCGCGCGGGCGCAGAACCGGAGCGAGAACGAGGAGAACAAGGACGCGTCGTACGAGGTGGAGGAGAAGGGGATCGGGATCGTGAAGGTCGTCCCCGGCAACGACGGCTCCGCGGGCTACGAGCCCGGCGTGTCGAAGGCGGGGCTCGAGAAGCTGCCGGACGGCACCTACGTCGCGCGCGGCTACGGGTCGATGACCTACGCGCTCCTCAAGTGCTACCTGCTCGCCGGCGTCCCGAAGGAGGACGAGCGCGTGAAGGCGGCGATCGCGTGGCTCGCGAAGAACTACACCTGGGACGAGAACCCCGGCTTCCGGAAGGCGGCCGAGGAGACGGGCCAGAAGGAGGCGCCGTACTGGGGGCTCTTCTACTACTACATGACCGCGGCGAAGGCGCTCGCGCTCGCCGGGGTCGGGAAGCTCGAGACCCCCGCGGGCGCCCGCGACTGGAGGGCGGACCTCGCGCTGGCGATCCTCTCGCGGCAGCAGGCGGACGGCTCGTGGAAGAACGACAGGAGCCCCCGCTGGGAGGAGGGCGACCCGCTGCTCGTGACCTCCTACGCGGTGATCGCCCTCGAGGACATCCTCGCGGCGAAGTGACGCTCCGGCAGGCGCTCCTCTTGCCGGTGGCCCTCGCGGCCGGGACGCTCGCGTTCGTCCTCGCGGCGCTGGACGCGTCCCCGGGGCGCGTTTTCGCGGCCGCGCTCCTCATGCTCGTGCACGCGGCCGCGTGCGGGCCGTTCGCTTTCGCCTCGGCCCCCGACGCCCCCCGGGATCGGCCTCTCCGCCAGGGCGCGCTCGCGGGACTCTCGTTCGGGCTCGCGGGCGCGCTCCTCTGCCTCGTGGTCGGTCGCACCGCATCCGCCGCGGCGGCAGGCGCGCTCGCGGGGCCCCTCGCCTTCGCGCTCGGCGCGGTCGCGTACGCGCTGGGCGGCGGCGTCGCGCGGGCGGCGGTCGCGGCGCTCGGCCTCGCGCTCCTGACGACGCTCTTCTGGTGGGACGACGCGTTCCTCTTCCACGCCGCCGACCGGAAAGCGAGCGCCGCGCTCGCGTTCTCGTGGAACCCCGGCGCGGCCGCGTCGGTCACGCTCGGCTTCGACTGGATCCACAGCGAGGGGCTCTACCGGAACAACCAGACCGCGGAGTCGCTCGTGGCGGTGCCGCTGCCCGGTGCGGGCGCGATGGCGCTCAGGTTGCTTCTGATCGGGGGGGGCGCGGGGGCCCTCGGGCTCCTGCGGCGGCCGTGAGCGTCCTCGTCGTCGGGGCGGGCGGGATCGGAGGGCCGGTCGCGCGGATCCTCGTCGATGCGGGCGTGCGAGGGATCACGGTCGCCGACCCCGACATCGTCGAGGTCGAGAACCTCCACCGCCAGATCCTCTTCGACGACAGGGACCTCGGCCGGAGGAAGGCGGACGTGGTCGCCGAGAGGCTCGGCGTCGAGGCGGTCGCGGTGCGGGTGGACGGCGCGAGCGAGGCGCTCGTGCGCGGGCGCGCGTGCGTGATCGACGGCACCGACAGCTTCGCGGACAAGTACCTCCTGAACGACCTCTGCCTCTCCCTCGGCGTGCCGCTCGTGCACGCGGCCGCCGCGCAGTTCCGCGGGCAGGTGCTCCTCGTGCGGCCGGGCGGGCCTTGCCTCCGCTGCCTCCTCCCGGAGCCGCCGGACGCCGCGACCGACGAGTGCCGCGTCGCCGGGATCTTCGGCCCCGCGGCGGGCGTCGTCGCCGCGCTCGCCGCGGCGGAGGCGCTGCGCGCGATCGCCGGGGACATGGCGGCCTCCGCGCTCCTCCTCGCGGACCTCTCGAGCGGCCGCCTCGAGCGCGCCCGGCTCCTCCCGGCCGAGGGCTGCCGGTGCGCGGCACGCGGCGGCGGGCGCGGACCGGATCGCGGGCCTCTTCGTTCCGGCTGAACGCGGGGCCCCGGAGCGGCGGGAGCCCTGCCCGCTGGCGCTGGGCAGCCACCCTGTTACAGTCTTCGACGCCGAATGCGGACCAAGAAGAAGTTCATCATCACCTTCCCCAAGGACCTCGTGCGCGAGCCTTGGAACTACAACCTGATCACGCGCTTCGACATCATCCCCAACATCGTCGCGGGCACCATCTCGGAGGACAGCGCGATCCTCGGCTACGAGTTCGACGGGGAGGCGGCCAAGGTCGAGGGCGCCGTCCAGTACCTGCGCGAGAAGGGCGTGCAGGTCGAGGCGGTCGACGAGATCCGGCTCTGACCCTCTCGCAAGACGCGATCCGGCGCTACCAGCGTCAGATCGTGCTCGGCGAGGTCGGCGGCGAGGGGCAGAAGCGCATCCTCTCCGGCACGGTGCTCCTCCACGGGGACGCGCCGCTCGCGGCCCGCTACCTCGCGGCGGGCGGTCTCGGCAGGCTGCTCGTGACCGGGGACCCGCCCGAGCTCGCCGCCCGTGACCCCTCCTTCGCGATCGAGAGGGCGCCGGTCGATGCCCCGGCCGACGTCGTCCTCGACCTCGGGGACGGCCGCGCCTGGCGCGTCGCGGCGGGCCCGAGGACGTGGGGGGGCGCCGTGGGGGGAAGGGTGCTCCTCGGGGTAGAGCCGCGTGCCGGGGTCGCGCCAGCGGGCGCCGCGCGCGCGATCCTCGAGACCCTTGCCGCCGGGGAGGCGCTGCGCCTCCTGCTCGGGCTCAAGGCCCGACGGTACGATTTCGGATAGCCCAGGCCCCCGACGCCCCCACGCGCCCGGTCCCTCGTGACGCCGGCGGGATCCCTCGCGATTCAAGTGAGCGCGGTCCCCGGCCGATTCTACGAGCCGACCGGGCATGTGCGGATTCGCGGGGATCGTGATGCTGGACGGGGGTCGCGTCGATCCCCAGACGCTCAACCGGATGACCGCGGTGATCCGCCACCGCGGGCCGGACGAGACCGGCTTCCGTGTCGCGGGGCCGGTCGGCTTCGGCTTCCAGCGACTGTCGATCCTCGACCTCTCGGCCAACGGGCACCAGCCGATGGTCACGCCCGACGGGAGCGTCGCGATCGTCTTCAACGGCGAGATCTACAACTACCGGGAGCTGCGTCGCGATCTCGAGGCGCGCGGCCACACGTTCCGCTCCGACGGCGACACCGAGGTCCTCCTCCATGCCTACTGCGAGTGGGGCACGGACTGCCTCGCCAAGCTCAACGGCATGTGGGCGTTCCTGATCCACGACGCGCGGCGCGGCACCGTGTTCGGCTCGCGCGACCGGTTCGGCGAGAAGCCGCTCTTCTACGCCCGCGCGACCGACCGGGTGCTCTTCGCCTCGGAGGTGAAGTCGATCCGGGCTTCCGGCTGCTTCGGCGCGGATCTCGACGCGCCCGTGGTGGCGGACTACTTCCTCGGCGGCATGATCGACGTGCCCCGCGCCTCTCACGCCACCCTGTACCGGGACATCCTCCAGCTCCCGCCCGCGCACGCCTTCGAGCTGCGCCTCGAGGGCGCGATGCGCATCTGGCGCTACTGGGCGATCGAGGAGGGAGGAACGTCGCCGGCCCGGGATCCGGTGGGGGAATTCGCCGATCTCTTCGAGCAGTCCGTCCGCCTGCGCCTGCGGAGCGACGTGCCCGTCGGGGTCTTCCTCTCCGGCGGGATGGACTCGACCTCGATCATCTGCGCGATGGCCCGGCAGATGGACGGCGTCGGCACCGGGGACCGGACGCTCCGGGCCTTCTGCTTCCACGCCGAGGGGTTCGACGAGACGCGCTACATCGCGGACACCCTTCGGCAGACCGGCGCCGAGCACACGATCCTCCGCGCGGGGCCCCACGACCTCTGGAACGTGCTGGATCGCTTCTTCTGGCATCACGAGGAGCCCGTCCACTCGATCGTGGCTGTCGTCGGCTTCAAGCTCATGGAGCTGGCCGCCTCGCACGGCGTGAAAGTCGTCCTCAACGGACAGGGCGCGGACGAGACGCTTGCCGGCTACCCGGCGAACTTCCCCGAGTACTGGCACACGCTGCTCGAGCGCTGCCAGGTCGGCCGTGCATGGCGCGAGATCGGCGACTACGCACGCGGACGCGGCGCGCCGCGCGGGCGCCTCTTCCTCCGCGCCGTCTCGCGTGTCGTCAAGATCCGGCTGCGGTCGCTCGCTTGGTACCGGTCCCTCTCGAGCCGCCGCAACCTCCAGCGAGCGATGGCGGACCCGTGGTACACGCGCGACCTCAAGAAGCACTTCCATCCCGAGGCGACGCGGGTGCCGGTGGCGGGGATCCGACACGCGCTGCAAGGCGAGATCCACCGCTCTCCTCTGCCGCTCTTCCTGCGCGTGGAGGACCGCAACTCCATGGCGCACTCGGTCGAGGGGCGCCTTCCCTTCCTCGACCACCGTCTCGTCGAGCTCGCCTTCCGCACGGGGGACGAGTGGTTCATGCGAGGCATGTGGAACAAGGTCCTGCTGCGCGAGTCGATGCAGGGGAGGATCCCGGAGTCGGTGCGGACGCGCGTCGACAAGATGGGATTCCCGACCCCGATGGCGCAGTGGCTCCGGGGGCCGCTCTACGAGCCCGTGCGGGAGATCGTGACCAGCCGGGAGTTCCGCGAACGGGGGATCTACCACGCCGACGTCGTCGCCCGCGACCTCGAGCGACACCGCCAAGGCGAGATCGACGTCTCGGACAGGCTGTGGGATGTCATCCAGTGGGAGAAGGTCGTGCGCGTCGCCGCGTCCGATCCCGCGCCTATCGCGCCCGAAGCGTCCTCAGCGTCTCCTTGAACCGGCGGACGCGGCTCCGGAAGCAGACGAGGAGGGTGAGCGCGTAGGCGACCGCGCCCGCGGCGACCTCGGCGGCCAGCCGGACGCCGAGCGAGTGGACGGGGAGCGCCGTGCGCACCAGCAGGACGACCGCGACCATGACGAGGGCGGAACAGACGGAGGGCCAGAGCGCCCCCAGGAAGCGCCAGGGGGGCAGCTCGATCCTGCGCAGCACGCGTCGATAGAGCGGCAGCAGCACGAGCGGGTGGACCGCCATCCACGCGGCCGCGATCCCCGTCGTCCCGCCGAGATCGAGCCCGAAGAGGAACGCGACCGGCAGGACCAGCGCGCACACGACCCCGGTCCACATGCCGAAGCGGGCGTCCTTCTTCGCCACGAGGACCTGGTGGAAGAGCGCCTCGATCGAGCGCCACGCGGCGTAGATCGCGAGCAGGCGCATGGGAAGGATGGCTTCCATCCACTTCGGGCCGAGGATGACCGGCACGAACGTGTCGGCGACGATCGCGAGCCCCCAGCAGGCGGGGATCGTGAGGACCGCGATCCCCTCGGTGACGCCGAGCAGGTAGCGGCGGAGCGCGGCGTTGTCGTCCTGGACCGCGGCGAAGAAGGCCGGCGTCACCCGGCCCACGAGCGCGGTGATCTTCTCCACCGGGACGCTCGCGAGCTCCTGGCCGACCCCGTACGTGCCGAGCGGGGCCTCCCCGAGGAAACGGCCGCAGACGAGGCGGTCCGCGTTCGAGTACCAGTACCAGGTGAGCCGCGAGCCTACGAGATGGCCGCTGAAGACCAGCGCGCGCCGGATGCGCTTCAGACGCGGCCACGCCAGCTGGTGCCGTCTCTGCGAGAGCAGGAGCACGGTGCCGAGGACCCCGCTCACGAGCTGGCCCAGGACGAGCGTCCAGTAACCCAGCCCCGCGAGGGCGAAGAGAACCATGGCGACCGCGAGGACTACCGCCTCGATGGCCTCGAACGCGGCGAAGAGCTTGAAACGCAGCTCCCTCTCGAGCAGGGCCGTCGGGATCGTCCGGAACGAGCGCACGACGAACCCCGCGCTCAGCGCCAGCATGACAGGGAAGAGCTCCGGCGACCTGTAGAAGAGCGCCAGCGGCTTCGCCATCACGCAGGTGAACAGGCACGCGACGACACCGAAGAGGATCGAGGCCCCGTTGAGCTGCGAGACGTCGTCGTCGTCCAGGTCGCGGAGCGTCACGACCGCGGAGCCCACGCCGAACTCCGTCAGCATGGTCACGAGTCCGAGGAAGAGCGAGGCCATGGCGAGGATGCCGTAGTCCTCGGGCACGAGCATCCGGACGACCGCGAGCGTCGAGGCCCAGCGGATGATCTGGGTCCCGTACTTGGCCGCGCCGGTCCACGCGATACCGCGGACGAGGAAGCGGTCCAGCTCGGCGGCCTTCGAGGGGGCGGCGGGGGCCGCGGCCGGTTCCGGCGGCGTCGGAATCATGTCAGTAGAGCCGACGCCGGCGACGCATCAGGTCGATCACGACAAGACCGTCCGCATGCCCGAAGGTGTGCGCGCGGCGCGCCTCGGGATCCCACGCGGGCACGATGTCCTCGACCTGCGTCTCGAGGTACTCCTCCGGGGTGAGCCGCTCGACGCGGTGGAGGATGATGGAGGATCCGTACGCGCCCGCGCAATTCTGGGCCGGCCGATAGAGACATCCCTCGTGCCGGAAGAGCGGGCCGCCCGGGCGCGCCGAGCGGCAGTCCGACTTGATCGGGTTCTTCGCGTGCGGGACGAAGGGGCCGAGCGGGCTCGACGCGTGGAAGACATGAAGCTCGTCGCGGGTTCCGCCGCCGTACGGCGCGATATTCACGAAGAGCCACCAGCGGCCGTCGATCTCCGCGATCGTCGGGTCCACCGCGTCGACGCCCGTGAGCAGGTCCCGGTCCTCGACCCACGCGTGCGGGAAGGAGGCGCAGCGGAAGAGGGTCACGGTCCTGTTCTGTGAGCTCTCCGGAACCATGTAGTACGTCCCCTGCCACCGGAAGACCTGGGGGTAGGAGAGATGGTACGGCCGCTCCAGCACCGGGAAGGGCGTCCCGGGACCCTTCGTGGGATCGATCTCGATCGCGACGATCGTCCCCTTGGGGCGATCGTAGCGGAGCTCCTCGAAGAACACGAAGCGGCGGCCGTCTTCGGCCTGCACGCCGCACGGATCGGCCCAGAACCGATCCCTCGGGGGCAGCACGCGGACGAGCCCCTGCCCGTCGCGCGGAATCCCGGCGCCGAGGCGGTACGCGAGATACCACTGGTCGCGCGCCAGGAGATCGCGGATCTTCCCCTTCAGGTAGCGGAGCGCGAGGCGAAGGGCCAGCCGCGCCATGGTCAGATTTCCGGGCACGCGTCGCGGCGCGCGCGGCGCGGGCGGCGCGACGTCGGGCACCGCGCGGATGCCGTTCGGTCCTTCCGCGGCAAGGTCCTTGAGCTTCCTCAGAACGAATGCCGCGCTCTTCCAGTAGAGCGCCTGCCGGTTCCGGCATACCGAGACGTGATCCGTCGGGCCGTAGGACCGGTAGATGACCCGGGAGGTCGCGGAATCCCCGGACCAGGCGATCAGCTGCGAGCCGGTCGTCGGGTCCGCCGAAAGGACCTCCCATAGGCCGGCGACCGCCTCGTCGTCGCGCTCGTCCGCCGCATGGCGGAGCGTCCATGCGCCATGGCGCGCCGAGCTCGCGAACCTGCGCGGATCCGCGTCGGGCGAGAGCACGACGAGCACGTCGAGCCCCCGCTCGCGGACGCTTTCGGGGTCGTTCCCCTGCGGTGCGACCTCGAGGACCGCGCAATCGCGCACGAGCTCGCGGATGTCCTCCCCGCCGAATGCGTCCGGCCTGCTCTTGAAGAGGCGGCCGTCGAGGCGAACGTAGGCGTCGTGCAGGAGGGAGTGACGGCGGCTCCAGGCCCGTCGAAGAAGACCCGGCCGGGGCCCCTGGTCCGCCTCGGTCACGACCAGAACGACCCGGGCGAGGGACGAGGACTGGATGTCCGCGACGATCTTCGCCGCCCAGCGCGGCTGGATGAAGCTGCCGACGAGGATCCCCACGGCCAGCGGCGAGCCATGCTGCCCTCTTTCGTCGGACCGGCCGGCTTGGGCCGGATCTTCGTCGGCTCTCATGCGTCGTCACGGTTGCACGCCCCGGGCCTCCGCCGGCCCGCGGCAAACCCCGTGCCCGCCTGCGCCCGCGCCGGGCGCTCCTGGCTCCGCGCTCGGGCCGCCGCGGGGAGGGGCCGCCGCTCTCCCGGAGGAACGGCCGCGGTGCCGCTGTCGCGGTTCGCCGCCCCAATGCTATCAACAACCCGAGACACCCTGCGGCAGCGCGGATTCCGGCGTTTACCATCGGGGTTGCGCCGCGGCCCGGGGGTTGCGCCGCTCACCTCGGATGTCGCCCGATGTCGAAAGAATGCAACCTCGCGTGAGCATGATGCAGTCGCTGCAGTCGCTCCTCGCGCCCCGCGAGTTCGTTCGCCTCCCCCCGTCGCATCCTCCGGTGCTCCTCGTGGTGATCGACACGGAGGAGGAGTTCGAGTGGGGCCGGGGGTTCTTCCGCGAGAAGACGGGAGTCCGCGCGATGCAGGGCATCCCGCGCTTCCAGCGGCTCTTCGACGAGCATGGCGTGCGGCCCACCTACGTCGTCGACTACCCGATCGCGACGAAGCCCGACGCGTACGGCGCGCTCCGGGAGTTCCAGGATTCCGGGAGGGCGGTGATCGGGACGCACCTGCACCCGTGGGTCAACCCGCCCTTCGAGGAGACGCCGAGCGATGTCCTCTCCTACCCGGGCAACCTGCCCGCGGAGCTGGAGCGGCGAAAGCTCGCCGTGCTGACCGACGCGGTCGAGGCGGCGTTCGGCCGCCGGCCGACCATCTACAAGGCGGGCCGCTACGGGATCGGCGGGAACACCGCGGCCGCGCTCGAGGCGCTCGGCTACGAGATCGACCTGAGTGTCTGCCCCGGCCTCGACTCGCGCGCCGACGGCGGACCCGACTTCACGTCGTTCCCGCCCGAGGTCTACTGGTTCGGGGCGGGGCTCCTCGAGATTCCCTCGACCGCCGCCTACGTGGGGGCACTCCACCGGTTCGGGCCGTCGCTCCGGCGCCTCGCGGGGAGCGCGACCGGCCGGGCGCTGCGGCTGAAGGCGATCCTCTCCAAGCTCGGCGCGCTCGACCGGCTGCGCGTGTCGCCGGAGGAGTTCAACCTCGAGCAGCAGGTGCGAGTCACCCGCGCACTCCTGCGCCGCGGCATCCGGGTGATCAGCCTCACGTTCCACAGCCCGTCGGCGACCCCCGGCTACACGGCGTTCGTGCGCGACGAGGCGGAGCTTGACTCGTTCCTCGGGCGGCTCCGCGGGTACTTCGAGTTCTTCCTCGGCGAGGTCAGGGGTATCGCGCTGACGCCGCACGAGCTGAAGGACCGGCTCCCCGGTCCGGCCTGAGGGGGCCTCGGGGGGCGCGCGCCTAGAGCAGCCCGCCGTAGTACCCGGCCATCGTGGAGATGCAGTAGTAGACGACCCACGCCGCGACCGCGAGGTAGAACCCTTTCGCGGCAAGGAGCGTCGCCCGCCGGTGGATGTGCTCCGCGGCCTCGGACTCCTCGCGCGCGATCCTCTCGAGGACCTTGCCCAGGTCGCCCGCCTGCTCGCCCACGGCGACCGCGCCGAGGAGCGGGGCGGGGAGGGCGCCCGCGCTCCCGAGCGCCTCTTGGAGCGTGCGGCCGGCAGCGACCGCCCGCGACGCCGCGTCGACGCGCGGGTCGCCGACGGCCTTGCCGGCGAGCTTGAGCGCGCGGTCCAGCGGCACGCCCGCCTCGTACGCCGCGTGGAGGACCTCCGCGAAATCCGCGCGGCGGCCGCGGCGCGCGGCGTGGCCGAACCCCGGGAGGAGGTCGACGACGCGGCGGAGGAACGCGCGCCCTCGCGCGGTCCGCCGGAGCGCGATCGCGACGCCGACCGCCGCGTAGAAGGGCAGGAGGATCGCGACCATCGTCCAGAACCAGGTGGGACCGAAGACCCGTCCGTCCTTCGCGACGCCCGTCGGCAGCGGCGTCAGGAAGGCCGCGAGGTGGAAGACGAGGAGCGGGTAGCTCGTGTCGGTCAGGAACCGGCGGCGAGCCGCGCGGCGCGCCTCGTGGCGTTCGGCCAGCCGGTCGAGGGTGCGATCGAGGTTCCCGGTCGCCTCGCCGGCCTCGACGAGCGCGACATCCTCCGCCGGCACCAGGTCGGGGAAGCGGGCGAGCGCCTCGGACAGGGGCAAGCCGCGCCCGACCTCGGCCCGAAGCGTCGCCCCGAACCTCCCCGGCAGCGCGCCGTTGTCCCCGAGCTGCGCGACCGCCTCCCGCGCGACGAACCCCGCGCGGAGGAGCGAGGCGAGGCCGCGATAGACCTCGACGAGGCGGGGCCTCGCTATTTCCCCGCCTCCTCTTCGTCCGCGCCCTCGTCGCGGGCGACCTTCGACGCGTCGAAGGGGCCCGGCATCGTCTCCATGTCCTTGAGCGGCGTCGATCCCATCCCCTCCATCCAGCGGCGGTAGTGGATCCGGAGGACGTACTCGATGTAGTTCTTCTCGGTCCCGGGCCGGATCGGCGCCTTGTCGTGCGCCTCGAGGTAGCCGTCCATCTCGCGCAGGCACTCGTCCGCGAGCTTGAGCGAGGACTCGATGAGCCGCTCTTCGGGGCTGTCGGTGTCCGCGATGCTGTCGCGGATCTTCGCCATCGCGCCGAGGACCGGCGGGAAGGCCGGCTTGCCGGTCGCGGCGAGCTTCGTCTTGGCGTCGAGCGAGTCGCGCCCCGCCTGCGGGTCGAGCATCAGCACGATCCAGTCGTCGATCTGCTTCCGCTGCTCCGGCGGCGTCGTCTCGAGGTGGCCGAGGGTGGCGGGCGGGTCGTACTTGCTCTTCACCTTCTCCTTCTTGGTGCCGCTGCCGAGCTTCGGCTTCTCCGACTCGCCGCCCTCGGGCGACGGGGCGGGCCCGGTGTCCGTGGCCTCAGGGGCCTTCGGCGTCTCGGACCCGCTGGGTTCTGCCGTTCCCGCGGCATTCGGGGCCGCGGGGTTGGTGGGCGCGGGGTTCACCGCGGCCGGCGCGCTCGTGGACGTGCCGGTCCCCGCGGCCGGGCTCCCCGCGGCGGGCTGCTGGGCAACCGGCTCGCCCTTGTCCTTGCCCGACATCACGGCGATCACGACCACGATGCCGACCGCCGCGACCGCGGCGACCGCGATCAGGATGTTCTTGTTGCTCTTGGGCTTTTCGTGCGTGCGGCCGCGGCGACCACCCTCGCCTTCCGCCCCGTGTCCGTGCCGAGAGCGTCGGCCGGCCGAGCCGGCCCGGCCCCCGCGCCCCCCCCTGGGTGCAGCCGCTGCGGTCGCCGCCGGACGGCCGGACGTCGGCGCGGGAGCGGGCGGCTTGCCCGCGACCCAGACCGTCGCGCCGCATGCCTTGCAGGAGAAGCTCTTCGCTTCGAACCCGTCCTTGAGCTTGTACTTCTTCCCGCACTGCGGGCAGACACAGACCTTGCCTTCGTCGGCCATCGTTGCGACTCCTCGGGTCCTACTATACCGCCGCGACGGTCGGGGCGGGGGGCTTACACTTGCCCGCGTGGACGGCTTCCGCCTGGTGTCGGATTTCGAGCTCAAGGGCGACCAGCCCGCCGCCGTCGAGGCGCTGACCCGAGGCCTTGAGGAGGGGGCCCGCGAGCAGACGCTCCTCGGCGTGACGGGCTCGGGGAAGACGTTCACGATGGCCCACGTCATCGCCCGCTGGGGCCGGCCCGCGCTCGTCCTCGCCCCGAACAAGGTGCTCGCAGCCCAGCTCTTCGAGGAGTTCCGCCAGCTCTTCCCGGGGAACGCGGTCGAGTACTTCGTGTCCTACTACGACTACTACCTGCCCGAGGCGTACATCCCGTCGCAGGATCTCTACATCGAGAAGGAAGCGACGATCAACGACCGGATCGACCGGATGCGCCACCGGGCGACGTACAGCCTCCTCACGCGCAAGGACGTGATCGTCGTCGCGTCGGTCTCCTGCATCTACGGCGCGGGGTCGCCGGACACGTACGAGAACCTCCACGTTCACCTCGTGAAGGGCGAGACCTGCGAGCGGGACCAGGTGCTGCGCCGCTTGACCCTCTGCCTCTACGACCGCGCGCAACTCGACTTCCGCCGCGGCACGTTCCGCGTGCGCGGCGACACCGTGGACGTCTACCCGGCGTACGCGGAGGACCGCGTGATCCGGCTCGCCTTCTTCGGCGACACGCTCGAGGAGATCTGCGCGCTCGACCCGCTCACCGGCGAGGTGCTCGAGGATCTCGCGTTCGCGGACATCTACCCGCGGAGCCACTACGTCACGGAGGGCGAGCGGCTGGAGCGGGCCTGCACGACGATCGAGGCGGAGCTCGAGGAGCGCCTCGCGCAGCTCAAGCGCGACAAGAAGCTCCTCGAGGCGCAGCGTCTCGAGCAGCGCACGCGCTACGACCTCGAGCTGATGCGCGAGGTGGGCACGTGCCCGGGCATCGAGAACTACTCGCGCCACCTCGACGGACGGAAGGCGGGCGAGCCGCCGTGGACGCTGCTCTCGTACTTCCCCGACGACTACCTGATGTTCGTCGACGAGAGCCACGTGTCGGTGCCGCAGGTCGGCGGGATGTACCGCGGCGACCGCGTGCGGAAGGAGGTGCTCGTCGAGCACGGCTTCCGCCTGCCGTCCGCGCTCGACAACCGCCCGCTCAAGTTCGAGGAGTTCAAGGAGCGGCTCCGCGAGGTCGTGTACGTGAGCGCGACGCCCGGGGACTACGAGCTCGAGCGGTGCCGCGGGCGCGTGGCGGAGCAGATCGTCCGTCCCACGGGGCTCGTGGACCCGGTGGTGGAGGTGAGGGGGGTCGGGGGGCAGGTGGACGACCTTCTGAGGGAGATCCGGGCGTCCGCAGCGCGAGGCCACCGCGTCCTCGTGACCACGCTCACGAAGCGGATGGCGGAGGAGCTGAGCGAGTACTACGCGGAGGTGGGCGTCAAGTGCCGCTACCTGCACAGCGACGTGGACACGCTCGAGCGCACCGAGATCGTGCGTGACCTGCGGCTCGGCGTTTTCGACGTCCTCGTGGGGATCAACCTCCTGCGCGAGGGACTCGACCTCCCCGAGGTGGCGCTCGTGGCCGTCCTCGACGCGGACAAGGAGGGGTTCTTGCGCAACGACCGCTCGCTGATCCAGACGATGGGGCGCGCCGCGCGCAACGTCGAGGGGCGCGTGATCCTCTACGCGGACACCGTGACGGGCTCGATGCGCCGCGCGATCGACGAGACCGAGCGCCGCCGGGCGAAGCAGCTCGCGTTCAACGCGGCGCACGGGATCACGCCCGAGACGGTGAAGAAGCGGATCGGCGACGTGCTCGCGTCCGTGTACGAGCAGGACTACGCCGAGGTCCCCGAGCCCGGCGCGCCCAAGGCGCCGCACGAACGGTGGTCGCCCGAGCGCACGGCGAAGGAGATCGAGCGCCTCCGCAAGGAGATGCACGGGGCCGCGAAGTCGCTCGAGTTCGAACGCGCGGCGGAGCTGCGCGATCGCATCCGCGTGCTCGAGGCCCACGAACTCCGCGCGCGCTAGGGGGCCTTGGGGCTCCCTTATACTGTGCCGGACTTGAAAATCCGGCCCTTCGAAGCCCGCGACCTTCCCGCCGTCGCCGACCTGTACGCGAGGGTCGCGCGCCGCGAGACGAAGGCGTCGGCGGGCCTCGTGGCGGCGCTTGACGGCCTCCTCCTCAAGGGTCCCCCCACGCCCCCCGACCTCCCCTCGCTCGTGGCCGAGGAGGCGGACGCGATCATCGGCTTCTTCGGGATCCACGTCCGCACGTTCGCGTTCGACGGCGCCCCGATCCGCCTCGCCGCGGGGGCGCAGCTCGTCACGGACCCCGCGAGCCGCCAGGGCGCGCCCGGGCTGTTCCTGATGCGCCGCTTTCTCGAGGGGCCGCAGGACCTCTCGGTCGCGGACGGCGCGACGGCCGCCGTGCGCCGCATGTGGGAGGTGCTCCGGGGCGAGACCTGCCACGTCGCCTGCACGCGCTGGACGCGGCTCCTCTCGCCGCTCCGGTTCGCGGGCAAGATGGCCGGGCGGCGGGGGGGCCTCGTCGGGGGCCTCGCACGCGCGACCGGCCCCCTGTGGGCCGCGCTCGACGTCGTCGGCCGCCGGATCCCGCTCGCGAAGGCGCGCCCGCCCGAGCCCTATGTGACGCCGGTCCCGCTCACCGCGGAGACGCTCGTGGCCGCGATGCCGGAGCTGGCGCGCGGCTTCCGGCTCCGCCCCGACTACTCGCTCCCGTTCGCGCAGTGGCTCTTCGGCGCGCTCGCCGCCGCCAAGTCCCGCGGCGCGCTGCACGCGTGGGCTGTGCCGGGCGACAAGGGGCCCCGGGGCTGGTTCCTCTATTACCTGAGCCGGGACGCGATCGCGTCCGTCGTGAGCCTCGTCGCGGCGCAGGGCGCGGAGGATGTCGTGCTCGACCACCTCGTGGAGCACGCGCGCCGCGCGGGCGCCGTCGCGGTGCAGGGGCGGCTCGAGCCGCCCTTCCTGCCGGCCATCGCGCGCCACCGCTCGATCCTCCAGTACCCCGACGCGTTCGTCCTGGTCCACTCGCGCCGGCCCGAGATCACGCACGCGATTCAAATGGGCCGCGCCATCCTCACCCGCATCGACGCCGAGTACTGGATGAGCCCGCACTTGGAGCGCTATGACTGAGTGCGCGATCGTCGAGGACGTGGCGGGGATCGAGGCGCTCGCCGCGGACTGGCGGCGACTCGCGGGGGGCCACCCGCGTCCGACCGTCTTCCTGTCGCACGCGTGGGCGCTCGTCGCGGCGCGCGAGGGCGCCGCGCCGCGCGTTGTCGTGGCGCGCGAGGGCGGCGCCGTGACGGGCCTGCTCGCGCTGCGGGAGGAGGATCAGCGGTTCCGCTTCCTCGGGGCGCCCTACAGCGACTACAACGACCTCCTCTGCGCGCCCGGCGCGGACCGCGCGGGGACCCTCGCGGCCGCGCTCGATGCGCTCGACCGGCGGCGGTTCCGCGCGTGCCTCTTCGAGAATGTCTGGCAGGACGCGCTCCTGCTTGAGGCGATCCCCGCGCTCCCCGAACGGTTCCGGTCGCGCGTGCAGGCGGTTCCCTCCGGCCCCTGTCCGCGCGTGGTCGTCCCGGAGTCGGATCCCGCGTACTTCCAGGGGCTCGTCCGGAAGGACAGCCTCAAGCGTCCGGACAACAAGCTGCAGAAGACGGGCACCGTGACCTTCCGCCACCTCGAGGACCGCGACGAGATCGTCGCGCACCTTCCCGCGTTCTACGAGCAGCACCGGGGCCGGCGCGAGCTCGCCGGCGACCGGAGCCTCTTCCACGACGAGAGGGCGCGGGCGTTCTTCCGGGCGCTGGTCGAGACGCTGGACCCCAAGGGGCCCCTGCGCTTCGCGCTGCTCGAGCGGGACGGCAAGCCGCTCGCCTACCACTTCGGCTTCGAGGAGGGGGGCACGTTCGTCTGGTACAAGCCGACCTTCGACCCCGCGCTGGCCGAGCTCTCCCCCGGAACCGTGCTGCTCCGCCGGCTCTTCCAGTACTCGGGAGAGCGCAAGCTCCGCGTCTTCGACTTCACGATCGGCGACGAGGAGTTCAAGCGGCGCCACGCGACGGACGTCCTCACCGCGCACGCCGTGCACTTCCGGCCGGGGGGCGCCCGGGGCCGGCTCGGGCACGCGGCGCTCGCGTTCAAGGAGCGCCTCAAGCGCCACCCGCGGCTCTTTGCCGCGCTGAAGCGGCTGGCGGGGCGCGGGTAACCTAGACGGCGTTGTCCGATCTCCCGGGCAAGGTCTCGGCGCTCCCGCATGCCCCCGGCGTCTACCTCCTGAAGGACGCGGAGGGGCGCGTCGTCTACGTCGGGAAGGCGAGCGACCTCAGGAGCCGCGTGCGCGCCTACCTGCGGCCGGAGGGCGACGGCCGGCTCGCGACCCCGCATCTCGTCCGCCGGATCGCCGACGTGGACTTCATCGTCACGTCGAACGAGAAGGAGGCGCTCCTCCTCGAGAACACGCTGATCAAACGCCACCGGCCGCGGTACAACGTCCGGCTCCGCGACGACAAGGCCTACCTCTGCATCCGCGTGGACACGAAGCACGCGTGGCCGCGCCTCCACATGGTGCGGAAGTTCCGCCGCGACGGCGCGACCTACTTCGGCCCCTACAGCAGCGCGAAGGCGGTGCGGCGGACGATCCGCACGCTCGGCGCGATCTTCCCCCTCCGCCTCTGCAACGACCGCGTGCTCGAGACCCGGGACCGCCCCTGCCTCTACCACCAGCTGAAGCGCTGCTGCGCCCCGTGCGTGGGGCTCGTCGCCGCGGACGAGTACCGGCGCATGGTGGACGGGCTCCTCGACCTGCTGCGGGGCCGCACCGGCGAGCTCCTCGCGACGCTCCGCGCCCGCATGGCCGAGGCTTCGAAGGCGCTTGAGTACGAGCGGGCCGGCGCCCTCCGCGACCAGATCGAGGCGCTCGAGCAGACGACGCAGGCGCAGCGGGTGGCCTCGCCCGACCTCAAGGACCGCGACGTGATCGGCCTCGCCCGGCAAGGGGAGGTCGCGACGGCCGCGGTGCTCCATCTGCGCGAGGGGCGCCTCCTCTCGAAGCGCGCTCTCTCGTTCCGCACGATCCTCCCCGACGGGGCGGTCGTCGCGCGCGTGCTCGCGGCCGTCTACCGGCCGGGGCGGCTCGTCCCGCCCGAGATCCTGCTCCCGGTCCCGCCCGAGGACGAGGAGGCGCTCGCGGCGGAGCTCGCGGAGCGTCGCGGGGGCCCGGTGCAGTTCCACGTCCCGCAGCGCGGGGGCAGCCGCGAGCTCCTCGACCTCGCGGAGAGGAACGCCGCCGAGGCCGTGCGCGAGGCGGAGGGCGACGAGACGCAACGGGCGCTCCTGCTCGAGCGACTCCGCGAGCGCCTCTCCCTCGACCGCGTGCCCGCCCGGATCGAGTGCTACGACATCTCGACGATCCAGGGGTCGGAGACGGTCGGCGCGCGCGTCGTGTTCGAGCAAGCGCTGCCGCTCCCCGACGCCTACCGCCGCTTCCGCATCCGCACCGTGCGCGGCCAGGACGACTTCGCGTCCCTCCGCGAGGTGCTCCAGCGCCGGTTCCGCCGCGACGACCCGGCGCCCGACCTCGTGGTGATCGACGGCGGCGCCGGGCAGCTCGCCGAGGCGTCGAAGGCCGTCCCCAAGGACGTCGCGGTCGTCGGCCTCGCGAAGGCGCGCGTGCTCCGCGGCGAGCGGAAGTACGAGCGCGTCTATCTGCACGGCCGCCGCGCCCCCCTCGAGCTCCCCCCCGATGCTCCCGAGACCTACCTCCTCGCGCGCATCCGCGACGAGACGCACCGGTTCGCGATCACCTACCACCGGCGGCTGCGCGCCAAGCGCACGGTTCGCTCGGAGCTGGACGCGATCCCGGGCCTCGGGCCCAAGCGGCGGACGGCGCTCCTCCGGGCCTTCGGCTCGACGTCGGGCGTTCGGGAGGCCGGAGAGGAGGAACTGCGGGCAGCCGGCATGCCGGAGAGGGTCGTGGCCGCGATCCTCGCCTGGGCCGGGGAAGGGGAGGGGCCGGGGGGAGGGGGGGTGGCATAATTGGCCCTCAGGAGATTCACGCCGCTGCAGCCGACGAGCGGCGCGCGCGCCCGACGAGTGCATCGAGCACGGGGCACGCCGCTGGCGGCTGAGCGGCGCGACAACAGCACGCATGAAACTCTTCCTCGACACCGCCGATGTGGCCGAGATCAAGAAGTACGCCGCGATGGGGCTCGTGGACGGCATCACGACGAACCCGTCGCTCGTCGCGCAGGCGGGGAAGCCGCGCGAGAAGGTGATCGCGGAGATCTGCGACATCGTCGACGGGCCGATCAGCGCCGAGGTGATCTCCGTCGAGCGCAAGAAGATGGTCGAGGAGGGGCTCGCGCTCGCGGCGATCCACCGGAACGTCACGGTCAAGGTGCCGCTCACGGGAGACGGGCTCGCCGCGTGCCGCGACCTCTCGCGCCAGAACGTGAAGGTCAACGTGACCCTCTGCTTCGCGCCGGTCCAGGCCATGCTCGCGGCGAAGGCGGGCGCGACGTTCGTGAGCCCGTTCATCGGGCGGCTCGACGACCTCGGCGAGACCGGGATGGACATCATCAGCGACATCCGCGAGATCTTCGACAACTACGCGCTCAAGACCGAGATCCTCGTCGCGTCGGTGCGGTCGCCGCAGCACGTGCGCGCGGCTGCGAAGATCGGCGCCGACGTCTGCACGATGCCGCCCAAGGTGATGGGCCAGCTCCTGAAGCACCCGCTCACCGACACGGGTCTTGCGCAGTTCCTCGCCGACCACGAGAAGGCGAAGAAGTGACGCGGGAGGCTGCCGCAGGTCGGAGGCGGACGTGACCGTCCGGTCGCGGGCCGACCTGCAGGAGCTCCTGGACCTCGGCGCCGTCGCCGCGCGCGTGCTCCGGCGTCTCGCGCGCGGCGCGCGCCCCCAGGTCTCGACGGCGGAGCTCGACGCCGCGGCTGCCGACCTCCTGCGCCGTGCCGGCGCGGAGAGCGCGCCGCGCCGGCAGTACGGCTTCCCGGGACACGTGTGCCTCTCCGTGAACGACGAGATCGTCCACGGCGTGCCGGGCCCCCTTCGGCTCAGGCCGGGCGACCTCCTGAAGATCGACGTGACGATCGAGCGCGGAGGCTACGTCGTGGATACCGCGTGCACGGTCCTCCTGCCGGGCGCGCGGGCGGCGCCGCTCGCCGCGTGCGCGCGCCGCGCGTTCGTCGCGGCGCTCGCCGCGCTGCGGCCGGGCGTCCCTTTGCGCGCGGTCGGTCGCGCCGTCGAGGCGGAGGCGAGGGCCTCGGGATTCCACGTCCTCCGCGAGCTCCAAGGCCACGGCCTCGGACCGGGCATCCACGAGCCGCCGTCCGTGCCGAACTTCGATGACCCGTCCGCGTCCACGAGGCCGCGGGAAGGACTCGTCCTTGCGGTCGAGCCGATCCTCGCCGAGGCGCCCGCTCGCGCCGTCCACGCGGGCGACGGGTGGACGCTGAAGACGAGCAGCGGCACGCTCGCGGTCCACCACGAGCACACGGTCGTCGTGCGCGACGGCCCGCCGCTGGTCGTCACGCGCGCGGCGTGAACGGAGGGGCGTGGGGGGCCGGCCTCTCCCTGGGCTCACGCCCGCGGGTGGTAGCGCGCGTGGACGCTCTTCAGCCGGTCCTGCTCCACGTGCGTGTAGAGCTGCGTCGTCGCGACGCTTGCGTGGCCGAGGAGCTCCTGCACCGCGCGCACGTCGGCGCGTCCCTCGAGCAGGTGCGTCGCGAACGCGTGGCGGAAGGAGTGGGGCGAGGGGGCCTCCTTGAGCCCGGCGGCGGCAGCGTAGTCCTTGAGCATCCGGAGCACGCGGTCGCGCGTGAGCGGCTTGCCCCGAAGGCTCGCGACGAGCGGCGCGTCGGCCAACGCGCCCGCGCGGTCCTGCAGATGGGCAGCGATCGCGTCGCGCGCGGCGCGGCCGACGGGAACGAGGCGCTCCTTGCTCCCCTTCCCGTGGAGCTTCAGGAGGCCCAGCTCCTCGTGGTAGTCGCGCACGAGCGCTCCGCAAAGCTCGCCGACGCGCGCGCCGGTCGCGTAGAGCGCCTCGAAGAGCGCGCGGTCGCGGCGGCCTCGCGGCGAAGTCCGGGGCACGGCCGCGAGCAGCTTTTCCACCTGCGCCCGGGACGGCACGCGCGGGAGCGTGCGCCACTTGCGCGGCGCATCGAGCGTCGAGGTCGGGTCCGCCTCGGCGAGCCCCTCGGCGGCCAGGAACCGGTGGAAACTCCGGAGGCAGGCGAAGCGCCGCGAGATCGTCGCCTCGGCGCGTCCGAGGGCACGAAGGCCGGCGAGGTACTCGACGATGTCGTGCGGCCGCGCCCGGCGAGGCGCGCGCCGCCGCGCGGCGAGGAACCGGCCGTAATCCTCAAGATCCCGCCGGTAGGCCGCGACGGTGTTTCTCGAGAGGCACGCCTCCGCCTCGACCCACCGGAGGAACTCCCTCTGCTCTCCGTCAGCGTTCCGTTCCGCGCCGTCCACGTTTCGGTTTCTCCGGCCCCCGTGGCCCCCCCTATCGTATCGGCGGCGTCTTGACGGGTTCCCAATCGGGGCTAAGCTTCCGGGCTTCCCCTGCTCCGCCGGGAGGAACCAACAGGCATGGCGAAAAAGGACGCATCGAAGGACGCTCCGATGGGCACGGCCCGGAAGGACGCGCCCGCCGGCATGGCCAAGAAGGACGCTCCGAAGGACGCCCCCCGCGAGGCGGCGAAGGACGGGAAGAAGAAGAGCGACGGGAAGAAGTCGGGCTTCGGCAAGGCCGATCTCGAGCACTTCCGGAAGCTCCTCCTCGATCGCCGCCGCCGCATCCTCGGCACCGTGCAGGGCATGGAGGAGGAGGCTCTCAAGGCGAGCGACCAGGACTTCAGCGTCGACCACATGGCCGACCACGGCTCGGACAACTTCGAGCAGGACTTCACGCTCTCGCTCGTCGAGAGCGAGCGGCGCGAGCTGGTCGAGATCGAGCGCGCGCTCCAGCGGCTCGACCACGGCACCTACGGGATCTGCGAGGGGACGGGGGAGCCGATCCCGCGTCCGCGCCTCGAGGCGATCCCCTACGCCCGCTACTCCGTCGAGTACCAGCGGAAGCTTGAGGCCGGCGAGGTCGAGCTGGAGGACGATGGGCCCGGGGAGACGGCGGAGGGCGAGGAGCAGGAGGAAGAGGAAGAGGGTCGGCGCAAGGGCGATGACGAGGAGGAGCAGGAGGAGATGGACGAGGCGGAGTGACGCCGTCCATGCAGCGCCTCCCCCGCGCGGGCTATCTCCTGCTCGCGGCCGCGACCGCGGGCATCGATCTCTGGTCGAAAGGCCTCTGGCTCTATCCGAAGGGGCCCCCGAACTTCGACGCGTCCCTCCACGCCACGCACCGCCCGGTCGTCGAGAATTGGCTCTACTTCCACACGAGCTGGAACCGGGGGGCCGCCTGGAGCGTCAGCCTCCCGAACTGGCTCCTGCTCTGGGCGACGGCCCTCGCGGTGCCCGCGATCACGCTCTGGATCTTCTGGCCGGCGCGCGCGAGCGCCTGGGACAGCGTGGCCAAGGCGCTCGTGCTCGGCGGCGCCGCGGGCAATCTCTACGACCGGTGGACGTGGGGGAGGGTGCGCGACTGGATCGACGTCTGCTTCGGCAACTTCGACGGCTGGCACTATCCCACCTTCAACGTCGCGGACGCGGCGCTCGTCCTCGGGATCGCGATCCTGCTCCTCGGGGGCCTCCGGAAGCGCCCGCCCGAGGCCGCATGAAGCTCGAGGAGATCGAAGCATCGGCCGTGCGCCTCGCGGCCGAGATCTACCTCCGCCATGCCTACCCGGCCGCGGCGCGGTGGCGCGCGCCGACCGTGGACCTCTCCGGGGGCAAGAGCGCGCGCGACCTCCTCGCGCGCTTCGAGGACGAGAGCGAGGAGAGCGACGGGCGTCGCACCGGGCGGTACGTGCTGCGCCTCGGGAACAGCCGCTACCCGCACATGAAGCTCGCCCTCGAGGAGAGCATCCTCTCCGACGAGTACGCCTTCTGCGTCGACACCCACGACAACCTCAACGTCGCGCCCGACGCCCCCGACTATGCGAGGTGGAACGCGGTGCGCGACCACAACCGCCGCCTCGCCGAGGAGATCGAGCGGGCGTGGGAGGAGGAGGGGGTGCCGACGGTCCGCGACATCAAGGACCGGCTCGGCAAGGTGGAGCAGCTCGGGGAGCAGGCGCAGACGGTGCTCGTCGTCGACGACGACCCCGCGATCCGCGACGCGCTCAAGGCGCTCTTCGAGCGGGCCGGCCTCGTCGTGCGCACGGCCGCGAACGGGCGCGAGGCTCTCGACGTCGTCCGCGGCGCGAGGCCGCACCTGATCCTCATGGACTACCAGATGCCCGAGATGGACGGGGTCACCGCCTGCGAGGCTCTCAAGGGCGACCCGGCCACGCGGCGGATCCCGGTCCTGCTCGCGACCCGGAGCCAGGTCGATCTCGCCGCCCTGACCTACGCGGACGGCTTCCTCGTCAAGCCCTACCGGCAGGATGTGCTCTTCTCGCTCGTTCGCAAACTGCTGGCATGATGAGGGGCTTCGGGGCCCCCGCGGCCCCCTCGAATCATGTTCCGTAGGCTCTGGACGCTCCTCAAGTAGGTCCTCTCGATGTTCGCCATCGGCACGCTCCTCAAGAAGATCTTCGGAACCCGCAACGAGCGGCTCATCCGGAAGATGCTCCCCCTCGTCGAGAAGATCAACGCGCTCGAGCCCGACTTCGACAGGCTCTCCGACGACGAACTGAAGGCCAAGACGCCGGAGTTCAAGGGCCGGCTCGCGAAGGGGGAGACGCTCGACGACCTCCTGCCCGAGGCGTTCGCGGCCGTCCGCGCGGCGGCGAAGCGCACGCTCGGGCTCCGGCTCTTCGGCGTCCAGCTCATGGGCGGGATCGCGCTCCACTCGAGCTCGATCTCGGAGATGGTGACCGGCGAGGGGAAGACGCTCACCGCGGTCGCTCCCGCGTACCTGAACGCGCTCACCGGCCGCGGCGTGCACATCGTGACCGTGAACGACTACCTCGCGCGCCGCGACGCGCAGTGGAACGCCCCGGTCTACGACGCGCTCGGCCTCACGGTCGGCTGCATCCAGGCGAACATGCACTCGGACGAGCGGATCGTCCAGTACGCGGCGGACGTCACGTACGGGATGAACAGCGAGTTCGGGTTCGACTACCTGCGCGACAACATGAAGTCGCGCGTGGAGTACCAGTGCCAGCGCGACCGGCACTTCGCGATCATCGACGAGGTGGACTCGATCCTCATCGACGAGGCGCGGACCCCGCTCATCATCTCGGGCCCCGCGGAGCAGTCGTCGGAGAAGTACTACCTTGCCGACCGGGTCGTGCGCCGCTGGGTGCAGGGGAAGAAGGGCGTCGAGAAGGCCGACCTCGACGACCTCGTCGCCGCGAAGGCGAAGGGGCCGGGGCCGGAGGCGGAGGAGATCCGCCTCCAGCTCGAGCAGGGCTACTTCTTCGTCTACTCGGAGAAGCAGCACACCGCGTACCTCACGGAGTCGGGCATCGTCGCGGCGCAGCGCGAGTTGGGCATCCCCGACTTCTACGCGCCCGAGGTGATGAACGAGAACTGGCCGCACCACCTGGAGCAGGCCGTGCGCGCCCACACGCTGTACACGAGCGAGAAGGAGTACGTCGTCAAGGAAGGCGAGGTGATCATCGTCGACGAGTTCACCGGCCGCCTCATGGAGGGCCGCCGCTGGAGCGACGGGCTCCACCAGGCGGTCGAGGCGAAGGAGGGGATCAAGATCCGCGAGGAGAACCAGACCCTCGCGACCGTCACGATCCAGAACTTCTTCCGCCTCTACGACAAGCTCGCGGGGATGACGGGCACGGCGCAGACCGAGGCGGCGGAGTTCCACAAGATCTACAAGCTCGACGTCCTCTCGGTGCCGACGAACCGGCCGCTCAAGCGGCTCTCCTACGACGACCGCATCTACCTCACCGAGAAGGAGAAGTGGAAGGCCGTCGTCGAGGAGATCGTGCGCAGCCACGCGTCGGGGCGACCGATCCTCGTCGGCACCACGTCGATCGACACCAACGAGAAGCTCTCCGCGATGCTCGTGAAGCGCGGCGTGCCCCACGAGGTCCTCAACGCGAAGCACCACGAGCGCGAGGCGGCGATCATCGCCAAGGCGGGCCAGCTGGGCGCCGTGACCATCGCGACGAACATGGCCGGCCGCGGCACCGACATCCTGCTCGGCGAGTTCGCCCACGGCGAACTCCTCGAGCACTGGGGGAAGCACGGCCTCGCGCCCAAGGACATCCGCGAGGACGACGCCGAGCTCGACCGGAAGCTCGCCGCCCACCTCGCGCAGCACTACTTCGCGGCCGACAAGAAGCTCGCGAAGAGGGCGGACGGGAGCCCCGAGACGCAGAAGGCGGCGCTCGAGGCCTACTGGGCGGAGAACCGGATGACCCCGCAGCCGTTCGACCCGGTGCGCTCCGTGGCGCAACTCGGCGGACTGCACATCGTCGGCACCGAGCGCCACGAGGCGCGGCGCATCGACAACCAGCTGCGCGGCCGCGCGGGACGCCAGGGCGATCCCGGCTCGTCCGTCTTCTACGTCGCGCTCGAGGATGCGCTCATGCGCAAGTTCGCGCGCGACTGGGTCAAGCGGGCGCTCAGCCGGCTCGGCATGGGCGCGGGCGAGGAGGTGACGTCGCCGATGGTCTCGAGGGCGATCGAGCGCGCGCAGAAGAAGGTCGAGGAGCACAACTTCGACATCCGCAAGAACCTCCTCGAATACGACAAGGTCAACGACGAGCAGCGGCGCGCGATCTACGAGCGGCGGAACCAGATCCTCCGCGGCGAGAAGCTCGAGGAGACCCTCGGCGAGATGATCGCGGTGCTCCTGCGCGGCCTCCTCGCCGCGAACCTCCCGCAGAAGCGTCCGCCCGAGGAGTGGACGCCGACGGAGGTGACCCTGTGGGCGCGGCGGAAGTTCGGCGTCGAGATCGATGCGGAGGCGCTCCGCGGCGCCGCGAGCCAGGAGGCCGCCGGGAAGCTCGTCCGCGCCGCGATCGAGACCCGCATCGGCGAGGTGAAGAGGTCCGGGGAAGAGGACTTCCACCGGACGCTCCGGTATATCCTCCTCCAGGCCTTCGACGACAAGTGGAAGGAGCACCTGCGCGAGCTGGACGCGCTGCGGGAGGCCGTCGGGCTCCGCGGCTACGCGCAGCAGGATCCGAAGGTCGAGTACCGGCGCGAGGCGTCGCAGATGTTCCAGGAGATGCAGCTGCACATCGCGGAGGCGGTCACCGACATCGCGCTCAAGGTGCACGTCATCACCGAGGAGATGGATCAGCGGGCCCAAGGGCGCTACCGGCCCACGGCCTTGAGCAAGGAGGAGCTCACCGCCTTCTCCGCGCCGAAGGCCGACGAGACGGCGCCCCAGGGCTCCTCGGGCGAGAAGGCCGAGCCGATCCGGCGCGAGGCGCCGAAGGTCGGCCGGAACGACCCGTGCCCGTGCGGCAGCGGCAAGAAGTACAAGAAGTGCCACGGCCAGGAATAGGACCCCCTTCGCGTAGGATCTACCCCCGATGTTGTTCACGTCCGAATCCGTCACCCAGGGCCACCCCGACAAGATCGCCGACCAGATCTCCGACGCGATCCTCGACGCGGTGCTCGCGCAGGACCCGCGCGGTCGCGTTGCGTGCGAGACGCTCGTGAAGACCGGCTTCGTCGTGCTCGCGGGCGAGATCACGACGAAGGCGCTGATCGAGTACCCCGCGATCGTCCGGCGCGTGGTCCGCGAGATCGGCTACACCGACGCGCGGTGGGGGTTCGACGCGGACTCGTGCGCCGTCCTCTGCGCGGTCGAGCGGCAGTCGCCCGACATCGCGCAGGGCGTGGACGAGCGCGAGGGCAAGTCGCTCGGCGCCGGCGACCAGGGGATGATGTTCGGCTACGCGTGCCGCGAGACGGAAGAGCTGATGCCCGCCCCGCTTACGTACGCGCACGCGCTCACGCGCGGGCTCGCGAAGCTCCGGGAGGGCGGCGAGCTGTCCTATCTGCGGCCGGACGGGAAGGCGCAGGTCTCGGTCGAATACGACGACCGCTCGCGGAAGCCGCGCCGCATCGCGACGGTGGTCGTGAGCACGCAGCACGCGGTCGAGGGCGAGGCGGGCCTCCCGAAGGACCCGCGCGCGGCGCAGGCGCGCATCCACGCGGACCTGAAGGCCAAGCTCGTGCCGCTGGCCCTTCCCGCGGCGCTCGTCGACGCGAAGACCGCGTTCCACATCAACCCGACCGGCCGGTTCGTGATCGGCGGCCCGCAGGGGGACGCAGGGGTGACCGGCCGGAAGATCATCGTCGACACCTACGGCGGGATGGGCCGGCACGGCGGCGGCGCCTTCTCGGGCAAGGACCCCACGAAGGTGGACCGGAGCGCCGCGTACATGGCGCGGTACGTCGCGAAGAACGTCGTCGCGAGCGGGCTCGCCGAGCGGTGCGAGGTCCAGCTCGCCTACGCGATCGGGATCGCGGAGCCCGTGTCCGTCCTCGTCGAGACCTTCGGCACCGCGCAGGCGGACGAGCGCCGGATCGCGAAGGCGATTCGCGAGGTCTTCCTGCTGACGCCGAAGGGCATCATCGACACGCTCGACCTCCTGCGGCCGATCTACCGCAAGACCGCGAGCTACGGCCACTTAGGCCGGACCGAGCCCGAGTTCACGTGGGAGAGGACCGACCGCGCGGACGCGCTCAAGGACGCGGTCAACTCCACGGCCGTCGCGAAGTAGAAGGGGTGGGGCGGCGGGGCGGGGGCCCGCCCGGCGCGCAGGATGTCCCCCGTCCTACTGCCGCGCGCCCCCTGAGGCGGGGTGTCGCCTTGATCGACCTCGCCGTTTTCCTCGCGGGCGTCGTTCGGTTGGCTGTACCTCGCCTGGTCCTGGCGCATCCCTGACCTGGAGCCGGGGCGAGGCTACGGAAGCCGCTCCTCCTCGATCGCTTCGAGTTCTGCCACCGCTTCGAAGTCCTTCGGGCGTCCCGCGGCCCGCTTCGTGCGGATGAGCGTCGGCAGGTCGCGCGGACGACCGCCCCGAAGAGAGCGACCTCCACCGTGTGCGGCAGGAGGCCCTCGTAGGCGCCGCCGCCACTCACCTCCCCGAGGAGATCGAGGTCCCCGAGGTCCGTCGTGAGCGTGAAATTGAGGCCGCCGCGGATCGTCCCCTCGTCCAAGCGAAACGGGAGTCCGGGGGGGGCACCTCGCGGGTAGGGATGCAACCTCGCGAGCGCCTGCGCAAGTCGGCCGAGGTTCTTCCCGTCCCGCGAGTACACGACATCCAGGTCGGAAGTGAGGCGCGCCGAGCCGTGCACCGTTGCGGCCACCCCGCCGACGACGATGAACTCCACCCCGCCCGAGCGGAGCGCCGACAGGAGGCCGCGGAAGTCCGTCAAGCGCGCCGCCGCAGTTCCTTGCCCGCTCTCCGCAGTTCGTCCGCGAACCGCTGTAGCTCGATCAGCTTGAGGAGGCGCTGCTCCGGCGTGAGCTTCAGGTTCTCGCGGAGCAAGGTCCGGTCGATGTGCTTCTTGTAGGTCCTCGATGACCAGGTCCGGCTCCATGCCGCATCCATGATAGCCCGGCCCCCGGAGCCCCCCCGGTCAGTACCTGTAGTGCGGCGCCTTGTACGGCCCCTCGGCCGGCACGCCGAGGTAGTCCGCCTGCGCGGGCGTGAGCTTCGTGAGCTTCACGCCGAGCTGGTCGAGGTGGAGGCGCGCGACGCGCTCGTCCAAGGCCTTGGGCAGCATGTAGACGCGCTTCTCGTACTGCGCGTGGTTCCTGAAGAGCTCCATCTGCGCGAGCACCTGGTTCGTGAAGCTCGAGGACATCACGAACGACGGGTGCCCGGTCGCGCAGCCGAGGTTCAGGAGTCGGCCCTCGGCAAGGACGAGGATCGACCTGCCGTCCGGGAAGACGAACTCGTCGAACTGCGGCTTGATCGTGACCCTTTGGACGCCCGGCGCGTGCTGGAGGCCCGCCATGTCGATCTCGTTGTCGAAGTGGCCGATGTTGCCGACCACGGCCTTGTCCTTCATCCTCCGCATGTGGTCGAGCGTGACCACGTCGCGGTTGCCCGTCGCGGTGATGAAGATGTCGGCGGTCGCGACGACGTCGTCGAGCGTCTTCACCTCGAACCCTTCCATCGCGGCCTGGAGCGCGCAGATCGGGTCGATCTCGGTGACGATCACGCGGCAGCCTTGGCCGCGGAGCGCCTGCGCGCACCCCTTGCCGACCTCGCCGTAGCCGCAGACGACGGCGACCTTGCCGCCGAGCATCACCCCGGTCGCCCGGTTGAGCCCGTCGAGGAGGGAGTGGCGGCAGCCGTAGATGTTGTCGAACTTGCTCTTCGTGACCGAGTCGTTCACGTTGATCGCGGGGAAGGGCAGCGTGCCCTCCTCCTGCATCCGGTAGAGGCGGTGGACGCCGGTGGTCGTCTCCTCGGACACGCCGAGCACGCCTCGCTCGAGGCGTGCGAAGAGGCCCGGCTCCCGGCGGTGCATCGCGTGCAGGGAGGCGAGGAGCGTCCTCCAGTCCTCCGAGTCCTCGGATCGCGGTTCCGGCACGCCGCCCGCGCGCTCGAACTGCGCCCCCTTGACGACCATCATCGTGGCGTCGCCGCCATCGTCGAGAAGGAGGTTGGGGCCGTTGCCGTCCGGCCAGAGGAGCGCCTGCTCGGTGCACCACCAGTACTCGGCGAGCGTCTCGCCCTTCCACGCGAAGACCGCGATGCCCTTCGGGCGGTCCGGCGTGCCGCGGGGGCCCACGGCGACCGCGGCCGCCGCGTGGTCCTGCGTCGAGAAGATGTTGCAGGAGCACCAGCGGACCTCAGCGCCGAGCTCGACGAGCGTCTCGATGAGGACCGCCGTCTGGATGGTCATGTGAAGCGACCCGCTGATGCGGGCGCCCTTGAGCGGCTTCTTCCCGCGGGAGTCGCGACGAAGCGCCATCAGGCCCGGCATCTCGTGCTCGGCGAGCCGGATCTCGGCCCGGCCTTGCTCCGCGAGCGACAGGTCTCTGACCTTGAAGGGAACGATCGTCTCCGTCTTCATTTCTTCCTGCCTCCGGGGGCGGCGCGCCGCATGCCGCGATGCTCGCCCGTCACGAGGATGAGGTCCAGATTCCGCCGGGGGCCCGCCTTGAGCTTGTCGCGGACGGGCAGCCTCCGGACGTTCGCGAATCCTGCGGCGGAGAGTTCCGCCATGAGGAGGGCGGGGTCGAGGCCGAGGCGGACGTCGCCGAGACTCTCCCGAAGCGACTCCTCCTCGTGGGGGGCGAGGTCGACGATGACCGCGCGCCCCCCCGGGCGGAGGACACGGCGGGCCTCGCGCAGCGCGCCGAGGATCTCCGGGACGTGGTGAAGGACGAGCCCCAGGAACACGGCGTCCACCGAGGCCGCTGGGATGGGCAGGGCGTCGACCTCGCCGAGCCGGAAGTCGACCGGGCGGCCCCGGAGCCGCTCCCGTGCCACCCGGAGGCGCTCCGGGGCGTGATCGATCGCGATCACGCGGGCGAACCGGTCCGCCAGCAGCTCGGTCAGGTATCCGTCGCCGCAGCCGGCATCCACGACCGTCCAGCCGTCCGGCGCGAGGGCAGCGACCGCCTCCTCCCGCAGGCACCCGATCGCGAACGAGACGCCGTTCCTGGGCGCCTTGGAGAAGTGGACGCGGCTCTTCGCGCGTCGCCGCTCGAGGACGGCGTGGCGCCGCTCCGCGTCGGCGGCGAGCGCCGGATCGCCTTGGATCGCCGCCTCCACGGCCTGCCACAGCGGTTTCCCGTCAGGCCTCCCGGGCAGCGCGTTCCGGTAGAAGGTCCACGAGCCCTCGCGGCGACCCTCGAGCGCGCCGGCCTCCCGCAGCAGCCGGAGGTGATTCGAGACGCGCGGCTGGCCCATGTCGAGCGTGTCCGCGATCTCGTTCACGGCCATCTCCTCGGGCGTCAGCGCGGCGAGGATCCGCAGGCGCGTCGGATCGGCGAGAAGGCGCAGGAGGTGGTGCATCAAGAGCTTTATAATATCACCACATCATGACTTATCAATATCGTCGTTTTTCCGGCCGAATCCGTGCTGAAACCCCCCTCTTGCTCCGGTTGCGACACGGGCCCCGTAGGACCCCTCCGGCACGCGCGTAGGCCCTTGCGGCACCACGGGATACGGCGTCTCGAAATCCAGTTTCCCTTCCGCAGGCGGTTTCCCTATAATTCGCCCCGTGGCGCCATCGTGCGAGCGAGCGCCGACCCAAAGGAGGCCAGTTCAGATGAACGGGAAGCAGAAGGGCTTCACCCTGATCGAGATCCTCGTCGTGGTCACGATCATCGGTGTGCTTGCCGGTCTGGTCGTCGTCCTGATCCCCAAGAGTCAGGAGAAGACCCAGATCATGGAGTGCCAGAACAACCAGCGCCAGATCTGCGCGCTGCTCATCCAGGCGGACGACAAGGCCTGGAACATGAGCGGGCCGAATATCGCCCTCTACTTCGTGAAGAAGGGGGACATCACCGGCACGAACCTGAAGCTCCTCTTCTGCCCAGGCGCTGCGCAGAAGGAGAACCTCGACAGGGTGGGGGGCGAGGAGGCCTACAAGAACCTCGACCTCAAGACGCAGCAGTACGACCACCTCACGTCCTACGCGGGACGGGACCAGTCGCGCGCGGACTGCGCCGTGAAGAAGGGCACCACGAGCCCCGAGATCATGCTCTGCGACGACAACGAGGACAACCACAACAAGAAGGGCTTCGTCTGCGGCTACAACGACGGCTCGGCAAAGTGGATCGACAAGGTCGACGTGTGGGACATGGACCTCTCGGCGGTGGTCGCGGTGGGCGAAGGCTCCTCGGTCAAGGAGCTCCAGTGCCTGAAGGTGGAGTAGCCCGGAGATGAATCGTAATCTTCTCGTCGGGGCCATCGGCGCGCTGCTCGTCCTGCTCGCTCCGGCGACGGGCGAGGATCCGGCGCCGCCCTGGACGATCGACTTCACCCATGGCCCTCTCGAGACCTACAGCGTCACGTACAAGGACGGCAGCGCGAAGACGTTCTACTACATGACGTTCAGCATCAAGAACACGTCGCAGGCGGACGCGCCCCTCCATCTCGTCATCAAGGCCACGGTCGGCTCGGATGTGAAGAAGCGCAAGGTGCTGCCGGCGTTGCCGGCGCCCGAGGCCGAGGAGTCGATCCGGCGCCTCTCGCGCGCCCCCGACCTCAAGAACGTCCAGGAGATCAACAACGAGCGCGAGCTGAAGCAGGGCAATGCGCTGCGCGGTATCGCGGTGTTCGGCACCTTCCACCGGGAGTGGGACGTTGCCACGATCACCGTCGCGGGCCTCGAGCCCTACTCCCGCGAGTGCCGCGTGCGCAAGTACGGCGACGCCGGCTTCACGCTCTTCCATCGCGCCTACGTCGCGCAGAACCAGGCTGTCCTCTCCAAGGCCGGCGCGGACGCGACCTTCCAGGACGTCTACGCGATCGTCCGGCACAACGTCGTGTGGAAGATGCAGTACCACCGTGAGGGCGACGAGTTCGCGCCGCAGGTCGATCGGATCTACCTCGACGCCGAGGGATGGGCGGTCTCGGACCCGGCTCCGACGATCGTGGCCGAGCCCAAGCCTCCCTTCGGCGGCTAGAGCGAGTACGGCTACGGACGAGGGGGCCGGCGCGCGCGCCGGCCCTTCCTCATTTGGGTCCGGCCTCGCCGGAGCGGCGCGTGGCGCCGCGAAGGCGGGCTACTCGTCCCCGGGATCGGCCCCGCGGTCGCGGTAGCGCCGCCCGCCGTTCTCGCGACGCCTCGGGGGCGGGCCCGCGCGCAGGCGCACGTCGAGCACGCCCGCGATCCCCTTGAGCGCGGCCGTGAGCTCCGGCGTCGGCGCCACGAGCAGCGCGGCGTCGGCGCGCAGCGCCACCTGGAGCCCCGGCGCGGGCGTGAGCCTCAGCCGCACCGGCTTCTCGCCGGGGAAGCGGGCGAGCGTCTCCCGCACCTCGCGCAGGGGCGCCGCCGCCGAGAGATCCACCTCGACGAGCCCCGCAAGCTCGCGCGGCGCATCCGCCGGCCGGTAGACGTCGTGGACCCGCACCGAGACTTCCTCGCGCGAGGCATCCACGTCCGCGGCGAAGAGCAGGACCTCGTTCTCCTTCAGGACCTCGCGGTAGCGCTGGAAGGCGTCCGCGAACATCACGGCCCCCACGGCCCCCTCGAAATCCTCCACCTTGAACCGCGCCATCCGGCGCCCCTCGTTCTTCCCCGACCGGATCACGCGCTCCTCGAGGCCCACCACGATGCCGCCAAGGACCACCTCGCTCCCCTCGCCGCACGCGCGCACGCTCCGGGTCGTGAACGGGGCGAACGCCCTCACGACCTTTTCGTGGGCGGCGAGGGGATGGCTGGTCCAGTAGCGGCCGGTCGTGTCGCGCTCATGGCGCAGGAGCTCGGATTCGCTCCACGGCGCGGCGGGAGGCAGAGGGGGTTCGGGGGCCGGGCCCGCGGCGCCGAGCAGCGACATCTGGCCGGCGCGGCGGTCCGCCTGCTCCTCGGCCGCCGCGCGGAGCACAGGGTCGAGCGCGAGCACGAGCTGGGCGCGGTGGCCCTTGAGGTCGTCGCACGCGCCCGCCTTGACGAGCGCCTCGAGGGTCAGCTTGTTCGCGACCCCGTGGTCCACGCGCGCGGCGAAGTCGTAGAGGGAGGGGAAGGGGCCGCCCTTCCCGCGCGCGCGGACGACCGCCTCGGCCGCCTGGCGCCCGACGCCCTTGACCGACGTGAGGCCGAACCGGATCGTGTCGCCCTCCACGGTGAAGTCGACGCCGCTCCGGTTGACGTCCGGCTTCCCGACGGGGATCCCCATCCGGCGGCACTCCTCGAGAGCCTCCGTCACCTTGTCCATGTTGCCCGCGTCCACCGTGAGCAGCGCGGCCATGAACTCCTTCGGGTGGTTCGCCTTCAGGTAGGCGGTCTGGTAGGTGAGGACCGCGTAGGCCGTTGCGTGGCTCTTGTTGAAGCCGTACCGCGCGAACGTCGCCATCTTGTCCCAGATCCCCTGCGCGGTCTCGCGGACAACCCCGCTTTTCGCGCAGCCGTCCAGGAAGGGGACGCGGTACTTCTCCATCTCCTCGGGCTTCTTCTTGCCCATCGCCTTGCGGAGGCTGTCGGCTTGCGTCAGCGTGAGCCCCGCCACCTTGTGGGCGATAAGCATCACCTGCTCCTGGTAGACGATCACGCCGTAGGTGTTCTTGAGGATGGGTTCGAGCCTCGGGTGGTCGTACGTGACGCGCTCGAGGCCGTTCTTCCGGTCGCAGTAGATCTCGTGCATCCCGGCGTCGAGCGTTCCCGGCCGGAAGAGCGCGATGAGGACGATCGCCTCCTCGAAGTTCGTCGGCTTGAGCCGCATGAGGAGGTCGCGCATCCCGCCCGACTCCAGCTGGAACACGCCGAAGCTCTCGCCGCGCGCGAGGAGCTCGTAGGTCTTCGGGTCGCCGTACCGCTCGAACTCCGCGGAGCGGAAGTCGGGGGGCGCCACTCCCTTGGCCCGGAGCAGCGCGACCGCGCCCTCGATCATCGTGAGCGTCTTCAGGCCGAGGAAGTCCATCTTGAGCAGGCCGAGCTGCTCGACGGTCTCCCAGCTGAACTGGGTCGAGACGTCCTCGCCGCTGCGGTAGAGCGGCAGGATCTCGGTCAGCGGCGCGTCGGCGATGACGATCCCCGCCGCGTGCGTCCCCGCGTTGCGGTGGCAGCCCTCGAGGCGCCGGGCGTAGTCGAGCAGCTTCCCGGACGCCGAGTCCTTGTCCTCCGCGAGCGCCCTCAGCTCGGGATCCTGCTCCAGCGCGCCCTCGAGCGTCACGCCGGGGCCCGCGGGGACCATCTTCGCGATCCGGTCCACGTCCGGGAGCGCCATCCCGACCACGCGGCCGACGTCGCGGATCACCGCGCGCGCGGCGAGCCGGCCGAACGTGATGATCTGCGAGACGTACTCCTTGCCGCCGTACTTCGCCTGCACGTACTGGATCACCTCCTCCCGCCGGTCGCGGCAGAAGTCGATGTCGATGTCGGGCATCGAGATACGCTCCTCGTTGAGGAAGCGCTCGAAGAGCAGGTCGTACCGGAGCGGATCGACGTCGGTGATGCCGAGGCAGTAGGCGACGAGCGAGCCCGCCGCGCTCCCGCGCCCGGGCCCGACGGCGATCCCCTTCTCGCGCGCGTGGCGGATCAGGTCCCACACGACGAGGAAGTAGGCGAGGAAACCGGTGCGCCCGATGACGCCGAGCTCGTGGTCGAGCCTCTTGCGCACCTCCGCCGAGGGTACGGCGCCGTACCGGCGCGAGAGCCCCTCCTCGCAGAGGCGCCGCAGGAAGACGAGGGGTTCCTCGCCACCCGGGACGTCGAAGCGCGGAAGCCGCGCCTTGCCGAACGGGATCTCGACCGCGCACTTCTCCGCGATCTCGACCGTGCTGCGCGTCGCCTCCGGGAGGTCGCGAAAGAGCTCCTCCATCTCGCCGGGGCTCTTGAAGTAGAGCTCGCGGCTCTCCATCCGCATCCGGCCCTCGTCGCCGAGCGTCTTGCCGGTGTTGATGCAGACGAGGAGCTCCTGCAGGTCCGCGTCCTCCTTCCGCTCGTAGTGGTAGTCGTTGGTTCCCGCGACCGGCCTGCCGAGCCAGCGGGACATCTCGACGCACCCCTTGAGGCACGTGTCCTCCTCCGGGATCCCGTGACGCTGGACCTCGAGGTAGTAGTCGTCGCCGAACAGATCGCGGTAGAAGGAGGCCGTCTCCCTCGCGCGCGTCACGTCCCCCGCCCGCAGCCAATGGCTCACCTCGCTCGAGAGGCAGCCCGAGAGGACGACGAGCCCCTCCGCGTGCCGGGCGAGGAGCTCCCGGTCGATCCGCGGGACGTAGTAGAAGCCGTCGAGGTACCCGGCGCTCGAGAGCTTGATGAGGTTTCTCCACCCCGCGTCGTTCTTCGCGAGCAGCGTCAGGTGCCAGCCGGCGACCGGGTTCTTCTCCCGGTCGCGGTGGCTCCGCGGGGCGACGTACGCCTCGAAACCGAGGATCGGCTTCACCCCTTCCCCGCGGCACGCGTTGTAGAACTCGATCGCGCCGAAGAGGTTGCCGTGGTCCGTGAGCGCCAGCGCCTTCGCCCCTTGCGCGGCCGCGAGCTTCGCGAGGCCCTTCACCCGGCACGCCCCGTCGAGGAGGCTGTAGGTCGAGTGCCCGTGAAGGTGGACGAAACCCGTCACGGCGGGCAGTGTAGCCGAGGGGGGTCGCACCCCGGCCGCGGGCGGCGGGAAAGGGGGGGGCCGGGGGGCGCATGTTTGCCCCGTGACCGGGGCGCGGCACAATTCGGGCGATGGGTCCTCTTGGCCGCTGCAGCCGACGAGCGGCGGGTGCTCTCCTTGGAGGTGAGGTAGCATGTGGGCCGCCGCTCGCGGCTGAGCGGCACGACACGATGCGTGCGCTCCCCCTCTGGGCCCTCCTTCTTGCCGCGTGCGCGACAACCTCCGAGAAGACGAGCGACGAGAAGAGCGCCGCGCGCCCGTCCACGCCGGCGAAGGCGGCGAAGCCCGCCGCTGTCGAGCGCGAGGGAGTCTTCGTGGACCGGAACACCGAGGCGCACGGGGACACGCGCCCGGTGCCGAAGGCGACGGACCAGGAGATCGCGGAGTTCAACAGGATCTGGGAGCTCTTCCGCAAGGACGATCCGGGTTGGCCCCGCGAACGCGACCGGTTCAAGCGGAAGAGCGACGCGGCCGGCTACCTCCTCGCGGGCCACATGATCCGCTACTACATGCAGGTGAACCTGCAGCGCGACCGGGCCGCCAAGGCGGTCGTGCGCGCGAAGGACGAGATGGTGGCGATCGGCGCCCCCTGCGTCCCCGTCCTGATCGACCTGATGATCCTCGACCGGATCGAAATGAAGGACGGTCGCCACTTCATCCCCGACGACATCACCCGGCAGGACTGCGTCGAGATGCTGGAGCGGATGGGCTCCCAGGCGGCGCCGGAGCTCCTGCGCGCGCTCGCCCGGCCGGACGTGGGCATCAAGTCGCGGCGTCTCCTCGCGCTCGCACTCGGCGGCACGAAGGACCCGCGTGCCTTCGACCCGCTGGTCGCGCTGCTCGGGAAGGACCCCTCGTGGCAGGTGCGCGCGGACGCGGCCACGGCGCTCGGCAGGCTCGGCGACAAGCGCGCGATCGAGCCGCTCGCGGCCGCCATCAAGGCCGACAAGGACAGCGCGGTCGTGAAGCGGGCGGGCAGGGCGCGCGACCAGCTCGCCAAGGCGCCGTGAACGAGTTCAAGCTCGCCCGCCGCGCAGGCGTCTGCGCCGTCAGCGGAAGGCCCTTCGAGCCCGGCGACATGATCGTCTCCGTGATCCACGAGGAGCCGCAGGGGTTCGTCCGCCGCGACGTTCGCGAGGAGCACTTGGCCGCGATCGCGGGCGCTCCCTTCTGCGTGTTTCGCACGAAGCAGCCGCCCCCGCCCGCGCCCGCGCGCCGCGTGGACTACGACCTCGCGCAGGAGTTCCTGGACCGTCTCCTCCGCGATGCGGATCCCGCGCGCGAGCCCCTGCTCTACGCGCTCACGCTCCTCCTCTCGCGGAAGCGCCGGGTGAAGATCCTCGCGACGCGGCGTCTGCCCGAGGGCGACCTCCTCGACGTGCTGATCCCGCGCGCCGAGGACGACGAACGCGTGAACGTGCGCGCGCCGCGGCTCTCGCCCGAGCAGGAGACCGAGCTCCAGCGGGAGATCGCGCGCCTCTTCAACTTCGATCAAGCGGAGGCCGAGGAACCCGCGCCTCCCCCCGCGCCCCCCTCCTGAGGGTGGGAAGCGATCCCAGAAACACCCTGTCGCCCGCGACCTCGCGCGTGCTGGCGGCGAACCTTCAAAGACCCAGCTCGTAGGCGGCTTCCGAAAAAAAAGAATGCGGTTGCACGCATGGGGTGAGGTGGTATTCTGTGGGCGGTTGTGGGAGAAAGTGTGGTTGGGTGTGCGCGGTAGGACGGCCTCTTGGCGCAGCTTTTCACGGGCTCCTTTCCTCGGGCGTTGGACGGCAAGAACCGTCTGCTCGTCCCGTCGGAACTTAGGGACGCCCTCTCACCCGAGGATCGACAGGGCCTCTATGTCATCCCCGGGCAAAAGTGCGTGCTGCTCTGGCCCCGCTCCTACCTCGACGCTTATGCCGACCGGCAGGGCAGCGACCCCCTCGGGAACCTGGCCTTCAACCGCTCCTTCTACTCGCAAATGGTCTTTCGCTCGTTCGACAGGACCGGGCGCATCGTCCTGCCCGGCGAGATCGCGGAGCGGTTCACGACGCGCGACGTGACGATCGTGGGCGCAGGCCGGTACCTGGAGCTGTGGAGCCCTGCCGACCTCGTCAGGAACATCACGCCGCTCGACTTCGCCTAGCCCCGTGATGCATCGGCCGGTGCTGGTCGCGGAAGTCCTCGACTTCCTCGCCGGCAGGGACGTGCGGGTCTTTTTCGACGCCACCGTGGGGCTCGGCGGCCACACGCGCGCGGTCCTTGACGCACATCCGGAGGCAAGGGTCATCGGGACCGACAGGGACGTGGAGATGGTCGAGGCGGCGCGGGAAAGTCTCAGGGAGTACGGAGCGCGGGTCCAGCTGCGGCACGCGGCGTTCGGCGACCTCGCGAGCGTCCTCGACGACGTCCGCGCCCCGGCGCCCGACGCGATCCTCTTCGACCTCGGTGTCTCGAGCCCGCAGCTCGACACCGCCGGACGCGGCTTCAGCTTCCGGCTCGAGGGACCGCTCGACATGCGAATGGACCGGACGCAGGGGGAGTCGGCGGCGGATCTCGTCCAACGCCTGTCCGAGGCGGACCTCGGCAACCTCATCTACGAGCTGGGCGACGAGCGGCACGCTCGCCGGATCGCGGCGTCGATCGTCGCGGAGCGGCGGCGCGAGCCGATCCGGACCACGACGCGGCTCGCGGAGATCGCCCGCCGGGCCGTGCGCGGCCGCGGCCGGATCGACGCGGCGACCCGCACGTTCCAGGCGCTGCGGATCGCGGTCAACCGCGAGATCGACCAGCTCCGGAAGGGCCTCGACGCGGCGGCGGAGCGCCTGCAGCCCGGCGGCCGGCTCCTCGTGATCTCCTTCCACAGCGGCGAGGACCGGGTCGCGAAGGGGTTTTTCCGCGGCGACCCGCGGCTCCTCGCGCTCACGAAGAAGGTCGTGAAGCCGCAGCCCGCGGAGGCGCGTTCGAACCCGCGCGCGCGCTCCGCCCGGCTGCGCGTCGCGGAGAGGAGGGCGGCCGTTGCGTGACCTCGTGCTCTCCGGCTGCGCGGTCCTCTTCCTGCTCGCGGCGCTCTTCACCGTGACCGTCCGTCGCGAGGTCTACGCCGAGGCGCGTCGAATCGGCGCGCTCGAGGAGCAGCTGCGCGAGCAGCGGCGGCGGAACGGGAACGCGGCGATCCGGCGCGAGCGCCTCGCGTCGCCCGGCGCGCTCCTCGAACGGGCGCGAGCCATGGGGCTCGTGGATGAGGCGCGGGCGGAAGGCGAGGGGGCGCGGGGGCCGGAAGGCGCCCGGGCCGCGAACGGACGCGGGGGATCGCGGTGAAGGGCGCAAACGAGACGAGGGCCCGCCGGCTCTTCCAGGGGTTGCTCCTCCTCCTCGCGCTCCTCGTGGGTCGCGCGGGCTACATCCAGATCGTCCGAGGCGAGGAGTTCGCCCTCCGCGCGAGGAAGCAGCACTTCCTGGACGTCGAGATGCCGGCCCCCCGCGGCCGGATCCTCGACCGGCACGGGCGTGCGCTTGCCGTCTCCTACCACGCGCGGACCGTCGCCGTGGATCCGCAGGTCGTCGCCGATGCCGGCGAGTTCGGGACCCGGGTCGCCTTCCTGCTCGGCGAGCCGGAGGCCGCGCCTGCGCTCGCGGCGATCGTCACCGCGCGGAAGGCCGAGGGAAAGCGGTTCGCCTACCTGCGTCGCCGCGTCGACCGCGAGGTCGCCCTTGGCCTCGAGCAGGCGGAGATCGACGGGCTCGTCCTCCGCGAGGAGCCGCGGCGCGAGTACCCGCACGGCCGCGCGGCCGCCGCGGTGGTGGGGGTGGTCGGCGCCGACGCGGACGGCCGCGTCTCCGGGCTCACCGGCATCGAGCGCATCTTCGACGCGCGCCTCCGGGGAACGGACGGCGTCTCCCGCGTGCTCCGCTCGGGCCGCCACGAGCGGCTGCACCTCTATCCGGACCGGGGGCAGGAGCCGGTCGCCGGCGCGGACCTGTCGCTGACCCTCGACGTGGTTCTCCAGGAGATCGTGGAGGAGGCGCTGGACGGCCTCGAGAAGCTCCACCGCCCGCGCGCGGCGTGCGCGATCGCGATGGACCCCCGCACCGGCGAGGTGCTCGCGCTCGGGAACCGCCCGTCGCTCGACCCGCTCGCCTTCCCCGGCGTGGACCCGAAGAGCCTCCGCATCCTCGCCGTCCAGGACGCGTTCGAGCCCGGCTCGACGATCAAGCCGCTCATCGTCGCGGCGGCCCTCAGCCGCGGCGTGGTGCGGGAGGGGCAGCTCTTCGACTGCGGTCCGGGCGTGAAGTTCTTCGGCGGCCGGCGCCTCGAGGACATCAAGCCCAACCACACGATCGACCTCGAGCAGGTGCTCGTGAAGTCGAGCAACATCGGCATGGCCCAGATCGGCCAGGCGCTCGGATGCGACCAGACCTTCCGCCACCTCGGGGCCCTGGGTTTCGGGCGGAAGACCGGTATCGAGGTCACCGGCGAGGAGGGCGGGAAGGTCACCGAGCGCGCGAAGTGGCATCCCGACTACACGCTCGTCTCCGTGAGCATGGGTCACGAGATCCTCGTCACGCCGATGCAGCTCGCGGTCGCGCACGCGGCGCTCCTCAACGGCGGACGGCTCGTCCGGCCCACGCTTCTCCTCGGCGCGGCCCCCGAAACCCGCCGGCCTACCGTCCTCGACGGTCCCAAGGCCTCCCCCTCCAGCCTGCCCCTCGACCCGCGCGCGATCGCCTTCGTGCGCCGCGCGATGGAGCACGTGGTCGAGGAGGGAACGGGGAAGCGTGCCCTCGTCGCGGGCCTCAAGATCGGCGGCAAGACGGGCACCGCGGAGAAGTACCCGGAAGGCTCGCGCCGCTACGTCGTCTCGTTCGTCGGATTCGCTCCCGCCCACGATCCGCGGCTTCTTGTGCTCGTGCTCGTCGACGAGCCGCAGGCCGTGGACGGGATCAGGCCCCGCGGCGGCGTCGTTGCCGCTCCCGTCGTGGGGGAGATCTTTCGCCGCTCGATTCCCCTGATCGAAGAAATCCTCGCGCCCTCCGAGCCCGGGGTCCGGCAGAAACTTGGCAATGAAACCGAAGGAAAGGTGCGTGTTGCGGCGGTCCATAGGTCTAGCGTGTGGGCCGGGGAGGGGGACTCCCCGGTCTCAAGCCGGAACCCGGACTCGGGGGGCGCGGAAGACGGTCGGAGCGGTGGGGGATGATCGGCGGCACGGTCACGGTGCGGAGCAAGGAGTGGACGCTCGGCAGCCTTGCGAGCGAGGCGGGGTACGCCGTCGCGGGTGACCCTGCCGTCCGCATCTCCGGCGTGACCGAGGACTCGCGGCGCTGCCGCGCGGGGGACCTCTTCGTGGCGATGCCCGGGACGCGCGAGGACGGTCTCAAGTACGCGCGGGACGCGGCGGCACGCGGCGCGGTGGCCGTCGCGGCGGAGGCCGATCCGGGAGCGGGCCTGCCGTGGCTGCGGGTCCAGCGCGCGCGTGCCGCCGCGGGGCGGCTCGGCGACCTCGTCTACGGCGACCCGTCCAGGGACCTCGCGCTTATTGGTGTCACCGGGACCAACGGGAAGACCACGACCGCGCACGTCACGGCGCAGCTGCTCCCGGGCCAGGTGGGGTTCATCGGGACGACCGGCATCCGCTATCCCGGCGCTCAGTTTCCCGCGGACAACACGACCCCCTCGGCGACCGAGATGCGGCGGCTGCTCCGCGCCATGGTCGACGCGGGGTGCGTCGCCTGCGCCATGGAGGTCTCGTCGCACGCGCTGGTCCAGGGGCGGGTGGATGGGCTCCGCTTCCGCGCCGCCGTCTACACGAACCTCACCGGCGACCACCTCGACTACCACCGCACGATGGAGGAGTACGCGGCGGCGAAGCAGCACCTCTTCGACCTTCTCGACGCGGACGCGACCGCGGTCGTGAACGCCCGCGACCGCGTCTGCGCGAGCGTGCGGACCCGGGCGCGGGTGGTGCGGTTCGCGCCGCGCGCCGTGTCCGTCGAGCCGCGGCGGACGCGCTTCCGCTGGCGGGGCCGCGACGTGTGGACCCCGCTCGTCGGCCGCCACAACGCGGAGAACGCGGCGGCCGCGCTCGAGGCGGCGTGCGCGGTCGGCGCGGCGCCGGCCGAGGCCGTCGAGGCGCTCAAGGGCGTGCTCCCCGCGCGCGGGCGGCTCGAGCCCGTGCAGCAGGAGCCCTTCCTCGTCCTCGTGGACTACGCGCACACCGACGACGCGCTCGAGAAGGCGCTCGCCACCGTGCGGGAAGTGACGAGCGGCTCCGTCCACCTCGTCTTCGGATGCGGCGGCGACCGCGACCGAACGAAGCGCCCCCGGATGGGTGCCGTTGCGGCGCGGCGAGCCGACCGCATCGTGATCACGAACGACAACCCCCGCTCGGAGGATCCGGGGCGGATCGCGCAGGAGATCCTCGAGGGCCTCGGCCAGGGGGGGCAGTTCACCGTGCAGCTCGACCGCCGGGCGGCGATCCGGGAAGCGATCGCCGCGGCGCAGCCCGGGGACGTGGTGCTCATCGCGGGGAAGGGCCACGAGACGAGCCAGATCGTGGGCTCGGAGGTCTTCCCCTTCGACGACGCGGAAGTTGCCCGGGAGGAGCTGAAGGCGCTCCGGGCGCTACCGCATGGATGACAATTGACATAGACCCACCAGATCTAGTATCTGGTAGGCGGAGGCGGCGTGATGGAGCAGGTCTCGGTCCACCAGGTCGCCACGTGGACAGGCGGGCAGTACGAGGGGCCGGAGCTGCCGGTCCGGGGCGTCTCGATCGACTCCCGGAAGGCGGAGCCGGGGCATCTCTTCGTGGCGCTGCGCGGGGGCCGCGTGGACGGCCACGAATTCCTGGGCGAGGCGTTCGCCTCGGGGGCAGCGGCGGCGCTGGTCGACCGCGCGGAGGCGGCGCACGCGCACCGCGCCATGGGCCGCGCGGTGGTCCTCGTCCCCGACGCGCGCAAGGCGCTCGGCAACCTCGCGTCGGGCTACCGGAACAGCCTCGACCTGAAGGTCATCGGCATCACGGGGAGCTGCGGCAAGACGACCACGAAGGAGATGCTCGCGCTCCTCCTCGGCGCGCGGGCGGTCGCGTCGCCGCACTCCTTCAACAACGACCTGGGCGTCCCGCTCACGCTGCTCTCCGCGGGGAAGGGCCACGCCTTCTGCATCTGCGAGATGGGCACGAACGGCCCCGGCGAGATCGCGGCGCTCGCGCGGATCGCGCGGCCGCAGGTCGGCGTGGTCCTGAACGTCGGCACGTCGCACCTCGAGCGGCTCGGGGACATGGACGGCGTCGCCCGCGAGAAGGCTGCGCTCGTCGAGGCGCTCCCCTCCGACGGGTGCGCGGTGATCAACTGGGACGACGAGCGCACACGCGCGATGATCGAACGCGCGCCGTGCGCCGCCCTCTCCTTCGGCACGTGGCCGCGGGCAGACGTCTTCGCCGATGACATCCGCGCGAGTGGTTACTCCCTCGGCTTCCGCTTCCTCCACCGGAAGAGGGTGACCATGCGGCTCATCGGCGTGCACAACGTGCACAACGCGCTCGCGGCGGCGACCGCCGCGCTGTGGCTCGGCGAGCACCCGTGGGACGTCTGCGAGCGGCTGAAACAGTACCGGCCCGCGCCGATGCGGATGGCGGTCGAGGAGATCGGGCGGATCCGCCTCATCAACGACGCCTACAACGCGAACCCCGGCTCGATGGCGGCGGCGCTCTCGGAGATGAGCTACCGCGGCGGCGGGCGGCGGATCGCCGTGCTCGGGGACATGCTCGAGCTGGGCGAGCAGGCGACGACGCTCCACGCCGACGTCGGCCGCCGCGCCGCGCGCGCGCGCATCGACGTCCTCTGGGCGATCGGCCCCCTGTCGGAGGCGACGGCGCGCGCCGCGCGCGACGCGGGCCTCCGGAACGTCCATTGGTCGCCGTCGGTCCAGGAGGCCGTGCAGAGCCCGCCGGTCAAGGTCAAGTCGCGCGACGTCGTGCTGTTCAAGGCGTCGCGCGCGATGGCGCTCGAGCGGGTGTACGACGCGGTCAAAGGCGGGATCGAGCAGCGGCGCCGCCCCGGGAACGGGCACTGAGCGGATGCTCCACTGGGTCTTCGTCCCGCTCGCCTCCTGGTTCCAGGGGTTCAACATCTTCCGGTACATCACGTTCCGGGCGGCCTTCGCGGCGATCCTCGCCTTCCTCGTGGTCGTGGTGTGCGGTCCGGGCATCCTCGGCTGGCTGCGCCACCGGCGGATGCAGGGGTGCACGGACCACGCCTCGCAGACGCTCGGCACGATGCGCGAGTCGAAACAGGGCGTCCCGACGATGGGGGGGCTCGTCATCCTCCTCGCGGTCGCGGTCGCGACGCTCCTGCTTGGCCGGCTCGACAACGTCTACGTGGTCACGACGCTCTTCGCCTTCCTCGCCTTCGGGGCGCTCGGCGCGATCGACGACTGGGGGAAGGTCGCGCGCACGGGCCGCGAGGGGCTCTCGGAGCGGCGGAAACTCGTCGGCCAAGGGGCGATCGCCGCGGCGGCGCTCGCCGTGCTCTACGTCCACGCCGGGGGCCCGATCGCGCGCGGCCCGGCCATGGAGGCGAGCCCGTACGTGCCGCGCGTCGCGGTGGCGTCGCTCGAGGGGGGCACGGGGGGAACGATCGGCCCGACCGACGTCTCGAACCCCGCGGCCGACCACCGGACGGACCTCCAGATTCCGCTCTGGAAGCACTTCTGCTGCGACCTGGGCCTCCTCTTCCTCGTTCTCGGGGCGCTGGTCGTGGTGGGCACGAGCAACGCGGTCAACCTGACCGACGGCCTCGACGGCCTCGCGGCCGGCTGCGTCGCCGCGGCCGGGATCACGTTCGCGGTGGTCGCCTACCTCGTCGGACGCGCGGATGCGGCCGACTACCTCTATGTGTTCTTCATCCCGGGCGCCGGCGAGCTGACCGTCTTCTGCGGCGCGCTGGTCGGGGCCTGCCTCGGCTTCCTCTGGTTCAACGCCTTCCCCGCGACCGTGTTCATGGGGGACACCGGCTCGCTGGCGCTCGGCGGGGGGCTCGGCCTCGTCGCGGTCGCCACGCGCCAGGAGCTGACGCTCCTCGTGGCCGGGGGCGTGTTCGTGGTCGAGGCGTGCTCGGTGATCCTCCAGCGGCGCTGGTTCCGGCTCACGGGCGGCGGCCGTCTCTTCCGCTGTGCGCCGCTCCACCATCACTACCAGTTCCAGGGCCACCACGAGGTGAAGGTCACCGTGCGCTTCTGGATCGCGTCGATCCTGCTCTCCCTTTTCGCGCTCGCGCTCTTCAAGCTGCGATGAAACTCGCCGTCGACCTCTTCCGCCCCCGCGCCCCCGAGGCGGACGCGCTCGGCGCGTTCGTCGCCGCGCTCGTCCTCACGGGGCTCGGTCTTCTCTGCGTCTACTCGTTCGGCGGCGAGCAGGTCGTGCGCCAGGCGCTCTGGGCCGTGATCGCCATAGCCTCCGCGATCGCCGTCTCGCGCGTGCCGCTCGACCGCCTGCGCCGCGGCGCGCCGGCCGCGCTCGCGGTCGCGGCGGCGCTGCTCGTGACCGCGCTGCTCCTCGCCCCGAGCATCGCGGGGACGAAGCGCTGGCTCGTGATCCCCTCGGTCGGCGCCTTCCAGCCATCGGAGATCGCCAAGGTCGCGGTGGTCCTCTTCCTCGCGTCGAGGCTCGCGGACGTGCGGCCGGGCGATCCGCTGCTGCCGCGCGTCTGGCCGGTCGCGCCCGTCTGCCTGCTCGTCCTCCTCGCGCCCGATCTCGGCACGACGGTCTTCCTCGCGGCGCTCGCGACCGCGCTCCTTCTCGTCGCGGGGGCGCGCGTGGGCCGGCTGCTCGGCGCGGGCGTGGCTGCCGTCGTGCTGCTCTTCCTCGTCGCGTCGCAGGTGCCCTACATGCGGCGCCGCCTCGACTTCTTCGAGGGCGAGCTCAACTACCAGCAGGTCCAGGCGCTCATCGCCCTCGGCAGCGGCGGCTTCCTCGGGAACGGCCTCGGCGCCGGGCGCCAGAAGCTCGACTACCTGCCCGCGGGCCACACGGACTTCGTCCTCCCGAACCTCGGCGAGGAGCTCGGGTTCCTGGGCGTCGCGCTGGTCGGGCTCCTCTTCGGCCTCCTCTGCGTGCACGGCGTGCGGGTCGCGATCGCGGCGTCGCGCCGCGGCGAGGCGTTCGGCTTCTACGTCGCCGCGGGCGCGACGTTCCTCGTCGTCTTCCAGGCGGTCGTCAACATGGCCGTCGCGACCGCGGCCGCGCCCACGAAGGGGATCTCGCTCCCGTTCCTCTCGCAGGGCGGGAGCAACCTGCTCGCGGCGCTCCTCGCCGTCGGGCTCGTCGTCAACGTCGGCCGCTCGCTGGAGGCACGCCGATGAGAGCGGAGGAACACCGTTGATCGCACCCTTGAAGCGCCCCGTGGTCGTCTTCGCCGGCGGCGGCACCGGCGGGCACCTCTACCCGGGCCTCGCCGTCGCGCGCGCCCTCCACGGGCACGAGCCGGTCTTCCTGATCCCGCCCGACCGCGGCGACGCCGCGCGCGTGAACGGCGAGTTCCGGGTGGCGGCGCTCCGCGCGCCGCGGCCCGACCGCTCGCGGCTCCTCTACCCGGTGCGGCTCGCGGCGGCCGTCGCGCGGGCGCGCGGCATCCTCGGGGACCTCCGCGCCTCCGCGGTCGTCGGGCTCGGCGGCTACGCGTCGGTGCCCGCCGCGCTGGCCGGTCGGAGCCTCGGGCTCCCACTCTACCTGATGCAGTGCGACGCGGTGGCCGGGCGGGCGACGCGGCTCCTCGCGCGGTTCGCGCAGGGGGTCGGCCTCGGCTCGGCGCGCGCGCGGGACACGCTCCCCGCGCGCATCTCCTGGCGCGTCACCGGCACGCCGCTCCGCCGCGAGATGCACGCGAAGGGGGACCGGCGCGAGTTCGGCCTCGCGCTCTCCCTCCCGACCCTCCTCATCCTCGGCGGCAGCCAGGGTGCGACCGGCCTGAACACGCGCGTGATCGAGGGGCTGCGCGAGTGCAAGGGGCGCGATTTCCAGGTGCTCCACGGGGCGGGCCCCAAGGACGCGGCCCGGGTCGAGGCCGCGTACGGGGAGCTTGGGATCCGCGGTCGCGTGGTCGACTTCATCCCCGAGATCGGGCGCGCGTACGCGGTCGCCGACATGGTCCTCGGACGCGCGGGCGCCTCCACGGTCGCCGAGTGCAGCGCGCTCGGGCTGCCCGCGGTCTACGTGCCCTACCCGTTCCACAAGGACCGGCAGCAGACGTGGAACGCGCTCGACGCCGCCCGCGCGGGCGCCGCGCGGATCGTCGAGGAGAAGGACCTGAGCCCCGCGGCCTTCCGCGCGATCGTCGACGGGATCCTCCTCGACGACGCGGAGCGCCGCGCGATGTCGCTCTCGGCCGCGGGCGTGGCGCGTCCCGACGCGGCCCGCGACATGGCGGCTCACCTGATCGAGACCTTCGGACCCGCGCTCTCCGAGGCGCGCTGGCACGCGGAGCTGGGCGGATGATCGTCCGGGAATTCCTCGACTTCTCGCGGCCGCTCCGGCTGCACATGCTCGGCGCGGGCGGCAGCGGCATGACCCCGCTCGCGCGGCTCCTCCACGCCAAGGGGCACCGCATCACGGCCGCAGACGCGCGCGAGGGCAAGAACGTCTCCCTCCTGCGGCGGCTCGGCATCCCGGTCGCGACCGGCGCGGTCGCCGACACGCTCCCGCCCGGGATCGAGGGCGTGGTCCATACGGCGGCGATCCCCGCCGGGGCGCCGCCGCTCGTCGAGGCGCAACGCCGCGAGATCCCGGCGCTCAAGTACGCCCGCGCGGTCGGGCTCCTGTCGCGCCAGCTCGAGACCTACGCGGTCGCGGGCACGCACGGCAAGACCACGACCACCGCGATGCTCGCGTTCGTGCTCCGCGAGGCGGGGCTCGCCCCGTGCTGCCTCGTGGGCGGCCACGTCCCGCAGCTGGAAGAGGGGGGGCCGGGGGGGACGGGGAGGCTCGTCGTGGAAGCCTGCGAGTACGACCGAAGCTTCCACCACTTCTCCCCGCGCGCCGCGATCCTCACGAACGTCGAGGCCGACCACCTCGACTACTACAAGGACATCGTCGAGATCCGCTCCGCCTTCCGAGCCTTCGCCGCGCAGGTCTCGGAGCTGATCGTGATGCACGAGTCGCTGCGGGAGGAGATCGGCCGGGCGGGCGGGGTGCGCGCGCGCGTCCTCACGTTCGGGACCTCGGCGGACGCCGACTTGCGTGTCACGCCCGTGCCTCCCGGGAGCTTCGTCGCGGGAGGAAGGGAGTTCAAGCTCAAGGTGCCCGGGTTCCACAACGCGCTCAATGCCGCAGCCGTGCTGGTGGCGACCGGCGCGCTCGGGATCCCGCGCGAGGTGGCCGCGCGCGCCCTCGAACGGTTCGAGGGCGTGGGGCGCCGGCTCGAGGTCCTTGGCGCGCCGCGCGGCGTCTCGGTGATCGACGACTACGCCCACCACCCGACCGAGGTGGCCGCCGGGCTGAAGGCGCTGCGGGACGCCTACACGCCGCGTCGTCTCTGGGTCGTCTTCCAACCCCACCAGTACTCGCGGTTGAAGCGCTTCCTGCCCGAGTTCGCCGCGGCGCTCCGGGGCGCGGATCGGATCGTGATCCCGGATGTCTTCGCGGCGCGCGACGCGGACGACGACCGGGGGGCGGTGTCGCCCGGCGACCTCGTGGACGAGGTGAAGCGGCTGGGCGGCGACGCGGTGTTCATCCCGGATTTCGCGGGGATCGTGGACTTCGTGCGGACGCAGGCGCGTGCAGGCGACGTCGTGGTGACCATGGGAGCGGGGGACGTCGGCGATGTTGCCGGCCAATTGGCGCAGGCGCTTTGAGGACCGGGCCGCGGACGAGCGGCCGCTCGCGCCGCTGACCACGTGGCGGATCGGCGGGCCGGCGCAGCTCTACCTCGAGCCCCGGAACGCGGACGAGCTCGCCGAGACGGTCGCGCTCCTCCGGCGGAGCGGCATCCCCTTCCGCGTCCTCGGCGGCGGCAGCAACCTGCTTGTCGCCGACAAGGGCGTCCGCGGCGCGGTCGTCTCGCTCTCCCGCCTCTCCTCGGTGCGGCGCGCCGAGGGGGTGCTCGAGGTCGAGGCGGGCGCGCGTCTCCTCGAGGTCGTGCGGCTCGCCGCGACCCTCGGGCTCTCCGGGTTCGAGAACCTCGCGGGGATCCCCGGTCGCGTCGGCGGCGCCGTCTTCGGGAACGCGGGCAGCCGCTACGGCGCGATCGGCGACCTCGTCGTCGCGCTCGACCTCATGGAGCCCGACGGCGGGGTCCAAAGGGTCGTGCCCGGGCCGTCGTTCTTCCGCTACCGCGGCTCCGACGTGGGGGAGCGGATCGTCGTCCGCGCGATCCTCGCCGGAGGCGAGGCCGACCCGCGACTCCTCCGTGCGCGCGTGCGCGAGCTCGTCGGCGAGCGGAGGCGGAGCCAGCCCGGCTGGGTCGGCAACGCCGGCTGCGTCTTCAAGAACCCGAAGGGCGACGCGGCCGGACGCCTCATCGATTCGGCCGGGTGCAAGGGGGTCCGCTGCGGCGACGCCTTCGTGTCGTCACGGCACGCGAACTTCTTCGAGAACGGGGGGAAGGCCACGGCGTCGGACGTCCTGCGCCTCGTCGATCTCGTGCGCGACCGGGTGCGGGCGTTCCACGGCGTCGATCTCGAGCTGGAGGTGCGCCGGTGGGAGTGACCCGGAAGCCGGGCGACCTGGTCGCCGCCCTCGTCCGCGGATTCCTCTCGTCGCGGCTCACCTGGTGCGTGCTCGCGTGCGGACTCCTCTGGGTCGCCGCGAGCCGGGCGCAGGAGGGGCTCGCCAGGGACCCGCGATTCCTCGCACGACCCATCGGCCTCGGCGCGCAGGGCCCGGCGTGGGGGAGCGACGACGTGCTCAAGCCGGTGCGCGACCGCCTCCTTCGCCTCGGCCCCTTGAACCTCTTCGACCCGCGCTTCGAGGAGAAGGTGCGCGCGGCGCTGGCCGAGGTCCCGGGCGTCGCGCGCGTCCACGACGTGCGCCGCCACTGGCCGGACCGCTACGGGGTCTCCTTCCGCCTCTACCGGCCCGCGGCCCTTGTCCTCTGGAAGGACCGGCTGATCCCGGTGACGGGCAAGGGCGTCGCGCTTCCCTACGAGCCCTACGCGCGCGCCTGCGAGGGCCTGCTCCGGATCGCGGGTGTGCCGGAACCTCCGCCGAAGCAGGGCGAGCCCTGGCGGTCCGAGGCGCTTGAGGACGGCCTCGCGACGCTCTTCCAGATCGGCCCGGGGCTCGACCGCCTGCGCCCCCTCCTGCTCGACCGGATCGACGTCGCGGGGTCGAGGAACCCGCGCCGCGGCGTGGTCCTCACCGGCGGCGCGGAAGTCACCGCCCTCTGGGGTCGGCCGCGCGCGCCGGTCGGGGAGAACCCGGTGGCCAAGAAGCTGAGCCTCCTCGAGATCGCGGCCTCGAGCGCGGAGCAGCTGCGCGGCCAGACGGTCGACGTCCGGTACCACGCGATCCTTCTGCGACAATCGCCGCCCTGATGATCCAGAGGCGCGAGGCCCTCTCGGGACTCCTGCTGCTCCTCCTCGTCGCGGGCGCGATCCTCCTCCTGCCCGAACGCCCGGGCCCCGGGCCCCTGGCCCTCATGACCGGGCTCGCCACGCTCCACGGGGCGCTCCTCTCCCCGCTCGTCGGCAGGGGGCACGCCGCGTGGGGCCTCCTGTCGCCGCTCCTCGCGCTCCCGGCGCTCGCGGCCACGTCGTACGGCCATCCGGGGCTCTTGCCGTTCGTCGGGTCGCTCCTCCTCGCGCTGCTCGCCGCGGCGTCGGGCGTCGCGGCGCGCGCGCTCGGCCCCGCCCGGGCAGGGCTCTACGCGCCGACGATGGTCCTCGTCTTCGCGCTGCCGTACGCGCTCCGCTACCTCGTGCTCGAGTTCGGCGATCGCAGGTCGGCGGACGCGTGGCTCGCCCTCTCGCCGTTCGAGGCGGGGAGGAGCGTCGCCTCGGGCGCGCTGCCGCCCCTCCTCGCGATCCTCGCGCTGTGCGCGTGGCCCGTCTGGGCGATCGCACGGAGGGCGCGTTGAGGCTCCTCCTCCTGGCGCTCCTGGGCGTCGACGCGCCGCTCGGCCCGTACGCGCGGCCAGGCGTGCCCGTGCTCCTCCGGAGCGACGTTCCCGCAACCATCGACCTCGACGGCTGGCTCTTCCGGATCGACGGCACGACGCCCGTCTTCCCACCGGCGGTCCCCTGCGTCGTCCGGGGCGAGGACGGCCGCGAGATCCTGCGCCTCGAGGACCCGGGCGACCGCCCGCTCACGGGCGTCCTGGGCGACGTCCCGCCCGACCTCGAGGGGGGGGTGGCCGTGCGGCCGGCGGCGCTCGCGGCGGGAGGCTGGCGCGCGCTCGATCTCTTCGACGCGCTCCTTGTGACCGGCCCCGTTCGCGGCGACGAGCCGTGGTTCCCCTGCGTGGCGGAGTGGGTGCACGCGGGCGGGTCCCTCGCGGTCGCGGGGTCCCGCCGGCTCTTCCCGGAGGGCGCGGGGCTCGGCGCCGTCGCGGACCGGAGGGAGGACCTCCCGCCCCCGCGCATCCCGCGGCCCGGGAACGTGCGTCCCGACGTCTACGGGCTCGTCGGCCGCGTCGCGGCGTCGTCGCCGCCGTTCCGCCACGCGCGCTGGATCCTCGTCGGCACGCTCATCGCCTGCGCGCTCCAGACGCTCCTCGTGCGGCTCGGCCGCCTGCCCGCTTGGGCGCTCGTTCTCGGCCTCGGCGCCATCGTGATCGCCGCCGCCATCCTTGCGGCCGTCCGGACGCGCGCGGACTACACGCCCACGGCGCGCGGCCGGATCGAGGTCTCGTATTTCGGGAACGGCATCGAGCGCCGCCGCAGCTATCTCGTCTACCTGCACGCGGGACCGGGGGCTTCGGCGCCAAGGACGTCGGACGCCCTTCCGGTGCTCTTCGGGGGCAATCGGACGCCGTGGTGGAGGGGCGTCGGGGAGGAGGTCCCCGTCGAGGAGGACATCATCCGCATCTTCCTCGTCGAGGACGTCGTGCGGGCCCCCGAGGCCCCCTCGCTTCCTGCCGGGAGCGTCCCCGTCGATCTCTGGGCGGTCGAGCGCCCCCGGCGCGGCGAGGCCCGGGTCGGCGCTTCGCCTCTCTTGCCCCCCGAGGCCATCTGGAAGGCGCCGCTCCTCGTGCGTGTCCGGGCCGTCGTCCAAGATTGACACCCGGCATCCGCGGCCTTACGTTCTTGGGCTTCCCATGCGGACCACGCCCATCCCCAAGCCCGGCGAGATCGAGAACCGCTGGTACGTCGTGGACGCCTCGAAGGAGGTGCTCGGGCGCGCGGCGACGCGCATCGCGAGGATCCTCCAGGGCAAGGACCGTCCCACGTACACGCCGCACGTCTGGACCGGCAGCTTCGTCGTCGTGGTGAACGCCGAGAAGATCCAGGCGACGGGGAACAAGGAGCAGCAGAAGGTCTACGACTGGTACTCGGGGTGGCACGGCGGCCACAAGCACCGGACGCTCGCGGAGATGCGGGCGAGGAAGCCCGACATGATTCTCCGGCGCGCGGTGCGGCGCATGCTGCCCAAGTCGCGGCTCGGCCGGCGGATGCTCTCCGCGCTCAAGGTCTACGCGGGGCCCGAGCACCCGCACGCGGCGCAGAACCCGCAGCCGCTCAGCTTCGCGAGGAGCGCCCGATGAGCATCCAATACATCTGGGGCACCGGCCGGCGCAAGACCGCGGTCGCGCGCGTCCGCGTCAAGGCGGGCTCGGGCGAGTTCAAGGTCAACGGCCGCGCCCTCAACGAGTTCTTCCAGACCGACGCGGTGCGCGTGGTCGCGAAGGGGCCGCTGAAGGCGACGGGCGCGGCCGAGCGCTTCGACGTCTTCGCGAACGTGAGCGGCGGCGGACCGGTCGGCCAGGCCGGCGCGGTGCGCCTCGGGGTCGCGCGCGCGCTCCTCAAGGCCGACGCGACGCTCGAGCCCGCGCTGCGCGAGGGCGGCTTCCTCACCCGCGACGCGCGGATGAAGGAGCGCAAGAAGTACGGCCAGCGCGGCGCCCGTCGGCGCTTCCAGTTCAGCAAGCGCTAAGGCCGCTTCGAAGCCGAGCTTCGATCGGCGCTCCGCCTCCGCGGCCTAGTACTACAGCGCTACATTCGACGTAAGGACCAAGGCGGTGCGAGAAGCCGATCCCGAAGGGACGCCGCTCCATGCGGCTGCGGAGCGGCCGCATGGCGGCGCCAGCGAGGCGCGACGCCGACCCGGGTCAACGGAGAGACCCAGCGAGGCGGCGCGCCGAAGCTGGGCGGCTTCGCAGCCCGCCGACTCCAGGCGGATGTAGCGCTGTAGTACTAGGTTCGTGCGGACGCGTCAGCGCTTGCGAGCGTCCTCGATGTCCTTGAGGAACGCCTCGCGTGCGCGCTTGAGCGCCTCGGGGTCGAGGATGAGGTTGTGGAGGGCGACGGCGCCTTGCCCGCCCTCCAGCGCGTAGCGGAGGGGCCCGTCGTCGCGGCCCTCACGCCACTTCAGAGCCTCCGGGTTCCCGATTCCGTGCGCCTTGCCGGTGAGCAGGAAGAGCGCGAGCCACGCCTCCGTGCGCACGTCCTGGGCCTCGTCCACGAGATAGTCGCAGAGGACGTGCCGCGCGGCCGCGTCGGTCCCGCCGATGCGCGCGAGCCGGGTCGCCACGAGGGCGCGGATTTCGTGGTGACGGTTGCCGCTGACCCGCGGATCCGTGAGCAGCTTCACGATCTCGTCCCGATAGAAGATGTAGGCGAGGCCCTTCAGCGCGCGCTCCTGGACCTCGACGGTGTCCTCTCGCCCGACGACTTCGGCGAATTCCCGGCCTCCGAGGATGGGCTCCCCAGGCTGAGTGTACTGAGCTCGCGCGGCGACGAACTCGATCGCCTCGCACCGCAGTTTTTCGCTCGTGCTGCGATCCTTCGCGAGACCCAGCGCGACCGGGACCAGTTGCTCGGCCTCGGGCTGCATCACGAGTTGAAGCACGTTGAACGCCCCGGCCCGGGCGCCCTCGGCAGCCCGGGGATCCGCGGCGATGGTCAGGGCCTTCTTCACACCTGCCGCGAAGTCGACTCGGGCGTACGCCTTGACCGCCTCCTCCCGGAACGCCGGGTCCTCGCCGGCGGCGGGCGCCGCGGCGAGCGTCTCGGCGAGCAGGGGGGCCGCCTCGCGAACGGCCTGTCGGCCAACCAGCTTCGCCGCCTGCGCGCGGTCCGGCGCCGAAGGGTCCCCGAGCCACTCGAGGACAATTGCAAGGCAGCGCGCGCCGACTTCGCCGTCGGCTGCCCCCAGCAGGAACTTGGCGGCTGAGCGCCGGCTCGCGACCGACTTCGCGTCGAGTGCCGCTTGGATGGCGTCGTCGGCCTCCAAGGACTCTAGCATTTGGAGCAGCCTGGACTTGTCCAGGCTGTCCGACCGCGTGTCGTCGAGCAGCGCCTTCGAGACCGCCCTCACGATGCGATCCCGGTCGCGGTGCCTCGTCAGCGCGTCGCCGTCCAGCCGGTGCGCGAGGAACCTGTCCACCATCTGGTCCGGATCCTGCGGCGGCCCCGAGGGGCGCTCAGTCCGTTCCACCCGCCGTGCGACTTGGGCCGGCTGCCCGAGCAGGACCCACACGTCGGCGTGGCGCTCGCAAAGGAGCTCCGCGGTCGTCGATTCGCCGTCGACCGTCACCTGCAGGCGGAGCGAGGCCTTGCTTCCGTTCTCCGCCGCTGAGAGGAGCTTGCACGAGGCGCCCGCTCTCAGGACCTCCGACCAAGGGCGCGCGTTGCCTTCGCCGTCGACCATCTCGCAGTTGCGCTCGTCGAGATAGGCCACCGCCGTCGCGAACAACGCCCGCTTGTCCTTGACCCTCGCGAGCTGCACCTCCAACGGTTCACGTGCGCCCTTCCCGCTCGCGACGCCGACGACGACGCCGTGCTTCTCGAGAACGGGCTCGAGGGCGTTTCCGTCGGCAGGATGCGGGATCATACAGATCGCCATCTGCACCATCGCCTCGAGCAGCTTCTGCTGGGCGTCCGGTCGGAAGCACTCGAAGAGCTGATCCCACTTCCCGTCGCGAAGACACGCTTGGTACTTCGCGAAGAGCGCCGAGGGCGTGGCCTGCCCCTCCGGCGCGGATTGGGCAACCGCGCCGAGCAGTGCGATCCACACCGGGGCGCTCCACTTGGTCATCGGGTGCTGCACAGCGTAGCACGGCTGCGATCGACCCGGGGGCGTGTCCGCCGCCTCCGTTCACGCGCCGCGAACGTGGCAGCCGCGCACTTTTCGGCTGGCGACGGTCGCCTGTTCGCTTGGTCCTACAGCGCCGACTGGCGGCGGGCACGCGTGCGCGACCGCTCCGGGTCCCCGAGCTTCCGGAGGGCCTCCTCGAGATCGACGTGCGCTTCCGGCTCCGCGGGCGCCGACTCCGCGATGTCGCCGCCGCCGCGCAGGACGAATCTCTCGCGGGGATCGTCCGCGCGCTCCTCGGTCGTTTCGGGGACGAGATTCCTCCGGTCGCGCTTCATGATGCCCTCCCTGTCGCCCGCGATTCTAGTCCGGCCGCGGCGGTGCCCGGAATAGGGAAGGTGCCGCGGAGCTATATTGGGCCGCGTGCCGTTCCTCGTGTGGGATTCGCCGCAGGGGCGCGCCGTGCGCGAGCTCGACCGCGCGCTCGTGGTGATCGGCCGCGACCCGGGCTGCGACCTCGTGATCGAGGACCCGACCGTGTCGCGGCGCCACGTCCTCGTGCAAGTTGAAGGTCGCGTAAAGATCACGGACCTGCGCTCGACGACGGGCACGAGGATCAACGGCGCGAAGCTCAAGCCTGATGTCCCGTGCACGATCGAGCCGGGGGACTTCCTCCAGGTGGGCAAGATCGTCCTCTCGTTCCACGTGGCCGCCCCTCCCCCCGCGCCCCCCTCCCTTCCGCCCCCGCGGAGGACGCCCGCCTGGAAGCCGGTCGCGATCGGCGTCGCGCTCGCGGCGGTCGCGGGCACGGGCGCGCTTCTCGCGTTCCGGCACACGCCCGCGCCGCCCCCGCCCGCGGCGCCCGAGCAGGTCGCGCTCGTGGCACCCGAGCCCGAGCCTCCGCCGGCCGCCGCGGTCGAGCCGGCGCCGCCGCCCGCGCCGCCGCCGGGGCCCACGGAGCCCGAGCGCGCGGCCGCGGGCGAGCTGCCGCCGCGCGAGGTCGCGCCGGCCTTGCCGGACCTGATCGAGGTGGACGGGAAGACCCATCTCGCGGTGCGGCTCAGAACGCTCGGCGAGACCATCGAGGCGATCGGCGCGGACGGGCGGCTCTACGCGATCCCGATGAAGCGGGTGACGAAGGTCGAGGACCGCGAGGACCTCGCGCGGCGCGTGGCCGTCGAGCGGCGCCGGCTCGCGCTCGACGACGTCGCGGGGCGCGTGAAGCTCGCGGACTGGTGCGCGGCGCGACTCCTGCGCGAGGAAGCGCGCACGCTTGTCCGCGAGGCGCTTTCCCTGAGCCCCGAGGACCCGGACGCGCGCGCGGCGCTCGCACGACTCGAGGAGCTGGGGTGAGGATCGTCCTCACCCGCGAGCCGGAGCGCGGCGACGCGCTCGCGGAGGAGCTTCGCGCGAAGGGGCACGAGGTCCTCTCTGTGCCGCTCACCGCCGTGGAGGACGGCGACGCCTTCCCCGACCCCGCGGGGTTCGACGGCGTCCTCTTCACGAGCGCGAACGCGGCCGCGCGCGCGCCGGGGAAGGCGCGGTGGCCGCGCGTGGGCGCGGTGGGGGAGGCGACCGCCTCGGCGCTCGCCGCGCGCGGCATCCGGGTGGACGTGGTGGGGCGGGGGGGAGGGAAGGAGCTGGCGGAGGCGTGGGGCCCCGCGAAGGGCCACCGGCTCCTCCTTCCGCAGGCGGCGGACGCGCATCCGGATCTCGCGGACGCGCTCCGCGCCGCGGGCGCGCGCGTGACCGCCGCCGCCGTCTACCGGACGGTTCCGCTCGCGGCCGTCGATCGCACCCCGTTCGAGCGCGCCGACCTCGTGTGCTTCTTCGCGCCGTCGCAGGTCCGCGCGTTCCGCGCCCTTGGGGTGAAGACCGCCGCGCGCTTCTGGGGCCACGGCCCGACGACCCGCCGGGCGATGGAAGGGTTGGTGCAGGCAGAACTGCCGTAGGCAGCCTGGTCGCGGCCGGAGTGCGGACTGCCATGCCGCATCGGGATGCCGGAACCGGTTGCGCCGCAGGGACTTGGAGCGACTCCGTGGCGCAAGGGGTACACGTTAGATAGGCACGTCGAGCGAGTTGACGAGGTCTTCGATCAGGCGCTCGCGGTCCTTCTGGGAGCCGTCGCCCGGGACGCCGCCCTCGAGGAGGACGCGGTGGGCGAGCACGGGCACCGCGAGCCGCTTGATGTCGTCCGGGACCACGAAGTCCCTTCCCTCCAGGAACGCGTGCGACTGCGCCGCCCGCTGGAGCGCGCCCGCGCCGCGCGGGGAGACGCCCAGCCGCAGCTTCCGGTTCTCGCGCGTAGCGTGGACGATCGAGAGCAGGTAGTCCCGCAGCGCCTCCTCGATCCGGACCTCGCGGACGTGCCGCTGCACCGCCGCGACCTCCGCGGCCGTCATCACCGGCTTCAGCCGGTCGAACGGGTCAAGGACCTGCTGCTCCTTGAGCATCCGCTTCTCGTCCTCGCGCCCCGGGTACCCGACGTCGATCCGCATGAGGAACCGGTCGATCTGCGACTCCGGCAGCGGGTAGGTGCCCTCGAACTCGAAGGGGTTCTGCGTCGCGAGCACGACGAACGGGGCAGGGAGCTGGTGCGTGACGCCGTCGAGCGACACGCTCGCCGAGTTCATCGCCTCGAGAAGCGCCGACTGCGTCCGCGGCGTCGTCCGGTTGATCTCGTCCGCGAGGACCACGTGGGCGAAGATCGGCCCCGGCCGGAACTCGAACTCGCCCGTCCGCTGGTGGAAGACCGAAGTGCCAAGGAGGTCCGACGGCAGGAGGTCCGGCGTGAACTGGATCCGCTTGAACGTCGCGTCGATGCAGCGCGCGAGCGCGCGGGCGAGCAGCGTCTTCCCGACGCCGGGCACGTCCTCGAGGAGCAGGTGCCCCTGCGCGAAGAAGGCGGTGAGCGCGAGCCGGATCACCTTCGGCTTCCCGAGGAAGACCGACGCGATCTCCCGCTCGAGCCGCGCCGCGCTGCCCCGTGCGTCGGCCCCGGCGCCCCCTCTGGCGTCGTTCATGCAGGGGGATGATATCCGAGGGGGTCTCGGGGGCCGTCACGCAAGTGCGGCACGGGCCGCGGCGAGCCTGGCGATCGGCACCCGGTACGGCGAGCACGAGACGTAGTCGAGCCCCGCCTCGTGGCAGAAGGCGATCGACGCCGGGTCGCCCCCGTGCTCGCCGCAGATGCCGAGCTTGAGCTTCGGCCTCGCCATGCGCCCGTCCTCGGCGGCCATCCGGATGAGCCGGCCGACGCCGATCGTGTCGAGCGTCTGGAACGGGTCCTTCTCGAGGATCTCCTTCTCGAGGTAGTCGTTCAGGAACCGCCCCGCGTCGTCACGGCTGAAGGCGAACGTCATCTGCGTGAGGTCGTTCGTGCCGAACGAGAAGAACTCCGCGGCCAGCGCGATCTCGCCCGCGAGCAGCGCGGCGCGCGGGACCTCGATCATCGTGCCGTAGAGGAAGGGGACCTTCGTCCGCCGCTCCTCGAGGGTCCGGTCGATCACGGCCTTCAGGCGTTGGACGCAGTAGTCGAGCTCCTTCCGCGCGCCGACGAGCGGGATCATCACCTCGGGGACCACCTTCACCCCGTCGGCCGTCGCGTCGCACGCGGCCTCCGCGATCGCGCGCCCCTGCATCTCGATGATCTCCGGGAACGTGATCATCAGCCGGCAGCCGCGATGGCCGAGCATCGGGTTGAACTCCTCGAGCTCCTTGCAGCGGCGCTCGACGCGCTCGACCGGGATCTTCAGCCCCTGCGCGAGCCTCTTCCGCGTCTCCGCGTCGTGCGGGACGAACTCGTGGAGCGGCGGGTCGAGGAGGCGGATCGTCACGGGAAGCCCGTCCATCGCGCGGAAGATGCCGAGGAAGTCCTTCCGCTGCTCGGGCAGGAGCTTGCCGAGGGCGCGCTCGCGGTCCGCGAGCGTCTCCGCGAGGATCATCTCCCGCACGGCGGCGATCCGGGTCTCTTCGAAGAACATGTGCTCGGTGCGGCAGAGGCCGATCCCCTCGGCGCCGAACTCGCGCGCGACCTTCGCGTCGTGCGGCGTGTCCGCGTTCGTGCGGACCTTGAGGCGGCGGTGCCGGTCGGCCATCGCCATCAGCCGGCCGAAGTGCTCGCCGGGCTTCGGCGCCATCGTCTTCACCTTCCCGAGCATCACCTCGCCCGTCGAGCCGTCGAGAGAGATCCAGTCACCCTCGCGGAGCACCCGGTTGCCGAACGCAAGAGTCTTCTTCGCCGCGTCGACCTGCGCCTCGCCGCAGCCCGCGACGCAGCACTTCCCCATGCCGCGCGCGACGACGGCGGCGTGGCTCGTCATCCCGCCGAGCGCGGTGAGGATCCCCTCCGCGGCGTGCATCCCGCCGATGTCCTCGGGAGAGGTCTCGCGCCGGACGAGGATCACCTTCTCGCCGCGGCTCGCCCACGACTCGGCCTCGTCCGCCGTGAAGACGATCCTGCCGCTCACCGCGCCCGGGGAGGCCGGGAGGCCGCCGCGCGAGAGGAGGATCCGCTCGGCTTGGGGGTCGAACGTCGGGTGGAGGAGCCGGTCGAGCTGGGCCGGGTCCACGCGGCGCAGCGCCTCCTTCTCGTCGATCAGCCCCTCCTCCGCCATCTCGACGGCGATCCTGACCGCCGCCTGCGCGGTCCGCTTCCCCGTGCGCGTCTGGAGCATGAAGAGCTCGCCGTCCTGGACGGTGAACTCGAGGTCCTGCATCTCCTTGTAGTGCTGCTCGAGCATGTCCTTGATCGCGAGCAGCTGCTTGTAGACCCCGGGCATCTCGCGGCCGAGGAGCTCGATCGGCTCGGGCGTCCGGATCCCCGCGACCACGTCCTCGCCCTGCGCGTTCACGAGGTACTCCCCGTAGAAGACGCTCTCGCCGGTCGAGGGGTCGCGGGTGAAGCAGACGCCGGTGCCGCTCGTCGCGCCGAGGTTGCCGAAGACCATCGCCTGCACGTTGACCGCGGTGCCGTGGAGCCCCTTGATCGCGTGGATCTCCCGGTACTTGACCGCGCGGTCCGCGTTCCACGAGCGGAAGACCGCCTCGATCGCGCGCCGGAGCTGCTCCCGCGGATCCTGCGGGAAGGCGACGCCGACGTGCTTCCGGTAGATCTCGCGGTAGCGGCCGAGGACCTCTTCGAGCGCCGACCCGTCGAGGTCGGTGTCGAGGACCGCGCGCTTCTTCGCCTTCACGTCGGCGAGCGCCTCCTCGAACTCCTCGTGGGGGACGCCCATCACGACGTCGCCGAACATGTGGACGAGCCGGCGGTAGGCGTCGAACGCGAAGCGGCGGTTGCCGGTCGACTTCGCGAGGCCCTCGAGCGTCGCGTCGTTGAGCCCGAGGTTCAGGACCGTGTCCATCATGCCCGGCATCGAGACCGCGGCGCCCGAGCGGACCGAGACGAAAAGGGGGGCTTCGGGGGCGCCGAACTTCCGGCCCATCGCCTTCTCGAGGCGGAGGAGGTTCTCGTCCACCTCCCCCTGGACGCCGTCGGGCAGCCGCCCGCCGGCCGTGTAGTAGGCGGCGCAGACGGCCGTGCCGATCGTGAGTCCGGGCGGCACCGGGAGGCCGATCCGGCACATCTCGGCAAGGTTCGCCCCCTTGCCGCCGAGGACCTGCTTCATCGTCGCGTCCCCGTCCGCCTTGCCCCGTTCGAAGAAATAGACCGACCGGTTCATTCGGTTCGCTCCCGTTCGCATCCGACCTCGAAGTCGTCCAGGAACCAGAGGATCGCCGCCTCGAAGCGGCGGATCCCGCCCCCTTGGACCCCCTCTTCCAGCGTCTCGAGCAGCGCGGGGTCGACCCGCACGCCGAGGACCCCCTCCCGCTCGACCATCTCGAGCCGGTCGAGATGCTGGTAGAAGTCGGGCGTCTCCTTGCCCCCGGACCAGACCCGCACAACGGGCACCGGGCGGAACCAGAGGCGCACGTCCCAGCCGAAGACCAGGGCCTTGACCCGGATGCGGAGGAGCGCGCGCCCGTCCTTGAGCGGCTCCACGGGCGCCGTGGCCTTGGAGCGGCGGATGGCGCTCACCCGGATCCCGCCGCCCACGACCCAGGCGTCGGTGAAGTCCCCGCGGCTCCTCAGCCCGAACTTCGCGCGAAGCTGGTCCGACAGCGTGCCGTAGGCCCGGTCGTACTCGTCGCGCGCGATCGCCCCCCGGAAGGTCTCGTAGGCGCGGTCGGGCGTCGATTGGTCGTCCACGCGCGGCGGCATGGAGCAAGCAGCGGCCACGAGGGGGGCCACCCACGCGAGCCTCCTCACGGGTGCGCATTCTACGCACCGGGAGGGCCCGAGTCGGCCTCCGACACGCGCCGAGAGCGATCGGGGCGGTTGACTTACGCCCTTCCGGGCGAATACTAGGCTCCCCGGCAGGAGACGACGCGAAGTGGAGCCGAGAAAACGCCTGGGCGAGATCCTTCTCCAGATGGGTCTCGTCACCCCCGAGAAGATCGAGGAGGCGCTGACGCACGCCCGCAGGACCGGCGGGCGCCTCGGCGAGGCGCTCGTCGACCTCAAGATGGCGACCGAGGAGCAGGTGACCCGCGCCCTCTGCCGCCAGAACAAGCTCCCTTACGTGGATCTCGAGAAGGGGAAGCTCCCCGCCGACGTGGTCGACCTCGTGGACAGCAAGACCGTCGCCGAGTACCGGATGATCCCCATCAAGAAGCAGGGACGGCAGGTCATCTGCGCGATCGCGGACCCCGCGCAAGTCTACCAGGCGGACGGGCTCCAGTTCGTCCTCAACGCCGAGGTGAAGTTCGCGCTCACGACGCCCACGGCGCTCAACAACGCGATGGCCGAGAACTACGGCGTCGGGCAGAGGATCGAGAAGAAGGGCGCCGCGGCGCTCGCCGAGGCGCAGGCGGCGGGCGACGACGACGCGCCGATCATCAAGCTCGTGCACACGATGCTCGAGGAGGCGCTCCGCGCGCGCGCGTCGGACGTGCACGTCGAGCCGATGGCCGACCGGATCCGCGTCCGATACCGGGTGGACGGGCTCTGCTTCGAGGCGAAGTCGCTCCCGAAGGACATCCAGGGATCGGTGCTTTCGCGCCTGAAGATCATGGCGCGCATGGACATCGCGGAGAAACGGAAGCCGCAGGACGGGCGCATCCAGGTCGACCTGATGGGGCGGCCGATCGACCTGCGGGTGTCCGCGCTCCCCGCGACCCACGGCGAGTCGATCGTCATGCGCATCCTCGACAAGGAGGTCGCGCTCGTCCACCTCGAGAAGCTCGGGTTCCACGCCGACGACCACGCCCGGTTCAAGCGCATCCTCAAGAAGCCGAACGGCATCTTCCTCGTCACCGGGCCGACCGGATCGGGCAAGACGACGACCCTTTACGCTGCGCTGCAGGAGCTGAACCAGCCCAACGTGAAGATCATCACGGCGGAGAACCCGATCGAGTACCACCTGAAGGGCATCAACCAGTGCGAGGTGAAGCACCAGATCGGCCTCGACTTCGCGCGGATCCTGCGCGCCATGCTGCGCCAGGCGCCGAACATCATCCTCGTGGGCGAGATCCGCGACCTCGAGACCGCGGAGATCGCGATCCAGGCGGCGCTTACCGGCCACCTCGTCTTCTCGACGCTCCACACCAACGACGCCCCCTCCGCGATCACCCGCCTCATCGATCTCGGCGTGAAGCCGTTCCTCGTCTCCACGGCGGTCCTCGCCGTGATGGCGCAGCGCCTCATGCGGCTCCTCTGCCCGAACTGCAAGGCGCCGTGGGAGGTCGAGCCGGCGAAGCTCCGCGCGCTCGGGATCAAGCCCGAGCAGATCGAGGGCCGGACGATCTACAAGGCGGTCGGCTGCGCGGAATGCCGCCACGAGGGGTATCGCGGGCGGAAGGGCCTCTTCGAGATGTTCGAGATGGACAGCCGCATGCGCGACCTGACCTTCCAGGGGGCGTCCACGCTCGAGCTCAGGAACCAGGCGCGCGCGTCGTGCGGGATGCTCACCCTGCGCGAGGACGGCGTGCGCAAGATCCTCGCCGGCATCGCGTCGGTGGACGAGGTGATCCGCGTGGTCGGCGCGGCGCTGGAGGCCTAGGCGTGTTCCTCACGATGCCCCAGCTCTTCGACCTGATGGTGGAATCGGGCGCGTCCGACGTCCACATCACGGTCGGGCGGCCGCCGGTGCTTCGCGTGCACGGGCGGCTGAAGAACGTGCGGCACCCCGCGCTCACCTCGGCCGACACGATGAAGCTCGTCGAGTCGGTCGCCCCCGAGCGGCTCCTGACCGAGTTCCGCGAGCAGGGAAGCGCGGACTTCGGCCATGCGCACGGCGACCGGGCCCGCTTCCGCGTGGCGATCTTCCGTCAGCGCGGGCAGGCGGCCATGGTCGCCCGTCTGATCCCGAGCCGGCTGCTCTCCTTCGAGGAGATCGGCCTGCCGGCGTCGGTCCGCGATCTCTGCAACCGGCCGCGCGGCCTGATCCTTGTCACCGGGCCGACCGGCTCCGGGAAGACCACCACGCTCGCGACGATGATCGATGCGGTCAACACGAACCTCGACTGCCACATCATCACGATCGAGGACCCGATCGAGTACTACCACGAGCACAAGAAGTCGATCGTGAACCAGCGCGAGGTGGGGGTGGACGTCCTCTCCTTCGCCGAGGGCTTGCGGCGAGGTCTGCGCCAGGACCCGGACGTGATCCTGCTCGGCGAGATGCGCGACAAGGAGACGATCTCGACCGCCATCACCGCCGCCGAGACGGGGCACCTCGTCTTCGGCACGCTCCACACGACCGGCTCGGCGCGCACGATGGACCGCATCATCGACCAGTTCCCGCACGACCAGCAGGAGCAGGTGCGCGTCCAGCTCTCCGTGTCGATCCTCGCGGTCGTCTCCCAGGTGCTCATGCCGCGCGCGGACAAGCCGGGCGTGATCGCGGCGTTCGAGGTGATGATCGTGACCCCCGCGATCGAGAACCACATCCGCAAGGCGGAGACGTTCAAGATCCCGTCCACGATCCAGACGAGCAAGGGGCTCGGGATGCACCTGCTCGACGACCACCTGCTCGAGCTGATCAAGGAGAACAAGATCACGCGGGAGACCGCGATGGAGTGGGCCCAGCAGCCGCGCGCGCTTCTCGACAAGCTGGAGGGGAAGACCTGATGGCGGTCGACCGGTTCGGCGTCCGCAAGAAGCTCATCGGGCAGGTCCTCAAGGAGATGCGCCTCGTCCACGAGGGCCAGATCCAGGAGGCCCTCGGGGCCCAGAAGCGGGACGGCGGCCGCATCGGGCAGGCGCTGATCAAGATGGGCGCGATCACCGAGGGCCAGCTCATGGTGGCACTCGGGAAGCAGGCGGGGCTCGAGGTCCTGGACCTCAAGGACTTCCAGCCGCAGAAGGAGGCCGTCGACAAGGTCGACGAGAGCTACGCCCGCCCCTTCCAGATCGTGCCCGTGTCCTTCGACGGCAAGACGCTCGTCGTGGCCATGGCCGACGCCATGAACAAGGGGGCGCTCGACGACCTCCGCTTCACCGGCAACTGCGAGGTCAAGGGCGTCGTCGCCGAGCCGGCGCAGGTCGCCGCCGCGATCGAGAAGGTGTACGGGAAGGAGCAGAACGTCATGGCCTCGATCCTGAAGGAGATCGAGGAGGGCGGTCTCGTCCCGTCCAAGGGCAAGGTGCCGCGTCGCACCGGCGTCGCCGGCTCGTCGGTGACCGACCTCGAGGACGTCGAGGAGATGGCGAACGCCGCCCCGGTCCGGAAGCTCCTCAACTACATCCTCTACCAGGCGATCCGCGACCGGGCGAGCGACATCCACCTCGAGCCGTTCGAGGACGAGTTCAAGATCCGATACCGGGTGGACGGCGTCCTCTACGAGCTCGAGGCGCCGCCGCTCCACCTCGCGACCGCGCTGATCAGCCGCGTGAAGGTCATGAGCGGCCTCGACATCTCGGAGACCCGCGTGCCGCAGGACGGCCGCATCGACCTCGCGATCGGCGGAAGGCCCGTCGACCTGCGCATCTCCACCCTGCCGACGATGTTCGGCGAGTCGTGCGTGATGCGCGTGCTCGACCGGTCGGTCGTGAGCCTCGACCTCTCCCAGATCGGCCTCCGCGAAGGCGAGATCGACAAGATCAAGGCGATGATCGACCTCCCGCACGGGATCATCCTCGTGACCGGCCCCACGGGCTCCGGCAAGACGACCACCCTCTACAGCGCGCTCAACCAGGCCAACGACGTGGCCATGAAGATCATCACCACCGAGGACCCGGTCGAATACGACCTCGAGGGGATCGTGCAGGTGCAGATCAACGAGGAGATCGGCGTGACCTACGCCGCCTGCCTCCGTTCGATCCTGCGCCAGGACCCGGACATGATCCTCGTGGGCGAGATCCGCGACAAGGAGACGGCCCAGATCTCGATCGAGGCGTCGCTCACGGGACACATCGTCTTCTCGACGCTGCACACGAACGACGCCCCGCTGGCCATCACGCGTCTCGTGGACATCGGCGTCGAGCCGTTCCTGATCGCCGCCACGCTCGAGGGGGTCGTTGGCCAGCGGCTCGTGCGCCGGGTCTGCGTCGAGTGCAAGACCTGGTACGAGCCCTCGGTGAACATCCTCCGGGAGCTCGACCTCGCCCCCGAGCAGGTCGCGGGCAAGAAGTTCGCGTACGGGAAGGGCTGCCCGGCCTGCAACGGCACAGGCTACCGGGGCCGCATGGCGATCTTCGAGATCATGGTCGTCACGGACGCCGTCCGGGAGCTGATCATGGACAAGGGGCCGACCTCACAGGTGCGGGACCTTGCCCGGCGGGAGGGGATGCGCACCCTCCGCGAGAGCGGTCTCCTCGCCATCTACGACGGGGTGACGAGCGTCGAGGAGGTCCTCCGCGAGACCATGGTGATGCTGTAGGGCGGGGGCAAGCAGGGGGGCCCGGGGGGCCGCAGGGACCCCCTCCCCGGACCCCACCCCGTTCCCGCGCCACGGGCGTTGCGTTTGGGCCGCGGTTTTTGAATGATGTGTGCCCCTCGCCCCCGGGGCGGGGCGGTACGGGCAGACCGAGGGCACCGAAAGGAGCATCGATGGCGAGCAAGAAGGCGCCGGCAATCGCTACCGCGACCCCCGCGAAGAAGACGGGCGGGTTCATCGGCGGCGTCTCCGAGAAGCAGCTGACGCAGTTCACGACCCAGCTGAGCACGCTCCAGGACGCAGGCCTCCCCATCGTCTCCTGCTTGAAGATCCTCGAGGGGCAGCTCCGGAAGGGCTTCTTCAAGAACGTTCTCGTCAACGTGACCGAGGACGTCGAGTCGGGATCGAGCCTCTCGGAGGCCTTGGCGAAGCACCCCCGGGTTTTTGACCATCTTTACGTGAACATGGTCCGCGCCGGCGAGGCAGGCGGCGTGCTGGACGTGATCCTGGCTCGCCTCGCGAGCTTCAAGGAGAAGAGCGAGAAGCTGCGCCGGCAGGTCAAGGGGGCCGCGACCTACCCGATCGCCGTCCTCATCGTCATCGTCGCGATCCTGCTCTTCATCATGACGAGCGTGGTCCCGAAGTTCGAGACGGTCTTCAAGCAGCTGCCGGGCGGACAGGAAGGGCTGCCGGGCATCACGAAGGTGATGATGGAGATCTCCCGCTGGCTCGTGGAGTGGTGGTGGGCGTTCCTCCTCGCGGTCGGCCTCCTGTTCTGGGGCCTCCCGCGGCTCATCACGATGTCTCCAGGGGGCCGGTATTTCCTCGACGCGCTGCGCCTGAAGCTGCCCATCGTGGGCGGGCTCTACCGGAAGGTGCTCGTGGCCCGCTTCACGCGGACGTTCGGCACCCTGATCTCCTCGGGCGTGCCGATCCTCGAGGCCCTCGAGATCTGCCAAGGGGCTGCGGGGAACGCGGTCATGGGCCGGATCATCGGCGAGCTGCACGCGGCCATCCGTGAGGGCGAGTCCATCGCGGAGCCCCTCGCCAACCAGAAGACGCGCATCTTCGACGACCTCGTCATCAACATGATCGACGTGGGGGAGAAGACCGGCGAGCTCGACAAGATGCTCATCAAGGTCGCCGACAACTACGACGACGAGGTCGACGTGGCGGTCGCGAGCCTCACCTCGCTTCTCGAACCCCTGCTCATCGTCGTCATGGGCGGCGCGGTCTTCTGCATCGTGCTGGCCCTCTTCCTGCCGCTGCTGAAGATCATCGAGCAGCTCACGAGCCGCTGAGAGCGCGGGCTGGCCGCGGCGGGCGGGGGCGGAGTAGGCTCTAGAGAGCCGTGTCGCTCCGGCTGCGCCTCCTCATCGTCATCGCGGCGGTCAACGTCGGGCTGCTCCTGCTCGTCGTCTGGGCCGGCCTTGAGACGGCCGCGTCCGGCCAGCAGGTTTCGCCCGCCGCGCTCGTGGACGCCTTCCGCGCGGCGCAGGATCCCGAGCCGGAGGCCTTGGCCCCGACGATCAAGTACGTGGTGCGGCTGCCTCGCGGCAGCGAGGAGATCGAGGGCATCTGGCCGAGGGAGGCGGAGGCCGAGGTCCGGCGGGCGGCCCAGCGGCTCGCGGGCCTCGTGGACGAGGGGGGGCGCGTCGAGTTCGACCGCGACGGGCTCACGCGGGTCGATCCCTCCCCGACCGCGCAGTGGGCCGCCGCCTACGTCGCGTTCACGGAGTTCGCGCGCGAGGAGGCGCTCCAGGGGCTGCGGCAGACCTACATCCTCTTCTCCGCGGGCACGATCCTGCTCATCGGGGCGACCTTCCTCGTCCTCCGCCGGCTCGTCCTCAGGCCGCTCGAACAGCTCGCGGAGGCCGCGCGGGCGGTCGCCGAGGGGAAGCCCCCGCCCACGGTCCCGCGGCCGAAGGGTCGCGACGAGGTCGCGAACCTCGTGGACCGCTTCAACCGTATGGCCAAGGAGGTGCACGAGTACCAGGCGCATCTCGAGGAGCGCGTGCTGGACGCCCTCTCGCGGGCGAAAGCCGCGGAGAGCCGCCTCGTCCGTGCCCAGCTGCTCGCCGCGACCGGGACGCTCGCCGCGGGATTCGCGCACGAGATCAACAACCCGCTCGGAGGGGTCCTCAACGCGATTCGGAAGCTGCGCGAGGGCGATCTGCCTCCCGAACGCAGGAGCGAGTACTTCGACCTCGCCTTCGACGGCCTCGAACGCATGCGGACGATCGTCGAGCGGATGCACGGTCTTGCCCCCCGCCAAGGGGAGCCGCGCGACGTGGATGTCGCCGACGTGTGCCGGCGGGCGGCGGGCCTCGCGAGCCACCGGGCGGAGCGGCGCGGGATCACGCTTGAGGTCGTGGCCGGGCCTCCCTTGACCGGCGTGATCGGGGACCCCCAGGAGCTCACGCAGGCGATCCTGAACCTCCTGCTCAACGCGGAGGACGCGATCCCGGAGGAGCGGAAGGGAAGGGTGCGGATCGAGGCCCGGAGGGAGGGGGAGGAGGCGGTCGTGGAGGTGGCCGACGACGGCGTCGGCATGGACCCCGAGACCGCCCGCCAATGCGTCGACCTCTTCTTCACGACCAAGCCGGAGGGCACGGGCCTAGGCCTCGCGATCGTGCAGTTCATCGTCACCCAGCACGGCGGGACTCTCGACATCCGGACGGAGAAGGACCGCGGGACGACGGTCCAGATCCGCCTGCCGCTCGCGGCCTGAGTCCGCGGCGGAGGGGCGACCCCGGGGGGCCTCGGGGGCAGCGGCAGGCTGGATGGCTCGGGACGGGAGGCTAAAGGGGACCCGGGGCACCGTGTAGCCTTTGGCTGCGCCTGTGACTCGCTGGTGACCCCCGCACGGGACCCTAGGGGGTTGAACGGGACCGCGGGAACTGCCACAATGCGCCTTCCCCGGTTCCCGGGGAGGATCACGGATGCGCGATACTCGGGACTACCTGATCGCGGGCCTCTTCGCGGCCCTGCTCTTCTGCGTCGGCCTTCTCGTCGGGCAGGAGATGCAGGTCCTCCCCGAGGCTGCGGCGCAGGGGGTACCGGGCGGCACCGGCGTGCCCGCGAACCCGCCGCCCACCCAGCAGACCCCGGTGGGCGCCCCCCTGCAGCCCGGGCCCGTCCCCGAGCCGCCGGGGGCCGCGCGCGCGCGCGCCGAGGGCCGCACGTCGGCGTCGAGGCCGACCGACTCGGACAGCAACAACCGGTTCGTCGCGGTCACGTGCCCGACCATCACGGGCGAGTCCGTGCTGTTCCTGATCGACTCGGTGCAGGAGCAGATCGCGGTCTACCGCTACGTGTCGGGGCAAGGGCTCGAGTACCTGTCGAGCCGGAAGATCGAGTACGATCTCCGCGTGTCGGGTTACCACGACATGTCGGAGTACACCTACCACCAGATGCGGGAGCTCTATCAGCAGGAAGTCGGCCGACAGGCCGCCAAGGCCGCGGCCAAGTAACGCGGAGCGAGGACGAACATGGCAAAGAGTGGCGAGTTCTACACCTTCGACGAGGTCGTTCGTCAGCTCAAGATCGACCAGAACAAGCTCAAGCGTCTGGTCTCGGAAGGCGAGATCTCCGCCTTCCGCGAAGGTGACGTGATGAAGTTCAAGAAGTCGGAGATCGACAAGCTCGTGTCGAAGGGAACGGGTTCCGAGACCTCCGAGACCGTCCTCTCCGAAATCACGCTCGAGGACGAGGCCCCGGCGTTCGAGGAGTCCGGCGAGACGCTCACGGACGACCTCGTCTTCGAGAGCGGCGAGGACAAGGTCCAGATCGGCGAGGGCAGCGCGCGCGGCGAGATCTCCAGCCAGGACACCTTCATCGAGCCCAAGGGCGGCAAGGGGGAGGAGGTCGGCATGAGCACGGAGCCGATCGACCTTTCGGCCGACCTCACCCAGGAAGTCGAGGAGGAGGTCGAGGAAGTGGGCGCGGGTCGCGCCAAGACCGCCTCCACGACGCGGAGGACCCGCACGGCGGCCCCCGAGGCCCCCGCCGGCAGCCCCGGCCTCACCTTCTGCCTCGTGCTGAGCTCGGTCATCCTGATGCTCGCCGTGGCCCTCTCGTTCCGCACGAGCGGCAACGAGAGCGCTGCCGGACGGAAGCTCGAGGGCACCATGTTCCAGGGACTGTCGGGCTTCTTCTACGACAACTTCGGGTCGGCGAAGAAGGTCAAGGACCGGATGAACAAGGCGCGCTAGGCGCGGCTTCCGGCGGTCCGGTTCGGAAAAGGAGAGCAAGGTGATCGGCGCGCATGCGAGGGTCGTGGTCCCCGTGTTTCTGCTGGCCGCGGTCTCGTGCACATCGACCGGCGGCTCGAAGGCGCAGACGGAGGAGAGCAAGAACCTCCAGGGCACGATCGAGGAGCAGCAGGCGCGGATCGACCAGCTCGCCGCCGACCGCGACGCGCTCGGTCGCCGTGTCAAGGAGCTCGAGGCCAAGGTCGCGAAGACCGGGAGCACGACCGAGATGGTCGAGCAGGCGAAGGGCGAGATCAGCGACAGCGTCCGCCGCGTCCTCGAGCGGTTCAAGGGCGACAACCAGATCGAGGTGATCCGGGACGGCGCGAGCGGCTACCGGTTCGTCCTGCGCGAGTCGGTCCTCTTCGGGACGGGGTCGAGCGACCTCTCGGACGACGGCAAGCGCGCGCTCGGGCGCGTGGCCGAGGCGCTGCGCGGGGGCAACCAGCGCATCAGCGTCGAGGGGCACACGGACAACGTGCCGGTCACGAAGGACGAGACGAAGAAGCGCTATCCCCGCGGCAACATCGAGCTCTCGGTGGGCCGCGCGTTCGCCGTCTACGACTACTTCATCAAGGACGGCGAGATCGACGTGTCTCGCGTGTCGGTGGTCGGCTTCGGGGAGCACCGCCCCGTCGCGCCGAACACGAACGACATGAACAAGTGGCGCAACCGCCGCGTCGAGATCCGGATCGAGGATCGGTAGTCCGGCCGAAGCGCCGGCCGCGGGGCGAAGGCGGACGGCCCCCGAAGCCCCCGCCCCTTCCATGATGTAATGACGCGCATGCGTCGGCTCCTGGCCCTCGCGCTCGCCCTCCCGGTCGCGTCGGCGGAGCCTCCCCCCATCGTGGCGCTCAACGAGGAGGGGCTCCTTCACCTTCAGGAGGGCCGCGCCGCCGAGGCGGTGCGGGCGTTCGATGCCGCGCTCCTCCTCTCGCCCCAAGAGGCCGTCCTCGCGAGGAACCTCGCGGCGGCGCTCGTCCGCCGGGCGGAGGATCTCGGCCGGGATCGCCCCCGGGCCGAGGCCCTCCCGCTCCTCGAACGCGCGGTGCTCCTGCACCCGACGCGCCTCCGCTACCGGGTCCTCCTCGGGCGCGCGCGGTCCGAGGGGGGCGACGATCTCCTGCGTGCCGCGGCGCGCGAGGATTTCGCGTCCGTGCTCGCGCGCGATCCGGACCACCTGGACGCGCTCGTGGAGGTCGGCCAGGCCGAGTACCTCGCCCGCGAGCTGGACGCGGCGGTCGGGCACCTCGAGCGCGCGCACGAGCTGAAGCCGTTGGACGAGGAGATCGCCGGCCGTCTCCTCAAGGCGCGGCGCGAGCGGGACGTCGAGGGCTCCTTCAAGGAGATCCGGGCGACGTGGTTCCTGGTACGGTACTCGCCCTCGATCCCGCTCGATCGGGCGCAGGAGGTCCTCGGCCTCTGCGAGGAGGCGCGCGGGCGTCTCGCCGCAGCCTACGGGAGCTACCCGCCGCGGGTCGTCGTCACGCTCTACACGCCGGGGGAGTTCCGGAGCGCGACGGACTCGCACGGCTGGGTCGCGGGCCTCTCCGACGGCACCATCCGGCTCGCCGTGGGGAAGCGGCCCGATGCGGCCGCGCTCAAGGGCACGATCACCCATGAGCTCGTCCACCACCTCGTCCGGGAGATCGCCCCCGGGGCGCCGGTGTGGCTCCACGAGGGGCTCGCGCAGATCGAGGAGGGGCGGAGCGTGGCGCAGGCGGAGGAGCGCCTGCGCCGCGCGGGCGCCCTGCCGGACGACCTCCTCTCCGCGCGGATCGTGAACGAGAACGACCCGCGGAAGGTCGCGCTCTTCTACGACGCCTCCCTCGCGTTCACCCGGTTCCTCGACGACGGGCAGCGCGGCGCGATCGCGAGGCTCCTGAGGGAGATCGGGGCGGGGAGGGACGAGGCGGTCGCGTTTCGCGACGTGTTCGGCGACACGCGCGAAAAAACCTTCGAGCGGTGGCAAACCAGCCTGAAATAGGGGGGCGCGGGGGGCAGAAGCGTGTGTCGGGGGTGGTGTCAAAGGTGATACCGACCTCCGACGAATGAATGTGGAAACCACAGCCCCCGAGACCCCCCGCGAACGGCTCCTGCGACTCGGCCCCGACACCCTTTCCGACGACGAGCTGCTCTCGCTCGTCGTCGGCCGCAACGGCCCCAAGCCCGCGATCGAGAGCGCCCGCGAGCTGCTCCTCGAATACGGATCGCTCCGGCGCCTCGCCACGCGCGCGCCGCGCGAGCTGATCGACGGGGGCCGCGTGGGCGGCCTCCAGGCGGCGCGGCTCGCGGCGCTCTTCGGCCTCAGCCGGCGCCTCATGGGGGAGCGGCTGCGGCAGGGGATGCTCTTCGCGAACCCGCGCCAGATCTTCGACCACTACCACGGCGTCCTGCGCGACAAGAAGGGGGAGATGTTCCTCGTCGTGCTGCTCGACGCCCGTCACCGCGTCCTCGGCGAGGAGATCGTCTCCGAGGGGTCGCTCACGACGTCGATCGTCCACCCGCGCGAGGTCTTCCTCCCGGCGGTGCGCGAGTCCGCGGGGGCGATGGTCCTCGTCCACAACCACCCGTCGGGCGACCCGCGCCCCTCTGACGAGGACGTGGCCGTCACGCGCCGCCTGGTCCACGCCGCGGAGCTGCTCGGGATCCGCGTCCTCGACCACGTGATCGTCGGCGACGGCGTGTATTCGAGCTTCAAGGAGACGGGATTGATGTGAGAGCTTGTGAAGAAATCCCGGCGTCGGCCCGAGGCCGAAGCCAGCAGGGACTTGTTCACAAGCTCTGAGCCGTCACGTCGATCCCGTCACGCCGTAGCGCCGCCCGCGGCGCGAAGGCGGACGGCCTCCTGGCCCCCGAAGCCCCTCTCTCCCCTACCCGAGCTTCGCGATCGCGCGGCGGACGAGCTTGCTCTCGGCGATCGACCAGCAGGAGGAGACGCACATGTAGAGCGCGAGGCCCGCCGCGTAGTTGTAGAGGAAGAAGAAGAAGACGTAGGGCATGAACTTCATCATCTTCATCTGCATGCGGACCTGGGGGTCGTCCGACCCCGGGGTCGGCGTGAGCCTCTGCTGGATGACCCACAGCACGAGCATGAGGATCGGCAGCAGGTTGAGCCAGTGCGGCCAGAACGGCATCCCGAAGAGCCGGTCCGGCATCGACAGGTCGTGCACCCACAGGAAGGGTTTGTGACGGAGCGCGAACTCCACGCGGAGCGCCTGGAAGAGCGCGTACCAGATCGGGATCTGGAGGAAGATCGTGAGGCAGCCGAGCGGAAGCCCGACGCCGTGCTCGCGCATGATCTTCATCCGCTCCTGGTTCATGCGCTGCGGGTCCTTCGGATACTTCTTCGCGATCTCGTCGAGCAGCGGCTTGATCTTCTGGATGCGCTTGCCGTACCGCTGCATGGAGAGCTGCGTCTTGAACGAGACCGGGAGGAGGAGAGCGCGCACGATCACCGTCATGAGCATGATCGCGATCCCGTACGACCCGACGAGGCCCTCCAGTGCCTTCATGAGCCACATGAGGGCGCGGCCGATGGAACCGAAGAAGCCGAAGTTCACGCAGCCGCCGATCTCGAGGGCCCGGAGCGCGGACGTCTCGTTCGGGCCCGCGTAGAGGCGGAAGCGCTGGGTCGCGAGGCCCCCCTCAAGCGGGAGGGAGAGGACAACCCGCCCGAGCATGCTCGCCCGCGTCGGCGTCTCGCCGTCCGCTCGGGGCTGGGGACGGTCGAGATCGATCGTCTTCCCGACCGCGTTCGTCACCGCGTTGCGCGGGTCCTCGGAGACGAGCGCGCAGACGAAGTACGCGCCGCGCGTGCCGATCGCCCGGAAGAGCCCGCGCCGCTCCTGCGTGTAGCTCCGGTCGAGGACGTCCTTCCTCAGCTTCTCGATCGTCGTGGTCTCCTCGTCGTCGTTGCGGTCGAGGACGAACGCCGCGGGAGGATCCGCCCCGATGATCCCGCGGTAGCTGTCCACGATGTAGCTGCCGGAAGGGCCGACGAGGCTCACCACCGTCTGCCCCCCCCCGGCCCCCTCGGGCGCCTCGACGGAGACCTCGACCTCGAGGTCGAAGCGGCCCGGTCCGGGCAGGGCGACCCGTTTCCGGAACCGCCACCCGTCCGGCAGCCGGAGCGTGAACAGGACCGAGCGTCCGTCCGGTGCGCGCTCGACCTCCCAGATGTCGCGGGCCGGGCTTCCGCCGTGGCCGTCCGCGGAGAGGGTGAGCGCCCGCTCCATCTCGGGCACGCCCGAGACGAGGATCGGGATCCACGTGGCCGGCGAGGGCGGCTCGCCGGCGACCGTCGAGTAGGACTTCAGCCACATCTCGCGGATGGACGCGCCGCGATCGCTGAAGACGACCCGGTACGTCCCGTCCTCGAGAACGACGTCCTGCCCCTTGCGGAGATCGGCCCCGGGAAACGCTGAGAGCGCCTCGGCCCGCGGCGCCCAGCGGAGGGTGAACGTCGCGGCCAGCGCGCCGTCCGGCGTGGCGAGGTCGATCCATGTCTCCGCCTCGTCGGTGTCTCCCCCCTCGCGCGACGCCCGGTAGACGTCGACGAAGAGCTTGAAGACCGCTGGGACCTCCTCGAGGGAGAGGCAGAAGGCGCGGCCGAGGAGGCCGAGCCGCTTCACGGGTCCCGCGGGCTCCACGAAATCCGCGTACAGGCGGCCCGGCTCCGCCTCGCGCTTCCCCTTGAGCTCCCCGAAGGGGATCAGCTGCGGCGTCGCGTCCCCGATCTGCCAGAAGGCGAACGGCGTCTCGCTCCCGTCGCTCGCGAGCTCGACCCCCGAGGCGCCGGTGAGGATGAGCCCCTCCGGGATCCCTTCCGCCTTCAGCTCGTGCACGAGGCCGCGGCCGTCCTCTGCGAACCGCACCGTCCTCTCGATGCGCACCCGGTCCTTCGCGAGGACGAACTTCCAGCCGCCGCCCGGCGCCTCCTCCCGCGTCCACTCCGCTTCCGGGAGCCGCTTCGGCGCCTCGGTGCGGCCAAGGTGGAGGTGGAACGGCCGCCGGCCCGCGCGGACCGGCCGGACGACCGGCGCTCCGCCGTCCGTGATCGACACGACCGACCCGTCGGCCGCGAGGCGCGCCTCGGCGCCCGTGGCCGCGTGCGTGAGGACCACCGCGTCCGGGGGCGGCGGGTCCGGCGTCTCGACGCGAAGGCCCCGCGGCGTCGTTGCCTCCGGGCTGCACGACCTCATCAGCAGGAAGATGCCGACGAAGACGAGGACGAACGTGAGGACCTGCCGTCCCATGGGAGGCTAAGAGACTACCCGAAGGCCCCTCGGATCCGTCCTGACCGCCCGCCTGGTCCCGGAGAGGGCCTACCGGCCCACCGCAAGCCGGTCGGCGAGGTAGTTCGGGAGACGATCCTCCGCGTAGATCTTCTCCATGGTCTTCTTGAAGTCGTACTCCACGCGGTGGAACTTCACCTTCTTGCCGTCGTAGGTGACGTAGGACGCGCGCGGATCGCCGTCGCGCGGCTGGCCCACCGCGCCGACGTTGATGAGCGCCTTCCGCCCTTCCTCGAGCGTGTACTCCTGGCCGATCGTCTTCGGGTCGATGTAGCGCAGCTCCTGCGTGTACACGCCAGGGATGTGCGAGTGGCCGATGAAGCAGACGCGCGGGAACTTGGTGAAGATCTCCTTGAGCTTGTCCTTGCCCTTCTTCGTGTCATCCGGCGTCACGTACTCCTTCGTGGGGTCGCGCGGGGAGGCGTGGACGAACATCGCGTCCTCGGTCTCGATGATCTGCTCCATCACGCCGAGGAAGTTCCAGAGGTCGTAGTTCTCCTCCTTGGGCCGGTCGGCGCGGTTCAGCTGGTCGCGCGTCCAGTCGATCGCCTCGCGCGCCTTCGGGTTGAAGTCCTCGCCGTAGTAGAGGACCGCCTCCTCGTGGTTGCCCATGAGGACCATCTTGCACTCCATGAGGAGCTGGAGGCACTCCCGCGGGTTCGGGCCGTACCCGATGATGTCCCCGAGGCAGACGATGTCCTTGATGAGCCGCTTCCGGATGTCGGCGAGGACCGCCTCCAGGGCCTCAAGGTTCGCGTGGATGTCCGAGATGATCGCGATCTGCGCCAACAGGGCCACCTGGCGCCGCGCGCCGCGCGGCCGCTCGCACCAAAGTCGGCTAAGTATCCGAGCGCCCCCGGGGTCCGTCAAGGAGCCTCTGCCCCCGTTCCCCCCCCCGATTGACGCACAACCGGTAGTGTGTTAGCGTCACCAGATGCCCTCATCCTGTGTCCGCGGCAAGGGCGGGGGTCCGGCTTGAAGTGCCCCTTCTGCAAGGCGGACAACAGCCGGGTCGTCGACTCGCGCGCCAGCGCGGACGGCTTCGCGATCCGGCGCCGCAGGGAATGCCTCGCCTGCAAGCGCCGGTACACCACGTACGAGCGGATCGAGGAATCCCCCCTCCGGGTGGTCAAGAAGGACGGCCGGCGCGAGCCCTTCGATCGCCGGAAGATCCTCATGGGCCTGCTCAAGGCGTGCGAGAAGCGGCCCGTGAGCATGGACACCCTCGAGGAAGTCGTCTCCCGCATCGAGCATCATGTGACGGACCAGTTCGAGCGGGAGGTCCCGAGCAAGTTCATCGGGCGCCAGGTCATGCGCGAGTTGCGCAAGGTCGACCCGGTCGCCTATGTGCGCTTCGCGTCGGTCTACCGCGACTTCAAGGACGTGAGCGAGTTCGTCGAGGAGATCCAGCCCATGCTCAAGGAGTCCGGCCGCGGGGCGGACGCGCCGCCCCCGCCGAAGAAGGAAGGCCGCGGCGGCACCGACGCGCCGCCGAAGAAGAAGAAGTGATCGGCCGCATCACGCGGGTCCGCAAGCGCGACGGGCGGCTCGTCGACTTCGACGAGACGAAGATCGCGGACGCGATCCACAAGGCCTCCTGCGCCGTGGGGCGCGACGACCGCTTCCTCGCCGAGGAGCTGGCGGGCGTCGTCACCCTCTTCCTCGAGAAGCAGTTCACCGGCGCCGTGCCCGGGATCGAGGAGATCCAGGACATGGTCGAGAAGGTGCTGATCGAGACGGGCCACGCGAGGATGGCGAAGGCCTACATCCTCTACCGCGAGCGCCGCGCGCGGGCGCGCGAGCAGGTGCGCGTGCATGCGGGGGGGGCGGGGGGGCCGGTCGTCAACAACCCGGGCAAGGCGCGCGTCTCGCCCTGGTCGAAGGCGCGCATCGCCGAGGCGCTCGTGCGGGAGGCGGATCTCGACGAGAAGGTCGCGGCGCAGGTCGCCGCGAGCGTCGAGGCGAAGGTCTTCGAGCGCGGGGTGAAGCGGATCACCACGTCGGTCATCCGCGCGCTCGTCGAGGCGGAGCTCTTCGACCGCGGCTACCCGGACCGCGTCGGGCGGCAGGCGCTGGTCGGGCTCCCCCGGTACGACATCGAGCGGCTCCTCCGCGGCGGCAAGGAGGGCCAGTGGCGCGCGGTCTCTCCCGCGGACCTGAAGCGCACCGTCGCCGACGCCGTCCTCGGCCAGTACGCGCTCAGCGAGATCTACAGCGCCGAGGTCGTGGACGCGCACTTGGACCTGAAGCTGCACATCCTCGACGCCTCGAGCCCCTTCGAGTGGGTGGGCGCGGCATGCCCCTGCCCGGCTCCGGAGGACGGCGAGTCATGGGTCGAGAGCCTCGTGGCCCGCGTCTCGCCCCTCGCGTCCGTGGTGACCCGCGACCTGACGCTCCTCGGGGCGGTGCCCGACCGGTGCCCGTGGGCGCTCGCCCCGGGAGCGGCTGGCGCGGCCGCCAGGCGCGTGCTCGCCCACGGCGCGTTCCGGGCTGTTGACCCCCGCGGGGGCCGGTTCCGCGTGGCCCTTGCATTCCCGGCGCTCCCCGCGGAGGAGGGCGCCCTTCAGCTCGCGGAGAGCCTCGTCCGGGAGCATTGGGCCCGGTTCCGCGCGGGGAGCCTCGAGGGGTTGCCGGAGCTGGTCCCCCAGGCCCCCTTGGCGCGCCTCGAGGATCCGGCCTCCCGCCGGACGCTGCTCCCGCTCGTGGCCGCGGCGGCCGAGACGGGCCGCCTGCTCCTCGTGATCGACCGGGGTGAGCCCGCGCTCGTGACCCCGTGGTACCGCCTCGGCGCGCCGGGGCCGCCGGACGGGAACGCCGCGACCCCGGTCGCGGGCGCGGTGGCGCTCAACGTCGCGGCGCTATGCGGCGAGAGCGAGTCGGCCGTGGTGGAGGGGCTTGAAGCCATGGTCGCGCTCGCGGTCAAGGCGCTGAAGCAGAAGCGCAGCTTCATGAGCGCGCTCGCGGCCGACCCGTCCGGCCCGCTCTACCGCGTCGCCGCGGGCGCGCGGCCTCTCGTGGGCCAAGGAGGCGCGGACCTGGTACCCCTCGTCGGCGTCCGCGAGGCAGCCCGCCGCATCGAGGCGGAGCCCGCCGCCGCCGCGCGGCTCGCGGGCCGGCTGCGCTCCTACGCGGCGGTGCGGGTCGCGGAGGAGGGGCGGTCGGTGCGCCTCCGCGCGGTCGCCGCTGCCGACCGGGACGGGGAGGCGGCGGAGCGGTTCTTCCGCGGCGCGGAGGCCGAGGGGGACCTGGAACCCTTCGCGCTCCCCCCGGCGCTCCGTTTCCCCGGGGCGGAGCCCCTTTTCGAGACGGTCACGGGGACGCTCGTCCTGCGGTTCCCGCGCGAGCAGCCTCCCCCGCCCGAGGCGCTGTACGATGCGGTCTCGCTCCTCGCGCGCGACCCGCGGGTCGCAGGGATCCGCCTCGCCCCGTGGCCGGACCGGTCCGTGAGGGCCGGCCGTGCCGATTCATAGAAGGAAGGGGACAGAGCCCTTAGCCCATGCGCATCAAGAAACTCATCCTGCACGGCTTCAAGAGCTTCGCGGACAAGACGGAGTTCGAGTTCAAGGAGGGGATCACCGCGATCGTCGGCCCCAACGGGTGCGGCAAGAGCAACGTCGTGGACGCGATCAAGTGGGTCCTCGGCGAGCAGAAGCCGACGAGCCTGCGCGGGAAGGAGATGCAGGATGTCATCTTCTCGGGCACCAGCGCGCGGAAGGGGCTCGGCGTCGCGGAGGTCTCGCTCGTCTTCGACAACAGCGCGAAGACGCTCCCGATCGAGTTCGAGGAGGTGGTGGTCACACGCCGCCTCTACCGGTCCGGCGAGAGCGAGTACCAGATCAACGGCAACCCCGTCCGCCTGCGCGACGTGCGCGAGCTGATGATGGACTCGGGCGGCGGGCCCGGATCCGTGAGCGTGATGGAGCAGGGCAACATCGACCGGCTCCTGCGCGCCGACCCGATCGAGCGCCGCGGCGTCTTCGAGGAGGCGGCAGGCATCTCGAAGTACCGCTCCCGGCGTCTCGAGACCGAGCGCAAGCTCGAACGCACCGCGGAGAACCTCACGCGCCTGAAGGACATCCTCGCGGAGAACGAGACGCGCGAGCGGAGCCTCAAGATCCAGGCGAGCAAGGCGCGGCGGTGGCAGGAGCTGACCGAGGAGCTGAAGCGGAAGCGCGTCACCGGCGCGCTCGCGCGCTACGGCGAGCTGCGCCGCAGGCGCGAGGCGGCGCAGGGGGAGCTGCGCGCGGTCGAGGAGGCGGAAGCGCGCGCGCGCGCCGAGCTCGCCGAGTCGATGGAGGCGACCGAGGAGCGCCGCAAGGAGCTCGACGCGCTCCGCGAGCGCGTGGCGAAGGGCGAGGCCGAGATGGCGGCGCTCGTCGGCGAGCAGCGCGCGTCGCAGGAGAAGGTGGCGGCGCGCGAGCGCGAGGCGCTTGACCTCCTCGCCCGCGCGAGCCGCGCGGAGCGCGCGCACGCCGACGCGGAGAAGCGCGCGGCCGACCTCGCCACGGAGCTCTTGCCGGCACGCGCCGAGCACGAGGGCGCCGCGGCGGAGGAGAAGCGCCGCGAGGAGGCGCTCGCCGCCGCGCAAGCGCTCTTCGCGGAGGCGGAGGGGCGCGTGGACGTCCTCCGTCGCGAGCGCGACGCGCTCGACCTCCGGCGGACGGAGGCGTACGGCGCGGAGACGGAGGCGCGGAACGGCCAGATCGCCTGCGAGGCGGAGCTCAAGTCCCTCCGGCAGCGCCTGGAGCGACTCGTCCGGCGCGTCGAGGAGGCCGGGAACGAGCTGCGTTCCCTCGAGGAGGCGCGCGGGGAGTCGGACCTCGCGGTCAAGGGGTGCGAGGAGCGGCTGCGCGCGCTTGAGGACCGCTCGGCGGCGGCCGAAGAGGCGGCCAAACGCTCGCGCGCCGACGTGGACGCGGGCGCCCGTGACGTCGCGCGGCTCTGCGGCGAGGAGGCGGCCCTCATCGCCCGGAAGGACCTCCTGAGCGGGCTTGTCGCCGCCGGGGAGGGGCTCTCCGCGGGCACGCGGGCGCTCCTCGACGGCGGATTGGAGGGGGTCCGGGGGACCGTCGCCGACCTCGCCGGGTATGCCGGGAAGGCCGCCGCGGCTCTCGACCAGGCGCTCGGCGACCTCGCGGGCGCGGTGGTCGTGGACACGACCCCGCAGGCGATCCGCTGCCTCCGGTGGCTCCGGGAGGGGGCTCGCGGCCGCGCCCGGCTGATCCCGCTCGATCGCGTGAGGGAGGTGCCGCTGCCCCAGAGGTTCGAGGGCTTGAAGGCGAGGACGCCCGGGCTCCTCGGCGCGCTGCTCTCCCGCACCGTGGTCGCGGAGACGGTCGAGGACGCGCTCGAGGTGGGCGCGGGCTGGCGCGTCGTCGTGCTCACCGGCGAGGAGATCGAGCCCAGCGGTGCGATCGTCGGCGGCACCGGCGACGCCGGGCAAGGCCTCGTCCGGCGAAACGCGGAGTTGACCGACGTCGTCGGGGATCTCGCCCGCGTCCACGCGGAGCGCGTGGGGGCGGAGAAGAGGCTCCTCGAGGCCCGGCAGCGCGGCGGCGAGTGGGAGGCGCGGTTCGAGGACCTCCGCCCGATGCTGCGCGACGCGCGGAACGCGCTGCGCGAGGCGGGCGAGGCGATGGCGAAGGCCGAGGAGGCCGCCGCCGCGCGCGCCCAGGAGATGGGGCTCGAAGAGGCCGAGCAGGAGGATGTGGAGCGCGCGATCGCGGACGCGGAGAAGCGCCGCGAGTCCGCCGTCGCCGCGCTCGACCGCACGAGCCGCGCGCGCGAGGAATTGGAGGAGGGGGCGGGGAACCTGCGGGCGCGTCACCAGCGCGCCGCGCAGGAGCGCGAGGATCTCGGCACGAAACTCACGGACTGCAAGGTCAGCCTCGCCCGCTTCAAGGAGAAGGCTTCGTCGTCGGCGCAGCGCGTGAAGGCGCTCGAGGATGCGATCGACACGGCGCGCCGCGAGGCGGACGCGCAGGCGGAGGAGGCGCGCTCGTGTCTCGCCCGCCGCGCGGAGTGCTCGGACGAGATCGAGACCCTCGGGCGCCTCGCGAAGGAGCGCGAGAAGACGCTCGCCCGCCTCGGCGGCGACGTCGAGACCCTGCGGCGGTCGGCGCTCGAGCTCCAGGATCGGCTTCAGAAGGGCGGCGAGCGGATGCGCGAGCTGCAGCGGCTCCACGAGGAGCGGCGCGGCGAGCTCGAGCGCCACCGGATGCGCGAGCACGAGATCCGGCTCCGCCTGGAGACGCTCCTCGAGGAGGTGCGGCGCGACTACGGCCTCGAGCTCAACGCCCTCGAGGCGGGGGCGGAAGAGGCGGCGGCGGACCCGGAGCGCCTCGAGCGGGAGATCACGGAGCTCCGGGAGAAGCTCGAGCGGCTCGGCAACGTCAACCACGCGGCGCTCGAGGAGCTGAAGCAGGTGGAGGAGAAGCTCGCGTTCCTCCGCCGCGAGGAGAGCGACCTCGCCGCGGCCGAGAAGCAGCTCCGCGAGACGATCGAGAAGATCGACGCGATCTGCCGCGAGCGCTTCCTCGAGACGTTCGAGAAGGTGAAGGAGATCTTCCAGGTCACCTTCCGGAAGCTCTTCGGCGGGGGCAAGGCGGAGATCCTCCTCGAGACCCCGGAGGACGTGCTCGGCAGCGGCATCGAGATCCGCGTCCGCCCGCCGGGCAAGGAGCTGAGGACGATCTCGCTCCTCTCGGGCGGCGAGCGGTCGCTCGCGACCGTCGCCCTCCTCTTCAGCGTCTACCAGATCAAGCCGCCGCCCTTCTGCCTCCTCGACGAGGTGGACGCGGCGCTCGACGAGGCGAACAACGTGCGCATGTGCGAGATGCTCAAGGAGTTCGCCCGCCGCGCGCAGTTCCTCGTGATCACGCACGCGCGGCCGACGATGACCGCGGCGGACACGCTCTACGGCGTCACGATGCCCGAGGCAGGCGTGTCCCGCCACGTCGCGGTGCGGTTCGCGGACATCGAGGCGGGCCGCGTCGTCGGCCTGAACTAGCGTGTGCCCGGGCCCGAGGGAAGGGGAGGGGACGCCGGGGAGGGGCGAGCCCCCGCGCAGGCCCCTTCCTCCCAAGGGCTGGAGGGAGGCGGCCCGCCGGGCCACGGAGCCGAAGGCGCCGGCCAAGGAGTTCGGCCCGCGGAGGAAACGTCCCCCGCGCGTCGTCGCGCTCCTCGGGAAGGTGTTCTGGACGCTCGGCGGCCTGGGCCTCGTCCCCCTGATCCCCGGCACCGTAGGCACGCTCGCGGGGGTCGGTCTCGTCTACCTCGCCACCCGCTGCCCGGAGACGAACCTGGCGATCCTCGCGCTGGCCTGCTTCTTCACCCTCGTCGGCGTGCCGCTCGCGAGCCTCGCGGAGCGGGTGCACGGCAAGGACCCGCAGTCGTTCGTGTGGGACGAGGTCGCGGGCTACCTCGTGACGATGCTCGGCCTGCCGATCCAGCGCCACCCGTGGCTATGCGTGGTCGGCGGGTTCTTCGCCTTCCGGATCTTCGACATCCTGAAGCCGTGGCCGATCCGGTCGATGGAGCGGCGGCCCGGCGGCGTGTCGGTCGTCGTGGACGACGTCGTCGCCGGCCTCTACGCGAACGTGCTCCTCCACGTGATCCTCGTCATCCTCGACCCGCAGAAGCGCATGCTTCCGTGGTCATGACGCGAGCCGAAGGCCGTCGCGCTCCGGACGGAACTCCAGGGGGCTCCCCCCGGCCTCCCTTATTTTTGTATGGATCGCGGGGTCGGACGCGTCCGGCGCGAGGATCACCATGCAGCCGCCGCCGCCCGCGCCGCAGACCTTCGCCGCGAGCGCGCCCGCGCCGTGCGCGACGTCGGCAAGCGCGTCGAGCCGCGCGTTCGTGACCGCGGGCGATAGCCGGCGTCGCGCGTCCCACTCGCCGCGAAGCGCCGCGCCGACGCCTTCGAGGTCGCGCGCCTTGATCGCGTCCCGCAAAGACGCCGCGCACTCCGCGATCCGGTGGAACGCGTCGCGCACGGCCCGGTCGCCGTCGAAGAACCGCTTCACCGCCTCCCAGTTCGTGAGTCCGCTCTGGTGCTCGATCCGCGTGTCCACGAGGAGCAGGTGCGGCGCGAGGAACGCGGGGCCGCCGTCGATCGGTTCCACCTCGACGCCGCCCGGGACGGCCGTGAGCGCGTTGAGTCCCCCCTTCCACGCCGGGTAGTAGTCCTGGTAGCCGGTCGGCGTCCGGAGGAGCGTCGTCTCGAGATCCTGCACCACGCGCAGGTCGAACGCGCGTCCGCGCAGCCGGGCCAGCGCCGCCGCGAGCGCGACCGCGAGCGCGCTCGACCCGCCGAGGCCGGAGTGGGGCGGGGCGCGCGAGAGGAGCCGCACGGAGAGCCCCTTCCCCGCGCCGTAGTACGCGGCGAGCCGGGTGGCGAGGCCCAGCCGGCCGTGGGTGATCGCCCCCACGGGCAGACGAATCTCCTCGCCGCGATCCGCCGATTGCACATGAAGGAGGCCGTCCGCGGTCTCCGTGACCTCGGCCTCGGCGCGGAGGTCGATCGCGAGATTCACGGTGACGGCGGGGCCGTCGAGCGAGAAGCAGAGGGGCCAGATGTCGATCGTGCCCCCGGCGAGGTCGATGCGCGTGGGGGCGGAGGCTCGAACCATGGGAGACAATATGGTCATGCACGGGGACACCCGCCCGCTGATCGGCCTCACCGCCTGCACGAAACCGGTCCGGTCCGGCCAGAAGGAGCGGCTCAACGAGGCGGTGCCGCGGGGCTACGTGGAGGGGGTCGAGGGGGCCTCAGGGCTCGCGGTCGTGCTCCCGAACACGGGCGATCCCTCACGGGCGCGCTCCTACCTCGACCGGATCGACGGGCTCCTTCTCACCGGCGGCGACGATGTCCACCCGAGGCTCTTCGGCGAGGCGCCGCACCCCCGGCTGGACCTCGTGGACGAGCGCCGCGACCAGTTCGAGATCGCACTCCTTCTCGCCGCGCGCGAGCGCCGGATGCCCGTCTTCGGCATCTGCCGCGGGATCCAGGTGATGAACGTCGCGCTCGGGGGGGACCTCTACCAGGACCTCCCTTCCCAGGCTGATTCCAAGGTCGGCCACGCGCAGCGAACGCTCGATGAGGGGCCCTGGCACGACATCGAGGTTTGCCGCGGCACGCGCCTTGCCGAGGTCCTCGGCGAGGCCAAGACCGCCGTGAACTCCTACCACCACCAGGCCTGCCGCCGTGTGGCCGAGGGGCTTTCCGTCACCGCGACCGCGCCGGACGGCGTGGTCGAGGCGCTCGAGGATCCGGGGCAACCGTTCTTCCTCGGCGTGCAGTGGCACCCGGAGGTGCTCGACGGGGGGGCCGCGGCCACGTCCAAGAGGCTCTTCGCGGCCTTCGTGGCCGCCGCAAGGGAGTTCCGGGCTTTGGCGTCCAAGGGGCGGAGCGCGCGCACCTCATGAAGCGCAACGTCCTGCTTGTCACCATGACGCTCTTCGGCGCCCTCGCCGTCGGCGCGCTTCTCTTGCTGTCCGGGGGGGAGCCGGGGGGGGCGCGCGCGCAGGGCGGCGAGGCGCGCGGCGAGCGAGGGGACGGCCCGGGCGTCGGCGCAGCGGCCGCGGCCGGGACGACGCGCGGCCAGGTCGTCACGCCGGAGCAGGCGAGGAACGCGGTGAAGCCGTCGGCCATCGCGCTCTCCGGCGCGCGGGAGCCGTTCGACGACGAGGAGACGATCGCGGCGCGCGAGCAGGCCGCGAGCCGGATCGAGGAGCTGCTCCAGGGGATGATCAACCCGGACCTCAAGGCGCACGAGCGGGTGGCGTTGGGCCAGGAGCTCCAGCGGCTCCTCCGGCAGCTGGGCCACCGGGTCTCCCCGGCGGTGCGCGAGAGGCTCCTCCAGCTGCTCGCCACGGCGCCGGCGAGCTGGAAGCGCACGGTCGGCGACGTGATCGGCTCGCTCGATGGCGACACGGGCACCGCGCAGGCGCTCCTCGAGATGCTCCGGAGCGCCCCCGAGGACGCCGAGACGCGCCGCGCGATCTACTCCGCGCTCGGCTCGATGAACGTGCACGAGGTGACGCCCGTGCTCATGTCCATGCTCGGGCAGGGGCTCCCCGACGAGCCCCTGATCATCCGCACCATCGGGGGTCTCGCGAAACCGGAGGAGCTCGAGCAGCTCTTCGGACGACTGGAGGGCCCGCTCGTCGCCGCGTCGCGGTCGGAGATCGAGCGCATCCTCCAGGAGAAGGGGCGCATCCCCGGGTTCTTCGACAAGGTCGCGGCCGCCCTCGAGACGAACGATCTCCCGAAGCGGCGCTCGCTGCTGCGCATCCTCGGCGCGTCGAACGATCCCGACCACGCGGCGAGGGTGCGCGAGCTGCTGAAGACCGAGACCGACGCCGAGAGCCGCGCGCTCGCGATCCAGGCGCTCGGGAAGTTCGGCGACGTCGAGTCCGGGAAGACGCTCCTCGACATCGTCCAGACCGGCACGCAACAGGACCAGGGCCGGGCGATCCAGGCCATCCACACGATCCGCGACCGGGACACGATCGGCGTGCTGGCCGGGAGCTACGCGGGCCTCGGCGCGGAGGGGAAGTGCGCGGTGATGGGGGCCATCTCGAGGCTCCCGGCACCGACCGACGCGATGGTGAAGCTCGCCGAGGAGCAGGGGCTCGTGGACCCCGACCTGCGCACGCGGAACGCCGCCGCCCGCGTCCTCGGCAAGCGCGGCCGGGACGAGGGCGTCGAGCCGCTCGTCAGCTTCCTCGACCGGAGCACCCACCCCGCCGAGCGGAGCGCCGCGCTCACCGCCCTCGAGACGATCCACACGATCAAGGCGGCCGAGGCTGCCATGCGTGCCCTGCGCGTCGTTCCCAACGCCAGGGAGCGCGAACGGTGGGAGAAGCGGTTCCAGGCGATCGCCGCCGAGACGACCGAGACGGCCGACCAGAGATGAGAGAATCCCGGGGTCGGCCCAACGGCCGAGGTCCCTCGGGATCCGTTCAGAAGCTCTGAGGCTCAGCCCGTGCGCATCTTGCCCGCCCTCCTCCTCCTCGCCGCCGCGGCGCGCGCCGACCTCGCGTCGGACGTCCAGCGCGCCTTCCGGGCGGGGGAACCGGAAGAGCGGGCCCTCCTCCTCTCCAAGGCGGGAGCAGGCGCCGGGGCTCTCGACCGGAAGGACAAGAACCGGGCCGCCGCCGAGGTGGAAAAGGGGCTCAAGGGGGAGAACGCCCCCTCGGTGCGTGCCGCCGCGTTCGACCTGCTCCTCGCGCTGGCGACCGAGCGGGCCCTCGACCGGCTGGTCGCGGGCGCGCTCGATCCCAGCGAGGAGGTCCGCGAGCACGTCCGGAAGATCGTGCGCGGCCACGCGGCCGCGGCGCTCCACGAGGCGATCCTGCGCGCGCTCAAGGAAGACGCATCGTGGCGGATGCGCGCGGCGATGGTGGACCTTCTCCTCGCCGGCGCGCGCGAGCGCTGCCGGCGCGCGCTCGTGGAGACGCTCGAGGACGAGCACCCGGGGGTCCGGGCGCGCGCGGCGGAGGCGCTCTTCCGGCTCACCGGCCAGCCCTTCGGCCTCGACCGCGCGAAGTGGGAGGCGTACTTCGCGAAGGCGGAGCCTGCCACGGAGCCCGGCTCGCGGAAGACGTCCGCGGAGGACCGCGTGGTGAAGATCCACGAGGGTCCGGTGCGCGGGATCTGCCCGACGCTCTACACGGTTCCGGTCGTGGAGAAGCGGGTGATCTTCGTCGTGGACATGTCGAGCAGCATGTCCAAGGCGGCCCGGTCGGACCACTTCGTCGAGCTGAAGCAATCGCTCTTCTCCCTGCCCTCCGACGTGCAGTTCAACATCCTCTGCTTCGACCAGCGCAGGTTCTTCTTCACGAAGGCGAAGTCGCTCGTGCCGGCCACCACGGAAGCGAAGGCCGACGCGGAGCGGTGGCTGAACGACCTCCCGGCAGGCGAGAAGACCGACGTCAACGCCGCGGTGACGACCGGCCTCGCGATGCTCAAGGAGGCCCTCCTTGCCGATCCGGAGGCGAAGGCCGAGCTCTTCCTGCTGACCGACGGGCGGGAGACCGTGGCCACGACCGCCCAGGGCTCGGTCGAGCGCCAGTTCGAGCAGCTGCCGGGGGGCCGCTGCCGCGTCCACCTGATCGCCCTCGGCAGGGGCGGGACCCCCGCGCTCAAGACGCTCGCGGACCGGAGCGGCGGCCGCTACGTCGACGTCCCCGCCAAGTAGGCGGCTTCGCGGAGGCCGCGCCCCTCTCGGGTCGTTCCCGGTCTTTTCGTGCTCCTTTCGCCTCGGCCGCGGCCCAGGCTGCCGGCCATGGGCGCTGCGTCGAGCCACGAGGTCCTTGTGCCCGTCGTGGCCCCCGAGGCCCCCTCCTCAGGCGTTTCCCAGCGCCTTGCCGATCTCTCTCCATGGGGGCCCCCGGCCCCCGGGGCATGCTACGGCAAGTGGCGGTGTGTCGGGATCGATCGTGGCCCGGCGGCTCGGCGTCGGCCTGGGCGAACGTTTCCGCTCCCGACTGCGTATCCAAAGGCGGGAGACGAGCGCGCCTCCCGAAGTGCGAACGGGAGAGGCCGGGGGCGAGCCCCGGCCTCCGCCGTTGATGGAGAACCCATGGTGACCAAGTCGGAACTCGTCGATGTGATCCGCTCCGCGAGCAACCCGGAGGAGTTCCGGGAGCTGAACTGGACGGGGACCTTCGGGCAGTACCTGGACATCGTGCTCAAGCACCCCGAGGTGCTGCGGAGCGCCCACCAGCGGCTCTACGACATGATCCTCTCCTTCGGGACCGAGGAGACGAGCGTCCACAAGGAGAAGGTCACCCGGTACAAGTTCTTCGCGGACCCGCTCGGGCAGGGGCGCGACGCGATCTTCGGCCTCGAGAAGACGCTGGCCGGGCTCGTCGACCACTTCAAGTCCGCCGCGTACGGCTACGGCACGGAGCGGCGCGTGCTCCTGCTGCACGGCCCGGTCGGCTCGTCGAAGTCGACGATCGTGCGGCTCCTGAAGCGCGGGCTCGAGCACTACAGCCGGACGCGGGAGGGCGCGCTCTACACGTTCGCGTGGAAGGTCGAGGAGAACGGCCAGGAGATCCTGATCCCGGACCCGATGCACGACGAGCCGCTGCGGCTCCTCCCGGAGGACGCGCGCGCCCGCATCGTCGGACGGCTGAACGGCGCGCGCAAGGGGCACTACCAGATCCGCGTCACGGGCGAACCGAGCCCCGTCTCGCGCTACTACATGAACGAGCTGCTGCGGAAGTACGACGGCGACATCGACCGCGTGCTCGATCACGTGGTCGTGCGGCGACTCGCGCTCTCGGAGCGCGACCGGGTCGGCATCGGCACGTTCCAGCCGAAGGACGAGAAGAACCAGGACTCGACGGAGCTCACCGGCGACGTCAACTACCGGAAGCTCGCGGAGTACGGCAGCGAGTCCGATCCGCGCGCGTTCAACTTCGACGGAGAGTTCAACGTCGCGAACCGCGGCATCATCGAGTTCATCGAGGTCCTGAAGCTCGATGTCGCGTTCCTCTACGACCTGCTCGGCGCGTCGCAGGAGCACAACATCAAGCCGAAGAAGTTCGCGCAGACCTCCATCGACGAGGTCATCATCGGCCACACGAACGAGCCCGAGTACAGAAAGCTCATGAGCAACGAGCTCATGGAGGCCTTCCGGGATCGCACGGTGAAGATCGACGTGCCCTACAACCTCCGGCTCGACAACGAGATCCGGATCTACGAGAAGGACTTCAACCAGAACCGGGTCAGCAAGCACATCGCCCCGCACACCCTGGAGGTGGCGTCGATGTGGGCGATCCTCACCCGCCTCAAGGCGACGAAGAAGGGCGACCTGTCCCTCATGGACAAGCTGAAGCTCTACAACGGCAGGTCGCTCGAGCGGTACACCGAGGAGAACATCCGCGAGCTGCGCGAGGAGAACGCGCGCGAGGGGCTCGAGGGGATCAGCCCGCGCTACATCCAGGACAAGGTGAGCAACGCGCTCGTGCGGCCCTACTCGACGACCTGCGTCAACCCGTTCATGGTCCTCCACGAGCTCGAGGACGGTCTCGACCACCACTCGCTGATCACGAGCGAGGAGATCCGGAAGCACTACCGCGACCTGCTCGCGGTCGCCAAGGACGAGTACGCCGAGATCGTGAAGAACGAGGTGCAGCGCGCGATCGCCGCGGACGAGGTGCAGATCCAGCGGCTGTGCGCGAACTACATCGACAACGTGAAGGCGTACACGCAGAAGGAGAAGGTGCGGAACGTCTACACGAACCAGGAGGAGGAGCCGGACGAGCGGCTCATGCGCTCGATCGAGGAGAAGATCGACGTGCGGGAGAGCGCGAAGGACGACTTCCGCCGCGAGATCATGAACTACATCGGCGCGCTCGCGGTCGAGGGGAAGCAGTTCGAGTACCGGATGAACCCGCGGCTCCAGCGCGCGCTCGAGAAGAAGCTCTTCGAGGACCAGAAGGACTCGATCAAGCTGACAAGCCTCGTCAGCTCGGTCGTCGACCGCGAGACGCAGGAGAAGATCGACGTCATCAAGGCGCGGCTCATCAAGAACTACGGCTACAACGAGGAGAGCGCGACCGACGCGCTCAACTTCGTGGCGAGCATCTTCGCCCGGGGCGACGTGAAGTCGAAGGCGTAGACGAAATGCTCCACGCCGAGGGGACGAACTGGGCCGCGATGGTGCAGAAGATCGACCTCGATCACACGCGGTTCCGGGCGATCGTACGCGGCGCGATCCGGCGCGACCTCCGGAAGCACGTTGCGAACGGCGCGCTGATCGCGCGCCGCGGGTCGCAGACCGTGTCGATCCCGATGCCCCAGATCCAGCTCCCGCGGTTCCGGTTCGGGACGAACCAGGGCGGCGGCGTCGGCCAGGGCAACGGCCAGGTCGGCGAGCCCCTCGGGCCGGGCGAGAAGCCGGAGGGCCAGGCCGAAGCGGGCGAGGAGGCCGGGGAGCACGCGTTGGAGGTCGAGGTCAGCCTCGACGAGCTCGCGAAGATCCTCGGCGAGGAGCTGGCGCTTCCCCGCATCGAGCCCAAGGGCCGTCGGCAGGTCACGACGGAGGTCCACCGGTACACGGGCCTCCGGCGCGTAGGCCCCGCATCGCTGCGCCACGTGAAGCGCACGTTCAAGCGCGCGCTCAAGCGCGAGATCGCCTCGGGCCGCTTCGGCCCCGGCGGCGGGGTCATCGTGCCGGTGCCCGACGACATGCGCTACCGGACCTGGGAGCCCAAGCTCCAGCCGCAGTCCAACGCGGTGATCCTCTACATGATGGACGTGTCCGGCAGCATGGGCGACGAGCAGAAGGAGATCGTCCGGATCGAGGCGTTCTGGATCGACACGTGGCTCAAGAGCCAGTACCGCCACATCGAGACGCGCTACATCGTCCACGACGCGGAGGCGAAGGAGGTGGACGAGCACACGTTCTTCCACCTGCGCGAGTCGGGCGGGACGAAGATCTCCTCCGCCTACGAGCTCTGCAACCGGATCGTCGACCGCGAGTACCCGCCGCAGGAGTGGAACATCTACCCGTTCCACTTCAGCGACGGCGACAACTGGTCGGGCGGCGACACGGCGCGCTGCCTCGACCTCCTGCGCGACCAGCTCCTGCCGAAGGTGAACGTCTTCTGCTACGGGCAGGTGCGCTCCACGTACGGCTCGGGGCAGTTCAAGAACGACCTCGACAACTCGTTCCGCGACGACGAGCGCGTGATCACCTCCGAGGTCCCGGACAAGGACGGGATCGTGGACTCGATCAAGCAGTTCCTGGGGACCGGCAGATGACGCTGCCGAAGGATCTCGCGGAGCTCCAGAAGCGGGTCCGCGACGTCGCGGCCGACTACAAGCTCGACTTCTTCGAGACGGTCTTCGAGCTCGTCGACTGGGCCCAGATGAACACGGTCGCGGCCTACGAGGGGTTCCCGGTCCGCTACCCGCACTGGCGGTTCGGGATGACGTACGACCAGATCTCGAAGAGCTACGGCTGGGGCTTCTCGAAGATCTACGAGCTCGTCATCAACAACGACCCCTGCTACGCCTACCTGCTCAAGGGGAACTCCCTCGTCGACCAGAAGCTCGTGATGGCGCACGTCTACGCCCACTGCGACTTCTTCAAGAACAACCTCTGGTTCGCGCCGACGAACCGCCACATGATCGACGAGCTCGCGAGCCACGCGACGCGCATCCAGCGCCACGTGTCGCGCGAGGGAGCCGACGAGGTCGAGGCGTTCCTCGACTCCTGCCTCTGCCTCGAGAACCTGATCGACATCTACGCGCCCTACGCGCCGCCCAAGCGCCGCCCGCGGGAGGGGGAAGGGAAAGACGCGAAGGGGAAGGAGATCGTCCGGTTCCAGGCGAAGCCCTACATGGAGTCCTTCATCAACCCCCCGGAGTTCATCGAGGGGCAGAAGAAGGCGATCGAAGAGGCGCGCAAGCGGCCGCCGCGGTTCCCCGAGCGCCCGGAGCGCGACGTCCTCTGGCTCCTCCTCGAGCACGCGCCGCTCCGCGACTGGCAGCGTGACCTGCTCGCCATGATCCGCGAGGAGGCCTACTACTTCGCGCCGCAGCGACTGACGAAGATCGCGAACGAAGGATGGGCCAGCTTCCAGCACTCGAAGATGATGACCGAGAAGCTCCTGGACGCGTCCGAAGTCGTCGACTTCGCCGAACGCCACGCCGGCGCGATGGCGACGCAGCCGGGGCAGATCAACCCGTACAAGCTCGGCATCGAGCTCTTCCGCGACATCGAGGAGCGCTGGGACAAGGGGCAGTTCGGCAAGGAATACGAGGAGTGCGACGACCGGGACGTCAAGCGCCACTGGGACACGGGCCTGAAGCAGGGCCGCGAGAAGGTCTTCGAGGTCCGGCGCATCTACAACGACGTGACGTTCGTGGACGAGTTCCTGACGCGCGAGTTCTGCGAGCGCCAGAAGCTCTACACCTACGAGTTCAACCCGAAGACCGGTCGCCAGGAGATCGCCAGCCGCGACTGGCGCCAGGTGAAGGACCGCCTTCTCAGGAGCCTCGCCAACGGCGGCCAGCCGATCATCGAGGTCACCGACGGCAACTTCCGGAACCGCGGCGAGATGGTCCTCTCGCACCGCCACGATGGTCAGGATCTGGACCTCGCGCAGGCGAAGGAGACGCTCCGGCACCTTTTCCGGCTCTGGAGCCGCCCGGTGCACATCGAGACCCTCGTCGAGGGCCGCCGCCGCCGCCTCTCCTACGACGGCGAGACCCACGAGCTCGTCGATCTCTAGCCCGGCCCCCGAGGCCCCCTCATAATCTCCGCGTGATCGAGTACGTCACGGCAGGCGAGTCGCACGGCGCGGGGCTCGTGGCGATCGTGACCGGGCTTCCCGCCGGGTTGCGAGTCGACCGCGCGTTCCTCGACGCGATGCTCGCGCGGCGCCAGAAGGGGTACGGGCGGTCCGAGCGCCAGAAGATGGAGCGGGACCGCGCGACGATCGTCTCGGGCGTGCGGAAAGGGAGGGCCACCGGGAACCCGATCACGCTGCGCGTGCGGAACCGCGTGCGCACGCTGTCGAAGTTGCCGGCGGTCACGCGGCCGCGGCCGGGCCACGCGGACCTCGCGGGCGTCCTCAAGTTCGGCCACGGCGCCGACGCGCGCGACGTCCTCGAGCGGTCGTCGGCGCGCGAGACGGCGGTCCGCACCGCGGTGGGGGGGCTCTGCGCGCTGCTGCTCCGCGAGTTCGGCATCGTGGTCACCGGGCACGTCGTCCGGCTCGGCCCCGTGCGTTTCTCCGGCCGGCTCGACGCCCGGCTGCGCGATGCGTCGCCGTTCCACTCCTGCGATCCCGCCGCCGACCGCCGGGCCAGGAGGGCCGTGGACGCGGCGGCGCGCGCGGGCGACACGCTCGGCGGACTCATCGAGGTGGTCGCGACGGGCGTGCCCCCCGGCCTCGGCTCGAACGCGCAGGCGGAGAAGCGGCTCGATGCGCGACTGGGCGCGGCGATTCTCGCGATTCCTGCCATCAAGGGCGTCGAGATCGGGCTCGGCTTCGGCGCGGCGGCCCGGCGCGGCTCGCAGGTGCACGACCGGATCCGCGAGAGAGACGGCCGGATCGTGCGGCCGACGAACCGCGCGGGCGGGATCGAGGGCGGCATGTCGAACGGCGAGCCGATCGTCGTCCGCGCCGCGATGAAGCCGCTCTCGACGCTGCGCCGCTCGCTCGAGTCGGTGGACCTGAAGCACGGGGGCCGGAAGGATGCGCACTTCGAGCGGAGCGACGTGACCGCGGTGCCCGCGGCATCGGTGATCTGCGAGGCGTCGGTCGCGATCGTGCTCGCCCGAGCCCTCGGCGAGAAGTTCGGCGGCGACTCGCTCGAGGAAATGCGGCGCAACTTCGAGGGCTACCGCGCGCAGCTCGGGAACCGCTGGCGGCCCTAGGAAGAGGGGGGGCGCGGGGGGGAGCGGTCGAGCGCCGCGTGGACCGGCGCGGCGATGATCGCGCGCACCCGTTCCCGCAGCGCGCCGTAGTCCTTGCGGTGGAGCCCCCGGACGTCGATCGGCTCGTGGACGTGGACATGGACCGTCGCGGGGCGCAGGAGCTTCGTGAGCTTGTTCTGCCACGGGAACGACCCGACGATGCTCACCGGCGTGATCGGGAAGCCGAGCTGGATCGCCATCCGGAAGACGCCGTCCTCGAAGTCGCCGACCCGCCCCGTGAGCGTCCTCGACCCCTCGGGGAAGACCATCAGGCAGGTGCCCTTGTCGAGCGCCTCGCCGGCGAGCCGGTAGGTGCGCTTCAGGCCGGACGGCGTGCGCGCGTCCGGCACCGGGACGTTGCCGAACCGCTTCATGAGCCAGCCGTAGACCGGGATCGTGAAGTGCGACTCGAGCTCGAGGCCCCGGAAGATGCCCGGCACCGCCGCGTAGAGGACGAAGGGGTCGAAGATGTTGACGTGGTTGCTCGCGAGGAAGCACGTGCGCGTCCGGTCGAACCCCGGCGGGAGGTGCGCCACGAGCCGCGCCCCCGCGAGGCGGACGATGTTTCGGGCGCCGAAGCGGAGGAGGGGATCCACGCGCCGCTGGCCGAAGAACGCCGCCATCAGGAGCACGAGGGGCACGATGAGGCAGAAGTGGAGGACGCTCACCGGCCAGAGCACCGCGCTCCGAAGGACGAGCCACGCCCGGCTCATGCGAGGACGTCGATCCTCCCGGGCAGCACCTCGAGCGAGACGCAGCGGAGCGCGAGCACCTCGCCGTCGATCATCACACCCACCGGCCCCGGGAGATCGAAGTCCACGCGGCGCACGCCCCTCCTCGACGCGCCCGGGAGCCGCACATAGGTCCCGTCGAAGAGGCGGGGCAGCCGGCGGAGGATGCTCAGGCGGCCGAGCGGCCCGAGCCGCACGAACTCCATGAGCCCGTCGTCCGGCCTCGCGTCCGGCGCGATCATCATCTTCCCGCCGGTGAACCGGCTGTTCGCGAAGACGAGCATCAGGCAGGGCTCGCTCTCCCACGCCTCGGCGCCGTCCGCGCGAAGCCGGAAGACGTGGCGCGGGCGCCGCGCGAGGCACGAGACGACGCCCAGCACGTAGCCCAAGGGCCCCGCCCACTTGAACCGGCGGTTCGTCGCCTCGCCCACGTCCGCCGGGAACCCGAGCGCGACGAGGTTGATCGAGTAGACCTCGCCCTCGGCGTGCCGCAGCCGGAACACGTCGCACGGCCGCGTCCGGCCCGAGGCGACGCTCGCGAACGGGTCGCCCGGGAAGTCGCGAAGGAACGAGTTCCCGGTCCCGAGCGGCAGGAACCCCACGCTCGCCCGGTCCCCCGAAGCCCCCCCCTTCAGGATCCCGTTTATGACCTCGAACGCGGTGCCGTCGCCGCCCACCGAGAGGAAGCGCCTAAACCCCGTCGCGTACGCGTCCCGGACCAGATCCGTCGCGTGCCCGGGACCCTCGGTCCGGCGCACCTCGAGCGCGACGCCCGCCGCGGTGAGCCGCGCGAGCGCTTCCTCCGCGAGCCGCCCGCACCGGCCGCCGCCCGCGCTCGGGTTGACGACCGCGAGCATCGCCGTCACAGGTCGACCACCGTCCCGCCGCCCGCGGCGCGAATCTCTTCGGCGAGCGCCTCGCGCTTGATCTTGAGCGAGGCCGTCCGCGGGAAGTCGCGGTCCCACGCCACGTACGCGGAGACGCGCTTATGGTCCGGGAGCCGGCGGTTGCGGTCCCGTAATTCCGTAAGGTACTCGCGCCCGTCGGGCCGAAGGACCACGAGGAGCCGCTCTCCCTTGCCCCCCGCGAGCACATGCTCCGCGAAGACGCAGAACTCCTTCGCGGGCAGCCCCTCGAAGACGTTCTCGATGTCCTCCGGATACACGTTCTTGCCGCCGGCGGTGACGATCATGTTCTTCCGCCGGCCGAGGAGCTGGAGGTGCCCGCTCGGCTCGAGCCGGCCGAGGTCGCCCGTCTTGAGCCAGCCGTCCTCGATCGTCGCCGCGGTGAGCTCGGGGTCGTTCAGGTACCCCTTCATCACCGTCGGCCCGCGGACTTGGACCTCTCCGATCCCGTCCGGCCCCGCGTCCGCGATCCGGACTTCCGTCCCGAGGAGCGGCCGCCCGACCGTGTCCGGCCGGTAGTCGTCGAAGTCGTTGAGCGTGACCACGGTGCCCGCCTCGGTCAGGCCGTAGCCGTTCGCGACCTGGATGCCGAGGTCGTAGAAGAACCGGAGCATCCGGGGCTCGGTGAACGTGCCGCCGACGAAGAAGGCCTTGAGCGCGCCCCCGAACCCCCTGTGCACCGGCTTCAGGAGGCGCCGGGAGAGGCCGAGGAGCGGGCGGCGCTTCGTGAGGACGCGGTTCAACCAGCGGAGCATGGAGAAGAGGGGGCGTCGGGGGCCGGTCAGCGCCCTGAACTTCTCCTCGAGGCCCGTCTGGAGGTTCTTGAGGATCAGCGGCACCACCGCGGCGTACGCGATCCGGTAGCGCGGGAAGGCGTCCTTCACGAACTCCGGCCTGAGCGTGCGCAGGTGGACGACCGTCGCGCCGCACGCGTAGGGGCCGAGGAACCCGACCATGAAGTCGATCGCGTGGTTCGTGGGGAGGATCGAGAGGTAGCGGTCTTGGCGCTCGAAGCGGTACTTGTCGAGGAGCGCCTTCAACTGCGTGAGGTAGTTGCCGTGCGTGAGGATGCAGCCCTTCGGGCGGCCGCCGGTGCCCGAGGAGTAGACGATGCACGCGGGGTCGTCGCGGCCGCGCGCGACCGGGGCGGGCTCGGGGCCGGCGCACTCCTCGAAACGACGGGCGCCCTTCAGCTCGGCGCCGGGAGGGGCCTCGGTGACGATCGCGCAGCCGTCGTAGGCGAGCCGGCGCCAGAGGTGGTGCTCGACGACGAGCGTGTCCGCGCCCGCGTGCTTCAGGAGCGCGCCGTGCTCCTCGGGGGTGAGCTTCGGGTCGAGCGGGACGACGGTCGCGCCGACGCGGAAGGCGGCGGCCGCCGCCACGTGCCACTTCGACTGGTTCGTCATGACGATCGCGACGCGCTTCGACCGCTGCTGGGCGAGTTCGCCCGCGAGCAGGAGCGCGGCGGCGCGGACCTCGCGGTAGGTGAGGCGGGCGCGCTCCCGGTCGCGGTCGGCCTCGATCAGGCAGAGGTCGCTCGCGTACCGGTCGAAGGCCTCGTCGAGCGCGCTCGCGAGGGATTGGTGGCGGTCGAGGTCGATCACAGCCGGACAAAGATCCGCTCGGCAAGCGTCCGGAAGTCGCTCACGCCCTGGAGCTCGTAGTCGGGCAGCTCGACGCCGAAGTGGCGCTCAAGGCGGGTCAGGAGCTCGAGGGCCTGGAGGCTGTCGATCCCGAGCTTCTGGAAGATGTCGTCCTGCGGGCGCAGCTTCTTCCGGTCCACCTTGAAGTGGGCCGCCGCGAGGTCGAGAAGCTCCGTCTCCGTCTGTTCCTGCGTGCGCATCCTCGGAACCCACAGATTACCGCACGGGTCTCTTCTCCCGCAGTCAGTAGGCCGGGAGTTCACTCGAAGCGGTTGATCCAGTGGATGACGTGCGGCCAGGCGCGCAGGGCGAGGTCGTCGTTCCGCGTCGCCCTGTGGGTCAGGACGTGGAGGAGCATCGCGGGGCCGAAGAGCGCGTGGTACCCGACGACGGCGGCGAGGAGCCAGACCAGCGGCCTCGGAAGGTTCGAGGAGACGAGGCGAGAGACGGGCCAGCCCAGGAGGACGCTCCAGGCGAGCAGGAAGAGAGCCATCGGCAGGGGCACCCGGCGGAGGAACGCGGCACCGAGCGCGAGAAGGACGACGACACCGAGATAGATCCTCCACCCGCGGCGACCCCGGTTCGTCGCGGCCATCCGATCACGGAAGGTACGGCATCGGGCCCTTGTCCTCGACGAACTTGCGAAGGGCCTCCTGTACGATCGGGCGCTGGAACAGCTCGAGGAAGAGCTCCATCTCGCGCTCCAGCTCCTCCTTGGGGAAGGGCTTCACGAACTTCTTCGCGGCAGCCGTCGTCTCGGGGTCGAACTTCGCCATCTGCGCGGCGGTCGCCCGGGCCGCCCGGAGGGCTTGGCCCTCCGCGACGACTTGGCTCACGAGACCGCACGAGAGCGCTTTCTCCGCGTTGATCGACCGGCCCGTGAAGAGGAGATCGCGCACGAGCGAGTTCGGGACGTCCCGCTTCAGCCGCGGGAGGCCCCCGAACCCCGGCACGAGGCCCAACCGCAGCTCGGGGAACGCGAACCGCGCCGAGCGGTCCGCGACGATCAGGTCGCAGGCAAGCGCCAGCTCGAGGCCCCCGCCGAAGACCGCGCCGTGGACCGCCGCGACCGTCGGCACGGGCGCCTCGTCGAGCCGGTTCAGGAACGCGTGGATGCGCTTCAGGAAGTCGCGCACGCCCTTGAGCCGGGCCGCGGGCTTCAGCTCCCTCCCGGCGTGGTAGAGCTCGCGGAGGTCGGCGCCTGCGCAGAACCCCTGCGCGAGGGAGCTGTGGATCACGATCGCGCGCGCCTTCCCGAAGTCGATCCCCTCGAGCATCCCGAGCATCTCGGTGCCGATCTCGTTCATCGGCTCCCTGGAGAGCTCGACCTCGAGGACGCCCCCGTCGAGCTTCGTCCGGATCACCGGTACATCTCCTCGATCTCCGCGGCGTAGCGGCGAAGGATCGCGTCCCGCTTGAGCTTCCCGTTCGCGGTCAGGAGCCCCTCGTCGATCGTGAACGGCGAGACCTTCCGGAACGCCCGCACCTGCTTGTAGTGGGGGAGGTCCGCGTTGACCGCGGCGAGGACCTTCTCCGCGTCGAGGGCCTTGGTGACGAGCACGCCCAAGGACTTCCTGCCGTGCCCGACGAGCATCACCTGGCCGAGGTCCGAGAGCCTCTCCTCGATCGGCTCGGGCGGGACGTTGTGGCCCGACGCGAGGACGATCACGTACTTCGCGCGGCCGACGATCCGCCAGCGGCCCCGCTCGTCCGCGTCCCCGAGGTCGCCGGTCGCGAGCCACTCGCCCTGCGCCTCGCGCCCCCAGTAGCCCGGGAAGACGTTCGGCCCCCGCACGAGGATCTCGCCCTTCTCGTCCGTCCGCATCTCGCAGCCGTCCACGGCGACGCCGACCCGTCCCGGCACGACGGCGCCCCTTCGGTCCATCGTGCAGATGGCCGTCGTCTCGGTCAGCCCGTAGACCTGGAGCACCGGCAACCCGAGCATCATAAAGAACCGCTGGGTCTCCTCCGACAGCGGCGCCGATCCGCAGATGAGCGCCTTGAGGGAGGGCGCGATCTTCCGCCGGATCAGGGGCGCGAGGAGCCGGCGCCCGAACGGCCGCCGCCAGAGCCAGCCGACCGGCCCCCGCGCCCCCCCCAGTTCCCTCTCGATGCCGCCGCGCATCCGCTCGAGGAGCAGCGGCACGTTGAGCATCCAGTGCGGATCCGCGGCGCGCACCTCCTCCTTGAGCTTGTCCAAGTCCGTGCAGAAGACGAGCTCCGTCCCGCGCGCGAGGCACGAGAGCATCAGGATCCACGACCCCGCGAAGCAGCAGGGCAGGTAGTGGAAGACGCGGTCCTTCCCTTCAGGCCCGATCGTCTCCGCGATCCGGTCGAGGACGCGCGGGACCATGAAATCGACGTTGGCGAGGTGGAACACGACTCCCTTGGGCTCGCCCGACGTGCCCGAGGTGTAGACGATCCGCACGGGGTGGGAGGGGGCGCGGGGGAGGGGCTCCTCGACGGACGCCCCGGCCTCCGCCTCCCCGAAGAGGACCCCCTTCGATCCCATCGCGTCGAGCCGCGCCTGCGTGTCGCAGAGGAGGAGCGCGGGCGTGGAGTCCGCGACCATCCTCGCGAGCTCGCGCGGCGCCTGGCGCGCGTAGAGCGGCACCGTGATCGCGCCCTCGCCCATGATCGCGAGGTCGAGCGCCACCCAACGCGCGCTGTTGTCGCCGAGCAGCGCCACCCGGTCCCCGGGCTTCACGCCCGCGCGGCGCAGGAAGGCGCGCGCGGAGGCGACCATCGCGAGGAGGTCCCGCGCGCGGACGGCCAGCGGACCGTCCCGGACGACCGGGCGGTCGCCGCCCTCGACGAGCCGGCTGTGGATTCTCTCGAGGAAGTTCAACCGTACCGCTCGACCAGCGCCTTGAGCCCTTGGGAGAGGGGCGGGAGGTATTCCTGCCAGCCGTGCACGCCGGTGCGGGTCTCGAAGTCGGGGTAGCGCTTCTTGACGTTCTCCTCGAAGTAGACGCCCATCTTCGCCATCTCCTTCAGGTGGGCGACGACGGTCCTCCCGATCCCGTCGCGGATCCGCTCGGCGTCGCGCTGAAGCTCCTCGAGGGCCGCGAGGATCCTCGCCTCGAGATCGGGGGCGTCGCACTCGATCGAGAACTGCGGCTGGCCCCGCTGGCGCATCAGGTTCCGGATGCGTTCGTCCATCGTGACGCCCGCGGACGGGACCAGCGCGGGCATCGTGGTCACGATGCCGTGGTAGCGCGAGGAGATCATGAGGTTCGCCTGCCGGGCGATGCTCACGAGCTCGTACATGTCGTAGTCGCTCGAGCTGAAGACCGGGGCGCCCGGGAGGTTCTCCGCGATCCTCCTGCACGCGCGCGCGTCGAGCTGCTCCATCGCGACGAGGACGGGGAAGACCCTCGCGCGCTCGCGGAACGCCCGGACCGCGTTCGCGTACGCGGCGAGGTACCGCTCGTAGGCCTCCTCGACCTTCCGGCCCGAACTGTGGAAGTAGATGGACCGGTAGTGGCTCTCCTTGTACGCGCCGAACGGGCGCAGGAGCGCCTTCAGCACCGACGCCTTGACCGGCCACCAGAAGGGGTTGATCGGGCAGAGGACGAGGACCGGCTCGCCCTGCCAGCCGGCCTTCCTGAGCTGCTCCGCGCCGTACGCGGGCGGCTTCGGCTCGAAGGTCCACGCGGTGTCGGTGCCGAGCTCGTTCGGGACCCCGAGCCTGCCGAGGAGCGCGCGCGACTCCTCGCTGCGGGTCACGACCAGCGAGTCCTTGCAGTAGCGCTTGACCATCCAGCGCGGGACCACGTTCATGTGCCCGGCCTCGGCGCCGTAGCCCACGGAGATCTTGTTGAACGCCGACGCGATGCCGAGCGCGCCGACCATCAGCACGGTGAGCGCGTCCGCGAACTTGCTCTTGAACATCGACCCCTCGCACGCGACGACCCCATCGTGCCTCGGCACCTCGCGGAAGAGGAAGGGGGGGAAGATGTCCTGGAGCTTCACCTGCTTCGCGTCGCCGAAGTACCCCTTCGTGAGCGCGAAGTCCTGCGTCACCACGGTCAGCTCGACGTTTCGCGCCCCGAGCACGTGGCGGATCTGGCTCACCATCCCGTCCACCCGCACGTCGGATCCCGTGTTGCGCGCGCCGTTGTAGCCGACGAAGAGCAGCTTCAGGGGGCGGCCCGGCCGCCAGCGCTCGCCGCCCCCGAAGACGTAGCGGAGCTTGCTCGTCTCGATCAGACCCGTCATCCATGTCTCGAGGACGAGGTCCATCATCGGCCTGCCTCGAGGGAAGGAGGGGGAGGGCTTGGGTCACTCGATGACCCAAGGCCGGGGAGGCCCGGGGGGAGGTCCACGTAGGGGTACTCGAACTTGTGCTCGATGCACCACTTGAGGAGCGCCGCGCAGTAGGTCGGGAACGCGGCGGGCTTCCGTCCCATCGCCGCGGCCACGCGCGTGTTGTCGAACACGGTGTTGTAGGTCAGGTAGGGCATGAAGACCTGGAGCCGCGCGGCCGCGCTCCCGACGCCCGTGCCGCGGAAGCTCGCGAGGAGCCGCGCCGTTCCGGCGAAGGGGCGTTCCGTCCACGGCCAGAACCACGGCGGAGACTTGCGGCGCGCCTCCGCCACGGCGCCGGTGACGGCCGCGTACGTCGGCGCGTCCTCGCCCGCCGCCAGGTGGTAGATGGTGTGCTCCTTGGGCTCGCGCAGGTGCAGCGTCGCGATCGCGTCGGCCACGTAGTCCACGGGCACGATGTCGATCCGGTCCCGCGCGCGGAGGGGGAGGAACGGGAGCCGCGCGAGGAAGACGAACGCCCTCGCCATGTCGAACTGGGTCGTCTCCGGCCTCCGGCTGTCGCCGAGGACGACGCTCGGCCGGAAGATCGTCCGCGGCACCTCCGGCAAGAGGCGCGCGATCATGTACTCGCAGAACTTCTTCGTGCGGGCGTAGGGGTCGTAGTCCTGCCGCTCCCAGTCGATCGCGTCGTCCTCCTTCACCACCTCGTCCTGCCGCTGGCCCGCGACCGCGACCGTCGAGACGTGGCTGAACCGGCGCAGGCCGTGGTCGTCCTGCGCCCGGCGCGCGAGCTCGAGCAGGTGCAGCGTGCCCCGGAGGTTGGTGTTGAGGCAGGCGCGCTCGGACTTGCGGTTGAGCGACGCGGCGACGTGGACGATCGACGTGGTCTCCTTCGCGAGCGCAAGGAGCTTCCTCTCGTCGAGGCCGAAGCCCGGCGACGTCAGGTCCCCTTCGACCCCCCGGACTCGCCCGTCCCGGAGCGCCGCGTCGAACGCGGAGCCGTCCATGTGCAGCTGGAGGGCGCGCCAGAGCCCGTCGCGCGACGCCTTGCGCGCGAGGACGAGGACGGGTTCCTTGGACTGCCCGAGCAGCCGCGCGAGGACGTACCCGCCGATGTACCCCGTGCCGCCGGTCAGGAGGGTGGACACGCTAGCCCTCGATCGGGCGCCCCTCGATGAGGGGATAGGACCACTTCCGGAGAGCCGGGATGTGCGTCCCGATCCAGTACTCCGGCCAGTCGATCGCGGACGCGTCGTAGCCGTGCGCGTCGCGCTCCTCGGGCACGAGCGCGGCGTTCAGGAGCGCGACGTGGTCCGCCTCGAAGGCGTAGTCGTTGTCGTGGATGAAGGGCCCGTAGAGCTCGACGATCTTCTCCTCGCGCTCGAGGTTCCGCTCCGCGCGCTTGAGCGCGAGGACGGGGAGCAGCCGGCGCAGCGTCCGGACGAGCGCGAGCTGCCCCGGCGCGGAGAAGGTCCGGTAGCGGAACCGCGACACCGGGATCGCCTCGAACTCGGTCCGGAGCCACGCGTCGAACCCGGGCCGCCCGCGGTAGTGGCGCCGGTGCGCGAGACACGTCAGCTCGATCGACTGGGTGATCGAGAGCGGGTTCGTGACCGAGGTCGCAAGCTGGTAGCAGCGGTGGTGCTTCCGCCGCACGAGCGCGGCGGCGATGAGGTTCATGCCCCGCGTGACCAGGTCCACCGGGACGACGTCGAGGCGCAGCCCCTCGCGCGTCGGGAGCTGTCGGAAGGGCATGCCGAGCACGTACGTGAGCGGGGTCGAGGTGTTCACCCCCTCGTTCCAGCCGCGGAAGGGGTCGTTCGCCGTGCTCTCGACGATCGACGGGCGGACGATCGCGATCGGGAGGTCTTTCCCGCGCGACTCGAGGAGCGCCTCGGCGAGCCCTTTCGTGTAGGTGTACGTGTTGGTCCACCCGAAACGGAGGGCGCGCTCGCCGCCGAGGCGGACGAGTTCCGCGCGGAGCCAGCGCTCGCGCGCCTTCCGCATCTGGACCTCGCTCATCGGCTTGCCGGAGTGGGGGCGGATGTTCGGGAAGAGGTCCGGCTTCTCGGACTCCCGCACCTTCGCGGCGACCAGCAGGCGCACCTCGCGCAGCTCCTCCTCCGCGTCGAACCCGGGGGTGCCCGCGGGGGTCGAGCCCGGGTCCGCGCGCTCGGGGATCCGGCCGGAGCGGCGGCCCGCGACGTAGCAGGTGGAGAGGTGGAGGAGCGCCGCCTTGTCGCAGCCCCTCAGGAAGTCGATCGCGTGGATCGTCGAGTCCAGGTTGCTCGCGAGCGACAGGCGGACGTCGGGCATGAACTCCGTGAGGCCGCCCGAGTTGACGATCACGTCGAGCGACCGCTGGAGCCGGGCGCGGACCTTCGGGTCGAGCCCGAGGCCCGGCTCGCACATGTCGCCCTCGACGACCTCGATCTTCCGGGTGACCAGTTCCTGCGGGATCGTGCGGAGGACGGGGGACTCGGCGAGGAGCCGCTCGAAGCGCGCCTTGGCGCTCGTGGAGCCGCGACGGCGCACGAGGCAGAGGATCCGCCCGACGTCGGGCAGGGCCTTCAGGACGTTCGCGAGCCAGACCTTGCCGATGAACCCGGTGACCCCGATGAGGAGCATCTCCTTGCCCCGGAGCGTCTCGCGGACGGAGAAGGGCTCGAGGATGCGGCCGTCGTCGAAGACCACGATCGACGGCCGGTGGCGGGGGGCCGCCGCGGCGTGCCGGACGATCGAGTCGGACGGGAGGAGCTGGCCCCGCGACGGGATGATCGGGTCCCGCAGCCGGCCGGTTGCGCGGCCGTCGCGGAACTCGAGCCGGTTGCAGACGATCCGGTCCACGCCGAGGTGCCGGGCGAGGGGGCGGACGACGTGGTCGAGCCAGCCGCTGACGAGGACCACAGGCTCCCCGCGCGCGAGCTGCGCCTTGAGCTGCGCCACCCGGCCCCCGTGGAGCCGCGGGAGGAGCCAGCGCTGGAAATACTCCTCGCCGAGGAAGTCGAGCCGGGCGTGGCTGTAGCCGCGCATCGAGCTGAAGAGCGCCCGGGTCCCGAGGTCGTCGCGGATCGCCTGGAGGAACGGCATCGCGCACGCGGAGAGCGCGAAGGAGATGGTCCGGGAGACGCGCTCGCCCCATCCCTGCGCGTTCCGGGCGAGGAAAGCGGCCTGCCGCCCGACGTCCGCGGGCAGGAGGTGGTTGGGCCCCTCGACCCTGTAGAAGGCGTCCGACGGATAGACCTGGCCCCGGCCGAACTCGATCCCGGTCCGCATCTGCTCGAAACCCGATTCTAGGCTTCGGGTTGGACCGCTCCTAGAACTCCGGGGCGCGGCCCCCGTGCACCCCCTCCGCCGTGATAGGTTGACATCCGTCCTCCCCGCCGCCGGCGTAGCTCAAGGGCAGAGCTCCGGTTTTGTAAACCGATCCGCGCCAAGCCGGCCAAGCCGCACCCCGCACGTCGAGCGGCTTTCCAGCGACCGCGAACGACACTCGACGACAACCGACGACCCGATAGGTGGGAAGACGAGTGGGGAGGCCGGAACGTCTGCCCGAGAAGAAGAAGACGACGACGCTGTGTACGCGCGCGAGAGGCCCTTGGCTGCTCCGGAGCGTGCCCGCGAGCGTACGAACCCGCACGCCCCTCCGCGTGTCCGCGCGCGAAGTTCCGTGCTCACCTCGGAGCCCTCAGCGGCCCCGTGACGCTCGCAGCTCAAGTCGGCAGGTGCAGACCCCTGTCCGCCCCCCTCCCCCTGGCCTCCGCCGCGGGTGGGGCTTCCCAAGAGCCTCCGAGTTTGGGGGTCTGTCCGCCTCTCCCTCGTGCCGCGCTGCGGCCGGTGGCGACACCCGCGGCTCCGCGCCGCGCGCGGCTCCCCCGACCGGTACCACCCTAAAGTGCGGCGGGACTCCTGCCTGTCCTAGAGCCGCTCCTGTGTGAGTCGCATGCGGGCGCGGGAGCCGGAGGCGGTCAGTCGGTCGGGAGGGGGAAGCCGGCTTCCATCGCCGCGATCTCCTCGTTGATCTCCTTGATCGGCCGCGCGAACACCTTCTGCGCGAGCCCGTCGGGCACGTTCGCGATCTGCGCCGGGCCGTTCACGAGGTCGCGGCCCGCCATGTTCACCTGCACGCCCGCGCCGCTGGTCCTCGGGAACGCGATGTCCGCGATCGCCCTGAAGGCGTCCGGACTGCGGCGGTGCTCGGGGTTCGAGGCGATGGCGAACTGCGCGGCGACCGCCGCCGGGAACTTCTCGAGGATTGCGGCCACGACCTCGCGGCGGCGCTCCTCGACCCACTGGTGGTGCTTCTTCACGACGCCGAACACGGCCGACTTGGAGAGCCCGACGGCCTCGCCGATCTTGGCAAGGCTCTGACCCTGCGCCTTGGCCTCAACGATCGTCGCGTCCCGACGGGAGACACCCCGCGCGAGGAGTTCGCCTGCAGCGGTCGGCGCCTCTGCGTCCACGTTCATCCCTCGATGGTAGCTGCTGGCAGCGACCGGGGCGCGACCCTAGCTCTCTCGCCGGGCCTTGGCAACCCGCCCCTCCGTGCTATCTTCGCGTGGGAGATGGCGCTGAGAATCGTGCCAATCTACACTGCTCGCCTATGAAGCCGCAGTCGCTTCAGACCCGCGCGATCATCTTCGCCTACTTGTTCGGGCCACCCCGCTTCATCAGCCGGGACGAAGCATCGCGGATCCATGGCGCGGTCTGTACCGCGCTGGGTCATGATGATTTCTCGTTCCGTTACAGCACTCCCGGACCTGAACCGGTAAGCCAGTCGCGCGGCTTTGCGACGTTGATGGAGCGTGCCGAGGGTCGGGGCGGATTCAAGGTGACGGTCGACAACAAGGCGTCTCAGGAACCTGTACGCCTCCTCATGGAGTACATCTGGCCTCCTTCGGTGCCTCACGCGACCGAGAACCTCGACAAGACCGCGCGCGCGGTCTTCTCGACCCTCGGCGGCACGTGGCAGAAGGTCATTGCTGAGGTTCGACTGCGCGCGCATTATTCCGCCGACGGAAATGATGCCGCGAAGTTCATGAGAGAGCGTGTGATCCGGCTCAAGCCCACGGTGCTCGATCTTGAAGCACCGGTTGCCTTCGCATCAGTCAAACTCGAGACCGATCCCGCGGCGCCGAAAGAAGGCGACCAACTTTTCGGACCGAAACGAGAGCTCACGCTGGAAGTCCTGCGCGAAGACCGGTCGTGCCTCTACGCGGACATCATGTGCATGTGGCCGCAAGTCGCGGCCATGCCCGTGGGTGGGCAGGTCCAAATCGACTTGCGCCAGCTGCGCAGGATTGGCGACCTGCCTAGCGAGTACGTTGAGCACGCTTACGACTTCGTGAATCGGATCTTCGTCGGCCTCTGGGACATAGGGAGATAGGCCACATGATCGAAACGGCCACTCGCCCCGCTTCCACCACCGCGCGTGAGAGCGCGACTGAAACGAGCGCCAGCGAGAACACTGCGCTGCTTGGATGGGAGCGCGACCTCGTGAGCCCTTGGAGGCTCCGATCCTGGATCGGAATCGGCGGGAACGATGAGCGACCCGACGAGGAACTGTGGGCCGAGATGGCGCGCCGAGCGAGAAGGTCTTGGATTCGCGAAAACCCGTACTAGCGCCAGCCGGGGATGACGAAGCCCGGCGAAGTGTATTGGGCGAGAAGCACGCAGGGCGGAGACCACCCGTTCATTGTTGTGGGGAGGCCCGAGCTCTACCGGGGCAAGTACCTCCTCGTTGTTCCCGTCACCTCCCAGAAGGTCGAACTTCGGGCGAAGTTGCCGAACTGCGTCCACCTTCGGAAGGGGCAGTTCGGGTTCACGAAGGACTGCGTAGCTCAGGCGGAAGCTCTGACACTCATCGAGCGCGACGAACTCGACCTCGCGCAGGGGCCTTCGGGTCGGATCGACGCCGCGTGCTTTCGAGATCTGATCAAAGCGATCGCGTACGCCCTTGAGGCGGATTGCGAGCCCCTGTAGCCCGCTAGCCCTCTAGGATCGAAGCACCGAGCGGCACCAGCGCGTGGGACCCGTGCTGTCCCTGCGGCACTCAGGGGAGAGGCCGGCCAGTATCTTCTCTCGCGCCCACGCCGAAACGCTCATGTCCGCCGCCGCCGCCCTCTTTACGAGGCAGTGCTCGGCGGGCGCCACGAGAACAGGGAATCGAGAACCCCGGGTCTCGCTCTTGGGGTTTCCTCGACCGGCCCCGACGGCGCCTCTCCATCCCGATCCTGACAGCGGGATCGCGGGGTTGCCCATTTTTCCCGTCACTAGTCCCTGATCAAGCGTGATAGGAGGACCGGCGTCTGTCCCAAATGGCCTGAAACGTCCTTTCCCACGGGTATACCGGCGATTCGCGAAAAAAGCTGGAACCCGCGAGGAGGACGTTTCAG